>Ga0265798_10003610_pt1 | contig 21839 bp, 22 predicted proteins | sample P3T30metagenome_FD_192430 | JGI IMG/M metagenome (GOLD analysis project Ga0265798, IMG submission 192430) | Plant litter microbial communities from East Loma Ridge, Irvine, California - P3 T30 | ecosystem: Environmental > Terrestrial > Plant litter > Unclassified | place: USA: California... | reverse complement strand
CGTATCGAGTGTCGATGTGTGCTTCGCTCCGAGTGCCTCCTCACGGCCTTGCAGCGCCCGATCGTACATGGCCTCCGCCTCCGCCAGCCTGCCTTGGTCCGCGTAGAGGTTGCCTAGGTTGTTGACCGTTGAGAGTGTCGATGTGTGCTTCGCTCCGAGTGCCTCCTCACAGCCTTGCAGCGCCCGATCGTACATGGCCTCCGCCTCCGCCAGCCTGCCTTGGTCCGCGTAGAGCAAGCCTAGGTTGTGTAGTGCCCATTCCATTCTCTCTACATCCATGTTGCTATCTATAACGAACTTTTTATGTAGTGCAACATGTTGGAGGAGCCGCTGCTGAAGGAGCCACCACTCGTCTATGTTCGTACTTGGAACTTCAGATGCCACACAAGTCAGAGCCAACCGCGCGAGGCTATCGTCCCACTCCTTGTTTAATATAGATATCGTCCATGAGTGCACACAGCTATGCACTCCGTACCCTATAGACCTAGATACTTGGCTAAATGAGGGCTCTGGGTGAGCTAGGCCGTATTCGCATAGCAGTCGAACTGCCTCGTTATAGCTTAGTTCGTCCTCGGTGAGCTTTTGTATGGACTTATCATCCGCGTTGCATGCATGTCGAAGAAGCCCAAACCACACGTCTTGCTTGTCGAAGTAGGCCCACAACTCAAGTAACCGGGCTGATGCCGCATTCTGCTCTCGAATCCGATCGAACGTAACCTGCCATGTCGTGTATAGCGACCGGTCTTCGTATGAGCTTAACGTTGGACTTGTCCTCTGGAGCTTTAACCACGATGCTTCATACAGCCGAAGATACTCCGCGAAGGTAGTAGTCACGTGCTCAAGGTAAGCCCCTGCCGTGGAGAGAGCGAGGGGCAGGCCATCAAGCTTCAAGACGAGCGCTCTTGCACCAGCATCTGTATTGTTAGCTGTATCTACGTCGTCTAATATTCGCGCAACATACTATTCTCAATGTTCTCCCGTCTAGACGTGTTCGCTAAGATCTTGAGCCCGTCTTCTAGAGCTGTCAACTTCTGAACCTGGATTCGCCTCCCTTGAGAAACCCGCGCTGAGCGCGTTGTGATGATAACAGTTCCCTGGTCACTTTCTGGTAGATATTGACGTATGTCCACTGTCGAACGGTTGGAATCATTGGAAATTCGAGGGTTGTCATAATTGTCGTAGACCATCAGCCAGCGTGCGTTTCCCTGGAGATCGAGCCAGGCCTTGACTGCGCTAACCACTCGATTGAGATCTCCTTCCAAGTCTACGCTGCTGAGCACTTGGATCGAGGGGTGACACTGCAGGACTTGCTGCGCGATGCCGCAATAGCTGAGCCGAAGAGAGTCTTCGTCGTTTGCATTCAGCCAGAAGATCGCCGTGTGCTTCTCCTTGTGCTGCCTGATGTATTCCAATGCCAGCTGGGTCTTTCCGATCCCTCCCAGCCCGTGGAGGACGACTGCCGCTCGGCTGCTGTGACCGTGAAGCAGGTCGTGCATCTCCGATAGCTCCTGCTCTCTGGCCACAAATTGTGCTGCTTCAGGAAACGAGCTCAGGTTAAACCTGACGGCATATTGTTCGAAGTCCACACCTGTACCGGTCAGCGCCGTCGCTTCTCTCTACATATATCTACGCAGGAGTCTACCTTTGTGTAACTTGTGGATCTCTTCCTCCAGCCTCCGGAATGCTTGATCTCTTCGCTCCCCATAGATTACTGCCATAGAAACATCGAAAATCCCGAGCAGGCAATATGCTTCATCCTCCTCCATCGTGGTATTGCGGCGCTCGGCCCAGGACCTCCGCTCTCTGATGCTGAAACTCGACAGCGCATTGCCTCGGAGGGCTTCCTTGGGGATGCCAGTAACTTCTTGTATCTCAGCCGCAAGCGACAGTTTGGTCCCAAGTCGCTGCCCCTCTGCGCTGAAGAAGTCGACCAGCCTCGGCGCGATTAGCTCTTGAAGCGTCCAACCTCGTGTAAACCATCGACTCGTCCTGAAAGCCTCCTCCCAAGCCCTCCCATCACCCGTTTTGTTGCCTGATTTGGACACATCCGGAAGGTACACGTAGCAGCGCGCGGCGTTCTGATACCACCGAAACATAGAGTTGATCGCCGCGCCGAGCTCGACCGCGTTCTTCTTGTCAATACAGCACGTATCTACCCAAAAGTATTGCAGTCCATCAGCTGCGGCCTGGTCTGCGCAGAACTGTATCTTCGCCCACCCAGCCTGGCTGGTAATCTTGGTCCTGTCCGCGTCGGCTTCCATATCCTGCAATGTGACCTCCTCCTTCCCCCATGTGTGAGAGAGTATTGCGTACGCAGGTACAGGGTCGCTGGCGGGTTCGCAAAAGACGATAGCGCCGTCTGGTGCGCGCTGCAAGAGGCGTATAGAGGCCATGACTGGGGGGCGATGTCACGACAAGCGCGACCCGTACGGCTCGTTCAGCATGCTGGCACGAGGTATATGAGGGTCGATAGCATAGAAACAGACGTCAGAGGGTTGGTCGTAAGGAGGTGGTATTGTGGTTGTCATAGGCGCTGCCCGCGAGGCTGCATCGTGGCGCAAGCTGGCCTGTGAGGGGACGCTCATATTGCCTGGATGCTATTGGAAGCATTGCACTGCACAGCGAAACTTGGAGCGGATCGCCCTTGACTCCTACCTAGCTGTTATCAGGCAATAGGAGAGTAGTTCGTTATAACGCGCAACGGCTGCGCTCATTCAGTAGGGAGACGAGAAAAGTGCAAAGCACTTCGCGCATTAATACTATTACTATTGGGGCTGGCGCTGTGCCACAGATCTATTAGCCATCGTCTTGGCTTGTCGACAACTGAGGCTTATAATACACTGTAATAATTATGTGAGCGTGCAGGTTGCGACTTAGAATGACCAGGGCCTGCTCGTTTAGACGTATAGGTACCGATCGTCGCTGCAATCCTGCGTGAATCATCCCTACATTGCCGCCACAGAGCTAGCAATGAGTAGACAATTCGATTGCAAGGCTCTAAGGCTGGAGTACTGTTATATTAGAACCAGTAATGGTTCCCGACGCCTGGCGCTGAAGTCGCAGCGGGAGTGCCTTAGTATGTTGCGAAATCAGGCACCCTCTCTCTAGGCGCGATGTTGACGACGAGGCTGGTAATTTTCCTAGTAGCAGCAGGTGGACGGTAGAGCAAGACCTAGAGCATCTATCGCACCCATTTATATGTACAGAACTCGATGTAAGATGATTCTATTCTATTCTGAAGTAGAAGTACTGTACGTATGAATTATCTCGCCACGGTGTGGTTCTCGCTACGCAATGGGGGATGTTATTACTATTCAAGATACATAAAGGTAAAAGTCACACGTACATTGCTATCTATTATTTTGCAGTCGAACAAATCCCCACGCAACGCCTAAACACCATCGGATCGAGCCTGCTCTCCGGTAATCTTTCATACGCGTCAAGACGCACAAGCTCAGAGCGCACACTTACTCCTCAAAATCATTATCCGAGTCGTCCGACTCCTCAGCCCCAGCAGCGATTCGATCCATCTCACACGTGTGCTTAATAGGTGGGTACTCCTCATCATCCTCCGAGTCATAATCACCTTCCTCGTCATATCCGTAGTTAGCCTTAGTAGTGTCGACATTAGCAGCCGCCTCGGCCTCAGTGAGACAGCCGATCGGAGTTGGTGGTGGCTGTACCTTCACAGCGCGGTACCAGTCGAACTGGTGATCGCATTCCCCACAGGTCATGTGTGAGCAACCACCGTCTTTCGTAATCATAAATTGGCAGCGGGGACAACGGCGCGCTCCTAGCCGTGCCATATCAGCGATGAGTGCGAGCTCCTCTCTGGTCATGATAGCTGGATTTTCGAGCCGGTACTCGTGGCACGTCTTACCTTCGTGCCATTCTACTTTGCAGCTGGCGCAAAAGCGACATTTACAGGTGGCACACTCGACATGCGGAAACCCGCGAGTCCGCCGCGAGGAATCGAGGGTTAGATCGACTATCGTGGGGCATCCAGCTGGGCATTCCCAGACCTTGCGCTGTGCGATTATAGTAGTTGGACGAGCGATTAAAGCGGTCGGACGAAACGTGGTAAAAGCATTCCGAAGGCACGCGAACATTCCACTTCCGTGTCGATGGTACTATCGCCACGTAGTCATCGAGCTTCGACTTCCACTCAGCGCATACTGAGCATTCGACGAGTCCAGCGCAGGTTGCAGAGCATAACTTTTTGTATCGAAGTCGGGCGCCGAGACTGGAACTCCAGCAGGGTCGGGAACGATGTTGCCTACCATGACTGTACAGTCCTCGTCCTGGCAAGTAGTCATGATGAATTAGGTGTTGATATAAGAACTGTGGGTTGTGGTATGGAGAGAAGTTATTGGGGAAATTTGAGCAAGGTTTTTAAATGACGAGCGGTGCCGCACTGTGAAAGCACCACTACTCTCTCGAATCAGCGTTTCCACAATGCGAGTAAACAAGGGAATCTGAGAAAGCCTTTGAGTGAAGAGAGAGGTGCCGCACTGTGAAAGCACCATTCACTACTCTTCCGAATCAGTGTTTCCACAATGCGAGTAAAAAATGACTGTACAGTCACAAAACCATAGCTCAACTTACTGACGTGCTATATCCCGGGGTCCCAAGGTCGTAAGGCGAGCCAGTAGCTTTGCAGGTAGTCAGCATTGTGAAAAGTGACATGTTAGCAAGAATAAATAAGGATGGTCGGAATTAAAAGAAATGGGCTGACACAACTGAGAAAAATTCAACGAGAAAGGCATTGTATGAAGCAAGAGCTTTGAAAAAACTATCATCACCTGACGTGTGCCTGTCGTGGTGCTCAGGTAGGCAGCATTTTTCCGCCACATATTTACCTCGAAGCCAGCCGACTGCAACATCAATCATGCATTGTATGCTGTCAAGGATAACGTGCATCTGCCGTCCGAAAGCGATCTGCAGTGTTCCTGACGATCGCGGTGAAGGAAGGTAGCATGCCATGTTTCGCCGAGCTCGCCACACAAGGAAGGTGGTGCCGGACCGCAGATGGTGTACCGACGACGTAAGAGTGGCGTTAAAAGCCCGGCCTGGGCGAGACACTCAAGCCATACTGGCTGGCAGTACTTCGTAAACAAGCCGCCGTCGCCGGAACTACAGAGATCCTGACTGTCTATCAGAATAGCTGGGTTGATCCGGTGAAGCTGTTGAGCTGTGATGTGCTCGCCAGGGAGCGCAACTGGTTCAGTAGGACGTGAAAGACATCAGGCTGAGATGGCGTCTACATCTGTGGGCGTTTTCTCCTCTATTTGGGCATGTTCCGAGCTGCGCCACCACCGGCGGTCATTGCTTCTTTTGCTAGAGCTGCCGTGAAGGATTGGGATTGGAAGTTGGCCGACGCGCTTCTTGCAGGTGGTCGTTGTCGCCATCGCAGAGTTTTCCAAGTCACAGCTCTGGCGGCGCAACTGTCGAGAGCGGCGCCTGGAGTCAGCTGTGGCGTTGGCATGTCTCGAGGTGCTGTCCGGATGAGCGAAAGTGGTATGGTGGGCGGCTGTGATTGGTCGAGACGGTGGGCTTGTTAAGCATCGAACACAGCCCCAGAGGGCTTGCGTGGAGGCCCATAGCGATTCGACATGCCGCACACCCGCGTGAGGCTCGATTTTCCCCACCACTGGCCTGTCGTCTGATGCGGGCAGAGACTGATTGCTGCTTCAACGCTCTCGTCTCATAGCAACTGCACCAGTCTGAGGGGCCGCGCTTGTTGATGAACAGAGAGTGGCAGCTGCAACTAACCGGCTGAAAGAAGACGGGACACTTTAGCGGAGAAGCACCGTGCTCGAGAATCAGCCACATCTTTGCTCCAGCGCTGTTCGTCATCGGCGCACCAGCCTTCCCAGCGCAAACCACCTCACACTTTCAACGTTCACTTGGACTTGTCGCGTCACGGGAACCAGCGCCAGATTGTCTCCAGGAGGTCACGACCAAGCAGCGACGACCATCTCCAGCTGTGCATCCTAGTGCGTGCGTCGAGGGTCGATTGATTGATTGATTGCCCGCTCAGCTCGCAGCCTCACGCCTCCGAGTGCTGAGGCGTCGTACTCCACAGTTCGGCCGATCAATCTACTGCACCACCGTCGCATCCGCGATCGCCGACAAACATCAACACAGCTCAGCGCGCGTCTCAGCCCATTTTCTCCCTGCCAGCAGATTGTGTGGGCCGCATAGCTCGGAGGGCGCCTGGAACGGACTTCGCGACAGACGTGTACGACCACTCACAGACGGGCATCGAAGGAGGGTTCCAGCGCTCGTTGTGCTTCACCCAGCCAGCCTCTGGCATCTGGAAACATCTGCGGACAGGTGGTGAAGCATCTGGTATGAGACAGAACCAGCCTTGAAGAAGGGAAGACTTGCATATCGACACGCGCAGTAACGGCGCATCAAAACAAAGGTTTGCAGCCTCCGTCCTCTTCTCAAAGTCCCCCAAACACTGTATATCGATGCACATATGTCGCCTGAATGAGTGTGAGCTAATGATATTAGATCTCGGAAACATGGCGGCCACGACACGGGCTCTCACGCCCACTCATACAGGCCCCTTTGCGACACCAAACGGCCCTACGACACCCGGAGCGAATGGTCGCAGTTCGCACGGTGGCGCGACGTTCGGGACTCACCTGACAAACTCACCGCGCGGTCTTTCACCCCGACACTCGCCCCAACCAGTGCCCGGTGCAATGTCGCTGTCCGATGAGCGGCAGTATCGCAAGAGCACATCGAGGCACGCGAGCCCAAATCCGAATTCTGCCGCGTCGGCGCCTCAAAACGGTGCTCAGGCAACCGCTCCACCGCATGCGCAAGACCAGAAGATTCTCAAGCCTGCGATCATCATACCAGAACAGTCAAATGTCACTGGAGAGAACATGCAAACGAGTCCAGTCAGCCTCTCGAGTTTTGGTGACGATGCGACAACCGCGGCAGCCGCGGGCGCTCTTGAGGCAACTGCGGGTCCCAAGAAGGAAGGCGCACCTCTGCAGTCCCAACACCACCATCAGCATCACCACCAGCTCATTGCGCCAAATCCAGGCGATAACCCTGGCAATCGCGCATTCACATTTCCCGGACCAATGCCCCCCGAGCCCGATCCGCGCGCGCCTGCCCGCCAAATGTCTCTGCCAGGATACGGCCAGAACACACCAAAGTCGCCCTCGACTAAGCGTCACAAGTGTCCTTATTGCTCGACGGACTTCACGCGACACCATAACCTCAAGAGCCATCTCTTGACCCACAGCCAAGAGAAGCCGTACGAATGCCCGACATGTCAAGCCCGTTTCCGACGTCTACACGATCTGAAACGCCACACGAAACTACACACTGGCGAGCGTCCGCACACCTGCTTCAAGTGTGGCCGCAGATTTGCGCGTGGAGATGCTCTTGCGCGACACAACAAGGGTCAGGGTGGCTGTGCAGGCCGTCGGTCTAGCTTCGGCATGGACGACGAAATGGGGGACGCCAAGGACATGGAAGGGGTTGTCTACACTGGCGACCACGATGGTGAGGGCGATGAAGACGATGATGACGGACGCCGCGAAAGTGAGCCAGTGCGCAAGAGACAGAATACTGGAAATTCCACGTCGAGTTCGTACCATCAGCACTCGAGTACTTACCCTCCGATTGCTGCGAACCGAGCATCGACTGGCCAGAACAACCTTCGCCCGTACTATCCAACAGCCTCGTCTCAAGGGCCTAACCTGTCGCCGAAGCCAGCATCCTCAAGTATCTCCTCCCACCACGGTAACAATCAGTCCAATGTTTTTGCGCAGGGTGGCATGACCGAGAGCCCAAAGCCTCTGTCTCCACGTCAGCCAGAACATCACCGTCTTGGCGCGCGAGATAACAGTCTGCCTGGCTCGCGGTCGCCTAACATGTCACATCACATCCACCAGCAGAGTCTCGCCCGAGCTGCGAATCGTGGTACACCACCGATAGTCCTCGCCCCCCCAAACACCAACGGACCGCATCTTCCCTCGCTACCTGGACTCAACCCTATGCCTACCAAGCAGGGCTCACAGGGCGGCAAGGGAGGCCCAATCCAACATCAGCCGATGGCTGCACCTGGAAGTTCATCGCAGCCAGGCAGCATGTCCAGCCATGGAGGCAGTGGCAGCAGCATGCGCGAGGTGCTGGGCGGAGTCGACGTGTGGCAGTATGTGCGCGAGATGGAAGCACGCATGGCTCGCACAGAGAAGGAGCATAACGACATGATCTCTTCGCTGCAGAATGAAGTGACGACTCTGCGCGGCCAGCTAGCGCAACAGAAAGACAGCACCGAGCAGCCGCAGCGACCGGAGCAATAGGATGTAGAGATCTTTCACTGGCGTTATTGAGCACGGCGCAACACGGACATGCAGCAATTTACGAGCAACACGGACCGAACTGGAGGCAAGAATGGGATGCGGCAGGACGATGGCTACAGATGATACCCGCCTATACTGGGAAAAGTATCACCGGTGTCTTTTACTACATTTACTCGTTTCAGCATCTCTTTGCGTTGTAAGGACACTCGTTGGAAGCGTTAGCGTGTGGTGAATTTGTATATTAGTTAAGCTGTATGGCTTCGGCTGTTTCTTGAGCGCATGATACCTCGGCGGAGGAATGGGTTACGTATGGAATGAACAGATTGAATGAAGCTTGGATTTTTCGTGATGTCGTGGTGTGAGGTCCACTGCGGTGGAGTTGGATGACAGCAAACTGTGGCACAAGCATGATCCTGGCGGTGTGGTAGGAGTTGGGCACGAGGTGGGAATTGTGTGCTGCTGATATTGTATTTCGGAGACGTACTGTTAGAAGGGTGGACAGTCAGCATTTAAGGATATTCAAAGCATATGATAAAGTATGTTCCGACTTCAGCGCAATGCTCAAATATGCATGTGAAGCGCATGGGTGAAGTTGGTTAGGCAGGGTTCGCGCCCGCAGTGGCTTGCGATCCACGTCACCTCCAGGGCTGGCACTCCACTCCAACCCAAACCCACGAAACATAGCCTACAACCGCGCAGCCTCACCGACCGTACCACTGCCAACTCGCTGACCTTGGGAACAGCGGGACAGTCTGCACGCCGAACACACCTCGCGCCCATGAATGGCGCATCTGCTTCCTTATAGGCGCACCGCGCGACGACATAGCCAATCGACGACTGGATTAGCCGCCAGCCACCATCTCGAGCAACCTTCACCCCGCCCATGGACAAAATGAGCTCATCGGACGCGCAGAGGCGACGCAGCAGCAAAAAGGACCCGGACCGCGAACGCAGCAGCCCTCGGAGCAAGGACAAGCACCGCCGCAAGACACGCTCGTCGGCATCCAGGGAAGACGACACGGGGGAAGAACGAGTCCTACGCACATCGTCATCGTCGCGGTCTGGCCAGTCACACAACATGGCCATTGTGCCCGAGATGAGGAACTCGTCGCGCAGCAGTCTGTCGTACCCGACCCTCTCCAAGACACACGCGAAGGAGAGCATATACGCGCGAGACGAGCCGGTGCGGAGGAAGGACGAGATGACGCCCGATGCAACTGAGGTCAGCGAGGAGCCCTCTCCACCACCGCCCAGCAGAACCGCACCGCCGCCGCCACGGGCACCCCCGAGCCCTCCCCTCACCGCCACGACGGGCGCAGACCTGAGGAAGACGGCAAGCGCGAACAGCATGCGCCGCAAGAACGCGGATGAGATACACAAGGACATGGCGCCGCATAGACAGAGCGTGGACAGCGGCACACGCATGACCTCGCAGGCTGGGGCTAGGGCAGCGTCACGGTCAAGCATTAGAGACGGCGACTACGACAGCACTGAGATCACATCCACTACTGGGTCACAGCCAAGCACTGTCCGCGCAAAGTCCCCTCCTCCCTTGCCGGCCAGGACCAAGACAGCGAGCCCAGCCAGGACCCGGACGCCTAAGAGATCCTCGACGCCCGTCAAGAAGAAGACGCGGGCGCCGTCAGAGTACACAATCGACTCGGGTGCCACATCAGTGCAGCACGAACATCTGGCGCCTGGCAGAGGCCCTTCACCGTCGTATTCAGATGTGTCCCCAGCTTCAGCGGTCGATTCCTCCCCGCGAACACCTAAGCAACACTCTGTCCTTCCCTCTGTCGTCTCGTCCGTCAAGGATGGACCGCCAATGATCGAGATACTGTCCGACCCCATGTCAAGAGCACAGTCGGTAGATCAAAGGTATTCAAATCAACATGCACCACCACCACCACCTCCTCCTCCTCCGCCTCCGCCTCCGCCCCCAAATATGACGGGCGATGCGCCTCGCGTCGACTATCTCCTACAGAATGGCGGCCTGCAACGGCCGATACCGCGTAGCCTATTAGCCGCGATTGAGGGTGCACCTGCTCCGGCTTACTCCTCCTACATGTCGCCACGAACCACTGGAGCACAAGGTCACGACGTCCGGACGTTCTTCAAGCCCATCCAGAATGTGCTTAACAATTACAACACCGTCATGGACACAAATGGCTCGCTCGCAGTAGCCACCGGGTACAGATCAGTAGCGCGACGGCTGCTCGACCGACTGGAAAATGTCTTTGCACGTAACATCTCCTCTGAGCACTGCCAATGTATCATGTGCTTCGACCAACCGATTGAGGAAGAGCCCACTGGTGCGAACTGGGGTGAGATTCTCGAGCTTGTATCTGGACGGTGTGAGCTCCCGAGTTGGCCGCCATATGAAGATCGGTCAGATGATGGACTGGGTATTACCTCCTCACAGCTCGAAGACCCGTGTCAGCGAATTGATGTGGACGTCCCTGAGCAGTATCGCGCACACTACGAGAAGCAGTCGAAAAAGACCAAAGTCGCAGTCCAGTCGTGGCTATCAGATCAGACAGAAGGTGTACCCGAGGACGCCGACGACGAGACCCTCACCTTTATAATGTTGACACGCCTGGAGCAGCCGCAACGGCCACTTTTCTACGCACTCCATTGGGGCCTCGATCAACTCCCAAACCCACGCACTCAAAAACCCGACACCGACACCCCGCCCTATCTCGCCAAAGCCGGCCTCGCACTCCAGCGTCTCTACCGCCTCTTCAAAGCCCCCCGCGACCAACTCGTAGTCATGTACCTGATCCGGCACCCGGACATGCACAACATGCTCGCGACCCTCGCCGCCGTCAAAAAGCACGAATGGGAGATCCTCGTCTCGGGCCGCTTCGACGGCTTCCTCTGGTCCGGCGCAGAAGACATTATGCCCGGCCAAATCCCACCCACCGACGGACCCCAGCGTTTCGAAACGCCCTTTAGCCCCGGCCCGCCTTCACGCCCGGGCTCCGCGCGGCCCCCCGGCAGCGGCGCCCCCGTGCAAATCGACGAAGAAACCGAAATCGCGGTCCTGGCCGAAATCGAGCGCGAAATCTACTCGGGCATGGAAGCCATGGAAGACGCGTTCGAGCACCTGCACAACCAGGCTGAACTCGTGCGGCGGCGCTTACGCGAGCGCGCTGCGGGCTTGTCGATTGTTGCGCAGCAGCGGAGGGGGTCGGGGGTGGATGATATTGGGGTTCGCATGGGGACGCCTGCGGGGGAAGAGATGAGTGTTATTGGGGGGGCATTTGATGATGGGAGGAGCGATATTGGACCTGATGATAGTGCGAGTAATGTTAGTTATAATCGGAGGAGGAAGGCGCATCGGGCGCGGGAGAGGAGGACGCCTGCGCCGGTGGAGGAGGAGAGCGAGGGGGAGGGGAGCGGGGTGGGGTTGGCGGAGAGGATTAGGAGGAGGTTGCCTGTTTGATTGGGAGGGGAGGGTGAATTGATTGAGCAGAGCATTTTGGGAGTATGGCGTTCTGATGGGTATATGGTCATGAGTTGAGTATCTTGACGGCCGGGGTGAGAACAATATGGATACCCATTTCGGTTGAGTATGGATGGGATATAGCATGTCTTCGATAACGATAAAGTTTGTCAAAATGTCTTTAGTACGCAATGTAACAGGGAGGCAATTCTCACAGCGACTGCAAGTCGTGTGATATTGCAAAGCATAAGTTCTGAAGTACCCGCCCAAAATCGAGTCCAACCGTTGTCAACCAATCATGCCGTGTAATCCAGCGGTGCTTGAGACGAAGTGCGGGGAGCTAGGATGCTGTTGCAGCACCAATTATCAATGCTATACTCGTGCGACATTCATTATTGGCAGTCAAGTATCTTCTCACTTTGGCTTGCTAGTGAGTGAAGTGAATGACTTCGCGTGTGCAATTCGATCTCGTTGCCCCACACTCCGCCCGCTCGTCATCAGCGCATCCCTGTCGCTAATTGATTACCGGTAGTTACTCCACGCGCCGCGCCCATGACAACGACAACAGAAGTGTAAATAACGCCAGGCCAGGCCGTGCTTCACCAATCCATCTCCACGTCCACACTTGCATAACACATTTGACGAACAGAACGTGCCTTCTAGTTGGAGGATTGGTTGTGCTTGCTATTGTAACACGGACGAGGGCGAGAGGAAATAGAAGGAACGAGTCCCGTGGTTGAGGGTACTCGCGCAACGCACCACCTCGCTAAGGCTCGGTGGATGATCCAATTCTACTGAACCAAAGTACGAGGACGAATAGCCGCGAACGAACACCAGCGAGACTCGAGGCTTTACCCTCAACTCCCACCAACACGCATTCCCCACAAACAACCACGCGCAAACCAAGCCCATCACCATGGCAGACTTCGGCGCAAACGAATCGATCGACCCCACCACGCTCTTTACAAAACAAGAATGCATCGGCGGCGGCAGCTTCGGCAAGGTGTACAAGGGCCTCGACAGGCGGACAGGCCACACGGTAGCCATCAAGGTCATCGACGTTGAGAACGCAGAGGACGAGGTGGAAGACATCATGGGCGAGATTATGATTCTGTCGGGCATGAGTTCGCCGTATGTTACGAGATACTACGGGTCGTATCTGCATGGATCAGATCTCTGGATTGTTATGGAGTTTTGCTCGGGGGGCAGCTGTGCGGATCTCATGAAGCCGGGGAAGATTGCAGAGGCTGAGATTGCGGTTGTTGTGAAGGAGTTGTTGCAGGGATTGATGTATTTGCATGATGATGGGAAGCTGCATCGCGATATCAAGGGTACGTGAACCGGTCAAGGTGTTAGATTTCCTGCTAAGTTTAGACAGCCGCCAATATCCTCGTAGGCGCAAACGGGCAGGTCAAGCTCGCGGACTTCGGCGTGTCTGGCCAGCTTTCAGCCACCATGACGAAGAAGAACACATTTGTCGGTACGCCGTTCTGGATGGCACCCGAGGTCATCAAGCAGTCTGGCTACGACGGCAAGGCGGACATCTGGTCGCTAGGAATCACAGCACTCGAGCTGGCGAATGGCGAGCCACCGTATGCCGACATCCACCCCATGAAAGTCCTCTTCCTTATACCGAAGAACCCGCCACCACAGCTGCACGGCAACTTCTCGCCTGCGTTCAAGGAGTTTATCGAGCTGTGTCTGAAGAAGGATCCGCGGGATCGGCCAAATGCAAAGCAGCTGCTTACGACGAGCTTTGTGCGCAAGGCTGGGAAGCCTGCGCGTCTGCAAGAGCTTATTTCGAGGTATCAGGACTGGAAGGCTCGGTATCCCAAAGAGGCAGCGGAATCTGAGGATGAAGCTACGCCTGTGAAGAGGAAGGATCCGGTCAACGAGGACTTGTGGGACTTCGGGACTGTGAGGCCTGCTGGAGGCAGAGGTCCGGCGCTGGCGCCGATGAATGATGCGGGGGCAAATGCTCGCAATCCGTCGCCGCAGAGGAAACCTGCGCCGCAGCAGAGAGGTGGCTATGGTGACGAGAATGAGGACACGATTCGAGCGAGTCCGCCTCCATCACCGACGAAGCGACTGCCGTTTCTTCAGACTCAAGGTCCATCTACAGGTTCCGTGAATACTGCAGCACGGATTCCTCTACCACCATCACCAGAGAAGAAGTCAGGCCCTATCTTTCCACCACCGGCACAAGAAGTTCCACGAAAGTCGCCTGTGCCTGGCTTCTTCTCGCCGCCACAAAACCGCGCGCTCGTCACACCCACAAAGCCACAGACACCACAGCAACCACGCCGGCAAACACCACTCGCACATGCGTACGATGAGTACATGCAGAGGTCGATTGCCGCCGACATGGAGAACATGCAGTTGACGCCGCAATCACAACCTCCGCAACAGCAGCAGCGGAATCCTACACCAAGTCGAGCGTCGGTGCTGCCTCAGATGAACCTTGATATCCCACCATTCCGAGGCGCGGCTTCAAGCTCGCCAAAGACATCTGCTGCTCCTCCTCCACCAGCCCATCAGCCGCAACTATTGAGTCCCATCAAGACCAAGCCTCAATCTCAGATGTCGCCGCCAACGCAGAAGCCCCTCCCACCACTCGTCGGCCAACACCCGCTCCCACCCCTCGCAGGCCAACAGCCCCTCCCATCAACCCAACAACCATTCGGCTCGCCCTTCAGCCCCTCCGCACTCATACGCCCCGACTCCTCCTCCTCAAGCGACCCCTTCGGCGGCCCCCTCATCGCGCGCCAAGTGCACATCCCAACCAAGCCCCTCCCACCCCCACACCTCACCACCAAATCCCCCCCACCACCCATGTCCCGCGGCTCCTTCGGGCGCCCCAAACCCACCGCCAACCACCCTTCTATCCTTGCCTCCCCCGGCTCCGACAGCACGCCCATCGACATCACAGCGCTCGACGGCGTCGTTATCCCCGCCCTCGAAGCAGCGCTCAGTCGGCGCGCGTACCAGCTCAATCTCAAGAACAAGAGCGATGGTTTTGATGGTGGGGAGGGCAGGAGACGAAGGCAGGATTGTCATGATAGGGTGAGGGCGCTGGTGGGGGAGATTAGTGAGCGGTTTAGGGAGTTGGATGGGTGGGATGAGGAGGGCGAGGTGGGGATGGGGGGGGAGGTGAGTGGGTTTTTGGAGGGGTTTTTGGAGGAGGTGCTTGTTAGGGTTGAGCCGGCTGATGATTGAGGGATGGGATTGGGGTGGGTATTGGGTTGGTGCGTGGTGTTGGGGATATGTCGTGGGGAGGAAGGAATGGGGTTATTTGGTGTTTTGGGGGGGGCGTTTTGGGGGGGGTGTTTGGTTTGTATACATGGCTTAGATGGCTATTGAGGAATATACACTGCTTTTCATTTGTCCATATTAAATCGTGTCCAGCCCAGCGGTGAACTTTTCAGGCATGCATTTCGTGCTGCGGGCGTAGATGGCTTCTGATTGGCTAATCGGTCGTATCGGTAACTCCGACTCTAGACAACATCGTCACTTTCTTCCACATACATCACAGTCCTCTACCCATTCCCATTGCCAATATTTGCAGAACCCACAAGCTTCTGCTATGGCGTAAGTCATCAATAAATCAGCACATATAATCTTCGAGGGACTAATCAGGACAGGCGCACAATTCGAAGCAATGCGCTCGAGAAGCTAGCGAAGCTGTCTGCGCAATCGGCGACTGCGATTGAGGAACAGGACAGGCTTTTTGGGAGGTGTCCGGATATAGACGAGTCTACGGACGGCGCAAATACAAAACGGGCGATTGTATGTATAGCAGTACACATAAATCCCCGGCTCCTCCTTCCCACCTTCCCCCCCCATCTAACACCCATCCCCAGACCCACCAACACCTCGAAGCCCTCCTCGCCCTCTCCAAAGCCGCCCCCTACATCTCCACCCCCCAAACCGCCCTCGCCCTCTTCGCCCACCTATCCACATACCTCTCCACCGCCCACACACACACCCTAGCGCCGTCCCCTGGTCTGCGCGCCATCGAGCCGTCGCCGTACGAAGTCCTGAGTTATAACCTCACGACTGCTGTGCTGACGCTGGGTGGGAAACATGGACTGCGAGAAGAGGCGGAGGCTGCGGTTGGGGGGTATTTGTCTGGGTGGAGGGATGCGGCAAGGGATTTGTCGGCTGATAATTTTGATGATGGCGAGGGTGACGGCGATGTCGCGCGCGTTATGGGTCTGGGCTTGTCGCTGCTTGGTTTTGTGGAGGGTGTAGCTGCGCATATCGGTATGTGGCGGGCGGACACGCGGCTGCCGTTTATTGAAGATGTGCGCGCCGCTCTGTCGGAGGAGTTTCTGGTCGCGTTTGAGACGGCGCTGTCGGTTGTAAGGAATCAGCGCGGTTTGGGCGGTTGGAAGCGGTATGTCAAGAATTATGCGGCTGCTGGGAGGCCGTTGGGGGGCATGATATTGCATGATTCGTTGATGAAGGTTGTGGTGGGGGCGGCTGCGTTGTTGGTCGGTGGGAGTGGGAGTGGGAGTGGGAGTGATGTACTGGAGTATTTGCGGCGTGCGAAAGAGATGGGTCAGGTGGCGAGGAATGCAGATGAAGATGCGCTTGCGGAGGGCTTGACGCGCATTGCGATTGAGGAGAGCGAGTTTCTGGCGAGCGATGTGGATTACTTGCAGCGCGTGGCGTCGGCGTGGCAGGTAAGGCAGGCGAGTGGCGTCAAGGCAAAGGTCCTGGTTACGTATTTGTGCTGCACGGTGTACGACGAGGACATTGCTGATGCGGACCTCCTGAGCGCGTGGCTCGACGGCGTGCTTGAGGATCCGGCGCAGACTGCGGATCACGAGCTTAGTTCCACGGTCCTGAAATGTATGGCTGTACTGGCTCGGGTGTCGCCGTCTCTGGCGTCCAGTCTGGGCCGCTCGCTGCCGAGGGTTATTGTACAGGGGAATTTCGACCATAGGACGACGCGCGTGGCGGCTGATGCGTTGGCCTCGGTGCTGAGTTTACTCCCGCAGGATGCTATTATCACGACGCTGTATAGCCTGGGCAACATCATCAGCGCCGGGCCCAGCAATGCTCTCTCCCCTTCGCTCAATGGCCCGAGCAAGAATGCGCGCGCGGGCGTGTACGATCAGTTAAACGGCAGCGCGATATCGCTTACGCCGAGCGATGTCGAGGAGCCGGATTTCGTGCACAACACTGTTGTCGAGACGATAGTGTCTGTGGCGCGGAATTGCAAGGACGAGAAAGTCACTGCGCTCGCGCTATCCATGCTCGTGCAGAAGATCGGACGAACGAGTAAAGGCGTCGAAGCGAACATCATTATCAACTCTGCGTTCCTGGGCGTGCATAGTCCGGCTGCGGAGTTCAAGACGGTGCTCAAGGTGTATGCGAAACTGGCGCATGATGCGCTGGTCAGCGATGATGGGGTACTGTTGGATGCGGTGCTGAGTGCGCGGATGAATGTCTCGGATGAGATTTCTGCGGATCAGGATGCGTTTGGGGTGTATCTTACGCATTTGCTGGATACGATTGTGAGCAAGGGGGATGCGTCGGAGACGTCGCATCGACATATGCGCGATGCTGAACTCGCGGCGCAAGAAATTGCGCAGCTGCTCAAGCCTCTTGCGAGATTGTTATCGCGCAATGCGAAGTACACTGAGGCGATGGATTTGAGTGATCAACTCGTTGGTCTTCAGCGCGATGCGTGGTTTAACATTGTGGTTCATGGATTCGACACGCTGTCCGATCTGGGTAAGCAGTACAGGGAAGATCTCAAAGTCATTGCGCGATTCAGTCAGCCGCTGATTGCGGAAGAACGCCCTTCGCTGTCTGAGAGCGACATCGAGCTCAATACTGTTCTGCGAAGGGGCAAGTCGCCGGAGCATACTGTTGAGCAGAAGCGTCGGCTGGGAAGATTGCTGCCTTCTTGCGAGGCGGATACCAAGTCGCTGAGCTATCAAGAGGCGGTATTCCTGAGCGCGGCGTATTTGGTGGAGGATCTGAGAGCTAGTACTGGCGACTGTACGAAGGCGCTGGCGTACTTTCTCGATCCGAAGCTGCGGTCTGGCGCGGTGGGGAATTGCATGGCTGCGATTACGACGACGGCTGTTCGGACGTATTTGAGTAAGACGCTGTCTGGACAGTTTCAGTCGTTTTCGACGCCGTATCTGGCGGATCAGCTGGCGACTATTTTCTCGGCGTGTTGTCATAGGATTGCGCGCATTCAGCAGGCTGCCGGAGCGTGTGCAGATCTGATTATTCGAGAGGTCCCGTCGACGCTGTGCCAGAAGAGCGCGTTGTTCGCTCTGTTGGAGTTGCTGTCGATTATGTGGTACAGCTGCCTTGAAGGCGAGACGGACGAGTACACTTGGAAATCGACATTCACGTCCAAGAAGTCGAACATCCAGGTCGAGCTATCAGACGACTACGCATTCCGCCGCGCGACACTGTCCTCCCTCCACAAGCGCGCAACAACATGGGTCAAAGACGCGCTCGACACGGCCCCCCTCGACGTCAAAGGCCTGCTGCAAACCTACCTCTCTGAATTCGACGACGAAGCATCCTACGGCCACATTTCGCTCGGCCGCTCCTTCGCGCTAGAAATGGGCTCCGTCATCCCCTCCACCGACCAGCGCCTCGGCGCCGTAGAGCGCCAGGGCATCAACATCAACACGGCATCCGACTTCATCACGCAGTACACCACACGCCAGGAATACAAGTTCCTTGACGGCGCCAACGACCAGGAAGAAGAATGGCTGCGCAACGGCGCTGTAGCTGGTACACCGCCGACATACCTCTCGCGCAGCCTGCAAGACGCCACGACCCTCCTCGTCGATCTGGAGGCCCGCACGCTGAACCACAAGCACGTTACCATTGCGGAGCTGCGGGATATTTTGCGCAGGGCTGCGGCGCTGCTGTGCCGTGTGAAAACGGATCAGGCGGCTATTGTGCAGCATTTGGTGGGTATTCCGTTTGCGGTGTTTTCGAAACAGGCGGTTAAATTGGGGATTGGGCTGTGGACGAGCGTGGCGAAGGAGAATCCTAGGATGGAGAGTAGGATTTTGGGGGAGGTGGCGAGGGGGTGGGAGGGGACGGTTAGGGGGGAGAGGGGGATGTTTAGTCCTTTGCTTGCGTAAGTTCTCATTTCCTTGTCTCTACAATTAGAGTTTGCAAAAGACTGACTGGATAGGCACCCCGATCCTTTCTACGGACGCCAGGAATTCGCGGCCACGGATAAGGAGGCGCTGGCTACGAAGCAGCAGGATATATACAACCTTATTGCGCCGCACTTTCGGCTGCTGCAGTTCTTGTCGAGTCACTTTAGTGCGTCGAGACTCAGCAAGCCGGATGTTGAGCGCGTTTATGTACGGCTTGTGCATGTTACGCTTGATGCGATGAGCGGGGGGTGCTCGCAGCCGCTGGCTAGGGAGAGTTATTTTCATGTTATTCTGCTGGGGTTGAAGGTTGCGAGGCAGTGTACGACGATGGCGGAGGTGATTCGGGGGCGGTTGTTGGGTCGCATACTGACTGCTGCTCTGGCGTGGTTTGCGCATGCACCGCAGTACGTACTTCTCTTCGACGATCTGGTACAGTTGCTGATAAGAATTAGGTGGTCATTCGGCGGCAATCGTCTGCAGATCAAGGCTGAGACGCATGTACTCGCTGATGTACAGGCGAATCTCGACACTATCGGCAAATCTGGAGATGTCGGCGCGAAGCTGAAAGCGAAGCAAGAGCTGCTGTCGATTCTGATTGCGAATGAGCAGTCGAGGCTGCTGGTGTGGCTGTTTCCGCTGGACCATGCGAAGAAGAATCATTTCTTGTCTAGTCATTCGCGGGCCGGGCTGGCCGATACCGCTGTGACTGCGCACTTGAAGACGGCGTGGGCGGAGAATCCAGCGATTGCGGTCCATCTCGTCAAACGCTTCCAGTCACAGAAACTGGCAAGCGAGGTGCGCTGGCAGGTGCTCAACTTCCCACATAAGGTGCTGGAAGTGCCGGACGCGCTGGAGATTCTGCTTGGCAAGGAGCTGCCGGGCGATGTGTCGTTCCAGCTCAAGTACCTGCTGTATTGGCAGCCCGTCAACCCCATCACGGCGGTCACGTACTTTATGCCTGCGTACGGCAATCATCCGTTCATCATCCAGTATGCGATGAGGGCGCTGGAGAGTCACTCCGTCGACGTCATGTTCTTCTACGTGTACCAGATTGTGCAGACGCTGCGGTACGATGTGCTGGGGTATGTGGAGCGGTACATCATCGAGACGGCAAAGTTCTCGCAGCTCTTTGCGCATCAGATCATCTGGAACATGAAGGCGAATGCATACAGAGACGAGGCTTCTACGGAGCCTGATCCCGTTAAGCCGACGCTCGACAAGGTGATGGGTAGCCTGGAGGACAGCTTCTCGCCTGAAGACCGCGAGTTCTACGAGCGGGAGTTTGCTTTTTTCAACGAAGTCACCGGCATCTCCGGCACGCTGCGCTCCGTCCTGCACGAACCAAAGGAAGTCAAGAAGCAAAAGATCGAGGAAGAACTGCGCAAGATCCAAGTCGAAGTCGGCGTGTACCTGCCCTCCAACCCCGACGGCCAAGTCATCGGCATCGATCGCAAGTCCGGCAAACCACTGCAATCGCACGCCAAAACGCCCTTCATGGCAACCTTCCGCATCCGCAAAAACAAGCCCTCTACCCCCTCTGCCATCGAAGAAACCGAAGACAACGACCGCGCGTCCCAGAAAACAAACACGTACGAAACATGGCTGTCCGCCATATTCAAAGTCGGCGACGACTGCCGCCAAGATGTCCTCGCGCTGCAAATGATCGCCGCTTTCCGCGGCATCTTCAACACCGTCGGCCTCGACGTCTGGGTCTTCCCCTATCGCGTGACCGCCACCGCCCCCGGATGCGGCGTCATCGACGTCCTACCCAACTCAATATCACGCGACATGCTAGGCCGCGAAGCCGTCAACCGGCTCGACGAGTACTTCCTGTCCCGCTACGGCAACGAAGACAGCATCGCGTACCAAGTCGCACGGTCCAACTTTGTGAAGAGCATGGCTGCATACAGCGTTATCAGTTACTTGTTGCAGTTCAAGGACCGGCACAACGGCAACATCATGATCGACGACGCGGGCCATATAATCCACATCGACTTTGGCTTCTGCTTCGACATCGCGCCGGGCGGTATAAAATTCGAGCGCGCGCCGTTCAAGTTAACTGCTGAAATGATTGGCGTAATGGGCGGAAGTACCACCTCGCAGAGTTACCGCTGGTTCGAAGAACTCACGATCAAAGCTTTCTTGGCTGCCAGACAGCATGCGGATCATTTGTGTGATGTTGTTAGGGTCATGTTGGATAGCGGATTGCCGTGTTTTAAGGAGGGGAGTTTGGGGAGGTTTAGGGAGAGGTTTGTGTTGGGGAGGGATGAGAGGGGGGCGGCGGAGTGGATGGGGGAGTGCGTGAGGAGGAGTGCGGGGAGTGCGAGTACGGGGGTGTATGATCGGTTCCAGTTGATTACTAATGGGATTCCTTACTAGAAGGGGGGTGAGGAGATGGGGGTTAGGGTGGGGGGAGGTGAATGGATTGTTTGGTTGTGGTGTGAGGTGTGGTATATTGATGTATTCCTCATTTGTATGTTGATTTTCGTTCGTGATGCGATTATGATATCTTGGTGACATCCTAGGACACACATAAAGGATCGTTCGCACTGTGATAATGGTACGTTATTGAACTCCTCGGTCACGTATAAATCGTGGTTCGTGCTGTAAGCATAGGGCATTGTTAATCTTTAGCGTCACATATGAATCATCGTCCGCAATGTGATTATAACACATCAGTGACCTCCAGCATCACACACCACTTCCCATTCGTCATCCCCATCACGCCCTCCCACATGCCACTTCCCTTCACCCCTCTTCGCCCCAAACACCCCGCCTGCCTTCACACTTACACATCACATCGCAAAGTCACGTCTCAAACCCCCATCCCCGCCTTCAAACACCACCTTCCCATCACGTCCCACGCCGTGAAGTCGTGCCGTGAAGAACGACATGCCCTTCACGATGGTCTGG
>Ga0265798_10003609_pt1 | contig 21845 bp, 27 predicted proteins | sample P3T30metagenome_FD_192430 | JGI IMG/M metagenome (GOLD analysis project Ga0265798, IMG submission 192430) | Plant litter microbial communities from East Loma Ridge, Irvine, California - P3 T30 | ecosystem: Environmental > Terrestrial > Plant litter > Unclassified | place: USA: California... | reverse complement strand
AAGAAGCCGCGTCGGGGAGACATTTTAGAAATTGCTGGGGGAGGCGGTGGCTAAAATGATGTCAGGTCGGATGAATTGGTGAGGAGGGACGGGCGGAATAGCTGGATGGGGTAAGCCGGTGGGGTAACACGAGGCTCGAGACGGGGGAGGCGGGGAGGGGACCGATGCGAGGTTCGATGTCGATGCTTTGGAGACCGCTGTAATTGGTCGAAGATCGGGTGCGGGATGTTGATTTGATGCGTAGAAACAAGGTGAAAAAATTGCAACTACCAGATTCTCGTCCTTAAGATTTAGCCTGTGCAATCATACATCAAACTAAACCACCCAAGTACGAAGCACAATGCGAATGTCGTTCAGACCGCTTTCACGCACTTCAGACCCCGATCCTAAGGCGAATTGCTTCAAACGCTCGTATTGCAACTATATACACTCGCCCTTCAAGAAGCGCTCCGTTCCGTAGACTCCAGAGCTCAAAGCCATGCACCCAAAACGCCTAAATTCTCTAACTTACTCATTCTTACCGCCCTCCCCTCTCTTCCTCCGATCCGTAAGCACGAGATTAACATCCGGCCTCGAGCTCTGAAACTGTCCAATCGAGCTCGACCGTTCTCCAATCGCACCCACCATATCCCTCCCCCTCTCACCCTCACCGTCCCCAACCTCAAACGCATCATCCCTCAACTCAATCAAGTCCCCCAAATCGCCGCCCACAGCACCCAAAACAGGCACAGCAGAACGTTTCCCCTGCCCCGGCGTCCCAGGCTCAAGCATCTTACTCGCCTGACTCCCCACTTTCCTTACCCACCCCTCAATCGCGCCGCCAATCTCCTGTAAATCAACACCGCTCGGCGTCACAGCACCAGAGCCTGCATACGCCGTACTAGACTCGGGGTCCAGCAGTCCAGGCGCCCACGGCGTGAAGTATTCCTGCCCGGCAGGCGGCGCCATGCTAGGCAGGTATTGTCCGAATTTCTTGTTCAGGCCGTCTTGTGCGGGACCGGGGCTGCGCACGTTGCGGTTCATGGTGCCTACGCCGCCCGGGCCTTGGAGGAATGTTTTGCGGGGGTGGGTATGTGTTGAGACGGAACTCAATGTACTGGATGCGCGCGGACGCGATGACGGCGAGGCTGTGGATGCGGGCGAGCGGGATAAATCAACGGAGGGTCTGGGCGTAGATGCTGCGTCCGAGTATGCGTTTGACTTCCGGCGCGCTGGGGGGAAGAAGCCGAGTGCGCGGCGGGGCATGCGTGCTATTTGTGTGGGTTTCTTGTCGGAGGGGAGGAGCACCCAGGAGTCGTGTTTCCAGGGTGGTTCTGTGTCGGGGTTGGAGGAGACGACGGATTGGGATTCCGAGTCTTTGTCTTTGTCTTTTTGGCGGGGCGTGGACCAGCCGTTTGGGAGGCCGTCTGTGGTGTTGCAGGTTGGTGTTTTGATATCGCCGTATTCGCCGAGTAGTAGGTCTTCTTCTGGTAGTGCGTCTGGACCGTGTGCAGGTCGCCCTTTAACGCCACATGCGTCTACGGGTAGGACGACTGCTTTCTTCGTCTGCACGCTGTCATTGGGCCACATGCGGTTCGCCTTGCGCAGTACCGCCTGCTCGCAGTTGTACTTGATGCTGATGCCAGCGAGCGTGTCCTGTGGCCGCACATTGTGTATGTATACGAGCGCATCGCGGTCTTCGGCCTCGCTGCTGGCCGGCATGCGCTCGTCCGAATTCCTGCGCTTCATGTTGCCCGCCGAGTCCACGAGGTGTTCGCTATTGGTCAACATGTCCTTGCGCTTCATTGCGCGCACCATGTTTTCCCTTTCTTCCTGCGGCCCAGAGCCAACATGCGACCCTGCGCCTGCGGGACCCCATTGCTTCGGAGGCGGCGCACTGGCGGACGTGCGCCGGCCGTGGACTGGTCTCCGCCTGCGAGGTTCGTCGCCTATGACAGTCGCTGCGATGCCCTGGATGGCTGACCACGAGTTTCCCCATATGCCAGATAGCGGATTGGAAGCATTCCGTGAGCCCTGTGAAGCCTGCAAGACATGTGTGTTCGGTGCTCGTGTGAAGGTCGACGTCGGCTCAGACGTGGCATTGAAGCGCGACCTCCCAGCAGCCGGCGATCCATCTCGCGACGTTATTCTCGACCCATTCCTACTTGCAGCGTCGTCGCTTCCCTCTGTAGCGTATATATCATCCTCCACTGAGATCAGTCGCCTTGTTCGTGGCCGTAGCGTCGACAGCGAAGGTCCATTGGCGGGGTTCATGGCATGTGCGCGCCGAGTGAGGGCACACTGAGTGGAGCAGCATAGGCCAGAAGTTGAGGGCCGTCGGATACTTGCATGGCATGCATCTATTGGGGCATATCGACAGTCGTGGTGGTGGTGAGATTGGCGTTGCGGAGTCTTGTACTGTGAGATGTGGTCGGTGTTCCAGGAAGCTACGTAACGCGACCTCCATCAAACAAGGCCGTGCACTTCATCTATGTAAGGCGTCCGGAACTATACACTCATCTGTGAAGCTGCTTCAATCCTGCTCATATCCGCCCTCTTCCTGCATACAAACATCACAGTACGAGCTTTCGAGGTTTACTCGTCTACGTGGGCTGCATGATTGATAGAGGACAGATAACAACTAGCTTCACTATAGACGGGAAGTGGACCACTACACATCTTGGTGGGGCTACCTAATGCAATTCAGAGAAACGTGTGGAGTAATTGTAGAACCATATTGTGAGATGCATTCCCGTAGGTATTTTACCTTACGAATGCCCCACCAAGTGCACCGAACAAACGACTCCCTTGCTAAACACCACCACGCCCACGCTCACACGAAAGAACAGCAAAACAAACACCATCATAATCATAACATCCCCTCGTTCCCTCTCACCCATCACCGAAACGGACTCGAACTCTCCATCGTCCCACTAACATCCTCAAACTCCAGCTCATACGCATCCACCTCCTCAAATTTCTTCTTAATCGCCGCCAACTTCTCGCTATGCTCAATGATACTCGCCTCAGTAACTTCCTCAGCCGCACCCATACCATTGTTTTCCTTGTCTGATGATATCCGCCGGCTATATGTTTTGCTGAGCTTGGGTTTGGCGGCTTTCTTGCCCCGCGTGGATTTCTTGGGCGCTGGTTTGCTGCGCGGATTGGGCATTTGGAGTTCGTCTTGGTCTGAATCGAGGGGTGTTGCTTCTGAAGAGTCGAAGTCGAATTCGTCGCGGTCGCGGAGGGCGCGGTTGCGTCGGCGGGGGAGGAGGCCTTTGAGTTGTGCGGTGGAGATTGCTTGCTTGGATTTTGATTTGACGTTTCGCTTCGCTTTGGCAGGCGTCTCGGTCTCTTCAGAATCCGAATCGACATACTGCGGCGCGTTCTTGGGTGGCCTGCCGCGTGCACGTGTTCGTGGTGCTGGGGTTTTGACGGGTCGTGAGACCTCGCGGACGGGGCTACTGGACATGGGAGGGGCGAATGTTTCACTTAGAGATTCGAGGGAGTCTTGTGTTTGCTCGATGACTTCTTCGTGTGAGGGGAGAACTTCTGGTAGGCTGGGCGATGACGAGCGTGCGGACTCTAGGTCTGCGCCAGAGGGTGGGTCGAATGGTGGTGATGAGCGCGGTACCTGGACGACTGGGGATAGCTTGCGCTTGGTGCCGCGGGAGCCTGAGCTGGAAACGTGCATGCCGCTATCATTTCGGTTTTCACTCTCAGGTGCGTTCTTTCGGAGATTGAGTGGCGTAGACTCTGCTTCTGGCATGAAGTCGTCAAAGTCGAAATCATCCATGTCGTCTAGACCGATCTGGTCATTGTCCTCCATATCTGTGGTCTGCTGGACCATGCGCAGCAAGCTCGGCTGTCGAGCTCTTCGCTTGAAGTTTGTTAGGGCCAGTATGGAGGCTTCGTGCCCAGGCGTTGCGCCTATCTTCATGGCAGACGGTGGACGTGTGCCGTGCAGCACTGATTCAGAGCCGAACGATGAGAGTGTCAGGTCTCCATAGCCACTGGTTTCTCCATCCTGCGCCAATTCGTTTTCCTGCTCTTCTGTGGGAAATTGCTCTGGCGATGCGGCTCTCACCAACGGCGATGGCTTGCTTGCAGATGTTCTTGTGCTTCTCATCGCGCGTATCCGCTTTGATGCATTCGATGCTGGCGTGTGATTCTTAGTCGAAGGAAGCGGCACGTCTTGAGCCGGAAGCGCGCCCGTCATAATTAGGTCCGCTTCATCCACAGCCTCTATTCCTTTCCTCGCTGGCATTCTCCGTGCCGGACGTGTTGTTTTCGATTTCACAACCAATCCATCGCTATCGTCACTGAAGCTGCGGATTGTGTCGCTGCCCTTCGCAGCTCGCGTGGTGGTGGTGTGTTTCGCCGGTGCTGTGCGTGGGGCGGCTGTTGCGACGCGTGTGGTGGCCGACGTGATCTTGGTTCTTTTTGGTCGCGGCATCGTTGCAATTGGTCGTTGACGGGACGACAGCCGTTTTCGCGTCGTGCGCAGTCGAGCGATTGTGGTGGTGTGTGGGATTACCGATGGCGTGTGCGTGGTGGGAGATGCGACGCGCCTTGATGTTGTCATGAGCGATCCAGTTGGCGATCGAACGCGAAACAGTGGGGCGTCACGTGTCGGGTTTCTTCACTCACCAAATTGTTCAAGGATGCACGTTCCATCGTATCTCGCATTTCTGCGGGGGTGGAAATCGCATTTTCACTCACCGCTATCCTGCATGCATGTGTCACGACCGCTATCGCTGAAGCCTACACAAGGCACCAGTAATCAACCACCATACATAACTTACGAGTGCCCTTTCTTCAGCTCAGCTCACAGCATTTGAACCCTTTGCGGTCTTCCACTGAATCTTCTACCCTTTCAACTCACAATGACGACAAATGCTCCTCCAATCGACTACCCTGTTGCTCTAAAAGAGTACGCAGTCACCGCTCAAGAGTACCTCAGCCAGCATCCCGAGTACAACGTGCTATGTACCGGTGTTGTCGTGTTCGACAAGACTGGAAAGCTCCTCCTCGTCCAACGAGCAGCAGACGAAAAAGCGTTCCCCAATCTCTGGGTATGTTATCCTGTCTCAACCCCAATGAAAAACATGAAGTCTTTGCATCGTACCACCTACTAAACCTGCACAGGAGATCCCAGGCGGCAAAGTGGACGACGCAGACTCCACCATCCTCCACGCCGCTGCCCGCGAGCTTAAAGAAGAGACTGGCCTCACGGCGACACGGGTAGTCCAGAAATTATCGCCCTACACGTTCGCGGATGGACGACCAGACAGGCCGATAACGTGGCTGAAGCTGATCTTCGAGATGGAAGTGGAGGATATGAATGTCACGCTCCATCCGGTCGAGCATCAGCAGTACGTATTTGCGTCTGAAGAGGAGGTCAAGAACGACCTGGTGGGAGATGTGGAATTGGCGTATATCTCGCCGCCGAATAAGGATGTCAAGTTGGAGGCTTTTAAACTGCGGAAGGAGGCCGTGTCTTTGTGATAATGTTCATGGCATGGTGTAGGTAGGTAGGGATTAGCGTGGATCTGCCGGCATATCTCCCAATCAGCTATCAGACGGCTGCTTTGCCGGAATGTCTCCCATGTTAGCTATTAAAGAGCTACATTTCTTTGATGGGGGCTCTAGCACTCTCGCTCACAAGCTCGAGAAGACAACATCAATCCACCTTTGTAATCTTCTTGTTATGACGGAATTCTCCTTTGAGGCCGTGACAGTGACGCATTTGGTATAGACGTGGAGTCCAGCCGCCAGAACCGTGGAATACGGCTACGGGGTGCGAGCTATAAAAGCTTGAGTGCGAACGCGACGGGCATCTGGAGCGCAGCGGCGTGCCGCCAATAGGACGATTGCAATTGCGATTTGGCCACGGCGGGATAATCCGGGGTAGACAAACGAGCTGAGGATGCCGGTCTAGAGCCCTGGATTACGAACGCCTCACAGAGTTGAGCGCTGACAACACGGGCAATATGAATATGTGCACGGGTCCAGCGTGTCACAAGGACTCGGTGATGCTGCCAGTAGAAGAGTGAAAGTGTTATACAGGCTGATGTGAATGCATTCGTTTCAAGTCGGTGGTGGTGGTGGATGGCTCTTGCCCAAACCCCGCTAGTGGTGTGCCTTCGGTGCTCTTTGGGTGCCACAGGATGCATTCGATCGTACTCAAATCACCTCCCTCACCACAAACAACAGTGCACACGCATGCGGAGCCGGCCACCAGCATAATGTCAGGCGAGCACTCCTTCATGGCCACCGCAGCGCCGGCCATGCCGCAGCCACTGGCCGCGCAGCCGAGTAACGCAGGGCCAGCTTCGTAGGTGTCGCGCGCCCCGTCGCATTGAAGCCTTGTACTCACAGAATGCAGCCCTTCAGCGTCCTCACAGTCAGTCCCTCCTGGACACCCGTCGTTCAGGAGACAGCGTGCGAGCAGGGCATGCGAGAGTAAGTGCTTTTCACCCTTGGGCGTTCTCGAGTGAAGAGGCAGGTGGGCGTGCGGCGTTATATTGATGTTATTGTCGAGCCTCGGCACCTCGGTCGCTCTGAAGAGACGATGCTAACGACAAATCACAGCATGCCATGCCAGGAAGGTCAGTAATCCCAGATAGAGAGGCATACAGCCGCTGCATCGTCGACTCGGCGCATAACAATTGACCAGGTCCGCTGCGATGCCGCCTCCCTGGGCATCCCGTGCACCAACTGCACCGCCTTCTCCATCGAGTGCCGCATCCCCGCGCCGAAGCGCAAGAAGACGACCACATCGCGCTCAAAGGATGTCGACAGGTAGGAAGGCACTAGGATGCAGGGGATGAAGCAAGCTGACCAGCACACAGCGACCGCGGCGACAGCGAGGGCCGCTCGCCAGAGAGCCCGTCCGCCGAACCACGCGACAAGACGGCGGTATACAACTCGGAAGACGGCACACCCACGACCAGCGTCTCGAGCGCATATGCCGCCCAGCAGGCACGAGACAATGGCACCTATGTGCAGTTCATGAAGCCAAAGTTTGCGCGTGCACCCATCAAAGAGGCCGGCCGCGTTGCATACCTCGGCGAGTCGTCGAATCTGTCACTCCTGGTACATGACCGCTATGGCACGACCGATGTGGTGCATTATCCGCTGCCTGAGAGCATCCGCGGCACCAAGGCGCGGTCGAACGAGATGGACAACATGGAGATCGAGATCCTGCACCAACGGGGCGCCTTCCTGCTGCCTCCACGAGCACTGTGCGACGAATTGGTAGAGGCGTTCTTCAAGTGGGTAGCTCCAGTGGTACCTGTTGTCAATCGCAGCCGCTTCATGCGCCAGTACCGGGACCCCAAGAACCCCCCTTCACTACTACTTCTACAGGCTGTGCTTCTGGCTGGCTCGCGGGTATGCAGCAACGCCCAGCTGATGGATGCCAGTGGATCTACCACACCCGCAGCCATGACCTTCTACAAGCGTGCAAAGGCCCTGTTTGATGCAAACTTCGAGGACGACCGGGTCACAATCGTGCAGGCCCTCATCCTGATGGGCTGGTACTGGGAGGGACCCGAGGACGTCACGAAAAACGTCTTCTACTGGACCAGAGTTGCAATTGTCGTTGCTCAGGGCTCCGGCATGCATCGGAGCGTTGAGGGATCACAGCTTACTCGGTCAGACAAGCGCCTTTGGAAGCGGATCTGGTGGACACTATACAGTCGAGACCGGTCAGTAGCGGTCGCGCTTGGTAGACCAGTCGCCATCGATCCCGAGGATTCAGACGTTGAGATGGTCTCGGAAGACGACTTCATTGACGACGAGACTGACCATGCCGCCGAATTCCCACCAGATCCGGTGCATGTCCAGTTCTTCATCAACTACGTCAAGCTAAGCGAGATCATGGGCCTGGTGCTGTCACAACAGTACTCAGTCGCATCGAAACATCGCCGGGCAAATGCGATTGACCTCACGCACAGCGACATGGCACTCGCAGACTGGCTACAGCACTGCCCACCAGAAGTGCAGTGGGACCGGACACGCCACCATTTCTGGGCGGCTCTGCTACACTCCAACTACTACACAACTCTATGCTTGTTGCATCGAGCACACATGCCACCCGCGGGTTCTCCTAAGCAGAACGACCTGGACGGCTTCGGCGAGCCCCATGCGTACCCCTCAAGGAACATCGCCTACCAAGCTGCAGCCATGATCACCTCCATCATAGAGAACTTACGAGCGCACGACCAGATACGATACACTCCGGCCTTCATCGTGTACAGTCTGTTCTCGGCTCTCATCATGCACGTCTACCAGATGAAATCGTCCAACAAATCCATAGTCTCGGCAACAGAGCAGCGGATAGCAGTATGTCTGGATGCTCTCAAGGAGGTCTCCAAAGTATGGTTGGTGGCGAAGATGGTTCACACGCTGTTTGAGTCGATCCTCGGCAACAAGCATCTCGAAGAGCGTCTGCAGAAGGCGGCTGGCCGAAACCACAAGAAGAACAAGGCCTCGTCTGGTCCACCACCTCCACCGCGACCGGCACCCGAGCCTCCTAAGCGGAAATTCGATGATATGGATTTGAGTTTCCCAGCTACGAACGGTCCGCCAGCTCCTCAAGTCTCGTACGAGCGATCAAGACCGCAGACACCCGCCGTCACACCTTCGCGCGAACTGCAGCCACCACCGCCGCCGATGCCACACATGTCGACTGGATCACCACAGATGAACCGACAGAACCAGGATGCTTTCATGGGTCCTTCTCGGTCGGGCACTCGTCCAACAACGCCCTTCAACCCCTCCTACTCGTACCCAGGTACACCGCCAGACCTGTTCCTAGTAACCCGTGACACGCCAAACATCAGCCAAGAAGTCTGGCAGAACTTCCAGCCAGACCAGCTCTTCCCTGCCGATACACAGGTCGCCTTCCCCGTGCCAACGCACAGCCTCGTCGATCCTGCCCTGAGTCAACCGCAAAATATGCCGATGCATCAACAAAGCAACGGCAATGACCAGACACCACAGCAGATGCCTGGTGGTCAACAGATGCAGCCGGGCATGGGCATGCCGACCGATTTCAATAATCAGCAGGCGTGGGCACAGCAGATGGAGATGATGTCGCAGAATCAACAACAGCATGGTGCGCAAGATGATTCGTGGAGTCAGAGCTCTGGTGGTGGGAGACATAATCCGATTGTGCCTATGAGTCTGAATGTGGATGACTGGTAAGTCTGTTCATAAAGTATACGTTTGTTCAGAGAACTAACGGACGGACAGGTTCAACTTCTTCGGAATCAACGGCGATGCAGACATGTCTCATCTCTTCCAGCACGGCCCGTAGTCGTTTCTGGTATGCTTCTGGAGTTTGCGTGCGGCGTGCGGCTTGTTGTTGTGAAATGGGTATCAGTTCAGGGATGAAAGCGTTATGGTATTCGCGACTTGTATAACAAATCAACTATGGGAATTCATCGCAATGGAAGGCTGGGCCAGGTGTTTCCCAGCACCACCTTCGACGTAATGGGAGCTTAGCAGAATAATGTAAAAGCGTGGTACTGCTTCAAAGTCCCGAATACATCATATACTGTGTAAACTCTCAAATCGTCACCTCTTGATGTTCAAGCCACGATTGCATGGCACCATAGCTCGTCACGCGAAAGGGATCGTCCCGCTCTTCCCCCACCCACAAACGCTAGTGTCTTGGCCGCAGCTCCAATCGTGAACCTCAACATGGGACGTCGCGTTGCACGCGACGACGCAGTTCACCAACAATCGCACTTAAAACACAATCTTTATCGCCTACACTGAACGGCACTCGCACATTGCTTCGCTGGATACGGTATACGCTCGCTGTGTCTGAGCGTGCAGCATGAATCGTCAAGGTACGTTCCTCTTGTATAGGTGGAGCTTGGAAGAGAAGGGGTGGCAGCGATGCGATGCAGAACTGGAATAGCGCAACTGGCGTCTTCTTTACCCACAGACTGCGACCATTATGTGGCTTCGCTCGCGGCTCTCGCCTCGTATTGCAACATCACAGCAAAACGCACTCTCTCCGGCTTCCTCGCACCACGCACACCCTGCCAAGACCCACTTACTGACCTCGATACCCTCCGCAGGACCCGGCGCACAAACATTACGAAACATACCGTCCAACATGTTCCAGAACCAGCAGAATGCGAATCGCGGCGCCCCGCTTGGCACGAACCGGCTACAGAACGGCAAGCTTGGTGAGGACTGCTGCGCTCACAGGTGGGCTACGGGCGCTGACAGGACACTGCAGGTGGAGGAGCGTCGCAATGGGCGTTTGGAGGGGCTATGGGAGGTGCGCCAGGCCTGTCAAACACGCAAGCAAGAACAAACGGCGGCATATCGAGCTTTGCGCAAGCTATGGGCTCGCAACCTCAGACGCCGCTGAATCTCGAGTAAGTTTGCGTACCAGACATGCCACGAATCAAGCAACGAGGAGGCGCAAGGAGAGAGCGGCGAGACTCGATGGATGCTCAGCATGTGGGAGAGTTTACGCTAAATGTTGGTGACAACAGGGAGTTTCCATCGTTATCGGGCGCGCCGCAAGCGCAGCAGAATACGTCGGCGCAGCAGATGTGGTCGAATCCAACCCTCCGAACAGCGACGCAGCAGCAACAACAACAGACCATAGGACGGCCGCAAGGGCAGGGAGCACAGCAGGGACAGACAGCTCAAACGCCAGGCCAGCAGCTACAGAGCTCAAGTCACGAGGACACGCAGAGCCAGTTCTCAGGGGCAGGCGACGACTATCGCTTTGGTGGCCAAGGAGGAGTCGGGCAACTAGGAGGTGCGCAACCGCAAACGACCAACATCGAGGAGTTCCCGCCACTCGGCGGAGCTGCAGGCGAGATTGGTCCAGATCGAAGAGCAGGACTGATACAAAATGCCGCAGCGTTTGGAGGGAGCGCAGACTCGAGCGCATTCCCTGGGCTGGGCGCAACCCGCAACGGCTTGTCCAGTCCGTCAGATGGCAGCCAGCAAGATCGGGCCCTGAATCCAACAGTCGGCGGACGAGGGCTGCCGAACGCTGCATCACGGTCGCCCTTTGACAATCTGCGGTCACCGTCCGGTCTGCAAGATGTACGTCATAATACTGAGGAAGTGAATGTGACTGACGCGTGACCAGAGCCAGCGAACAGCACCAACTCCAGGCAACATGGGCTTCCTGGGTCCCCAGCTCGGCATCGGTACAGTCGGTCAGCGTGCCCCACAAAACCAGTTCGACAACTTCGGTGCGGAGAGCGCTGGGTCACCAAATACGTCGATACCACTGCACAAGAAACTCGCGGAGATGAGCGACTCGGAACGATATGGCCTGCCTGGACTGCTCTCCATGATTCCGCTCGAGAGCCCGGATTATTCATCGCTCGCTATGGGCCAAGACCTCACTGTGCTGGGCCTCGACCTAAGTCGACCAGAGTAAGTCATTCACGTTGCATGTACATCGTGTAAGCTGGTGTTGATTCGACGCAGTAACTCCCCCCTCCACCCGACCTTCGGCTCCCCCTTCGTAGAATCCACCTCCAAACCCGTCATCCCCCCCACCTTCCCCCTCCCCAGCGCCTACACCGTCACCAACGTACCCGCCCTCCACTCAAAAATGACCTCCTTCTCCGCCGAAACCCTCCTCGCAATCTTCTACCAGTTCCCGCGCGACATTTTGCAGGAAATCGCGGCCCAGGAGCTGTACAACCGCGACTGGAGGTGGCATATTAAGCTGCAGCAGTGGATGATGAAGGATCCTGATCTGCCGAGTCCGATCCGCTTGAGTCCGAAGGAGGAGCGCGGGTGGTATTTATTTTTTGATGTGGGGAATTGGAGGAGGGAGAGGAGGGAGTTCGAGCTTTTTTATGATCATTTGGATCAGAGGCATGGGGGGCCGGTTGGGGGTGGGATGTAAGGATTGAGGTTGAGGAGCCGGGAGGAGAGAGAATGTGGTGTACGGGAGGATAGGGGAGCTGACGTGTAGCGTCAGTTCCGATGGGGTGATCTTTGGGATCAGGGTGCGGTGCTGTACTTGGACATGCGAATGCAGTACTTGGCGAGGCGTCGCTTTGCCGGCACAAGATACATTCGCTGTTCGTGAGTAAGTGAGTGACATTCGTTGTGACGACATGCAGGTCAGGTAATGGCCTAGGGTGGTTGTGGAAGAAGGGGGCAGAGTGGTAAAGGAGACAAGGACGCCTTTGATATCGAAGCCTGGGAGACAAAACGACCAGTCACCAAGAGGTAATTTGATCACGCGTGAATTGTCTCCCAGCCTTCTACCAGTCATTTCAGTCTACTTCTTCTTCCTGTTCGTCTTCCTACCACCCTTCACCCTCACCAACTTGCCCTCCATCATTTCCCACAAATAACTTCTCCACCACTCTATCATTCCTCCACTTCGACCACGACAGGCCCAGACGCAGCAGCTCAACAGCATACAACGCATCCGCCAAGAACTCAACATGCCTGCCTTCTCCTTCGCATCCAATCTGCCCCGAGCAATGCAAAAGCTCGCGGCTACAAATCACGCTATTCTATCCAAGTCAATGCCGTAATTCAGCGAGACAGCCGCCAAAACACCACATTGCACGTCATCAAGCATACCGCGCACGAACACCCTCATACATCTCGCGCTCAGCGTGACAATGCTCCAGCGTACATTCCTAGCCTGCGCACGAACCAGTATCACAGGCAGAAATACCCTAGTGCTCCTCCTGTTTATATTTAGGCCAATCGAGCATTGAGGCCTTGAGCCTGACTTTCTGGAGGTGCAGGACTAGTAAAGTGGAGGTAGTTCGGCGCGAAGGTGGCGGGAAGCCTGCGTTGGGCTGATGTACGCATGACTCCAGTAGTGTTCTCTGTCGGCTGCGACGTTCTCGGCGTAGATGTTGGTGCGGATTCCAGGCGGGAGGGCGAGGAAGGGGAATGGGGGATGGTTGGTTGGTGGACTCGAGGGGATGGCGTCTTTGTCGTCTTGTATGGTGGAAATTCGAGTGAGGTTGGTCTATGAATCAATCATCCCATTGGGACAGTTTGCGGAGTTGAGGGATGAGTGACGTGCGTGAGAAAATGGTGATGATTCTGCGAGGGGCGTAGGCGTTTTAGAAATAGAGGAAGAGCAACGCTTAGAGTAAAGTCAGTCTTGCTAGGCAGCTATGTATACCGATCATTCACGACCTGTATATCACTAGCAAATTAGCGCTCAGACATCTATTAACCTAGGAGACTCGGATGGTGGAGGCGTATTTGTACCGCTTGACTATCTTGTACCTACTGTATGGACTCATAACCTCACATGCGCCGCACCACCGGTTTTCCTAGTAGCGCGCGCTGTCAAGTCACTCCCATTGGAGAACGAGCTTGCGTGATACGCTAATGGTCCTTGTCATACTTGTCTATATCTCTCACTCCCATCTATTCTTCTTTTCCATTTTTCTTTTTTTTGGGGGGGAAACATATATAAATACAGTACCTCAATCAACCACATGTCCACCAATCATCCTCGCTTACTTCAACTTCCCACATACAACACAATACAATACAGTAGCGCATTCGTTCTAGATATAAATAGTGCAAGGATACGACAATCGACAAGGAGCTTGTGGACACCGTTGGAGGAGGGTGCAGCTACGTGAGGTTCTTGTCCCTCAAGTCAAGTGTTCAAGCATCTCTCTCGGCTTTAGTACGTAAAAATCATCTGACTCGTACGCTGAGAGTGGTAAGGAGTATGTACATGTTTCCCGAATCTCGATTCCTGTAGTCCTGCGCATTCTCCTGTTTTCGAGGCGTGATTGCCACATATTTACTACCTTTGTTCTTTTTCCTTCATTTACTTGTCCTTTCCTCCATTTGCGTCAGCAGCACGTGCCCCTTTATTCCAAACGCTGGCGACGAAGTCTTTTCCACTATCAATCGTACGTGTAAGTACCCCACCTGTCCAGACCCATCATCACAGCACTCATCTCCACTCTTTCGCGCGCCCGTGTGTACAAAGCGCCTCATATTCGAACACAAAAAAAATCATACTTCCAAACTAAGCTCAAGCACATACAAAGGTATACTACACCCAATCCAACCCCCAAACGCCTAAACCCCCCTTCCCCCCCCACACACACACTCAATCATGTTTCCCCATACCCCCCAACAACCCATCCTTCTCGCCCCCCAACTGAATAAAACCCCCCATGCCACTTCTCCGTCTCCGCTTGCCGAAAAGCGCTATCGCCACGAAGAAGCCAACGACCATACCAAGTCCCAGGAAAGGGTGCGTGCTGAAGAAATGCTGTATGGAAAGAAAAAAGCCGGTAACGGAGCCGCGGGTGGATTTGGGCGTGATTTTGGGTGGGGTGGAAGTTACTTTTGCGATTGTTTCGAGGATGGAGGCGCGGGAGAGGCGGATTGGGTCGTTGGTGGCTGTGACGTCCCAATAGCGGTGGTTCTGTATTGTGTTAGTACACATTCTCCTTCAATTAACATGAGCTCCAGACTTACATCCTCGTCATTCACGATAACGCGCTCCCCGTCCTTGACATCTACACCATACGTCGTGCGGATCCAACGCTCCCAGAACTGGCCATCGACCCACGCGAACCCCACCTGCTTGCGCTCAATCTTATCCATGTCAATCGTAATGCTCTTCGCATCGCGCAGCGCTCGCTGGTCGTCCTTGTCTTCCGCCTCTTCGATGCGCAGCTGCTTGGTGTCGCGAAGTTCTTGGCGCTCGAGCTGGAAGATCTTATCCTGCTTGTCGATCCATTCCTTTGCCGCGTTCTTCAGCTCGCGCTTAGAGAGGATGAATTGGTCCGAGTTCTGACGGCTCAGGATGGCGAGGACGACCATCTTGCCGTTCATGATCTCGTGGGCGTTGGAGGAGGTGAGTTCGGGGACGAGGGGAAGCCAGACGGACTTCATCCAGGTCTGTATCTTTCGTGTATCGCGCATCTCCTTTGGCGTGATGGGCGGGTAGTACGATGGCTTGCCGTCGCGCGAGACCATGAGCCGTGGCCATGTCGAGATCTTGAAGCGCTTAGCTAGTTCGGCGTCGTTGGTCTTGACGAGCTTGGCCTTTCCGATGAGGCTCATGGTAAGGCGCTCGAGGGCCTGGAAGTCTTCGGAAGTGGTCGCGTGGTCGTAGAAGTAGGTGAAGATGACCTCCTCCTTCTCTTCCAGTTTCTTGAACTCTTCGGTATCCACGTCTAGCACGCCATCGCTGATGGCTGTGACCTGCTCAGCGTAGCCTAAAAGGTCGCCGATGCCTCGTAGACCGTCGTATTCAATGCGTTCACTACCGCGGAAAAGAATCATGGTGGGGTAACCCTTGACACCGGCTTGTTTGCAGACCTTCTTGTGCACATCGCAATCCACTTCGCCAATGTTGAGATGTCCGCGCATTTGACGCGCAAGATTCTGCCAATTCGGCGCAAGCGCCTGGCAGTGATGGCACCACGGCGCGTAGAACTTGATGAACCAGAGGTCGTTGGAGTTGGTCACGGTCTTGTCAAAGTTTTCGTTGGTAAGGACCTCAACAGCGCCAGAGGGGTTCGCATTCGACGTAGGCTTTGTCTTCGCGGGTGTCGGCTTCGCAACCTTCGTGGGCGTGCTTGCCGATGCCGTGGTCGCAGCCTTCTTGTCCTCAGCATCCTGCTTCTTCTCCTCCTTGACAGCCTCCTCTGTGTCTGGTCCGGTCTTGACCGAGTTCGCTCCGACCTCTGGCAGCTTTGGGCCGCCTTCCTTCCGCGAACCTGGACGGATAACTTCCAGCAGTTCCTCGACCCACTTACTGAGATCCTTCAAATCCCGGGATCCCTTCTCCTCCTGCACCAGCTTTCCGTCCTTGTAAAAGATCATGGTAGGGTAGCTTGCAATATTGTGCTGGTTGCATACATCGCCGAATGCCTGGCAGTCGACCTTAGCGAACTTGAAGTCATAGAAGCGTGTAAATGAGTTGAGCGAGTCGCCTTCGGGTTCTTCCGTCGAAGTGATCGGTTTCGACGTGTGATAGAACTCATATGCGGTCTGATATGTGGGCTTGAAGTGCATGCAGTGAGGGCAGCCTGGTGAGTAGAACTCTACTAGCCTGCAAATTGTGAGTGAGAGTGCCATACTGATGTATATCGCAACAGACGTACCAGTTGCCCTTGGTAATCTCCTTGTCTATGTCTTGCCCTAACTCTGTCATGGGTGGCACATTCTGACCGTTGAAGATGGTGTCTGGCAGCTTGTCGTCCCAGTCGTCATCGTCGGCGGCTGTGGTGGCCCTCGGAGTATTTGACTCGATGGCCAGTGCAGTGGTAAGCGTCGCCAGCGACAGGAGTGAATATATTATGGAGCGCATCGCCACGGGTGCGCAGAGCTGCGGCGGTTGACTGGCTGAGCGCCTATATTATGTTGTACTGTGCTGCCGGGCTAGATGGGTGACAGATGCTAGGCGGTCCCGGGCGAGGGTAGACGTCTCACAGAAGGCGTGGTGGCGGCGGAGAGAGGGGCTGTTGCTTCCACTGAAAGGACACAGGCACAGGCGCATCGCGGTCCCTGAATGTGATGCCCGAACGCGACAGGGGTTGATCTCCGCTCCGCAGTTCTTGGCAGGCGCAACCGCATCTCGAATGTTGACGGCATCACGCCCACGTTTACCCATTGCGTCCGCCACACCACACAAACCACCGCCGACACCATGAGAGCAGCTGCACGGCTCCTCGCCAGCGTCAAGCCCGGCCAGTACCTCGAGGCCAATGCCCCGACGGGCCTTACCGGCCTGCTCACCCACCCGTCGCCGCGCTCCACACTGCTCTACCACTACAATGCCACCCTTGACAAGCTGAAGCAGATCCCAGAATCCTCCGTCTACCGCCAGTCAACCGAGGCGCTCACAAGGCACCGTCTGCAAGTCATCGAGCAATCGAAGCCGGCCGGGTGGGATGATTGGCAAGAGAGGCTCAAGTCGCAAGTAGGCGACAACCCGGGCTACCTTGAGACCATCGAGACCTCGGCTGGCACGACGATTGTGTTCCCGAAGGAGCAGGAGGTGGATGACCGTGAAAAGGCTGCAGAGTGGGATGGCGAGAAGGTGGAGTCGTTTCCAGAGGGCATTCGAACAGCCAAGGAGCGTGCGCCATGGATCAAGAAAATGAAGGGCGATGCCAATTACAGCGCGGAGAGGGTCGTCTCGCCCGTAACGCTCGCATCTGAGCCGCAGTACACCGTTGAAGCGTAAGTTGACATGTGTCGACTAGAAATGACTGCACGCTGAACTTTTGCAGCATATCAGATCTCGAGAGCAGAATAGGCGCGGGTCTGATCGAGGAAGTCATCCAGGTAGCCGAAGGCGAGCATCAGCTTGTCAGCGCCATGGTCAAGAACAAAGTGTAAGTCCATGCGATCCTACTACTACTGACAACATGCTTACGACATCACAGCTGGGAGCCACTTGAGGAGCCTGCCCCAGAAGGCCAGTGGGAATACTTCGAGCGGGGAACACATACTCCAGGTACCCAGAAGCCGTGAGCTGGTCCCTTGTCGAATATGTATATAGCAGGAAGGAACACTGTACCACCATCCAAGATTCCAGACATGATGTTGTTTGTCCACGTGATCTTAAATTCTAGAAGCATCTGATCTGAGCCTCATCGCACCTTTTTCAGCCTCACCACTCAACTTCACTCTATCACGTAAAACCCATGAACCGCCTCACCAACCTCATACACTTCCGCGCGCCCTCAATCCTCCAACCACACATCCGCGCAATGTCCTCCCCAACCCACCAGCCACCAGCACCAAGCTCCTCCAACCCACAAACCTCCCCAAAATACTCACCCACCACACCACCCTCAGAACAAACCCCAACCTCACCCCTCCCCCTCCCCGCCCCATCCAGCACCACGACAACAATCGACATGTCCACGGGCGGCAATACCGTCAAACTCGACCACATGGGCCCGCTCGTCGTCAACAAAGACGGCACGCTGTCGCGCATCACGAATTGGGCGCAGATGAGCGAGATTGAGAAGGGGAATACGTTGAGGGTGCTGGGGAGGAGGAATAAAGCTAGGAGAGAGGCGTTGGGGGGTGGGAAAGAGGAGGGGGAGGGGGGGAAGTGAAGTGAAGGGTTGGGGATGTGAGGTTCTCTGTACAATTACTGTACGAAGAAGTTCGTATCTATCGAGTCGACGATTTTGGCGTCGCATGTGTCCTGAAGGTCAACACAACAAATTCGAACACCTTCGTAGAAAATAACACATGATTCCGAACGAATAACTACGACATCGCATTCACTTTGACTCGAACCCAAAACACACACCATCAACTTTCTGACATCGCAGAAACGCCACCAGCACACTAATCCCTTTCAGGCTCTACATCCGCCCTGCTCCTCCCTCGTCGCGAGGCTTGCACAATTCGAAACACAATTTTCGTTTCGCCGACTTTGCTCCTTGTCGGGAACATGCATGCGACTCACCAACATCGGCACTTGACTTGCAGTTATCCCTGCCGGTAAGATCCGACCAGCGTCTCCCAGCCAGACCATGCATCTCGAAATCGTTTCAACTTTCCAGCGGCTTCACCGACTTTCATCAGCCTCGGCGATGAGTAAGAGAGCCGAAGCTGCACGACATTTTTCCCGCATGTTCGATTTCGATTTCGATGTCGCAATGATCGCGCTTCTTGCCCGCTTGGGCGGATGGCCAAAGAGGGGCAACACACATGACATGGCACATGCACCACTTTTTCTCGTCTGGCAAGCCCCATCGCACCTTCCCACTCCCGCGTGTGTGGGACTTTGAGCTTATTCTGACATCGTGTGAACGACGGATAGTAGAATCTTGGAGTGTTGCACTGGGAAATGGGGTGCAATAGGGGTGGGGGAATGTGATGCTCGTGATTGTGACAACTTCTTTCAGTGCTTTGCTTGGAAATGAGTGTAAGTCGCGGCGCCAAAGGGCATGGCGTTATGTGCAGACTTGGTGCAAAGGTGGGATGGGAAGGGGAAACACGTGGGTGGCTGGAGTTGCACGGCGCTTTCGCTTCGAATTGTATCGTGTCTATCAACCCAAGATACATACGTGCCAGCGAAATCGTCGCCATTATTCCTGTAAGAAATCTCTGTTGCAACTTGCACCTGCTGAACGGAACTGCCTTGCCGTCTGATGCGACAAGCTTCGGCTCAGTTTACCGCAACGAGCCAGCGGCGTGACATGATAGCCCGCCTAGCCGAGCAGAGATGCAACGCAAACACGATCTTTCTTGGACAGAATGCGACCTCAATTTTCGGGAGTGCACATCGGATGTGTCACTTTTGATAATCGAGTCAGCAGCGGTGGTCGGTATCCCGCTTTGAGCAGTCTTCACTGTCAGCTTCCTGAGCAACGCTAGTCCGTGCCAGTCGTGGGCGATACGTAAGCTGACTGGACGACACGAGTTCAACAACAATTGCTAGCCAAAGGACGGACTTGTGTGTGCGAAAAAGATCAGACGCATGAGCATGCTATCCAAGCGTGCAGCAGATGCCGTTTCAATCCTAAGGAAAGCGTGTCGAGCTTCTTCGCGCCCTTCTCGAAGACAGTTTCATGGCCCGGTGGTTGATTCGAAGGGTATCGCTGCCGCTGCTCACAAAAGCCGAAGTTCTAGCGTAACGCCGTTGGTGTTATCGTCCGGGGCTCCCCTGCTAGTCGCGACGCCTACGTCACGCTTCACCAAAAGATTTTCGCACGACGTCCAACCACCACGGCGCCAGAGACGCGGCATGCCTCAACATGTTTCTAGGAAAACTCGACGTGGCCTGAGGACGCGGCGGGCAAGGCGAACTGGGCACTGGAATTTGGGAGAGATGGGAGCCTGGACAAAGGATGCTCACCGGACGTAGCAGGCGCGTCGGCGGAAACAACGACCCTGGCAAGATATCGCAAGCCACAGCCGCCAGCGCAGGATGAAGCTCGGCCTCGCTCGGGACGGTGCTCGGGTGAGTTGCTTGCACAAGGCGCAATCGTTCCGCTGACAGTTGTGGCAAGAAGATGCCGCTTTGATGAGCATGCTGTAACTGTTCAGAAGTAGTTTCTAGGAAGAGCCTTGAGGTAGAAAAGAATCGATAGAGGCGATGGCAAGGAATGACTGCTGAGCTTATCGATTACATATCCATTGAGATGGATGCTTGAAACGTGCAAGACAGGACATGGCCATCGGCATTTGATCAAGCTGAGCGGATCGCGATTCATGGCAGTGGCAGCGCGAGAGGCGCGTACAGTCCATGATTGAGGTCGAAGAAGGTCGGGCGGTTACTATAGTGAGGACAGAATTTGGTTCAGAAGGCCGCTAGGTCGATTCGACAGTACCAATATTCTTGGGTTCACGGCACAGCGAATGCCTTTGTAGAAACTGATCATGATGAACACTGCCCAGGCGATCGACTTGAAGATGAATAATCACGTGGCCGGACTAGTTTCTTGTTCGTTCCTTCCTCCCCCATCTGCTGTCGTGCATGATCTCGGACAACTATCCTCCAACTACAAACCTCTAGCGGGCCCCTCTTATTTCCAACCTTTCTTGCACAGGCTTCACAAAGCCACTCTTCACGAATAACGAGTTGTGCCCTTCCCAACCTCCGGCAAGCCCCGGCATAAAGCAGCGATCGAAAGCAAGGTAGCCTGGGCGGGAGCGATTGCAGCAGTCGTTCAAATTTTCGCCGAAGCTCTTCCACCCACCCCCAAAACGCTTCTTCTCTGGGCTGTCAAACTCTTTTAACGGGACAATTTCCTGGTACCTGGTTGCCTCGTGCTGCGACTCTCCACTTGGGCTATCCGCAATAATCGGTTGAGGCTGAATTGTGAGTGGGCCTCTGATCTGCATAACACCTTGTCACCTCGCGCGGCGCCCGCACGCGAAGCAAGCGCCGACAAACTCCTCCTCTAGCGCGGCTACAGCTTCCATCATCACGACACATTTCTCAGCAGGTCATTGCGTCGCCACACATCCGAGACCGAGTCCTGCACCACCCTCCCATTCCCTCTTCCTTCTCCACGAACTTGTGGGAACCTCAACTCCACTGCACTTGGAGATAGCCGCGACCCGAGCTGACCATCGCGACTCCCCCACACAGATCCACAAAGCTTCTTCTCTCTACCACGCCCGCGCTCCCAGCTTTTCACCGTTTACTTGTGTCTGGTTGCATCTCCGCACGCCACCCCAAGGTCGAGCCTCAATCTACTAGCATCGACGGATGAGAGTACCTACACGGGCAACAATTGGTCGCGCATTTCTCGACGATACCTCTCCCAACATACCTAACCATCCCACCAAGCCCGGCAATGGACCATAGAGACTCGTTCCGCCAACCCGGAGGCATGCCTCAGTACCCGCCCATCGGCCAGCACGGCTACAGCAACTCACAAGGCCAGCTGCCCACGCTGCCACCGCTGCACGGCAACGGTGCCTTCTCACAGTCGTTGTACGGCGGCCACAATAGCAACCCGCAGACGCCTGTAACCTCTGCGCCCAATGGCAGCTCCGCCATGTCGCAACCGGCGCCGCTGAGACCGATACAGCCGTCGCCCTCGTACATGCCCATGTCGTCGGCCTACTCGCAACCTCCGTTGTCCTCGACCGCGTCGGCGCACTCGAACCCACACCAGCAGCTAGCGCCCTCGCAGGGCATGGGCCTGTCACACCCATCATTATATCCTCATCCTCCTGTGCTCGCCAACCAGGAGCCCGAGCCGCTCCATGTTGTGGGACAGCAAGGACGGCGCGGTGTGCTGCCCACTCATCCTGGTCGTCCCGCTCCTGCCGCTGGCAAGACGCCCACGAATGCGACCAAGAACGCGGAGGGCAAGTATGAATGCCCGCACTGTAACAAAACCTATCTCCATCTCAAGCACCTC
>Ga0265798_10003608_pt1 | contig 21852 bp, 19 predicted proteins | sample P3T30metagenome_FD_192430 | JGI IMG/M metagenome (GOLD analysis project Ga0265798, IMG submission 192430) | Plant litter microbial communities from East Loma Ridge, Irvine, California - P3 T30 | ecosystem: Environmental > Terrestrial > Plant litter > Unclassified | place: USA: California... | reverse complement strand
CGTGCCCTGGAACCTGCTAGCCAAAACCAAGTCGGTGTTTGTGCAGGAAGGCATGACCGACCCGCTCAACCTGTGGGCGCGGCTGGTGAAGAAGTTCACCAACTTCCCCATCCTCACCATCAGCACAGCGCTGAATGGCATGAACAACATCTGCGACGTGTACTGCGTGGCCTCGCCCGGCTACGCCGAGCACTTCACCAAAATCGGGGTGGACAAGGAGAAGCTCATCGTGACGGGCATTCCCAACTTCGACGACATCGAGAAGCTGCGCCACAACTCGTTTCCGCACCGCGGCTATGTACTCGTGGCCACCACCGACATGCGCGAAACCTTCCGGCCCGACAACCGCAAGAAGTTTATCAAGCACGCCACGCGTATTGCGGCGGGCCGCACCATGATTTTCAAGTTTCACCCCAACGAGAATATGGAGCGCGCTACTGCCGAAGTCAAGAAGTATGCGCCGCCCGGCACGCTTATCTTCACGAGCGGCAATACGGAGGAGATGATTGCAAACTCGGTAGAGCTCATAACGCAGTACAGTACAGTAGCCTACGTAGGGCTGGCCCTAGGTATTCCGGTGCACTCTTACTTTGATGTGGACGACCTCAAGCGCAAGCTACCCATCCAAAACGGGGGTACTAGTGCCCAGCGCATCGCCGACATTTGCCGGCAGTTTGGGCAATTTGCGGGCACTGGGCCTGAGTTTTTGAAGCAGTACAAGCCTGCCAGCACCCAACCTAAGCTCGTAGCTGCTACGACTACCTAGGTGGGAACCCATAAACGGCAAACGTTACGCTTTGTGCCAACTATGTTACGTTTTATACTATAGCCTATGCTCACGCTAATTCAGGCGCGCCGCGGTTCTTCCCGACTGCCCGACAAAGTAAGTCTCGACCTCGTGGGCCAGCCGCTGCTGGTGCGGCAAGTCGAGCGGGTGCAGCAGGCCAGCCGTGCCGGCCGGGTGGCCGTGATTACGACCGACGAAGCGAGCGACGACCCCTTAGCAACGCTATGCGAGCAGCACGGCATCGAGGTGTTTCGGGGCTCAGCCCTCGACCTGCTCGACCGCCACTACCAGGCCGCACTGCACTTTGGTGAGACCGAGTCAGTGGTTAAAATCCCGAGTGACTGCCCGCTCATAGACCCGGCCATTATCGACAAGGTCCTAGGGTACTTTGAAGAGACGAAGGGCCAGTATGACTTCGTGAGCAACCTGCACCCCGCTACTTATCCCGATGGCAACGACGTGGAGGTAATGACTTTCGCAGCCCTCGAAATGGCGTGGCGCGAGGCCCAGCGCCCGCTGGAGCGCGAGCACACTACGCCGTTCTTCTGGGAAAACCTCGACCGCTTCCGGCTGGCCAACGTAACCTGGGAAACGGGGCTTGACTACTCCATGTCGCATCGCTTCACCATTGATTACCCGGCCGATTACGAGTTTATAAAGGCCGTGTACGAAGCGCTTTACCCGGCTAACCCTAGGTTCGGGCTGGACGATATGCTGACTTTATTAAAACAAAGGCCGGACATTTACGCCTTAAATGCCGACCTCGCCGGTGTGAACTGGTACCGCAACCACCTAGGTGAGCTGAAAACCGTGGACGCAGCGAACACAAAGCAATTATAACTGTCATGCAGAGCGCAGCGAAGCATCTCGCCCGCCGCCCTACCCTCAACGTTAATGACTACTGCTGCACGCGAGATGCTTCCTTCGTCAGCATGACAAATGTGATATGACTTCCGAAAAACAAAACGAGCTAAAAGAACTCGCCCTGCGCGTGCGCGAGCATATTGTGCGCCTCAGCACCGACGGCGGCTGCTTCACCGGCGCTTCGCTGAGCTGCGCCGACCTGCTGGTGTACCTCTACGCTGACTTCCTGAACGTGCGGCCCGACAACCTGCAAGACCCCGAGCGCGACTACCTCTTCCTGAGCAAGGGCCACGACGTGCCGGCGCTTTACGGGGTGTTTGCCGAGCTAGGCTTCATGCCCAAGGAGCGGTTGGACAATCACTTGAAGACTAGCGATAGCATATACTGGCACCCCAACCGGAGCGTGCCCGGCGTGGAGTTTCACAGTGGTTCCCTAGGTCACCTGCCGAGCGTAGCGATGGGCGTAGCGATGGATGCGCGTCTGCGCGGCCAAAACCAAAAAGTCATCGTGATAACTGGCGATGGCGAGCTAAACGAAGGCACCTGCTGGGAAGCTGTGCTAGTAGCCAGCGCTCACAAGCTCAACAACCTGACCTTCGTGGTTGACCGTAATCACTTCCAGGCCAACATCGCCACCGAGGAGCTGATTCCGCTGGAGCCGCTGGCCCCTAAGTTCGAGGCATTTGGCGCCGAGGTGCGCCGCATCGACGGCCACGACTTCGTGGCGCTGGAAGAGGCCTTCCAAGACCTGCCTTTCAGTGACACCAAGCCGTCGGTTATTATCTGCGACACGGTACGCGGCCGCGGTCTACCTAGCATCGAGCGCCGGGCCGACCGCTGGTTCTGCAACTTCAGCAGCGACGAGGTAATCGAGTTGCTTAAAGAGCTGCACAGCCAAGAAGCCACCACGCTCACCAGCGAAACGTTGACTGTCCGTTAATTATCATTCTGTCATGCTGACGAAGGAAGCATCTTATCACGGCTGCCTTCGCCAGAATTAGCTAGTACCCGAGTCCTGCGAGCGTGATAAGATGCTTCGCAAGCTCAGCATGACAACATTACTGATATGAACTACGAGCAATTAATTCACGAAACCGCGCTGGCCGATGAGCGGCTCATCGTGATGACAGCCGAAAATCGCGCCCTTATCCGCAACCTGCCGGGGCCGCTGGGGCAGCGCTTTATCGACACGGGCATCACGGAACAAACCATGATAGGCGCGGCGGCCGGCCTAGCCCTGCGCGGCCGCGTGCCCGTGGTGCACGCGCTGGCCACGTTTCTGACGCTGCGCGCATTTGAGTTTATCCGCACCGATGTGGGCATCGCCAACCTGCCGGTGAAAATCAGCTCGTTTGTGCCCGGCTTTTTGTCGGATGGCAACGGGCCGACGCACCAAGCCATCGAGGATATCTCGCTGATGCGCGGCATCCCCGGCATGACTGTTTTTGCCGCTGCCGACGAGCAGGACATGCTGGCCATGCTGCCCGCCATCTGGGCGTCGCCCAGCCCGGCCTACGTGCGCGTCAACACCCGCCCGGCCACGTACCAGCACGCACCGTTTGAAATCGGCAAAGCTGAAATCGTTAGCGAAGGCTACGACGTGACCATCCTCACCTACGGCATGCTGTTCGAGCAATCGCTCATTGCCAAAGACCTGCTGACCGAAGCCGGCTACTCGGTGGGCCTCGTAAACCTGCGCAGCCTCAAGCCCCTAGATTCGACCGCGGTGCTGAACGTGGTGAAAACCGGCGGCCTCGTCGTAACCCTAGAAGACCACTTCCAGACGGGTGGCCTCTACTCCATCGTGGCCGAGCTGCTGCTCGAAAACGAGTTGACTGCCAAAGTGCTGCCGCTAGCCCTCAAAGAAAAGTGGTACAAGCCCGGCCGCCTCAGCGAAGTGCTCGAGTACGAAGGCTTTACGGGCCAGCACATTGCCCGCCGCATTGGTGAGAAGCTAGGTGACAAGGCGCACGCCTTCAATGAGAAGACCGAGGTAATCGAAAACCAGTTTGCCGAATAACACACCCTACGTTTGTCATGCTGAGCTTGCCGAAGCATCTCTCCCGCACCGTTGGACGAAGCGAGAGAGATGCTTCGGCAAGCTCAGCATGACAAACGTTTTTTTAACGTTCTAGCTGACAAGCCATTTCTATGAATTTCCCCAAATCTGACGACCTCTACGCCCGGGCGCAGAAAATTATGACGCCCGTGACCCAGACCCTGGCCAAGGGGCCGGGCCAGTACACCAAAGGCGCCTCGCCCAAGTACGTGAAGCGCGGCAAAGGTGCGCACGTGTGGGACGTCGATGGCAACGAGTACATTGACTACCAAATGGGTATCGGCCCCCTGAGCCTGGGCTACGCCTACCCTAGGGTCGATGAAGCCATCAAAGCGCAGCTCGAAGACGGCATCACGTTCTCGATGATGCATGAGCTGGAAGTAGAGGTAGCGGAGCTGATTCACGAGATTATACCCAATGCCGAGAGCATCCGCATCTCCAAAACTGGCGCCGACGTGTGCTCGGCGGCGGTGCGCGTGAGCCGCGCCTTCACGGGCCGCCCCCACGTGTTGTGCTGCGGCTACCACGGCTGGCACGATTGGTACATCGGCACCACGAGCCGCGACAAAGGCATTCCGCAAGAAAGCAAGGACCTAGTAAGCGCCTTCGAGTACAACAACCTCGACTCGTTCAAGGAATTGCTGACTGAAGACGTGGCTTGCGTTATCCTAGAGCCGTTCATCTTCGATGCACCTAAGGACAATTTCCTGCACGAGGTAGCTCGCCTCTGCAAAGAGAACGGTACGCTGTTGATTTTTGATGAGATGTGGACCGGCTTCCGCATTGCCATCGGCGGTGCGCAGGAGTATTTCGGCATCACGCCCGACCTAGCCGTGTATTCGAAGGCCTGCGCCAACGGCATGCCCATCGCGCTGCTGACGGGCCGCAAAGACGTGCTGCAACTGTTTGAGCAAGACGTATTCTTCTTCACCACTTTCGGTGGCGAAGCGCTGAGCCTGGCGGCTACCATCGCCACCATCAGCGAGATGCGTGAGAAGAACGTGCCCGCATTCCTGGCCAGCCAGGGCAACAAGCTGAAGGAAGGCTACAACCAAATCGCCGCCGACCTAGGCCTCAGCAGCTACACGAAGTGCTACGGCTACGACTGCCGCAGCATCGTAACCTTCGATGCCAGCGCTGGCAACCCGCTAGAGGTGAAAGCCTTCGTACAGCAGGAATTATTTAAGCAGGGTATCCTATGGGGTGGCTTCCACAACATGAGCTTCTCGCACACCGACGAAGACGTGGCCAAGACCCTCGACGCCTACCGCGCCGTGCTGCCGCTGCTGAAAGATGCCATTGAAAAAGGCGACGTAGCTAGCCGCCTCGAAGGCGAGCCGGTAGAAGCCGTATTCCGCAAAGTGACGAACGCCGCACCGGTTAAGAAGTAGTCTTTCCCCGTCGCGCCAACCTTACCCCCTAGCCCCCTCTCCCAAGGAGAGGGGGAACTAGCCTTTAGTTTTAGCTCTAGTTTGATTTTTAGCTACCCGATAAACGGTTCACTGCTAGTGTGTTTCTAGAAACTAAAACTAGAAGCTAGTTCCCCCTCTCCCCAAGGAGAGGGGGCTAGGGGGTGAGGTTTACGTGCGGCGAGCCATCCATGAATTTCTTCGACCTAACCAACAAAACCGCCATCGTGACCGGCGCGTGCGGCCTCATTGGCCAGAAGCACTGCGAGGCGCTGGCCCTGGCCGGCGCCAACGTAGTCGTGGCCGACCTGCACATCGAGAAGGCCCGCGAGGTGGCAGCTAACCTGCCTGGCAGCATCCATTTGCCGCTGGCGGTAGATGTCACGTCGCCCGAATCGCTGGCTGCAGCGCGTGATGAAATTATTACGCATTTTGGCCACATCGATGTGCTGGTGAACAATGCCGCCATCAACGACATGTTCGAGAACCCCGCGATGGCGGCCGACCTTAGCAAGTTTGAGAACTTCCCGCTCGCTACCTTCCGGCAGGTGCTCGATGTGAACGTGACCGGCATTTTCCTGGCCGCCCAGGTATTCGGCACGCCCATGGCCGAGCAGGGCTCGGGTTCCATCATCAACGTGGCTAGCACCTACGGCATCGTGGGGCCCGACCAGAACATCTACCGCAACGAAGCGGGCGAGCAAACCTTTTATAAATCACCGTCTTACCCGGTAAGCAAAGGCGCGGTGGTGAACTTTACGCGCTACCTGGCCGCCTACTGGGGCAACAAGGGCGTGCGCGTAAATACGCTCTCGCCAGGTGGCGTCGAGAACAGCCAGGATGCCTTCTTCGTGAAGCAATACAGTGCCAAAACGCCCCTAGGGCGCATGGCGGCGCCCACCGACTACCAGGGCGCGGTAGTGTTCCTGGCCTCCGACGCCTCGGCCTATATGACGGGCGCCAACCTCGTGGTAGATGGCGGCTGGACGGCTATTTAGTTGCGCGGACTTTGCAGTCCGCGTCCGCAAGCGGGCAGCCAAAACCCGGACTGCAAAGTCCGCGCAACTAGCTATTGGGTACTACTTTTAATTAGATTTTACTTGACTATTTTTTATGAAGCACGCTGACTTAGTAGCTAAAGCCCGCCGCATCAAGCTCGTTCTTACCGACTGCGATGGGGTGCTCACCGATGGCGGCGTTTACTACGGCGAAAGCGGCGAAGTGCTCAAGCGCTTCAACATCCGCGATGGCATGGGCGTGGAGCGCCTGCGCGCCGTGGGTGTAGACACGGGTATCGTGACCGGCGAGCGCTCGCCCTCGGTGAGCAAGCGTGCCGAAAAGCTCAAAATCACGGAGTTGCACCTCGGTATCCGGGATAAGGCGCCGCTGCTGGCCGAGATTTTGAATCGCCTAGGTCTCACGGCCGAGCAGGTAGCCTTCATTGGCGACGACACCAACGATGTGGCCATTTTGGGTCTCGTAGGGCTGGCGGCTTGCCCCGGCGACGCCACCATTTTTGCCCGCGAGGCGGCCGACTACCGCTGCCAAGCCTTTGGTGGGCAGGGGGCATTTCGCGAGCTAGCCGAGCTCATTATCAGCTGCAAAGGCGGGGCACCGCTGCCCGACCGCGGCTCGGAATAGCCGCGCTTTAAAATAAAATTCAGGCAACTGCGTCAGTGCGGAGTAGATGCTCAAAACCGTCAGGCTTTTGCGCTGTTAGGTTGCTTTTCTGTTCAGTGCCACCCCACATTTTTTGCTTCCCACCTTTTTATGTCTGTCGTTCAAATTAAGAAGAACCGCGCCATTGGCCCCGGCCAGCCGTGCTACATCATTGCCGAGATTGGCATTAACCACAACGGCTCGCTCGATATTGCCAAGCAGCTCATCGACGCGGCCGTGACCGCAGGCTGCGACGCGGTGAAGTTTCAGAAGCGTACGCCCGAGCTGTGCGTGCCCAAAGACCAGTGGGAGAAGATGCGCGATACCCCCTGGGGCCGCATGAGCTACATCGACTACAAGCGTAAAACAGAGTTTGGCCTCGAAGAATACACTGCTATCGACGACTACTGCAAGGCGCGTGGCATCGACTGGTTTGCCTCTTGCTGGGATGAGCCATCGGTAGATTTCATGGAGCAGTTTCAGCCCGTGCTCTACAAAATGGCGTCGGCTTCGCTCACCGACAAGCCCCTGCTCGACCGCGTGCGCGCCACCGGCCGCCCCCTGATGCTGAGCACCGGCATGAGCACCCAGCAGGAAATCACAGATGCCGTGGCCTACGTGGGCCTCGATAACCTGATGATTGCCCATTCGACCTCGGCCTACCCCTGCCCGCCCGCCGAGCTGAACCTACGCATGGTGCAGACGCTACAAGCCCAATTTCCCGGCACGCCCATCGGCTACTCGGGCCACGAAACCGGCCTGAGCACCACCGTAACGGCGGTAGCCCTAGGGGCCACGTTTGTGGAGCGCCACTTCACCCTCGACCGCGCCATGTGGGGCTCGGACCACGCTGCTAGCGTTGAGCCCGGCGGCATGGCCAAGCTCGTTCGCGACATCCGCGACACCGAAGCCGGCCTTGGCGACGGTGTGAAAGTGGTGTACGAAAGCGAGAAGGAGCCCCTGCGCCGCCTGCGCCGCGAGGTGACGGCCGCCTAGGTAGCGCGGACTTTTAGTCCGCTAGTGCCTAAGTATACCAACTCGCGGATTGAAAGTCCGCGCTACTGACGTCCGTCATGCTGCGCTTGCCGAAGCATCTCTGCTGCATTGTTCAACGGTGCGGGAGAGATGCTTCGGCAAGCGCAGCATGACGGACGTTGTGTATTTTTATCAAGTATAAATCCTGTTCCTTCCGCACCTAGGCGAACATTCGCCCGCCGTGGGCAGTTAGGGGCAGAGTTACCACGCTATCGACATACCATGCTGGATACGCTAAGCAAGTTTTACCAGAGCCTCGACGCGGTGGGGCGCACCACCATGATTACCACGCCTATTTTGCTGCTGGCGGTAGTGGTGCTGCTGGTGCTGGAGCGCAAGTTCCCGTACCGCAAGGGACTGCCATTTTTCCGCGAGGGGCTGTTTGTGGACTTGTTCTGGTACACGCTGGTGCAGAGCTACTTCTTGCAAATCCTGATTTTTGGCTTCATCATTGCGCCGCTGGCGGCGCACTTTGGGGCGCGGTTTCACATCGTGAGCAACTGGCCCATCGTGGCGCAGGTGGGCTTTTTCGTAATTACCCACGACTTCTATATCTACTGGTTTCACCGCTTTCAGCACAATAGCGCCTTCTTCTGGCGCACCCACGAGGCGCACCACTCAGGCAAGCACGTGGACTGGCTGGCTGGCTCGCGCTCGCACATCGTCGAGATTATTATCAACCAAACCATTGAGTTTGCACCTATTATTCTCCTAGGTGCCAATCCGATAGTAGTACCCATCAAGGCGCTGATTGATGCGGTGTGGGGCATGTACATCCACGCCAACATTGACGTGAAATCGGGTAAGCTACAGTACGTTATTAACGGGCCTGAAATGCACCTCTGGCACCACGCCGACCATGAGGAAGTGTACTACGCCAACTTCTCGACCAAGTTCGCGGTCTGGGACTGGCTGTTTGGCACCGCGTTCTTACCCGAAAACCGCAAGCCCCAGCGCTGGGGGCTGCCCTACGCGTTTCCAAAAGACTACTTCAGCCAGCACGCGTTTTCGGTTGTGCGCTTTGATGAGAAAGCGCTGGCCGAGAAGTCGGCTATATTCCGCACCTACCACGGCGTGCGCTGGCGGGTGCTAGGCTGGCTCGGCGACCGGGTGCCCGGTGCCAAGGTGCTGCAAGGCTGGGAGGTGCCCGAAGAGGCCCACGAAACGGTGCCCGCCCCGCGCCCCGGCGGCAACCCCGAACCCGCTACTCCCGTTGTGGCCGCTACCGCCGATTCTTCCCGCCCCGTTGCTACTCCCGTCTCTTGAGCTTTAATTTCAACCCCGCCTGGCTGTATTTGTTGCTGGCTTCCGTGATGGAAGTATGCTGGAACTATAGCCTTAAGTACACGAAAATCGCGGATATTAAAGCCATCAACTGGTCGCAATTCTTTGCGGGCTCGGCGGGTATCCTGGCGTTGTTGCCGGCTATCTGCTACGTGGCTTTTGGGGTCGGCAATGTTATTTTCTTCTCTAAAGCGCTCAACGTTATTCCCGCGTCCACGGCCTTCGCCATCTGGATGGGTATGGCCCTGGTCGGCATCAAAATAGTGGATACGCTGGTGCTGAAAGAGGCATTTCAGTGGGCGCACGTTTTCTACATTGGCTGCATTCTGGTCGGCATTATCGGGTTGAAGCGCACGGCGTAAAGCCAGTATTGCGCGAGCTTTGTAGTCCGCACTCATAAGCGCGGAGCAAGACGCGGACTACAAAGTCTGTGCAACATTTAGGCTTGAACCGCCCCTAGGTGGCTAGGCGCACTACCTTTTTTCGCGGACGCGGCATATGAAGCAGTGGTACTTGGCCCTAGGTGGTCTGCTGGTGGGCTCGGTGGCCCACGCACAAGCCGCTGGCCCGGCACCCCGCATCTGGGATACCAACCACAACATATGGCTGTGCTACTTCGGCGATGCGCGCCTAGCCGGGCGCTGGGGCCTGCACACCGAGTTTCAGTACCGCCGCACCAATGGCCTGCGCGACCCGATGCAATACTTCTACCGGGCGGGCGTGAACTACTACTTGCCTAAGGACGTGCTGATTACCCTAGGGGTGGCGCACCTGCTGTCATTGCCCTACGGCGACTACCCCGACCCGGGGCGCACCTTCGAGCGGCGCATCTACCAAATGGTAGCAATAGGGCAGCAGTTTGGCCGGCTTAGTCTCACGCACCGCTTTATCCAGGACGAGCGCTGGCTGCGGATGGAGGGCGAAGACCGGTACCTATTTGAGAACCGCTCGCGCTACCGGGTGCAGCTGAAACTGGCGCTGACCCGGCCCAAACTCGAACCTGGAGTGCTATACGCGCTGGCATCGGACGAGCTGTTTATGAGCTACGGGAAGAATGTGGCGGCCAATATCTTCAACCAAAACCGCCTGTACGGCGGCCTGGGCTTTCAATTCACCGACGCGCTGGCGGTAGAGGCGAGCTACCTCAACCAGATTGTGCAGCACGACGACGGCGTGGTGTTTGAGCGCAACCACACCGGGCAGCTGAGTTTGTACTTCACGCCCGACCTGCGGCCGGCAGCGCAGCGGGCCAGTGACAACTAATGCCCCGAAGCCGAAGGGGCGTTGCAAGGCGTGGCCGACGTGTTAGTCAGCACGAGGTGCGGAATGCCCAGCGGCGCTCTATCGGCTGTGCAAAAGCGGTTGACTATCGGTTGGTTGGTATAGTCTTCGTAGGTGAAGTAGATGCGTTGCCCGCGCTTCGCTAGGTTGCCTAAGGAGTTGAGGGCGGCGATGACATTGGTGCTACCGAGGCTGTCGGGGTCAGTGGCGCCGACCACAATAAACTTACCAATCGGGTACTGGCTATCAACTTGAATAAGAACGCCATCCCAGCAGCGTTCGCCGAGTACTACGCCCGAGTAGCACGCCGGAGCCACTTTATCGGAGTGACAGCTAGGTAGTGTAAAAAGCAGTAAACTAGCGGCTAGTAGCAGGTGGCGCACAGGGTAGGGAAGGAAAGAGTGGATGAAAAAGTACTTGTAGAAAGAAGAGCACGAGCAAGGCAAAGTAGTTGCATACAGCGGGCGTAAGCAAGCACTACGTTGCCGAGCGGTGGCATCTCTGCTATAAGGTGTAATTTGCTGGCTGCTATGCGCCGTCTGCTTCCCGCCCTACTACTGCTTGCTACCAAGGCTTTTGCTCAAAGCCTGCCCATCATCAGCCAAAACCCGCCTGGCCTGCGCTGGCAGGAGGTGCGCACGCCGCACTTCCGGGTGCTGTACCCGGCGGGGCTCGACACGGCGGCCCAGCGCACGGCCCGGCGGCTAGAAGCCGTGCACGCGCCCAACGGCGCCACGCTGGGCGTGAGTGCGCCGCCCATCGCGGTGGTGCTCCAAAACCAAACGACGGTGAGCAACGGCTTCGTGACCTTTTTGCCGCGCCACGCCGAGTTTTTTACCACCCCCGAGCAGGGGCAGACCCTAGGTACCGTGGACTGGCTCGATGGGCTGGTGGTGCACGAGTTTCGGCACGTCAACCAGTTTGACAAGGCGCGCCAGGGCTTTGGGCGGGTGCTGGTGCCGTTGCTGGGCGAGGGCGGCCTGGGCGTGGCAGCGGTAGGCGTGCCACAGTGGTTTTTTGAGGGCGACGCGGTGGGCAGCGAAACGGCCCTCACGCGTAGCGGCCGCGGCCGCATTCCGTATTTCGGCCTCGGGCTGCGGGCCAACTTGCTGAGCGGACGGCAGTACTCGTACCAGAAGGCGGTAAACGGCTCTTTTCGCGACTTGGTGCCCGATTGGTACGTGCTGGGCTACTACCTCACCTCGTATGCCAAGGCGCACTACGGCCCCGCGGTGTGGGGCCGCGTGCTCGACCAGTACTACCGGTTTCCGTTCTATCCGTTTTCCTTCTCCAACAGCGTGCGGCGCACCACCGGCCTGCGCGTGGAGGACCTGTACGCCCGCACCATGCGCGAGCTAGACTCGACCTGGCGGGCCGAGCAGGCGGCTCGGCCCGCGCCCACGCCGGTGCGCGAGCTGGCGGGCCAGGCTGGCACGCGCATCTTCACGCAATACCAGTATCCGCAGTATGTCAATGACAGCACGGTGCTGGCTCTGAAGAGTGGGTTAGGCGACATTGCTAAGCTGGTGCTCCTAGGTCGGCACGGGCAGGAGAAGCGCGTGTTTACGCTCGGCCAGCTGAACATCCCAGAGATGCTGTCGGTGGGGGGCAATAAGGTGGTGTGGCCCGAATTTCGGCAGCAGCCGCGCTGGGGGCAGGTGGTATACTCCGAGTTGAAAATACTAGACCTAGGTACCGGCCGGGTGCGCCGCCTGGCCACGGGTACGCGCTACGCGGCCGCCGCGCTCTCGCCCGATGGCACTCGCCTGGTGGCCGTGCGCACCGATGCCAGCTACCACCACACGCTGGTGGTGCTGGATGCCACGACTGGCCAGGTGCTACACACACTGCCCAACCCGCGCAACGATTTCTACCAGCAGCCGCGCTGGCTGCCCGACGGCCGCGTGGTGGCCGTGACCCTCAGTGCCGGCGGCAAAACCTTACAGGCGCTGGATGTAGCAACTGGCGCGGCCACCGACCTGCTACCAGTGGCCAACGTGAACCTGACCACCCCACAGCCCTGGGGTGACTACGTGCTGTACAACTCGCCGCAGTCGGGAGTAGATAATATCCACGCGGTTAGCCTCAAAAATGGCCAGACGTTTCAAGTAACCAACCGGCCTTATGGCGCTTACCAAGCGGCCGTTGCTGCTGATGGGCGCCATGTAGCTTTTCACGACTACCGGGCCACGGGAGCGCGCATTGTAGAAATGCCGCTTGACCCGGCTACCTGGACCCCACTGGCTGCCCCCGCCCGCACCGATGCCCCGGCCGACCCTTACGCCGAGCGCCTCGCCGCGGGCGAGCCCGCCGCCAAGCAAATAAGCCAGCTGCTGGCCTCGCCCGACTCGGCCGGGCCGCGCTACGGGGTGCGGCGCTACCGGCCGCTGGCGCATGCCTTTCGCATTTTTAGCTATGGCGTGGTGCAAAGCCCGGCTGGCAACAGCGTGAGCGTGGGCGTGCGCTCGCAAGACTTTCTGAGCACCACCCAGGCCTTTGCGGGCCTCACCTACGACCAGACCGAGCGCACCTTTGCTGCCACGGGCGCGCTTAGCTACCAGGGCCTCGGGCCGGTGCTCGATGTGGAGGGCAGCTATGGCGGACGCGATGCCAGCATCTTGAATAACAGAGGGCAAGCCGTGCGCGACCAGTGGCAGGTGGCGCGGCTGCTGGCCGGCGCCCGCCTGCCGCTGGTGCTCACGCGCTCGAAGTACCTGCAAAGCCTCACCCTAGGTGCCTACTATCTCAATGAGCGCGTGTATGGCTACGACCTGCCCGTGCGCCGCCGCAACGAGACGGGCCCCAACACCCCCCTGCACGCCCTGCAAACCAGCCTGGCCTACGCCAGCCAGCTCAAGCAGAGCACCCGCGATGTGGCCCCGCGCGGCGGCGCCACACTGCTGGCCACGTACCGCACCACACCGTTTGCCACTAATTTGCAAGCCAGCCAGGTAGGGGTGCAGGGCTCGGTGTACTTGCCCGGCCTGGCCCGGCACCATAGCGTGCGGCTGCGCGGCGGCTACCAGCACCAGCAGCAAGACCAATACAATTTTACAGCCGCCATTTCATACCCTAGGGCCGAAACCAGCTACATCAGTTTCGATAACCTGGCGGCCGCCAGTGTTGATTATAGCCTGCCGCTGGCCTTCACGCACCTCACGTTCGGGCGGGTGCTCTACGTGCAGCGCTTCCGTGCCACGGCCTTCCTTGACCTGGCCCAGGGCGACCTGCGGGTGCCGGCCACCGCACAAACCCCTGCGCAGCGGTACTCCCAAGACTTCCGCAACGTGGGCGCCGACGTGCTGGCCTTGTTCAACGTTTTCCACCTGCGCACGCCCATCGAGGCGGGCGTGCGAGTGGCCTACAGCAGCTACCTAGGGCGCGTGGTGGTGCAGCCGCTGGCCTTCAGCGTGCGGCTGTAAAGGCAGTGAGCAATGTCAGCCTTTAATTGCCTCTGCTCATTACGCACTGCTCCTTATTAACTGGCAAAAACCGGGGCGATTTGCAAAAATTGCTCGATTGCCTGCCGCGTCTCTTCGGGAGCCGAAAGATGCGCGCTGTGGCCAGGTGTGTCAATGACGACCAACTGACTGTCGGCCAGCGTTTCGTTTATGTAGTTGCCCACGGCCAGCGGCGCGATTACATCGTGCGCGCACTGCAGTATCAGGGTAGAGGTGGTGAGGAAGGGCAGGTCAGCCCGGTGGTCGCTGAAGAACGTGACCCGGGCAAAGTGCTGCGCAATGGCCGGCTGCGTTTGCAGAAAGCTATTGGTCAGCTCCAGCACCAGCTCGGGGCTCTCGGCTCCTACCATTACCGGGGCAATGCCCTGCGACCAGCCGTGGTAGTTGCCCTCCATGGCGGCCAGCAGCTCCTGAATGTCTTTCTGCTCGAAGCCGCCTTTGTAGCCCTCCGCATTGACGAAGCGCGGCGAGGGCGACAACAGCACCAGCCGCTCAAACCGCTTAGGCTCCTTAATGGCCGCCAGCACCCCAATCATGGAGCTGATAGAGTGGCCTACGAAAATAACGTTGTGCAAATCAAGCTCGTGCAGCACGGCTAGCATGTCGTCGGCGTGCGCCTGCAGCGAGCCATACTTGGCGTAGTCGTAGGCGGCTAGGTCCGACTTGCCCGCCCCCACCAGGTCGAGCAGCAGCACTTGGTAGCGGTCTTCGAAGGCGGGGGCCAGCCGGCGCCAGCTGGTTTGGTCCGAGCCTAGGCCGTGCAAAAACACGATGGCCGGCGCCGGGCTGCCCTGCCCGGTAATGGTGACATTGCTACGGCGCAGAGCCGAGGTGGGAATAGAAGTAGTGGGCGTAGCCATTAAATAAAGAGAATTGGTAATATTAAAAAGAGGTTGTGACGCGTCTAATTGCAGTACTAAACCAAGAATTAATTGAGAAATAAGTAGTCAGGGATTATCTGATAACTTATTGATTACAAGCTGTAAAATTCGGTTAAGGTAAAGTTAATACCTAGGCCAAAAAGAATGCCCAGCTGGAGGGCTGGGCATTGCTAAAGTTGGTAATTGGGAGCTCGTTGCGGCTTACACAATGGCTTTGTCGACCTCCCGCTCTTCGAGAGGAGCTTTCACCTTGCCGATGATGTAACGCATGCCTTTATCCTGGGTCACGTAGTTCCAGGCCCAGGTAAGGAACACGGCGAAGCGGTTGCGGAAACTCACCAGCGCCAGCACGTGCACAAAACTCCAGGCTAGCCAGCCTATCCAGCCGGAGAGGTGGTACTGCTTGCCAAAGAGCTTGACATCGGCCAGGGCACGGTGGCGGCCCACGGTGGCCATGGTGCCTTTGTCGTAGTACTCGAAGGGCAGCATAGGCAGGCCCGACACCGCCCGCATGATGTTTTCGCCGAGGTGGCGGCCCTGCTGAATGGCCGGCTGCGCCACCTGCGGGTGGCCGTCGGGGTACTCTTCGGTGGCCATCTGGGCAATGTCGCCGATAGCAAACACGTTGTCGTAGCCAGCCACCCGGTTGACTTCGTTTACCTTATAGCGGTTCGACTTGAGCAATGCTTCGGGTGCCAGTCCTTTGATGGGCGCACCCGTGACGCCCGCCGCCCAAATGAGCGTGCGCGTGATGAGCTGCCGCCCCGAGCTGAGCGTGACGGTATAGCCATCGTACGATTTTACGCGCGACTCGAGCAGTACTTCTACGCCTAGGTCCTGCAAATACTCCAGCGCCTTCTGCGACACCTCGGCCGACATACCCTTGAGCAGCACTGGCCCGCTCTGCACCACGTAGATGTCCATCTGCTTGAGGTCGAGCTCGCGGTAGTCGCGCGGAAAAACGTGGGCCCGCAGCTCGGCCAGGGCGCCCGCCATCTCCACGCCGGTGGGGCCACCGCCCACTATCACAAAGTCGAGCATGCTGTTGAGCTGCTCCTGGTCGCCGATTTGGAGGGCTTGCTCGAAGTGCGAAAGCAGCGTATTGCGCAGCTCAATGGCGTCGGTCACGTTCTTGAGGGCAATGGCGTGCTGGGCCATCTGCTCGTCGCCGAAGAAGTTGCTGGTGGTGCCGGTGGCCAGCACGAGGTAGTCGTAGCGCAGCAGCCCAATGGACGTCTCAACTACCTGGGCAGTAGCGTCGATGGACTCGACTTCGGCCAGGCGGAAGTAAAAATTTTGCTGCTCACCCAATATTTTGCGAAACGGCGACACGATGCTGTCGGGGTTGAGCCCCGCAGTGGCCACCTGGTACAGCAGCGGCCAAAACCCGTGGTAGTTCTGCTTGTCGATAAGCACCACCTGCACCGGCGCATTGGCCAGCGACTTAGCTAGCTCTAGACCACCAAAGCCGCCGCCCACAATGACTACGCGCGGCATGCCGAGGTCTTCAATCTTCGTAAGTCCGTCCATAAAAATAAAAAAGCGTAGAAGTAGGGCGTGCCGGCAGCCCGGCCGTAGGTGAACAGAAATGGAAGCTGGCCGTACTTCCCAGGCTAGCCTCCGGCAACCCGCTGCAAACGAATGGAGTAAGCTAAGTACTAAAAATTCTCACTACAGTTATGAAAAACATTCTTTTGGCCGTCGGGCTGGCCCTGCTAACCGGCCTCTCAGCCTGCGCTCCGAAGGTTAACGTGGAGCAGCGTGCTAACGTTAACTTCAGCCGCTACCGCACCTTCGACTTTGCCGACACGGAAGTAAAAACCAGCGGCGACGACAACCCCTTGCTACGCAGTTCTATCACCCAAGACCGCATCAAGCAGGCCATTGCCAGCGAACTTGCTAAGCGCGGCTTGCGGCAGGTAGAAAGCAACCCCGACTTCTTGGTGACAACCCACACCTTCGTGGAGAAGGCCGAGCGCACGGTGTATGACACCTACGGCGGCCCGGGCTACGCATACCCCTACTCCGTGGGATACCGTGGCCGCTTCTTGCCCGTTAACTATGGCTACTGGTACGGCCCCAGCTACTATAGCCAGCCCCGTACCGAGCAGTATCGCGAAGGCACGCTGGTGATTGACTTCATCGACGCCCGCACCAACAATCTTGTATGGCGCGGTTCTATCGCTGACCCGGTCGATGATGCCGGCCGCCTAGGTAGCGAATTCAGCAAGAATGCTAAGGAAATCCTTGACAAGTTTCCGGTAGCTGAAAAGAAAAGCTAAGAACTTCCCTAGGTCTGCTAAAACGCGCCGTTTGCTGAGAAGCAGGCGGCGCGTTTGCGTTTTGGGGTGAGCCGCTACTCCCGTCCTCGTTCATAGAAAAACTCTAGCTCGCCCGCTGCCCCGAGTCGCTGCTGGGCCTCCTGCGCCCGCAACTCCACACGCCTGATTTTGCCACTGATGGTTTTGGGCAGCTCGGGCACGAACTCCAGGATGCGGGGCATCTTGTAGGGTGAGAGGTGCTCGCGGCTGTAAGCAAACAGCTCCGTTGCCAGGGCGGCCGTGGGCGCCAGGCCGGGGCGCAGGATAACGAACGCTTTGATTTCGTGCCCCTTGATGGCATGTGGCGAGCCTACCACAGCTGCCTCCACCACGGCGGGGTGCTCGACGAGCACGCTCTCAACCTCGAAGGGCCCGATGCGGTAGTCGCTAGATTTTATGACGTCATCGTCGCGGCCCACAAACCAGAGGTAACCGTCGGGGTCGCGGTAGGCCTTGTCGCCGGTGTAATACAGGCCGTGCCTAAACACGCTGGCCGCCCGCTCGGGCTCGCCGAAGTAGCCGGTGAATAAGCCGTTGGGCCGGCCCGTGTCGGTGCGCACCGCAATGTGGCCTTCGGCCAGGTCGGGCAGGATGTGGCCTTCGTCGTCGGCTATCACCACATCGTACATAAACGAGGGGTGGCCCATGCTACCTAGGCGCACCGGAGCACCGGGCAGGTTGTAGACCATGGCCGTGCTTTCCGATTGCCCGTAGCCGTCGCGGATGAGCTGGCCCGTGCCGCGCCGCCACGCCTCAATCACTTCGGGGTTAAGCGGTTCGCCGGCGCTCACGCACTCGCGAAAGCTGAACTTGTATGCTCCTAGGTTCTCCAGCACCAGCAGGCGCAGCACCGTGGGCGGCGCGCAAAAGGTGCTTACCTGCTCGCGGGCCAGCGTGGCCAGCAGCGGCCCGGCCGCAAAGCGCCCGCTGCCCTGGTACACCACCAGCGTGGCGCCCACGCTGAGCGGCGTAAAAAAGCTGCTCCAGGCAAACTTGGCCCAGCCCGACTGCGAGATATTGCAGTGCCTATCCTGGGGCCGCAGGCCTATCCAGGCGGCGGTACTGAGGTGGCCCACCGGGTACGAAAAGTGTGTGTGCGTCACTACTTTGGGTAAGCCGGTGGTGCCCGAGGTGAAGAACAAAAACAAGGGGTCGTCGGCGCGGGTGGGGGCGGCTTCGGCTTGGGTGGGCAGCTCGGCCGTGCCGCCAAACCCTACCCAGCCCGGGCGCTGCACGTCGGGCCCGCCTACTAGCATTTTGAGGCGAATAGACTGACCTAGGGCCTGCTCGGCAGCATCGATTTTGGCGGCGTTGTCGAGGTCGGCTACCACCACGGCGGGCAGCAGGCGGCCAAAGCGGTACTCCAGGTCCTTAACGGTGAGAATACTGGCAGCCGGAATCAGCACCTGCCCGCCTTTGATGCCCGCCACGTAGGTGTCCCAAAGCTCGGCGCATATGGGCACCATCAGCAGCACGGCCTCTTGGGGGCGCACGCCGGCCCCGCGCCAGAAGTGGAGCAGGCGGTTGGCACGGGCGGCAAGCTCGGCATAGCTTATCTCTTGGTGGCCAGTATCGTCGGCCAGCACGAGGGCAATTTTAGCAGGGTCTGTGGCTACGTGCAAACCCTCCAGAATTTCGGCTGTCCAGTTGAAAAACTCCGGTTTGAATAGGGGTAAAGTAGTCAGCTCGTGGTAGGTGCCGGCCTCCGCTATTTGCTGGAAGCGCCGAAAATAAGCTTGCATGGGACCTAGGGGGTGGGTAGGAGAGGGAGAGTGGAAAAACAACCGGCCCGGCGGGCGGAACGAATTGCAGCGGGCCGGAAGTTAGTACGAAACTTCTCGCCTTGTTAAATTGCCCTTCATGAACGCATTACCGCTTGTTTCGCTGCTGCTGGGTAGCCTCGCGCTGGGGTCTGCCGTGCCGGCTGCCCCGCCCGCTGCCCCCGCTACCGAAACGGTAACGGTGGTGCTATCGGCCCTGGCCTCCACCAGCTCTACGGTGAAGATTAATTTTTACAACGCCCCCGAGAAGTTTCTCAAAGACGGGCAAATGGCCATCCGCATGGTCGTGCGGCCCGATGGCAAGAGCACGCTGTCGATTCCGGTGGCGCTGGCGCCCGGCGAGTGGGCCGTGGCCGTGTCGCAAGACTTGAACAACAATGACAAGCTCGACAAAAACTTCCTAGGCATCCCCACCGAGCCCTTCGCGTTCTCCAACAACGTGAAGCCGCGCCTGTCGGCCCCGCGCTTCGAGGAGTGTAAGTTCACGGTGACCGGGCCGGGGCAGGTCGTGACCATCAACGACTGGAACGACTTCTAGGCCCGAAACGGATGGCTGCCGCGGGCCAGCCGCTCGGCGAGCTCCACGGCGTAGCGGGCGCGGGTGTCCGGGCGCTTGGCATCGGCCACTTTGCGGGCAATTGCCCGACGCATGGCCCCGCTTTGCCGCGCAAAAGCTGCTTCGGCCTCGGGCCAGGCACCTAGGGCTTCGGCCAGCTCGTCGGGCAGGTCCACGTAGTCCGGGTTGGGGTCGGGCGTCAGGCTCACGTCAACTTCCTGCCCGATGGCGATACCTAGGTGCTGGCACAGGTCTTTGCGCAGCATGAGGTAGCGCCCGCCGCCTTCCAGCGGCAGCAAACCCAGACGCTCGGCGTGGCCGTTGAGGGTGGCGACTACGCGCTTGGTGGCCTTGCCGCCCACCGCTTGCCACGCCGCCTCGGGCACCACAAGTATCTGCGTCGGCATGAAGCTGGGGCCGCCGGCTTCGAGCACGGCCTGGAAAGTGGCAATAGGTAGGCTAGGCGTACTCATGCTATTGAGAATTAGCGTACTTGGGCAGCGAGTTGAGCGGCTTCTTGCTGGAGCCACAGGGCATATTCCAGGCTGGCGGGCTGCGCCGGAAAGCCCTTGGCTGCCGCACTCTGGGCCAGCGTGGTGGTGAAACCGGCTTGGCGGCGGCGCTTGTCTACGTGCGCTAGGTCTTGGATGGGCCACACAAAGGCGACGGTGTGCTGGCGGCCGGTGGCGTGGTCGAGTACGGTGTAACCAGTCATTTGGGTACCGTACACCTGCTCCTGGCCGTCGTCCATGAGCTTGCGGTCGAGCATTTGGGCGTAGAGCGGGTAGGGGATTTCGCCGGCCTCGGCCGCGTTTTGCACCCAAATCAGGTACTGCGGAATCTTATCAGAGTGCTGAAGCACGGCCCACGCCGCCTCATTGGTGGGGGTGCCCACCAGGCTTTTGCCGGGGTAGCCGTAGCGCCAGATAATGTCCTCCACGCGGCGCAAGTTGGTGCTGTCGGTGCGGTGCATGGCGGCCAATACATAGCTGGACACTTGCGCCTTTGGCACTTGCAGCACAGTGGCTAGCGAGTCGGCCTTGCCCTTCCGAAACCGAGCCATGAGCTTGCGGTAGCGCAGGTCTTGGCTTCGAATGCTGTCGAGCTCGTGCTGCAAGCGTCGGTTGAGGGAGCGCTGGGCCAGGGCCGGCAGCGCGGCCAGACTCAGCAGCAAGTACAGTAGCAGTTTCATACGCAAATGAGCCTGATTTTTCGCCCTAGGTTGCTTAGCTCTGCCGCACCTGCCCGTTGCCGCGCACCAGCCATTTGTAGCTGGTGAGCTCAGCCAGGCCCATCGGGCCGCGGGCGTGCAGCTTCTGGGTGCTGATACCAATTTCGGCCCCCAGGCCAAACTGCGCCCCGTCGGTGAAGGCCGTGGAGGCATTGGCATACACGGCGGCGGCATCGACCAGCCGCAAAAACTGGTCGATGTGCGCCTCGTTTTCACTCACGATGGCCTCGCTGTGGCGCGAGCCGTGGCGGGCAATGTGGTCGAGCGCCGCGTCGAGGTCGGGCACGGTCTTCACGGCCATTTTATAATCCAGAAACTCGGTGCCGAAGTGCGCTTCGGTAGCCTCGGCCAGCAGCTCGGCGGGGTAGGCACCCGCCAGCACGGCGTAGGCTGGCGCATCGGCAAAGACCTGCACGCGCGCCTCGGTGAGCGGGGCCAGTAGGGCCGGCAAGTCGGCCAGTCGGTGCTCATTAATGAGCAGGCAGTCAAGTGAATTGCACACGCTCACGCGGCGGGTTTTGGCGTTGGCCACGATGGCGCTGCCTTTGCCTAGGTCGCCGGTTTCGTCGAAATACGTGTGCACCACGCCCGCGCCAGTCTCGATAACCGGCACCCGCGCATTCTTGCGCACGAAGTCAATCAGCCCCTGGCTGCCCCTTGGGATGACCACATCGACGTAGCCCACTGCCGTGAGCATGGCCTCGGTGGCAGCGCGCTCGGGCGGCAGCAGGGTCACGGCGGCCAGCGGCACGCCGTGCTGCGCCAGCACTGGGCCAGCCACCGCCAGCAGCGCCGCATTGGAGGCTGCCGCGTCGGAGCCGCCTTTTAGTAGGCAGGCGTTGCCGGTCTTAAGGCAGATGGCCAAGCTGTCGAACGTCACGTTGGGCCGCGCCTCGTAGATGATGCCCACCACGCCAATCGGCACACTCACCTTGCTTAGCTGCAAGCCATTGGGAAGCGTTTGCTCGCTGAGTACGGTACCTAGGGGCGAGGGCAAACCGGCTACGTTACGCAAGTCCTGGGCTATGCCTTGCAGGCGCTCAGGCGTGAGGCGCAGGCGGTCGTAGCGCGGGTCGGTGGCAGGCATACGGGCTAGGTCCTTGGCGTTTTCAGCTAGCAGGAAATCCGTGTGAGCCACCGTGGCATCGGCTAGGTCGCGCAGCAAGGCGTCGATAGTAGCGGGTGCCACGGCCGCTAGGGCTCGGCTGGCCTGCTGGGTGGCGACGAAAAAGGCGGAGTAATC
>Ga0265798_10003607_pt1 | contig 21855 bp, 13 predicted proteins | sample P3T30metagenome_FD_192430 | JGI IMG/M metagenome (GOLD analysis project Ga0265798, IMG submission 192430) | Plant litter microbial communities from East Loma Ridge, Irvine, California - P3 T30 | ecosystem: Environmental > Terrestrial > Plant litter > Unclassified | place: USA: California... | reverse complement strand
TCTCCATCGGCTTCTCCATCGGCTTCTCCATCGGCTTCTCCATCGGCTGCTCATGCAGGTAGCCCCAAGCCCCCAACCACTGCAACAACTTCGAAAACTCAAACGGCACCAAAGAAACCATCGACATCCACAACAACAGCGAGCTCCTCATGCTCCAGTGGCCCAGGATCAGCCTTCCTTTCAGGTAGCACCGCCGGGACGGCGCGACCAAGGCCAGCAAATGTATCGTCGGGTGCTACGAGATCTTCATCCAGTAGATCCAGCTCGCCTTCTGTGAATCGGGCAACGCGCGCAGGAACTACTCCACCTCCGTCATACGTTGGAAAAGGGAAGGGAAAGGCGCCACAGAAATAATGAGGACCATTTTAATGCGACGCAGCTTACAAGGTCTAGGCTGAAACGTGGTTCTCGACGCGCGTGATGCTTTTGTGTGGCTTTGACAATATTTACACAACATGTTCGGTTATCTTTTCTTTCTAATGCTTCATGTGTACTATATCAGAGGTTAAGGCGTTGATCTTGTACACGTGCAAAGTCGAGTATATGTAGCAATTTGGTGATATTCAAACCATATTCAATACTAGACGCTTTTCCTGCTTTTATAGAATCCCTGAATGTACGTAGGTATTTGTATGTCAATGTTCCTATGCGTGTTCAATTGGTTCAAACAACGAATGCAGCCTGGGGATAGAGGAAGGTAAGATCTACACGTCAGTAAATTCGAGGGAGGAAGTGAGAGAGGAGGGGATATATACAAGATTCAATGATATATCCAGGGTTTGTAAATGGTTACCACAAACGCGCGGAGAGGGTCAGATAAAGTCGCTGCAGCAGAGTTTTAATGGAGTAAATTGCATATCTATAGGGTACATCATAGCTATACTGATACATTTTGTAAATCAACAAAACCAAAACACTACTAAAACATAAAACAAGAAAAAATGTACAGCTACTATCGACCCGAAGAAGGTTTGGAAGATCTTTCTCTATGCTTCTACCTCCCTTAGTATTCTCGGATAATCCGGCGCTCCGGGCGCATCCATCATCTCAACCAATGTCGCAATTGCAGGATGCATACCTGCAGCAACCGCCTTCGCTAACCACTCTCCCATAGGCAACACGGCAAAATCTTTGCCCTCTTCCCGTCCAATATCCTTCAGGTTGTTCATCGGCATCACAATGTCGCCAACCTGGTGTGCGTACCTGACCTGCGTCATCGCCTTCTCACTTCCATCCAACACGTGCGCAAGAATGGACTCGCACGCGGTGCTGATGCGTACCAAGTCAAGGGCGCCAGTGTTGTTCTTGATTTGGGGCACGGCTTCAATGGTACGAGACCAGTGAAGGAGGGCGTTCACCCAGTCGAGTTGGGCACGCATGCCAGTGGCGTCGGAGCCTTCGCGCAGGATGGTTGAGGGGCGGTGAATGCAGACTGGGAGACCATATTGGTCATGGACTTGCTCGAGGAAGCGCTCGTTAGTCCACTTGCTGCTCATGTAGCCGAAGACACCGTCGGTGGTTGGATAAGAGTGTTCGCGACCCGTCATGCGAACAGGTGGGAAGGCACTTCCCTTGAATAGGACTGCTAGGCCAGCGGATGAAATGTAGTGCATTGGAATGCGGCGAGGTAAGCATAGCCGTACCAGGGTTTGCGTGGATCCCACGTTGGAGTCACGGAGGTCCTGGAAGTACTTGAGATGAGAGGTGTCGGCGCCGTTGTGGATAACGACATCGGCTTTGGCGAAGATGTCAGAAGCTTGCTGGAGCGAGAGGCCGAGGAGCGGATCAGCGAGCTGGCCTTCAAAGTACTCGACACGTTCGTCAATGCGAAGCTCGCTATTGGCCAACTTGGTAGATAGGCGGCGAACGGCAGGACAGTAGATCTTTGTGACTGATGGGCATTCGAGCAGATAGTCCACCAGATGATGGCCCAAGAGTCCAGTGAGAACAACAACCCTCGGCGGCGTCACAGGGGCTGGCTCTGAAAGGCGTGAAATCTGGACCAATTCCATTGGAGGGCGCGCCTCGGCCTCCCAATCGATGCCCCCATTATCTGCCAGCTTAAGGATACCGTCGGCACCAAAGGCTCGCTCAGGAAGCGGCGTGGTCGATGCTGTTGGGATCTGAGAGTTATTGCGCCCCGTGAGATTGCCTCCCTCACTTGAGTTCTCTACAGTGGTGCTGGCATCGTCGCTGCTACCCTCTTCCGCAATCAGAATTGGGTGGCATAGGGGCATCAACTCCGGGGGAACATTGTCAACGGCATATTGAACAATGTTAGACATGGTTTCGTCGCCCATGATCTTCAGCACCGGGATGCTAACTTGAATGGTTTTGAGGAACCATGTTCGAATGTCGACAGAGACGAGAGAGTCGAGACCAATCTCCACACTGCGTGTGGCTAATAGGTCTTCATCGGTCATAGTCATCTGAAGAGCGTGACGAAGTTGAGCTGCGAACGCCTTCTCAATAACCTTGCGAGCATCCTCTTTCGTTGCGCAGACTTGCAAAAGCTCTAGGGTGGAGGCGGTTGCCTTGCCCTCGCTCTTGACCAGGCTTTCCGCGTTTTGATGAACAATGAACGAAGAGAACATGGGATTCAGGAACCAGTAAGGGGCGTTTGGTGTGTCGTAAGGCACGTCTGAAAGACCCGTAGTAAGTTCTGCACCCGCAATGGAGTCGAGACGACTGGCATCGATGCCTTCACAAATGGACTGGTTCCAGTCTTCTTCCGACATGCGCATCATGTGGAGTTTCTGGACGATAAGATCCAGAGCCTTGCGAGATTCGCGCTCCATGTAGCCTGCGCCCATGATTGCTCCGCCGTTCATGGCAGCGGCCCGGAGACCACGCTTCCGGCGTTGCGCAGCGAGACTGCACATGAATGTGTTTGCTGCTGCATAGTTGGCCTGGCCTAGATTGCCGATAACACAGTTGATAGAGGAAATAAGGAGGAAAAAGTCCAGGTCTGTGTTGTAGAAGATGCGGTCAAGGTAGATACTACCTAGGACCTTTGGGCGGGTGACATCGATGAGTTCTGAGAAGGACATGTTACGAATTGACACGTCGCGGAGGACCATGGCGCCGTTCATTACTCCCACGATAGGTGGGAGACTGTCGCTGATCTTTTGGTGGACAGCTTTCAGAGCCGCCTCATCGGTGACATCGCTGAAGAAGTTAGTAGACTGTTGCTAAACAATAGGTCAGATCTGAAGACTTACCAAGGAAGAACCGTGACAGTCGCGCCTCTTCGCTTGTGGGCCGCAATCCATTCTTGGGCGATATTGGGGTTTCTGCTTGTCACAACGAGATTCCGTGCTCCAGCGTTAATCATCCAGTCACAAAGTGAGATACCCAGTGCGCCAGCCATACCGACAATCCAGTATGTTGCGTTGATACTCTTGAACATAGGCCTAGTATCGAGGCGGGCCGCGTGGACGGGCAGTGTCGATGCAGCGTTCCAATCCAACACCGAAAGCGGGTTAGGTAGTGTCTCTCCTTCAGCGGCGCTGGCAAGGTCGATAGTTGTGAAGGGTTGTGGTAGCTGCTTTTCGACAGTCTTCTGGACATTTGCCACAGCGTATTGTAGCAAATGGGCAACAACCGATGTTGTCGATCTGGTATCCTCTGTAGCAGTCGAGGCAAAAAGAGTTTTGGCTGTCACTGTATGACAATCATCTGGCAGGGTAGAGACCAACGTAGCCTCGTTCTCCAACGCATGCGTATCTCCGCCAGAGAGCCCGATGAAAGCCGACGGCTTTACAAGCAGCAACTCATCAAGATCACGTCCACTGACGTATTGAGGAAGTTGAATCCATTCGTCTCCATTCGAGTCTGTCGAGTCCGTTGTGTAGACGACATGTACGTCCTTTGCAGATGCTTCAGCCGAAATCGCTGCTGCGACTTGCCTTGGGACGTTGTGGGCAAGTAGCGTTTGCCCGCTGAACAATGGTCCAACAGCTGCCGAAGCTACGATTTGAGCGGCAATAGCAGTGAGAAGTACGTCGTTAGAGATACCGAGAGATTCACTGGAAATAACTGATGCAACAGGTACTTTGACAACAGAGGAGAGACGCGGGACAAGGGTGAGATACTGCTGGAGCGTTTCAGGTTGGGTTCCAAGTACAAGAAACTTGTAACCCGCCGCTGTTTTCAATGCTGAGAATATAGCATGTGAAATGTGCAGCTCAATGAGTTCTTCACTGCTCTGATACTCCTTCACCGAAAGTTCGTAGTTAGATTGCTCCACGATCGTATAACCGCCTTGCGTGTGCTGCAAACTGACAGGCACTTCGCTAGCATCTCTGTTGTGTACAATCGAGTGACGAGCAGAATTGTACCGGTCATTAAGCTTCGTTATCGGACGAAGACGTGCCACGAGCTGACAATTCCTCTCATCGACAACGATCTCAGGTTCGGTGTACCACAAGAGCTCTTGTGTCTTCGACTTGTCGGCATGGAAGCGTAGAAGTATTTCAGCGATGGTCTCAGGAGTCGTCTTTGCGACATCAGCAATGTCAAGCTGCTGGAGGCGGAGACCAGGATTCTCATGAGTGGCTACACGGCCAAATCCGACGGTCATGTTGGAGTATGGTTCGTCGTCGCGGCGGCCACTGGTCACCCAGAGCAAGTTTTTGTCTGACTGGAACATGGTCTTGAATGCATCGAATGTGTCAGGCTTAACGTTCTTGAAGAGGGGCTCATCAAGCTCGGTAAAACTAGCCACTGTGGTGTCCTTGTCAATGATGTCGTAGTCCACATCCAAGAGCGACTTGTAGCTATAGACCTGTTCGGCAAGCCCAGAGAGAAGGGATTTGACGTCCTTAACGAGATGTGCGCTGCGGTCAGTCTGGCCACCGACAAAGACCAGCTTCTTGATGGGAACTGCACGCTGAGGCGCAGACAACGGTTGGCGGAAGAACTCGACTTCCTCATCGACGGCTTGAGTGGCGAAGTGGAAGACGTTCAGCACATCTTCGAAGTCTTTCCGAGGGGAAGAGTCAACCCCGGAGAAGCCAGTCTTCTTCAGCAAGTCATCCCACTCCTGTGGAGATACATGAGGAGACAAGACACGGCCCGTGTCACTTCCGAGCCACCAGCCCTCCAGGGTACCGAAGATGAAGCCGCTACTTGCAACACCATTCATACCTTCCTGGCCTTCACCGACAACAAGGAAACCACCTGGCCTGAGCATCTTGCGGAGATGGCGGAGTGCGCGTTCTAGATCGCTCGTAGCGTGGATGACAAAGAAGGCAACAATCAAATCGTAGGTGCCCTCCACAAATCCCTGAGATACTGGATCTTTTTCTGCATTGAGCGTCTTGAAAATCATACGGTCTCGGTACTGTGGAAAGTTGGCAGCGGCATTTTCGAAGAAAGCAGCGGATATGTCAGTGTACGTGTAGGACTTGAAGCTGTTGTCAATCTCGCGGAAAATGGCTTTGGTGGCTCCGCCAGTTCCAGCACCGATCTCCAATATGTTCATGTGGGGGAAGCGATTGGTTAGTTGCTTAACCGTTCTGCTGACCCATTGACCGGACTCCTTTAAGCCAAAGCCACCAGCATAGTAGCGATCGAGGATGTCGGTAGCGCGGAACTGCTCTAAGATCGTGGTTTCTCCGTTGAAAACACGTGGCATTTGTTGTCCAGTGATGTGCATAATCTGGATATCGGGAAGATGCATGAACGGCTTGCTCGCTTCCATGATGTCTTCGAGACTATCTTGCAACCATTCCTTCTGGGCCCACTTGTGCTGACCCGACTCCACCATCTCGGTAATGTATTTGGCGTAGTTGAGATACCACTTGGTCGTAAACTCCGCCCTTATGGGGTGGTCGGCGGGAACTTCCTTGTGAAATTTGCGCAAGTAGAAGGTTGCAATTCGTTCGAGCAGCCGGACGGTGTCACGATGACTCTCTGTGAGAGGGATGTCTTTTCCAGCCTCGATACCATCCAAATGGCTGTTGACCCAATGTACACGTGAGAAGACTCTCCTGTCCTCTTCGGATGCACCCCCCCCGAGGGGAATGAAAGTAGCTCCTTGAATCTGAATAACTGCATTCGAGCTCTTCTCTGGGTATATTTCGACATGACCAAGAATGCCCCGCTGGCCTGCTTGTCGAGGAGAGATTGTCGAATCCACGGGGAAGAACTTGTCTTGGGTGCGGTTGGCACTAAGGAGGCTAGGGTTGACTCGGATGTGCTTGATTGTAGTCGGCAGATGCAGACTACGAAGTTGCTCATCATATGGGTAGCTGTATGCAAGAATGATGGATTGCAGGGCAGCGTCAAGCTCTGCAGGGTGAATGAGCAACGAGTCCACATCTTCTTCTACGGCCGGCATCTTCATCATGCAGGTCGCTCGATAATGCTTTCTTTGCAATGCAGACAAGGAGCGGAAACGGCCACTGAACTCATAGCCCAATTCTGCAAGTGCAGAGTAGAATCTTTCAGGCTCAACGTCGATGACATGAGTCAGAGCGGGCTTGCGAACCGGGAGGAGAGCTGTAGATGCTTCTCCCAACTGGATCTCAATGTTAGCACTGGCGACTAAAGTTAAGTCGTCGGTGTTTGTGTCCACGGCAGCTGAATATGTGAATTTGGCCCAAATACGGTCCTGCTTGTCGACCGTGATATCTGCTAACGAAGTGACGATCTCGATACCCGCGTCATCTGCACTGAAGAACAATGCCTGATGTATTACGAAGTCCTTGACCTCTATAAGGCGGATATTCTTGCCAATAGCCTCAGCCACGAATCGAGAAGCCTCTAACGCAGTGGTCAGGTAGCCAGCAGCAGGGAACACGGTCTGAGACTGGACCTTGTGCCCTGAAACCCATTCCATCTGGCTCTCGAGAAGCAAGTTCCTCCAACTCATGTGATGAGGCGCGGAATCTGTGGTCACATCCCCTAGCAATGGATGGACAGGGTATTGTCGTAGACGCATTTTGCGTGAGGTTCGCGATTCGTGCCAATACTTTCTCGCATGATTCCATTGGTATGTCGGAAGGCCTTTGACTACGCTAAGGCTGTCTTTGTTGCTTGTCATAGCACGCTCGTAGGCGTCGAGGTTGATACTGTTCTTGTCGAGATGCGACCACAAGAAACCAAGCCCTGTGGCACTTGCTTCAACAGCGCTAGACCCTCGCATGAGGATTCCGGAGTACGGTAACTCCTTCTCTAGGGTATCTTGAATAGTCTGTGTTGCAGGACCCTTGAGAGCAGGAGAAGCCCCGACCTCCAATGCGAGATCGAAGGTACCGGCTAGTAGAGCAGTACCTAGCGCCTCGCTGAATAATACAGGCTTTGTCATGTTTTCAGCCCAGTATATATCAGCCAACTGCATCGAAGATTCGACCACTCGGTTGTATACGCTAGAGACCCATATGCATGAGGAGCTGGGGGTCTGCACCTTGACACCACATTGCCTGAGGGAAGCAACATAAGGCTCATAGCAGGGAAGCATATGCCTCGAATGGTATGCCTTGTCGACCTTGAGTCGCCTGTTAAACTTCTTTTCATCGTCGAGGATGAGTTGCAACTCCGATATGGCGTCTTCGTCTCCTGAAACAGTCACGCTGGTGGAGGAGTTACTTGCAGCAACAGACAAACGTCCCTCAAAATCGGGATCTCTGCACAGTTCTGTCATGTCTTCCAATGAGCTTCCAACAGCAACCATGGCGCCTTTGATTTCAGTACCGTTGGGGCTAGATGCGGTCTGGACATGCAAACCACGATAGTACGCGACATAGAGGGCATCGCGAGCGGTAAGATAACCAGATGCATAGGCAGCAGCGATTTCTCCGGATGAGTGACCAACCACTGCGCCAAAATGGACGCCAGCGAGACCCAGAATGTCAACTAGCAGGATCTGTAGAGCAGTGCAGAGCGGCTGCGAGAGTTCGGCCTCGTTCACTCGTGATGTAGCGGCGGCCGCGAGGATCTCAGCCTTTAGAGACCACTTCGGCCCGTCAGGAAGTTGTGCAAGATCTGCCTCAAGTCCTTCGATTATCCTTCTAGCAGTGGGTGACTTCTCAATCAACTCAGCGCCCATGCGGGCATACTGGGCACCCTGGCCAGTGAAGACTCCGAGTATCTTAGAAGCCCCAGTTCTGGCAGCCGAAGAGAATTTGATGCCAATGCTGGCAGAATCGCCCTCGAGTTTGGCGGAGATTTGACGTTGGAGATCCTCGAGGGAAGAAGCAGCAAAGTGGGCCCTGTAGGGGAACATGGAGCGACGCTCTCGCAGTGTCCACGCCAAGTTTCGCATGCTAGTCTCTGGATGACTTGCCAGGTAATCCTTGTATGCTGACAGGGTGGCGCGAAGCGACTGATCGCAGAAGGCTGAAAAGACGAAGGGCGTGAAGATGCCAGCATCCTCGTTAGGACCGAGATCAGAGGTACTTGAGGGGTCGGGATAGTTCTCAAGAATGGCATGGGCATTAGCGCCGCCGAAGCCGAAGCTGTTCACACTAGCTCTCCTGGGTGCGTCCGCAATGACAGGCCATGCCTTTGGGGCTTTCAGAATCTCGACATTCTTATAAAATGGAGCGACTCGCTCGCTCAAATGATCGAATAGAAGGTTGGGCGGTATTGTGCCGTTGCGTAGAGAAAGCGAGGCTTTGAGGATGGCAGCTACACCTGCAGTGCCTTCGGTGTGACCAAGGACTGTCTTGATAGACCCCACGTACAAAGGGTTACCGCCATTAAGTTCGAGGCCTTTATCGCTAGCATCCCCACCCCAGAATGCTCTGTATACAGCTTCGGCTTCTATGGGGTCACCGGCAGGTGTGCCAGTTCCATGAGCTTCAAAGTACTGCGGTCGGTCCTTTGCGGAGAGAAGATCAAGGCCAGCCTTGGCATAGGTACTGCGAATGAGCGCCTCTTGTGCGACTGAGCTGGGCATCGTGATACCACCGGTAGCACCATCTTGGTTCAAGCCAGTCTCCCTGATAATACACTCAATGTGATCGCCGTCTGCTAGAGCAGCGCTGAGAGTCTTCAGGACGAGTGTTGCAACGCCTTCTCCACGGGCATACCCATTTGCTTCTGAATCCCACATTCGGCTGCGGCCGTCTGGGGACAACATCTTTAATTTGCTTTCGATCACGAAGTTCATAGGATCTAGGATAACATTAGATCCACATGCTACGGCCATTCGAGAGTCGCCCGCTCGTAATGCCTCTAGGAATGCGATTAGTATAGTTCCACAAGACTTTGACTATGGGTTGGCACTTACGAACTGCCATGTGAACGGCCACTAAACTTGAAGAGCAGGCTGTGTCGACAGTGACGGAAGGCCCATGCCAGTCGAAAAAGTAGGATATCCTATTGGATAATATACTTGATCCAGTGCCAGTCGCATAGTAGGTTGGGATCTCCTGAAAATCCCGCAGCAACATGCAGGCATAGTCATTGAACATGACACCAACGTACACGGCCGTATCACTTCCTTTTAATGCGGCATTAGGCATACCTGCGGCCTCAAGAGCCTCATAAGTTGTTTCCATTAACAACCGCTGCTGTGGATCCATAGCTTTAGCTTCTGCAGCCTTAATTCCAAAGAACTCAGCGTCAAACGCAGCCAAGTCCTGATTAAGAAGATACGCGTTCTTAACGTTGCTATGGCCGGGATATGATCCATCAGCGTGGTAAAATGCGTCCGCATTGAAACGATTGTTAGGTATCTTCTGGAGTAAATCCTTCGGTTTCTTCAAGACTTCCCAAAGCTTGGATGGGGAAGTGGCGTCTCCTGCGAAACGGCAGGCACTGCCCACAATAGCTATGGGTTCGTTTTGTGTAGGAGCCATAGTGTTTGCAAGCTCACGCTGGTGAGTACATTAGAATTCAGTTATTTCTGTGCTCAGAAGTTCCTCACCTCTTGATTCTTTGGTGTGGCACAGTGAATGTATAAAAACGGCCAACTTGCAGAATGGGAAGCTTAGCTTTCCGAGCTTGCTTGCTAGCTAGAATATAAAGCTAGTAATTATGGAACTCTAAAGATCGTTGAGGATTGTCTTCCAAAAATATGAGCTAGAAACTTGGGTCCTCACAAGGGAGTATGCTGAATCTCGATGCGGCGCTGTTGAAGGTGGACGATCGTGTAGATTTGATGCAAATATCCAAGAGGATAATGGTCCTTTTTGATAGATCATGAAATCTTCTAATAGCGAGGTTGATACCAACTACTTCCTACGCTAAGAGCTTGATTCAGCGAACTGAACTGGGGTCCGACCGAATGGTACAGGCTGCGACGGTTTCGAAAATCGTAGTCCGGACCACAAATGACTCTGTCCGAATTAGGACCGAACAAGAGCCGGCCGAATCCGCATCCGACTGAGCAGGAGTTGTGAGACTAAGAAACACCATCAATGCATGCACACAGGCTCGGCTACAATGATAGTGTGGTATTTGCTTTTGGAGTCATTACTTTGCGTTTTCTTGATGCTTCTTGGAGTGTTTATCCTACACTACTTCCAAAAAAGTTTCCTTCTACATGAATCATCGCTCGTGACCGGAACGGACGCTGACATCTTCGGTGCGCGTAACTAATTTAGTATTAGATCGATGCTAAGCATATTGAGGGCCGTTTCCCCGTATAACGATAACAGCATTATGTACTACCGACAAGTCGCATAACAGGCTGTGCCCGCTCCGATTGGATGCAATCACCGGCCTCATTAGTTTGGGCCTCCGTCCAGAGCCTGGCGAACTCCCTGACAGCTCCTCTGCAGAGATGCTGGCAGAACAACTCTCTCTTTCACTAAAAACAAGTTATCAAAAAAGCTCCGTTCATTCATCAGAAGGGGTGGTTCTAAGTGCACCATTCACCCATCATTGCTACGACACGTCCCAAAACCCTGCCTAGCCTGACGACAGTCGAAATGAGTGAAAAAGGCTTGGAAGAACATATTCCAGCCTCCAAAGAAGGTGCGCTGGAAGGAGATGGCTCCGACAGTAGCGCAACAACACAAATCGAAGAAGGAGAAGCCAAGGCGCAGGATGATGGGAAAGAATATCCTGGAGGTGGGAAGTTGGCCCTCATCATGGTGGCATTATGCCTTGCTGTCTTCCTGGTGGCTCTTGAGTTCGTCTACAGTTCCCCTAATAACAATCATCGCTAACATCTTGCAAAAGCAATTCCATCATCACAACCGCTATTCCAAAGATAACCGATGAGTTTAAGAGCCTTGATGATGTAGGTTGGTACGGCAGTGGTAAGTGATGAGAACCCTATCTATGTCGACGCCGCTCATCTCGCGATATAGCCTACCTTCTTACGACTGCCGCGCTTCAACTCCTCTTTGGAAAATTTTACACATACTGGAACATTAAATGGGTATTTTTGACGTCCATTGCCATCTTTGAGGTTGGTAGTGTTGTTTGCGGTGCCGCACCCACTTCAACTGCTTTGATCGTTGGCAGAGCAATTGCTGGCGTCGGCTCCTCGGGCATATTTTCTGGTGCTCTCCTTATCCTGGGACACAGTATTCCCCTTGTGAAGCGGCCAGCCTACATTGGTCTGATCGGGGGTATGTATGGCATTGCATCTATCTCTGGTCCTCTAATAGGAGGTGCGTTTACTGATAAAGTGGTATGTAATGAATCCTCTAGAAATCCGTCTTCCACTCACAATTCTGCTCTAGTCATGGCGATGGTGTTTTTACATCAACCTACCCATTGGAGCTATCACCGTGGCAGTCATTACATTCTTCTTCGAAAGTCCTAAACAAGACATACCAAAGTATGAGCGTATACTTGATCGAATCATGTCTTTCGACCCTGTTGGGACAGCATTTTTCTTACCCGCCATCATCTCCCTTCTGCTAGCATTGCAGTGGGGTGGTACCAAATACAGCTGGGGTAGTGGCCCGGTTGTTGGACTTTTACTGGTATTCGGATTCCTGATGTTGGCTTTCTGTTATGTGCAATGCAAGCAGAAGGACAATGCGACCGTGCCTCTTCGGATCATCTCCAATCGATCGATATGGGCTGGTTGCTGCTACGGCTTTTGCGTCGGCGCGACCTTCTTCCTCATGGTGTATTACGTCCCCCTTTGGTTCCAAGCCGTGCAGGGTACTTCGGCTGTCGGTTCAGGTGTCCACAACTTGCCCATGCTCGTAACGACGATCTTAACCTCGATTTTTTCTGGTGGACTGGTCACCAAACTTGGCTATTACACACCTTTTATGATCACTGCGACTGTCATTATGTCTATTGGAGCTGGGATGATCTCAACCTGGGAGGTTCATACCAGCAGCGCAGCCTGGATAGGTTACCAGATCCTCTTTAGTTTGGGGTATGGCCTAGGTTCCCGACAGCCTTTGGTAGCTGTCCAGACGGCGTTGGATATGAAGGATGTGCCCACAGGGACAGCGGTCGTTATCCTCGTCCAGACCCTGGGTGGTGCTATATTTGTGAGCGTCGCACAGTCTGTGTTCTCCAATGAACTCGTGAAACATCTTCATGAGATCCTGCCATCGTTGGATCCAGCAATCGTCCTCAACGCGGGTGCCACCAACCTTCGACAAACTTTATCTAAAGATTTGTTACCTGGTGTTATTTTAGCTTACAACAAAGCCCTGACCAAGACTTTCGTAGTGGCAGCATCAATGGCGGCTTTATCAATCTTTGGAAGCGTATTGATGCCGTGGATGTCGGTAAAGAAGGAAGAGAAGCCAGCAAACAAGGATTGATTTCTTTCAATCTTGAATGTTTTGACGGAAAGTGAACCTAAAATCATATTCGATGTACGGAGAGATAGTGCGAGTGTTTCTCTCCGGTGAGGAGCAGCAAAATGGACGAGGTAATATCATACGACCAACCTAGGTTTTTAATAGATTGAGATTGCATATGACCCAGGACTCTTATATTGCATACGCAGCATGGTATATTAAAATGTTAGCCACCTTTGCTAGCCACCTTCTTGCACAAACAAGGCTGTTAAAGGGACCTTCAAGTCATACTACAGACTGACATATGTGGTCACAATCCCTTTAAACTTAGATATGGTTTTGTTGAATTTATGAAAGTAACACTCTCTACTTGGTATGATGTGAAGGAACGTTTTCAGAATATTATGGGTTTTACACCTCGATCCTCACCACCAGCTTCTGTCCACGAACTTCACCTCGCTGCAATATTCCCAGCCCTTTGATAATCCCTTCCCACCGCCCAGGAACTTCCTTTACCGGATGCGTCTTTACCAGCCCCGTATCAATTGCCTTCTGCATTTCCGCAGCTACTCGCATTGTCACCTCAAGTAACCTTTTGTTGGCCTCACGAGAGTAGGGTGTGGGCCCTAGATCGACTTTCACCCCCAATCCTTCGTATCCCATGACCTCTTTAGTACGAACAGTTCGCCGTGTACAAAACGATTCGTCAAGTCCTTCAAGACAGGTGTACCTGCCGCCCGTCCGTGCTATTGCTGCGAACGAATGTGCGGCTGATTCTTCGCTTGTGATACAGTCTATGACTTTCTTCACAGGCTTGCCACATGCTATCTCCTTGATAACCTGTACGCAATTTGGCGATGTGTAGATAGCAGTGCCAACTGCACCATACTTGAGTGCCAATGAGGCTGATGTAGTGGAAGTAACGGCAATAGGTGCGTATCCAGATAGCTTCAGTAATTGACATGCCATAGTTCCCGTAGCCGTGGCCCCGCCATAGACTAAAACAGGTTCATTCGTGCTGGTAGGTTTTGATGGAGTCCCTTCAAGTGCCAGCGCCTCAGAATCGTAAAAAGCAAGCCCGGCGGTACCCCATCCGACGCCACCCAACGCTGCACCCTGCAAATCGCTCATGCTGTCCGGCACTTTCAGAAGCAATCGAGAGTCCACGGCGATCCATTGTGCAAATGCACCACTTTCTGCCTCCGTTCGGCTGTAGGGAAATGTCCCTCCGCTAACCCTTGTCCCTGGTGGAAAGACGGCCGCCGTGCTGTCCGGTGCGATCTTTTCGATTATCCCGCAAAAGTCACAGCCAACCTGGTTACCAGGAACGAGGAAGTGGGTGAGCATTTTGTGGTCGGTCGGGTTCAAGGCAACGGCCAGTATTCGCACAAGCACTTGATTTGGTCTTGTGAGCTCGGGGACTTTCACTGCGCTTGAAATTGTCAATCCAAGAGTTGACCCAGAGGGGGGTACTCCGGTTTGAATGAGTGCAGTCTGTGTTTTGGGAATAGTCATTTTGCGCTGTGAAGAAAGGAATCGGTTACGCGTTTGGTGACTTGTCTGAATAACTTCGCTTTTCTTCTGGGTCGAAGTGTGTTTTGTTGATGCTGTTGTTGCTGACAAGGGCACAAAGAGTAAAGATGAAGGTGGCTAAAGAATACCCCGGCTTACTAGACTACTTAGTAGTAATACAATAACATAACGCAGAGAAGAAGCGAGCCGAAATCCACAGAAGATAGAGGTTCTCCGATTTCGGTTCCTGGTTGGTAGGTGGGAGGAGACTAGACCGGATCCACAGACACATCTCGACGCGTTGTGTCGCAATCATCAGCTCAACCGCTCGCTCGCAAAACAATGCAGACAAGAGGGTCTCCGATTGGTACATCTTGTCCGATGGGACGTACGTTTGCGATGATCTATCTGGGAGGATCCGGCGCTAGCTAAATACAGATTAGCTCTGACATTGTGCATTGCGATTCGCTGACATTGCATAGCTCGGCCACACTATATGAGCGAGCATCGGAAATTGGCTACCGACGGATGCAACGTGTAGGATTGACAAAGGCCGCCATTGGCTTCCCCCGAGTGATTCAGAGAAGGTGCTGACGAAGAATCTTGAGGGTCGGAAAATAATGGGTTTTCGGAAGCTCCGGGCTCCGGCTGAACTGATATCGGGGTGCCAGTAGCTCTTCGATTAGAGCAGATCAGCCTGCACAACATGGACTAGTCCATAGTCAAAGGGGACGTCATGGCGGTTGATTCTTTCTACTATCGTGTCCGAACCGTGTCTGAGGTTCTCCCATCTATCATCCCGACCTTAACATTCTTCGTCTGAGTACCCTCAGGTTGTCTACTCATCCAAATTTGCTGTCATCATGCCTTCATTCTCAAGTTCCTGGACGCAGTTTTTCCCACCAAAGCCTCAATTCACTGTTGAAAATGTCGCGGACCTGAGCGGTCAAGTTTATATAGTTACAGGCTCCAACACCGGCATTGGGAAGGAGCTTGCTAGGATACTCTACTCGAAGAACGCTAAAGTCTACGTTGCCGCGCGTTCAGAGGAAAAGGCCGAGGAAGCTATACAGGATATCGCAAACTCTGCGCCAGCATCAGAAGGGTCCCTTGTTTTTCTCAGCCTTGACTTGAGCGATCTCAACAAGGTTAAAACAGCGGCGAATACGTTCCTTGCGCAAGAACAGAAGCTCAACGTTCTCTTCAACAATGCAGGGCTCATGGCCACAGACCCGCTTACTAAGACTGCGCAGGGCTATGAAATGGCTCTTGGTGTAAATTGTGTCGGTACCTTTCTCTTTACGAAACTGCTCACTCCAACGCTTGTCACGACGGCAAAGACGGCGCCACCTGGCTCTGTCCGTGTTATTTGGCTCTCCTCTTTTGGTCTTGAGCTCTTTGCGAAACCTGGCATTGGCATTTCCCTGGATAACCTCGACTATCATATCCCAACACCGTCCACTGATCGATACGGCATCAGCAAGTGTGGTTCTTGGGCACAGGGCGTTGAATTTGCCAGACGTTATAAGGCGGACGGAATCATCAGTCTCCCTATTAATCCTGGTAATCTTACCTCAGAACTTGCAAGAGATCAACCCACTTCGTTAAAGATTGCGGCGAGGGTTTTGGGATATCCGCCGCCTATGGGAGCTTGTACAGAGTTATGGGCAGGATTGTCCCCAGAGGTCACCATGGAGAATTCTGGAAGTTGGGGTAAGTCTTATTCTAGGGCCCATTCATAATACCAAAACGCTAATTTTCTCATAGTCGTTCCTTTTGGGAGATTCTACCCATTGCGTGCGGATCTTGTCGATGCAACCAAAACCGAAGCGGAAGGCGGTACTGGAGGATGTGAAAAGTTTTGGGAATGGTGCGAAGCTCAAGTGAAGGAGTATTTGTAATCTAATATCAGAGATTCTGAAATAGATTCTGCTCTGAAGAGGCTGATGGCGATGGACAAGTGGCTTCTGATATCATGTATAAATACATGGCTCAATACTTAGGTACCATTGTAGTTCCGCGTCCTATCATTACAAAAATTACTCCCTCATATTCTCACAGACATGAATTTGACAGCGTAGAAATCTAACATGACCCAACACAATTGATGTCGCAAAAGGGTTCATGAGCTATCTATCAAGTCACACGGTGAGGGATTGTTCTATGGGAAGGTTGTCGAGCCAAAATGATCACTACGAGCATTTTCCCAAACAAGGAAGTTTGTTTTAGCCCAATATTTGTCTTCCAGCCTCATGGAGCTGGCCATACAAGTGCTGAACCCGAACCGATCGGCTATCGCAAGGGTAGCCTCAAATCGGAGCCGCGTGTGATTGGCCGTGAAGCCGAATGACCAAGGCCGATTCACGTGCTCGTTTTTCGCATCTTGAGCGATATTACCACTACCATCCTTATAGACCGCTGGGTTGAATATCTTGCTATTCCTAGCTGAATAATCAAAGCAAACACCAAGATACAGGATCAAAACAGGCGACGCCAAAAACGCTAAAATGATTGCGACATTTAATTATTTCGAATTCCAGGCACCGCTCCCGCAATGGATCTTATATGTTTGGATGATCTTGCTCTCGGTTAGTTCGGCACCTGCATCTTTACCTAGGTATTCATGTGCATGGCTAACGAGACATTTTTCTATCTCAACAGGCGGCAATCTACCAAGCCGCAGCAATACTGCATAATCTATTCTTGCACCCCCTAAGAGACTTCCCTGGGCCCATTGCGCATCGCGTTTCGCGGCTACCATGGGCATACATGCATGCACGTGGCCAACAAGCGTTTCGAACAGAACAACTGCACGCGAAGTATGGTCCCGTCGTCCGCATTGGTCCAAACCATCTTTCTTTCACGGCCCCTCAGGCATGGAAGGATATATACGCATACCGACCGGGCGGTGAGATGGCGAAAGCAGATCAAATCTTTCGCCCGGTGAAGGGTGTAACTAGCTCGATTCTCAATGCTGATCATGAAGAGCATGCCAAGATTCGACGTGCTCTGGCGCATGGGTTCTCGGATGCTTCGATGCGTGCACAGGAGCCACTAATTACAAATTATGTGAAGCTGTTGTTGACGAGATTGAAACATCAAATTGCGGATGGCAAGAGCGTACAGAACATTGCTGCGTGGTACAATTGGACTACGTTTGATTTGGTGAGCGACTTGGTGTTTGGGGAGTCATTTCATTGCCTTGAGACGGTAGGGTATCACCCATGGGTGGCCTATATTCTGAAAGCCGTCAAGTTTCACGCCATCATCCAAGCGTTGAGCTATAGTGGACTTGGAATTGTGGTCCAAATGCTGCATGCGCTAGGCGGATTCCTAGCACTTGGCAAAATCCAACAGTACACCAACAGTATGCTGGTGTCACGGCTCAGAATGGGCAAGGGCCGCAACGATCTCTTCGAGGGCCTTGCTAAAAAGCAAGAGGAACTAAATCTTTCTTTTGAAAAATTGAGTCGCAATGCTGTGGTTTTACTCCTTGCAGGGTCGGAAACGACGGCCACAACCCTCTCTGGAGCTACTTACTTCTTACTCTCGCATCCAGAAGTCCTCCATCGGTTGAAGAGAGAGATCCGTTCCAGCTTCTCGACTTCAGAGGAGATTACGATTTCTTCTGTCAGCAAGTGTTCTTATCTGCTCGCGGTTCTTAACGAGACTTTGAGGTGCTATCCCCCGCTCACTGCTGGAGGGATTCGGGTCGTGCCGGCTGGAGGTGCAAAAATCGCTGGACACTTTGTTCCTCAAGAAGTAAGTACTTCAAATCGAGGCCGAACTAGCTAATATCTCTAGACTCTCGTCGAAATCCAACATTGGTCCGTAAATCACAGCACAGATAACTGGAAAGATCCTTGGGTGTTCCGACCGGAGCGGTTTTTGTCAGGATCTAGAGACGCGATGGAAAAGCTTGATAAACTTGATGCTGTCCAAGCATTCAGTGTAGGTCCACGCAATTGCATTGGCCGAAAGTAGGTGCTCCTCTCGGCGTACAGTTGTACCGTATTCTAGAGTGCTCAAATTTCTAACGAGTGCCTAGTCTCGCGTATCAGGAAATGCGTCTTATTCTTGCCAACATTATCTACAACTTCGACTTGGAGTTGGAGGCGGATAGCCAAGGATGGATTGGGCGACAAAGAGCATTCAATGTGTGGGACCGCGGACCGTTGAACGTGAGGTTACGTTCTCGTCCCGAAGACAGCTTATCCTCTTGAATTTACTTCTTAGAGGCTGAGATCATTTCTTTTGTTGAATACTATCGGCGAGTGGAGTATGAGAGAGATATAGAGAACAAATATGGTCAGCACCCTGCGTGCTGGTTTCGAAAATATGGTAATACGAGAGATTTTGGGAGGCTAGTGTCATAGATCAGAGTATGCTGTCGAACAGTTCAACCTAACTGAGCTGGCTGTCAAGACTCAGTCAGTTCGTTTGCGAGAATCTGGCAGTCCTACTAGCAGGTCAAAGAGTATAGTAACATCTAGATTGAGAGTCTATGTAAAAAGTAATGCTCAAGTTTGAAATTAAGACACTTAGGAGACAAGCGCCTTACGATAGCTATAGATTAGAGAGACTAGTTGCCTAGCAGCGTATCTATCTTTGAAATACATATTGAGATAGACTTAAATTAAATATTCCTTCTCTTTCTTCTTAAGGGCTTGTATTGGCCTAATAGTCTAGATACATATTTCTTCTCACTACTTGTGCATCTTATATTTTATTACCAGATCCTCTTTAGTTGTAACTTCATGTCCCTATCTGGTGGCATTGCGCCAGCACCACAATAACGCTGATCGCTGCGAGCCATTCTATCCGACGGAGAACCATCCAAAAGTGTCCATTCCACGCTCTCGAACTCAAATTTTGAGACCATCAGACCAATTGTGGTCATGATCTCATGCTTGGAGAAGTGTCGTCCCGGGCACACGGGTGGACCGCCACCTATAAGAGATATCAATTAGCCTTGGGAGAACCTCAAAAGTCGCAATGGATAGATAATCATACCAAACGGGAAGTAGGAGCTTGGTCGACCAGCCATAGCAAACGTACGCTTACGCGTAACGTTGCCAGCGTCGTCAATCTCTTGGACATATTTGATATGGCGTTCAGCCCAAAACTCGGAAGCAGGATGCCCTTCACTCCCCCATACAGCTTCATCATAATGAGCAACCATCATCGGAGCCTGCAGCATAGCGCCCTTCTTCAGAATGTGTCCATCTACGGCAAATGGCTCCTTGACCTGGCGAATGATGTTGAAATTCATCCTCAGCCGCAACGTTTCGGTAAAAACAGACTGCAGCAATGGCAGGGTCGCCAGCTTCTGGATGTCAAAGGTCCGTTCACCTGTCTGTGGATCGGTGATCTCGGTTGTGGAAACTTCTTCCCGTACAGCTTTTAGTAGCGCAGGATCTCTTGCGAGTTCCAAAACCATCCACATGGTTGTTGGAATGGTGTTGGAATTTTGCCTACAATCATGTTAACCAAGCCAAGGGCCATGTAGAAAGATCTGAGACCTACGCAAAAAGCAGTGTTCCCAATGCCCCAGAGATTGATTGATCTAAAAATTCGGCATCCGTGAGCCACTTCGTGATCTCGCGACATACACGGGCCCCAAACTGTGGCTCCCATGGCGCTTCACGTTCTGGACCATCCCAGTCAAACTTGGCCCGTGCTGATTTTGCGTACTTTCCAATCATGCTTAGATACCGGTCATGGGCTTTATAAGGTTTTGAGTAGAGCCAGCGTGGCAGTCCGAGCGTCAGCATGAAAACATTATCATCGAAGTCCCAAAAGACATCCAAGAAGCCGGGGTTGAGTTCGAAAATTGTCGGTCCGAGGAGAGTTTTCATGGCACTTTCAGCCACCTGGTTCTTGCAGAATTTGATTACGCTGATGGTCTTCGACTCGCCGATTGGGTATTGGTCCAAAACATTGGAGAATATGCTACGGAATACCTCGATGACTGGCTTCAGGTATGCGGTACGAGCTAGATACTGTGTGTGCACGTGCTCATAAGAATGCCAGTAGCGTTGCTCCGATGGTACGTTCTCAGAGCCGGGCGCGGGAACTATTCCTCTTCCAGAATGATCGTTCGCGAAACGCTTGACGTGTTCCTTGGGCATTTTGTATAGGACTGGAAATACTCTTTCCACGAATATATCCTCGTTACCAACTTTGTTTCCTCTCCCAAACATGGTCTGCATGTTATTGACTCCGGTCAACAAGTGGAATTTAATTGGTCCTAGCCAGAAAGTAGCTAAGTTTCGACCTTTCATGAACTTTCTACCGAAACATCTATGTTAGATACCACGTTGCACTGTTATGATATGTGGAGTTTCTTACATTACGCGTTTCATGAATAACTCATTATTAGTAAGGAACTGAAGAGTATTGGAGACGAGTGGTATGTTGTCCCATAGACTCGGGGGCCGCTTCGCCGTTAGCCATGAGGCAACGGTGAAAAGCGCTACAAGCGCAAGACCACACGTGACGTAAATCCTGGAGTTGGCTTGCTCGACCGATTGCGGAACGTGAGGCGAAAAAACACTGGTGTTTCTGAGGGTTTCCATAGTAGGATATCTTGACCTCGTTCTTGGGGAGTACAAGCCGATCCCATATAATGACAGTGTAAACTGAAAATAGGCAGCGATAATGCCCTTTGGTCAAAGGAAACGACTCTTCTGGGGACAAGAATGAGCAACGTATGCTATTCAGCCTTCCCTAATAGAACATAGCATAGTAGGTAATCACCAAAGCACGACAAATGGACATGACAGAAACCGAATCACAGAGCAAATAGGAAAGCCTAATTCCACAGCGAATGGCTGTGGTTGGCTCGTAGTTTCTTTGTGGGCAAGCATCCGAATCGGGTCCGAAGTGTTTTCCGACTGGTTCGGAGGGGCAGGCAAAATAGAGTGAAAGTGCTCCGATTGGTTGGAAAATAGTTTGGGAGGAACATGCTCACGTTTCCAACAGCAGAATTCTTGGTGTTCTTCCCACTTACCTAACAGCCTGCCTAATCTAGCAACGCATTTTCGACATGTCGATTTAAACTGCAAAAGTCTTGTGTATCAGTCAGTATCCCAGGCCAAAATGAGATTGGATTTGTGCGGGGCCGGATTGGCGGCTATTGTGTCTACTGTACAGGGTGCCCAACAATGGCCTCTTTCAGAAAACCCCGAAAAGCAGAGTCTTTGGCTCAAACATTCATTGATAAACAGTTGTGAAAATTGTGTAAGTTGACAGCCAAGCATCACACAATCTCTACTATGATAACAGATCACCTCTCAAGCATTAAACTGACCCCACCAAGTGCCAGTTGCTTAGGAAACAGTACCCCTCTCAAGTCATCTTCTCCGATGAAGAATTATACAGGGCAGAGCTCTCGCAGTACTGGTCTCTTCAGCAATCTCAGACCTTTCCCGCATGTTTTTTCCGTCCTAAAAACTCGCGAGATGTCGCGGCGGCGATCCTTATTTCTCGCAAAACCTCATGTCAATTCGCCATCAAGTCGGGAGGCCATGTGCCCTTTGCAGGCGCGTCGAATATCGCTGGCGGTATTACCATCGACCTTGCCGAGCTCAATGAGGCTACTATCAATCCGAACAGAAACTCAGTCACTGTAGGGCCGGGAAATAATTGGGGCGATGTATACAGAAAG
>Ga0265798_10003606_pt1 | contig 21856 bp, 40 predicted proteins | sample P3T30metagenome_FD_192430 | JGI IMG/M metagenome (GOLD analysis project Ga0265798, IMG submission 192430) | Plant litter microbial communities from East Loma Ridge, Irvine, California - P3 T30 | ecosystem: Environmental > Terrestrial > Plant litter > Unclassified | place: USA: California... | reverse complement strand
CGTCCGAGCTGTTCGAGGTCGGCGGGGCGTCGGCGGCCGACCGGACGCGTGCGCTCGACCGGCACTGGCGGAACGCGCGGGTGGTGGCGTCGCACAACCCGGCGGCCTACAAGGAGCGGCTCGTGGGGGAGTACGCGCTGCACGGGCGGGGGCCGGTGGGGGCGTGGGAGAAGTACCACGAGGTGGGGCCGACGCGGTTCTGAGGTGCGGGTGCAGGTGCGCGGGTGCGTCCCTGGCCGCTACGCCCAGCCGAGCTCGTGCAGCCGCTCGTCGTCGATGCCGTAGAAGTGCCCGATCTCGTGCACGAGGGTGGTGTGCACCTCGTCCTTGAGCTCCTCGACGGTGTCGCACTCGGCCAGGTGCTGCTTCCGGAACACCACGATGCGGTCGGGCAGCTCGCCGAAGCCGTACTGCCCGCGCTCGGTGGCTGCGATGCCGTCGTAGACACCGAAGAGCTCTTCGCCGTTCTCCGGTTCGTCCTCGACGACGAACACCACGTTGTCGAGCCCGTCGACCATCTCGTCGGGGAGCAGGTCGAGTTCGTCGGTCACGAGTTGCTCGAAGGCCTCGGCGGACATCTCCATCACGGGGTCGATGGTCGCACACCCGGCAGGATGTCCTCCTTCCGGAGCAGGTCGAGCAGCGCCGGCGCCGATGCCTGTGAAGCCTCCGGTGTGACGTGGACCGGATCGAAGCGGGTGAGGACGTTCCCGATGAGCAGCGGGCAGGTGCCGAACGAGCACCAGAGGGGGGTCGTGTCGAGCACCGTGGTCTCGTCGACGTCGTCGAGCAGGGTGGTCAGGGAACGCATCTGGGCGCGGGCTGTCGCATCGCCTTCTCGGCAGTCCTGTGGCCCCCGGGTGCCGGCGACACAGCCGGTCGGCGCGTACCCCGGCGGGGTGGCGGGTACGACGACGACGCGGCCGACGTGCGGTCGGGCAGCCTCGATGATCCCCTTGACGCCGGATTCGTAGGACTCTCGCGTGATCCCTTCGAGGCTCGGGTCTTCCTTGTCCCAGAACCGGTTCGTCACGACCAGGACGTCCGGGGTCGTCCGTTCGAGCTCGGCGAGCACCTCCGCGTTGTGGGCGGCGCAGGTGTCGACGTCCGAGGTGAGCGCCGTCGTGGAGAAGGGGCAGCCGATCTGTGCGCCGTTCCGGACCTGCACATCGGCGTCGGGGTCTTCTGCGAGCGCTCTCCACCCCGGCGCCGAGAACGCACCGGTGGAGTCGCCAGTGAGCATCACGGACGTCCCCGGAGCGGCGCCCCACGTGCACGAGTCCGCGCGCCAATCGGCACCGATCACCGAGCACCCGAGGGTGGGCGCCCAACTCGAGGTCTTCGTCAGGGAGTCTGCGTAGCCAGGGGCGCTGATCGCCTCGGCACTCGGCGTCAGGTCGTCCGGCCACGATCGCGCGCCCAGCCCTGCTGCGATGGCGTCGGCGCGGGCTTGCAGCGCCGGGAACGAGTCGTCGGCGGCGAGGTCGGTGTCGTCCCCGGCGGCGGGTGCGGCAGCGGGAACCGGTGGGAGCGGGCGGAGCCGCTCGGCGGTTCCCGAGACGGTGACGAGGGTGAGCACGGTCAGCGCGGCCAGCGCGCCGACCTGCAGTCGCAGACGGTGTTCCTGGAGCGTGGCGCGGAGGCCGCGGTGCCGGAAGGCGGTCTCCACCGTTGCGTAGCTCGCGATCGACGTCAGCAGTGCGAGGACGACCGCGATGCCGACGGGAAGCGATGTGAAGAGGGGCAGCAGGACGATGAACGGCCAGTGCCAGAGGTAGAGCGAGTAGCTCACCGTCCCGAGTCCGACGAGGGGACGCCAGCGCAGCGGTGCCGCTGCCCAGGCCGTGCGGGTGGGTGCGGGTCCAGAGCTGGAGCGGGAGCTGGCGCCGGTTCCGGCTTCGGTTCCGGTTCCGGTTCCGGCTCCGGCTCCGGCGACCAGGATGAGCGCGGTGCCGAGCGTCGGGACGAGTGCGAGCGGTGCCGGCATGCCGAAGGTCTCCCGCCCGAGCAGGACGGACGCGGCGATCGCGCCGAGTCCGATGACGACCATGCACTCCGCGACCCACGGGCGGACCGACCGGGCACGGTGCACAGCGATCGCGGCGAGGACACCCACGCCGAGCTCCCATGCACGCGTCGCCGTCGAGAAGTACGCGGAGGCAGGGTCGACCGCAGCAGCGACGAAGGCCCACGCGAGAGAGCACACCGTGAGGCCGCCGATCACGACGGTTGCACGTGCCGAGCGCCCGACGGTTCGATCGTCTCGGCGTGCGCGACGCCCGAGCAGGAGCAGCAGGAGGACCGGGAGCACCAGGTAGAACTGTTCCTCGACCGCGAGGGACCAGAAGTGCTGGAACGGTGAGGCGGCTGCCGTCGCCGCGAAGTAGTCGGTGCCCGCTGCTGCCAACCGCCAGTTCTGCACGGCGAGCACGGAGGCGACGGCATCGGCGGCGACCGAAGCGAACCTGCTCGTCGGCAGGAGGACCCAGGCCGCAGCCGTGGTCACGAGGATCACGAGGAGGGATGCCGGCGCGAGCCTGCGCACGCGGCGGGCGGCGAAGGCCCGGAGGCGGATCCGTCCGGTCCGCCCGTGTTCACGCAGCAGCCCTGCGGTGATGACGAACCCGGAGATCACGAAGAAGACGTCGACGCCGAGGAACCCACCGCTCGGCCAACGGAACGCATGGTCGAGGACGACCATGGCGACGGCGATCCCACGGAGGCCCTGGATGTCTGGTCGGAAGGCTCGGGTCTGCACTGATCTACAATATACAGAAGTACATATTTTACACAAGACCCGAAGGTGTTCGCGGAACGACGAAGGCCCCGGTCCAACGGACCGGGGCCTTCGTCTGTTCTTCAGTACTGGGGTGAATAACGGGTCTCGAATCAGTTGACGGATCAGCCTGATTGGAGCGGTCCTTCCCCGGTTCTACGCGGATGCGCGAGGGTCAGAGCCTAGTAGCTCAACACGCTCACGATAGCCTCAAATCGCTGCCGTTTGTAGCCCGGGCTACCCTTGGCGACCGGGGTCGTCCGGGTGGCCCTGCTGCCAGTCGCCAGCACCGGTCGGTGCCCGGCGTGGGTCCGGCAGCACCGTCGATGTCTCGCGTCGCGGGGATAATCGACATACCCCGTCACCTGGGGGTCGCTGGTATGTCCTGTATGGTGCAATTCTCATATCTGGGGGAGGACACACCAAGCATGGATCGCTACACTGAGGCAACGAGTTACCGAGAACATCTCGGTCTCGATGACGGTGCTGAGTCCCCGGACGAGAGCGTCATCCGCGTATGCGAAGAGCTTGAGAGGCAAGGCTGGAAGTGCACAAGCGTCAGGTATGGCCGCGGGCTTCGATACGTCTGCCCCGCCGATGCCGATAGACATGCAGGCATCTGGATCTCGCTCACGCTCGTGACACAGGAGTTCATCGACGCAACGGCGCGTCGGACCTGCCTCGAGCACTTCACGATTTTCGACTGATTGGCAAGGGAAGGAGACAGCTCATGAGCAACCTCTATGCCGCACAGAACACCTACATCAACAAGGCCTCGAACCTCACCCCGAAGCAGTTTGGGGACAAGGTCGACCTGTTCTACGACGACCTGGTCGCCGACGACCGGATCCTCGCGGTGAACATCTCGACCGACGAGAACTTCGACATGGATCTTCACCTTGTGGTGGACGTGCCCGAGGGCACCGAGCCGCAGGCGTACTTCGGCAACACGATCAACGAGATCGTTCGCAAGTCCCTGTCACGCTCCTCTCTAAGCGTCACGGTCAAGGTCGCGGAGCGCGTCCCCGTCATGCACTAGCAGCCAAGTGAAGAGCCCCACCGGTATCCGGTGGGGCTCTTCGTCGTTTCAGGACAAAACGCGCGCGAGGTCGTTGGTGAGGAGCCCCCTCGCTGTCCGGCCGTAGGTGCGCTCGCCGAGGCGCTGCAGGCACATCGCCCGGTAGTCGTCGATCACGTTCACGGTTACGCCGAGCTCGTCAGCGATGTGGAACGCGTCCGCACTGATGTGCTCCGCCTCGGCGTAGTCGGCGGGGTGGACAAGCAGCTCAGCTGCGAACGCGCGCGCCTGGCGCTCCTCTGGACTGTTCGGGCCGGCGTCGCACGTGTGCCCGTGGTGGACGTGCCCGAGTTCGTGCGCGAAGACCGATCGGACCTCGTTGGGCGTCAGGCTGAGGTCGATGTAGATGCGCCCCCCGTTGGCGTCGTAGTAGCCGTTGGCGTCTTCGATGTGGCACATCTCGACGCGTACCCCGTACTGCGCTGCCAGGTTCAGCAAGTCGCGCATGCCCCTCCGATCATTCCGCCCACTCGGTGTCGACCTTCCGCTTGCCCCTCTGCGAGGCGAGTCCGTAGCTCGAGCGGCGCTCGCTGGTGACGTCGACGGCCGCTTCTGCATCGTTGTCGAGGCCGCTGACATCGATGGGGTTCGTGATCGCTGTGCCAGCCTTGCCGGCCTGCACCCGGCGCAGCGTCTCGGACATCAGCTCGGCGTCCGACGCGTTCTCGAGAGCCTGCGCGATGACGCCGGATGACGCCTCTTCCGCGGTGATGTAGCCGACCTTCACGAACATCGGCACGACAGGGATGTCGAACGCGCGGCAGATCGCCACGAGCGTCCGAACCGGGAGGTCGTGCTTTTGGCGGTTCAGCGTGCTCGGTTCCATGCCGATGCGCGCCGCGATCGCCCGCATGCTCCGAGCGCCGGTCGCAGCCTTCAGGATCTGGTCCATGTCGTTGTCCACGTCGCTACTTTGATGCATCTTTGCATCACTGTCAACCCTCCTTGGCGCGGTATTGCAACGAAGCCCCGTGCAGTGATGCGACTCGGCTATAAAAATGAGGCTCATCCGCCTCAAACTGTGGCAGACTTGCACCACACCGAAGCGAAGACGCAACAGAAGGAGGGCACATGGCATCCACCATCCGAGTGAAGCCAGGACTCCTCGAGCGCCTCCGCAAGATCCACGGCATCACGAGTGAAGAGCACCAGGCTCGGCTCATGGGTGTCGACCGCACCACGCTCCGGCGAGTTGACCGCGGCGCGACCCCCTCGGGCGCGTTCATGGCGGCACTCTGTGAGACGTACTCGCTGGGTCTTGGGGAAGCGTTCGAGGTGGTCCAGACGAACGCGATCGAGCAAGCAGCATGACCGTGAGCGCCCAGAACCCCACGGCGCTCGCCGCACCAGACGTCACCCGCAAGGAACTCGCGCTGGCGCTCGGTATCTCCCTGGACACCGTGCACCGGCTCACCCACAGCGGAGACATCCCCTACATGCGTCGGGGTCGCCTCTACCGCTACAACGTCGCCGAGGTCCGCGCGGCACTTCGCCCGCAGGCCGTCGACAGCTGGGCCCGCCCCAGCCGCAAGAAGCTCCGCGCCTAGCGCGACCCCATCTTCCGATCCGCGCGCCTCCCGGAGGGCGCTGATCGGCGCGCCCGGAAACGGCCCGAGAGGGCACGCCCCCGCCGCACCTGATCCATCACAACTCCACAGAGGGCTGACCAGCCGCGGGCCGTACCGCCTTCGGGCGACGGCCGCGACCACGGAGGTCACAGAACCGATGCACGTCCCGTCCGGCCTTGGAACACAGGCACCCCGCGCAACAGGGGAGACGACGACGTGACCGCCGTCAGGCCGCGATTTACGCGGTGCAACGGCAGGTCTGACAGGTCCGGCCATGCGCAGCCGGAGCGCCCGAGGTTCGACGTCCCCGGCAGACCACGACAGCGACGGAGCTGACCCGAACCTCCGCCGTCGCTGCTCCCTGTTCACCAACGCGGAGGAGCCCGCATGGATGACTTCATCCTCACGAAGCACGCGCAGCAGCGAGCGAGAGACATGGCCCTCGACGACGAGTTCATCGAAGAGCTGCTCACCCACCCGCACGTGAAGCACGTCAACAAGTCACCGACGCACGGAGACGCCTGGCGGCTCCGACGCGACGACGTCGCAGCGATCGTCTCGCTCGACGACTCAGTAGTCATCACGTTCCTCCCGGCCACCGAGAAGCGGTGGCGAGCGGAGGACGCCACCCACCCACTTCCCGACCGCCAGTTCGACGCCGACCGATGGCACAACGACTAGGAGCGCTCATGCCCGCCGCCCGCACACACGACCCCGAGACCAGCCACCTCGCCGCCAAGGCCGCCCACAACCCCACCGAGGTGCAGCAGCGCATCCTGCGGCTGCTCCCCGCTCGGACATCGTTCTTCGACCGGACCGCCGGCCTGACCGACGAACAGCTCATCGACGAGTACAAGCGCTACGCCGCCGAGCACGACTTGACCGTCCCCTCCGACCAGTCGATCCGCTCCCGCCGCGCCGAGCTCGTCGCCGCAGGCAAGGTCGTCTGGACCAAGGAGCACGGCCAGACCCGCAGCGGCGGCAAGAGCCGCACGTGGAAGGCCGTTCGATGAGGACCGCCGGAGCGCTCCTCTACGCGTGCTTCGTCGCGGCAGTCTTCGCCTCCGCCGTCGACCGCACCACCCCGCTCTGGGCGGTCCTCGTCTGGGCCGTCGTCGTGCTGTTCGTCACTGCGCTCCTGCGCGTGCACGCCGTCGTCAACGCCCCCGAGGAGGACGAGTGAACCCCGACATCTACAGCCCCGAGTACGCGCGGGCTCAGGGCCGCGCCGAGCGCCGCGAACGGGAGCGCCAGCAGCAGCGGTCTCGCGCCGCCCAGCCCCGCCGTCGCGACAACGTGAAGGGACACCGCCGATGAGCGACGACGATAACCGCGCCGCCGCCGAGCTCGTGCCCCGCAGCTGGCGGAACTACACCCGCTCACGGCGGGCGCACGACCTCCGCCGCGACCTGGCCACCGAGGACGACATGCCGGAGCCGACCGAGTGGTGGAAGACCGACGGCCAGGACGACGCGTCGTGAGCCGCAAGCGCGGCCGTGAACGCCGCCGCATCCTCGAGCAGATCACCCAGGCACCGCAGACCTTCGCCGAAGAGGTCACCCCGGCCCGCCTGCTGCAGACCACCGACGTCGACCTCGTCGTCGCGTTCCGCACCGCCGGCCACCGACTCTCGCGCTCGCCGGAGCACCGCACCCTTGGGACGCTCATCGGCGTCCGACCGCCCGCCCCCACCTCGCCGAACCGCATGCAGCTCGTCGTCCAGCAGGGCGTCGACCAGGCGGCGTTCACCGTGAACATCGGCGAGCCCATCACCGTCCGGAGACCAGCATGACGAAGAGACACGGCAGCGCCGCAGTCGGCTTCGGGATCGAGCTCTACAAGCAGATCCGAGCCGAGTTCGAGGAGTACCGCCTGTCCGCCTACGAAGCAGCCTCCGAGGCGTGCCGCGGTCGACTCCTCAACGACCGAGGTCGCCGCGCGGGCATCGACGCCTGGGACCTGTTCATCGGCAACGAAGCCCGCGCCCGGGCGTACGCGTCCGAGGAGCTGATCGAGCACTGGGCCGCGCATCCCCGGGTGACGGTCGCCGCGTACGAGCGCCAGGTTCTCGATCGACACCTCTACGAAGCAGGAGCCGCCGCATGATCTGCACCACTGCCCTCCTCGACGGCGGCCCGTCCGACGGCGAGAGAGTCCACATCGCCGCGGCAACGGAGCTCCACGCCCCGGAGGTCATCGTCCCCCACGGGGGGGCAGCAGCACCGGTACGTCGCCGCGGTCGGCCCCATCGCCGACCGCTGGCGGCAGACCGGCGTCGCCCTCTACAGCTGGAAGGGACCCCTGTGATCCGACCGAAGCCCCGGAAGCTGACCGCCGCCGAGGAGAAGCAGGCGTACGCGATCGCCACCGGGCGCGACGACGAAACCTGCCAGAAGTGCCTGCGCGACTGCGGCCCGATCGCTCGCGACCACCGGCAGAACCGGCAGCCGGGCAACACGGTCGCGTCGAACCTGTGCCTCCTCGGCCTCGGCTGCCACATCTGGAAGACCGAGCACCCCGCCGACGCCATCGCCGAAGGGTGGGCGGTGCCGCGCTGGGCGGACCCCGCGCGGTGGCCGGCGCGGCGCTGGTTCCGCAGCGTCAACGGCGTCACGTCCCGCGAGGGGTGGGCGCTCTACGACGACGCCGGCGGCATCACCGAGATCACCGAACGGCAGGCCCACGACCTCATGGAAGGAGCGTCCTGATGGACACCGGCTACACCTACGCGGCGAAGGGCACGCTCGAGCGGCTTTCGCTGTTCGCCCCACCCCAGTTCGAGCCGCCCCTGTTCGTCACGGTCACCCGCGACGGCGAGCCCGTCGTGTTCATGCGGCTGTCAGACGTCGAGCTCACCTGCGGATCCGTCCACGGCGTCAACGGTCGCTGCTCGTCCGCCGAGTGCCACCGAAGAGTGATCGGGGAGTGCCAGTGCGGTCGGCACCGCGGACTCCTCGATCGCGCCCCCAACGACATGCGGCCTCGCATCGAGATCCGTGTTCACGAAGAAGGATCCACCTGATGCGCATTCGCTCCACGAAGCCCGAGTTCTGGCGGTCCGAACGCATCGCGTCGGTCTCCTGGGACGCCCGACTCCTGCTCAAGGCCCTCGAGTCGTTCGTCGACGACAACGGGGTGGGCCGGGACGACATCGCGCTCATCATCGGCGACCTGTTCCAACGCGATCTCATTCGCGAGCCCTCGCGAACAGTCGCGAGGGTATCCGAAGGGATCACCGAGCTGCACCAGGCCGGACTTATCCACAGGTACGACGCCGAGGGCACCCCCGTGCTGTACCTGTCCTTCTGGGAATCGGCGCAGCGCATCGATAAGCCCCAGCCGGGACGTTTCCCCAGGCCAGACGGCACTTTGAACTACAAGGACTCCATCATTCGCGAACCCTCGCGAACCTTCGCGAACCCTTCGCCGTCCCTCGCGCCTGGAACAGGGGAACAGGGGAACAGGGGAACAGGGGAACAGGGGCATGACGACACCTACCTTTCAGAGACTTCTCACCCTGGTAACCGTGCGCGTGATGCCGAGGAGATGAAGGGTCTGCTGAACGAGGATGCGGAACTTCTCGGGATCCCCGACACGGACATGCTCGTCGCCAGCCTCACCCCTGCGCTCGGCCCGCTCGAAATCGCAGCAGCGATCGACGTCGCTCGCGAGATCCTGCGCCGCTCATCCGCGATGCCGCGCGACCCCCTCGCGTACATCGCCATCGCCTGCCGCGAGCCGGACAACGTCCGAGCCATCTACGCCGAGCTGCAGCGCGTCCACGGGGCGGCTGCCTAGGCACCAACCACTGACATCCGAGGAACACCATGACCACCACCGACATCGGGCCCGTGTGCCCGCCCGACCACAAGCACGCCGCGGCCGGCACCTGCTACAACCAGCACGGCTGCCGGTGCCGCGACTGCACGGCGACTCGAGCAGCCGCCCAGCGAGCCCGCCGCCGCGAGAAGGCGTACGGCCGGTACCAGCCGCTCCACCTCCCCGCCCGCGGCGCGCAACGCCGCCTGCAGGCGCTCATCCGGCAGGGCTGGTCGCAGAAGAAGCTCGCGAGACACCTCGGCATCCCACCCCAACGGATGCGGCAGCTGCTCGCCGAAGAGCGCATCACCAGGGTCTGGCACGACCGCATCGACCAGCTCTTCGGACAGCTCTGGGACAAGGTGCCGGCGCACACCGAGCACCGCGACCTGATCGCCTACAACCGGACGATCCGGTACGCCGCCGCCCGCGGGTGGGCCAGGCCCCTCGAGTGGGACGACATCGACAACGACGACGCCCCCGTCCGCCGTGACCGCACCCGATCCGGCATCGACGAGACCGCCGTCGAGCTCGCCGTCGCCGGCACCCGCGTCCACCTCACGATCTCCGAGCGCCGCGAAGCCGTCCGCATCCTCCACGGGTACGGCCTCACCGACCCCGACATGGCGAAGCGCCTCGAGCTCTCGGACCGCACGATCCTCCGCATCCGACTCCACGAGCTGCGCCTGCCCGCCAACGACAGCCCCCACAACTCCCAACCCGCGGCACCCGCCGCAGCCTGAACCCGACCGCGGCACTCGCCGCAGAACAGGACTCCACGATGGAGCAGATCACGAAGCGGCTCATGAACTGGGCCAGCATCCTCGAGCCGGACACCCGCGATCAGGCGGAGCGGCTGTCGCGGATGCCGTTCGTCCACCCGCACGTCGCGCTGATGCCGGACGCGCACCTCGGGAAGGGCGCGACCGTCGGGTCCGTCATCCCGACCGTCGGCGCGATCATCCCCGCCGCGGTCGGGGTCGACATCGGCTGCGGCATGATCGCCGTCCGGACGCAGCACATGGAGGACGACTTCCGTCGGCTGCTCGGCGGCGACCTCAGCTACCTCCGCCGGAGCATCGAGGCGCGGATCCCGCTGTCGGCCGGGAAGTACAACCGGGAGGTCGAGCCGTCCGCTCAGGACCGCATCTTCGAGCTCGAGACCCGCGCGGCCGAGGCGGGCTTCGACCCGGCCGGCTACGCGCCGAACTGGCGTCTGCAGCTCGGCACCCTCGGCTCCGGGAACCACTTCATCGAGGTCAGCGTCGACGAGGAGGACCGGGTGTGGCTGTTCCTGCACTCCGGGTCCCGCGGTGTCGGCAACAAGATCGCCCAGCACCACATCCGGGTCGCGCAGGAGATCGCGACCGCGTACTTCATCCCGCTCGATGACCCCGACCTCGCGTACCTCGTCGAGGGCACCCGGGAGTTCGACCGGTACATCGCCGAGCTCCGGTGGGCGCAGCACTTCGCGCTCCTCAACCGCGAGGAGATGATGCACCGCGTCATCGCTCAGGTCGAGCTCCTCACCGGCATCGCCGTCGAGGTGTCCGAGCAGGTGAACTGCCACCACAACTACACGTCCCGCGAACGGCACTTCGGGCAGGACGTATGGCTGTCCCGGAAGGGCGCGATCGACGCCTCCCTCGGCACACCCGGCCTGATCCCCGGATCGATGGGCGACCTGTCCTACGTCGTCGTCGGCCGCGGCAACCGCCTCGCCCTCCACAGCAGCCCCCACGGTGCCGGCCGGAACTACTCCCGCTCCGCCGCCCGCCGCACCTTCACCCACGACCAGCTCCGCGAAGCGATGGCCGGCATCGAGTACCGCGACACCGACGCATTCCTCGACGAGATCCCCGCCGCGTACAAGCCCATCGACGTCGTCATGGCCGACGCCGAAGACCTCGTCGAGATCACCCACACCCTCCACCAGATCGTCAACGTCAAGGGCGACTGACCACCCACCAGCACACCCGGCGAGCGCCGACCCCACCCCAGGGGCCGGCGCTCGCCGCATCCCGACCCGGAAGGTCCCACATGTCCCAGAACACCCGCACCTCGTCGTCCGGCGGTATCGGCTTCGCCGGTCTCCTGACGATCGTCTTCATCGTCCTCAAGCTCGTCGGCGTGATCGCCTGGTCCTGGTGGTGGGTGCTCGCCCCGCTGTGGATCAGCTTCGCCCTCTTCGTCGTGGTCCTGCTCGTGGTGCTCCTGATCCTCGCCGTGGTGAAGCGGTGACCGTCGACGCCACCGAGCTCCGCACCCGCGCCGGCAACATCGAAGCGATGGGGCTGCCCGGCACCGCCGGAGCACTCACCGCGGCCGCCGACGAGCTCGACACCCTACGCACGGCGCTCGCCGCGGTTCCGCACGCCGAGCTGTGTCGGCTGCTCATGACCCGCGACAACGAGCCCTGCAGCTGCGAGAAGAGCGCGATCGCTACGGCGAACCCGCTGGTGATCGCGGACGCGACCAGCGTCACGTACCTCGCCGCCCGACGGCTCGACGTGCACGGCCCCGTGGGGCGTCTCGTCGGGGTCCTGGGCGTCACCGGCGTCCACGTCGAGCAGCACGACGACGGACGCAGGATCCAGGTCGTCTTCGAGCAGGGGGAGGCGATCACGTGACCGATGCGGACGGGCCGCGTGAAGTGTGCCCGGTCTGCGGCGCGCACGACAACCAGAACTGCTCCACCAAGTCCGAGCGCGACCACCTCGCGCGAGCCCTCGGATGGCCGACCGCTCGACGGCCGACGGAGGGAACCTGATGCCGATCCTGAACTACACGACCGAGATCGCCGTCGGCAAGACGATGGGCGAGATCCAGACCGCCCTCGCCCGCCGCGGCGTGCAGCGCATCTCGACGCTGTTCGACGACGACGGGACGCCGGCGGGCCTCGGCTTCACCATGAAGACCGACTACGGCGTCCGCGACTTCGAGCTGCCGGTCCGGACCGCGGGCGTCCTCGTCGCCATGAGCCGCGACAGCAAGGTGCCGAAGGCGAAGCAGACCGCCGAGCAGGCGGCGCGCGTCGCCTGGCGGATCGCGAAGGACTGGCTCGAGGCGCAGTCCGCGCTCATCGACGCCGGGCTCGCCTCCCTCGACGAGGTGATGATGCCGTACCTCATCACCGACACCGGCCGAACGATGTACGTCGAGACGCGCCAGCGCCTGCTCGCGATCGAGAGCGGGACGACCCCGTGATCGCCCTGCAGCTCACCCTCGACGCCGTCGGCTGCCTCATCGCGGCCGGCGGCGTCCGCTTCGCCCAGATCTGGTTCGACGACTCCTGGAGGGAGACTCGATGGCACTGACCCCCATCGCCACAACCCACGGCGCGGCCGTCACGGTTATGCACGAAGTCGATGCCGTGCACGTGCAGGTCGGCGGAGACGCCCCGTGGACTTTCGAGCCGGCTGACGCCGCGGCCCTCGGCGACCGGCTACGCGAGGAGGCGCAGAACGCGATCCACGCCGAGCGGATCCGACGGCGCTGATGCTCGAGCCGCACCACCGTCCCGGCGAGCCCTGCACGCCCGACTGCAAGGACCGCCCCGAGCAGTGCCCCACCAACAACCCGCCACCCCGAGCCCCATGTCCGGAACTCTCGGCCGGTGTCAGAGCTCCGGCGTCGTGTCCTCGATCGCTTCCTGGACGATTCCTTCCGTCTGTAGCACGAGTGCGGCGATGTCCTGGTCGTCCTCGAGGAGCCGGGGAAGGCCCATAGCTAGACCCGCGAGGACAAGCGTCATGACAGCCCGGTCCTTGAGCCCAGCTGCCTCCTCGTAGGCACTGAGTACCGCGTGCACCATCTTCTTGTCCTCGGCGTTCGCGACTGCGTCGACCATGTTCAAGCGGCCGAGAACCTTTGCCACGCCCGCACGCTCATCGGCTGCACCGACCCGGCCGGCAGCGATGTCAGCACGATGATCCAGCAGCGCGGACACGGTCGGTTCGATCGTTCGAAACAGCTGGTCACGGTAGCGCTCCTTCCCCGCTGCTGCCTCGCGGCCAGCCTCGTCCTTGCGTACCTGCACTGCCAGCTTGTGGGACTGCCGCGCGACATAGATCGCCACCGCACCCACCACCACCGAGCCACCACCCGTCAGCAGCGGTAGCCCGATGTCCTTTGCCCAGTCGTACCAGTCATGCACGCCTGGACCCTACCCACCACCAACCCACACGGCGAGCACCCCAACCAGGGGTGGCTCGCCGCGGTCGTTCCTAGAGGAGGAACACGTGATCAGTCTCAACACCGCGCGACTCGACCGGTTCTCGGTCCCGTCGCTCGCACTCAGGCAAGCCCGGAAAGACGCCCGCGCACTCGCCGACCGCCGATGGAATGCAGTCGAGGCGCGACTGCTCGCCGACGGTGCCTCCGACCGGGCCGTCCTCGGCATCCCTGAACCGATCGCCGTGCAGCCCTGGCAGCCGGCGAACCCCGGGCAGGCGTGGGGTGCGTTCGCTGCGGCGTGGCACAACGCGTTCGAGCAGCTCGCCCGGGACTTCGCCATCGGCTTCGGGCAGGCCCGCCGATGACCGGCCTGTTCCCGCTCGTGCCCCTCGTCGTCGTCTGGCTGATCGGCGTCGTCAACCGCACCACCGTCGTCGAGATCCGGCGACGCCCCACACGCGGCGAGCGCCGCGGGAAGGACTTCTCATGACCCCCTGGACTCTCCTCGCCTGGGCTGGCGCGATCACTGTGGTCGTGCTGCTGGCTCTGCTGGTGATCGCGGTCGTCGTGTCGGCGGTCCGGTCGGTGTGGCGGCCGAAGCGGAAGCCGGACGCGCAGATCATCAGCAGCGGACGGGACCACCGGTGATGGCCCCGAAGCTGCACCGGGCCCGGTACGTGACCGTCGCCGGCCACACCCGGGCGGCGAGGGCTGCTGCTGTCCGGGAGTACCGGTACGCGTGGGGCCGCCGTCCGTTCATCGTCCTCCGTCACGAGGGCGGCTGGATCGCCTGCAACCTCGCCTGCCTCTGGTGGGTGCTGGCACAGCGATGACCGTCAAGACCTTCGAGACGTACACGATCCTCTGCGACGAGCCCGGCTGTGACGCGGACTTCGTCGAGCAGTGGAGCGACGGCGACTACGCCGGCTTCGGCTCCCTCGCCGACATGGACCTCTCCGACCGCGACTGGATCGAGCGGGCCGGCAAGCACTACTGCGGTGAACACGCAGAAGCGCACAGCGAGGACGTGGAGGCACCCACACAACCCGAGTCGGACCCGACCCACCTCCCACCCACGATGTTCGACGTCGAACCCCAGCAGGAGACCACATGACCCCAACCACCACGGACCCCCAGCGCTCGCCGCATCCCGTCGACGCGTCCGAGATCCCGACCTTCGAGCTGAGAACCAGCTTCGCCGAGCTCATCGCCAAGCTCACCGACGACGACGGTCTCCTGCAGCGCCTCCACGATGCCGTCTTCGGAGGGATGGAGTCGACCGGCGGGGGAGCGTCGTTCGGCAGCAAGCCACCCATCGACCTCGCCGCCGTCGACCTGCTCGAGCTGATCGAGCAGCAAGCAGCGGAAGCCCTGGCCGCCGCTGACCCCTCGCCCACGCCGCTCGGGCAGGCACAGGACTACGTCCGGGCGTGGGGGGACATCGTCCGGGACGACGAGGTGGTGCGCGTGCACGCTCCGGCCCTGACCGTCGACAAGGCCGTCTACCGCCAGGGGATCGAGGCCACCGCGTACCGGCACGCGGAACGATGGGTCGCGGCCATCGAAGCGTTCTTCGCGCCACCGAAGAACGCGCAGATCCTCGCGCCCTGCCCGAAGTGCGGACACGACAGGGTCACCAAGACCGTCGACGGCGACGACTACCTCGAGTGGGCTCTGGTCATGCGGCGCGACCGCGAGACCGGGGAGACGATCGACGTCTACTGCCAGGCGTGCACCTTCGAGTGGCCGCGCCGGCTCCTCGTCGGGTTCGCCGACAACATCGGCATCGACGTCGAGGCGGCCGTCGTCAGGGCCATCACCGACACGCAGCCGAAGAAGGTTGCGGACCCGCGGCCGAAAAGCGTATAGTCGACCTCGCTCGGGATACGTGTGCCCGGAACGACTTAGAAAGCCGGTGACCAGTGGTCACCGGCTTTCGTCGTTTCAGGCGAAGCGTCGCGCCGCTCGGGCCACCACACGGTCGGCGGTCACGCGCTGCACGCGCTGCACCCGGTGTGCGACCGGAGCGAACTCGGCCAGGACGTCCTCGCGGGCGACGAGCCGGAGCAGCAGCTGCTGGTAACGCACCCACGACACCCCGAACGCGTCACGCACGGCCGCTTCCTTGCTCCGGTCGTTCTTCGGACGCTGCTCCTCGAACACGAGGATCGCGCGCTCGTCATCAGTCATGCCCACATCATCCGCCGCGCCCCCGACAGGCGCGGCCCCAGACGTACCCGCGACCACGCTGAGCGCTGCGCGGGTACCGAGCGAGGCCGGCAAGCGCCGCCCGCGACAACCAGGCCAGCCCAGGGAGGGCGTGCGGACGCGTCACTGCGTCCCCGGCCGAATCAGTGACCGGTTCGCCACCGTCATCGGGCGTCTACTTCCCCGGCCCGCAGACACGCACGTCATCGTCTTGCTGCGTCGAGCTCGGGGAACCCTTCCCTCGTCGCGACCTGCTCGGCTCAGGGCGCGACGAGGTCTACTCAGGCCGAGACCCCCGAGGGAAGCCGCGCTGACATGCGGACCCCGGACGCGGCCGGCCGCCCACGTCACGAGGAGGACCACCGTGAAGCTCTCCGAGATCCGTGCCTTGCTGCTGAAGCACGGACACAAGACGACCGCCGAGATCGATCGCTTCGACGTCAAGCGCGCTGCCGGTGCAGTCATCGGCGTCGACCTGATGCTGGCCGACGGCACCGTCACCTACCTGCCCGTGGAGGCATCATGACCGTGCGCATCACGACCAGCCGCACGATGACCGTGCAGTCCAGCCAGCTGTCCGTCGGAGACCTGCGCGCGTTCATCGAGGGCCAGCCCGACGACGCCAGCGTGCGCGTCTCGGCCTCGGGTGGCGGCAACCAGCTCGACCCGAGCACGACCACACTGACCGTCACCGAGGCACCCCAGGCGCATGCGACGAGCAGCGCGTGCTCGGACCATCAGCCAGTGCAGCACCGGGACCGCAAGGAGCCCTGGTGCAACCGCTGCGGCCTGACCAACGATGGCCGGGAGCCCGCAGTCCGGGGGAGCACAGCGACCAGGGATCCCCGGATCGCCCGGTTGCCCCGGTAGTCCGGACACCCCGATACCCCGGATGCCCGGATGGGTACCGACACCCCGGTCACCGCGGTCGGCCAGCTCGACCCGATGACCGCACACCGCACCAGAACGAACACCCGCACCTCGCTCGAGCCCATCGGCTACGACGGCGAGGGTGCGCCGCTGTACGCATGGCAGCTCGACGACGAGCGCTGACGACAGGAGCACAACGTGGGTGAGCAGTGGTCAGGCAGCACGCGCAAGCAGCGACTCCCGCGCGACTGGGACGAGCGACGCACCACCGTCCGCGATCGAGCAGGCGGCCGATGCCAAGCCACCATGCGCGACGGCACACGCTGCGTCGAGGTCGGCACTGACTGCGACCACATCGTGCACGGCGACAACCACGCACTTTCGAACCTGCAATGGCTCTGCTCATGGCACCACGAGAAGAAGACCGCACGCGAAGCACTCGAAGCGCGACGATTCACACGCGTCCCGTCGGCCCGTAAGCCACGCGAGAAGCACCCAGGACTCAGGTAGACGCAGCCGCGACGAACGTCCGGCACGCGGGCACACAGAGGCCCCGTCAACCCCCTCCCCCCGGGTCCGTCCTGGTCGTAGAGGTGCTGTGGCTCCCGCCGTGTACGGGTCTGGGGATTTCGGGGTCCGGCGCGCCGCGCTGCGCATATCGCATACGAACCAACACGCCCCTTGACCGGAACGGACACGCGGGCTCTACCCGAAACGGGGGTCCATCATGCCTGGTCGTGGACCCGCGCCGAAGGCCGCCAGCAAGCGCGCCCGCCGCAACGCCGAGCCCGTCACGATGCGCATCCTGCCGGCGATCATCGCCGAGCAGCCGGAGCTCCCCACCCGGTACAAGACGCGCGACGACGAGGACGGCGTCTGGACCGACGAGGTCGACTGGCCGACGGTCACAGTGCGCTGGTGGGCGATGTGGCGGGACTCCCCGCTTGCTGCCGCGTTCACGTACAACGACTGGTCGTTCCTGATGGACACGGCTCTGCTGCACGCCGAGTTCTGGGAGGGCAATGTCAAGCTCGCTCCCGAGCTCCGGCTGCGCGAAGCGAAGTTCGGCGCGACACCCGAGGACCGCGCCCGGCTCCGGATCACGTTCGCGCAGGCCGAGGAGGCAGAGACGAAGACCGCCACTCGCCGCACGAGCTCGCGCGACCGCTTCGGCGGCATCGCCCTCCCCCCGGAAGCGACGGCGAACTGATGCCGTGGCGACCGCTCGACGGCGAGGCGTTCCCGACCCTCGGCTTCCACGTCGCCGACCAGATGGCCGAGTTCCTGGACTACGTCGTCTCCCGCGAGCAGCTCGAGTTCCTGATCCGCTTCTACGAGATCGACCCGCTCTCGTGCAAGCGCGTGAAGACCCGCGCCGTCATCCAGCGCCCCCGCGGCTGGGGGAAGTCCCCGTTCCTCGGCGCGACCGGGATCAGTGAAGCGCTGTTCGAGGTCGTCCCCGACGGGTGGGACGCGGATGGGCAGCCCGTCGCTCGACCGTGGATCGACTTCAAGACCATCATCAACGTCCCGGTCACCGCGACCTCTGACGACCAGGTGCAGAACACGTGGGCACCGATGCTCGAGATGGCGCGCATGGACGCCCTCGTCAACGAGTTCGAGGTCGACCCGATGGACACGTTCATCGCGATCCCCGGCGGCAAGATCGAGCCCCGCACGTCGTCCGGCCGGTCCATCAAGGGCCTCCCCGGCCAGGTCGCCGCGATCATGGACCAGACCGAGGAGTGGGTGAAAGGCAACGGCGGTCTCCGCCTCGCCCAGAACATCCGCAACAACTCGACGAAGGCGACCGGCGTCACGATCGAGTCCCCGAACGCGTTCACCCCGGGCGAGCAGTCGGTCGCCGAGGCGTCCGCGCGCGACTGGGACCTCATCGAGTCCGGGAAGTACCCGGACCTCGCCGCCGCTCGGCAGCTGCTGTACGACCACCGCGAAGCACCAGCCGACACCGACCCCGCCGATCGCGAGTCGCTGATCGCCGGACTCCGGTACGCGTACGGGGACAGCTCGGACCACCCCGACGGCTGCGTCCTCCACGACCCGCCGTGCGAGCCAGGCTGGGCACCGATCGAGCGGCAGGCGCTGGCGTTCCTCGATACGTCCAACGACCCGCAGGTGCTCCGCGCCGACTTCCTCAACCAGATCACCCACGCGACGAACTCCTACGTCTCGCAGCCCGAGCTCAAGGCGATCCAGGCACTCGACAAGGTGGTCTCGAAGACGGAGCCGGTCACGCTCGGCTTCGACGGCTCGGAGGGGCGCAAGCCCGGCAAGGGCACCGCCGACTCGACGGTCCTGATCGGCTACTCGGTCACGCAACGCCACCTGTTCAAGATCGGCGTCTGGAGCAGCCTGACGGACCCGCCGGCGAGGGCTGGCGACCGCCGGTGCTCGAGATCGAGGCGGCCGTCCGGCAGGCGTTCAAGGACTACAACGTCGTCGGCTTCTACGCGGACCCGTCCGCTGGCTGGGCCGGTCACGTGAAGACGTGGGAGGCCGAGTACGCGAAGCGGCTCAAGGTCAAGATGTCGCGCGACGAGCCGATCCGGTGGCGGCAGAAGGATCTCGCCCGCACGACGGGCACGTTCGACCAGCTCGAGTCGGCCATCAGCGCCGGCAAGGAGTCGATCACCTACGACGGCTCGCCCGAGCTCACCTCGCACTTCATCAACGCCCGCCGCGACCGTCGCCGGTCCGGCTACGTGCTGATGAAGCCCGAGCACGACCAGGACGGCTCCAAGATCGACGCCGCCTGGGGCGCGATGTTCGCCTACGCGGCCGGCATCGACGCCCTCGGCGCGAAGCTCACGAAGAAGAAGACCGCCGCCCGCCGCATCTACTGAGAGGGACCCTGTGGCTACCACACCCGCCGAATGGCTCCCGATCCTGGCGAAGCGCCTCGACGCTCGTCAGACGCGCATCGCGATGAACCGTTCCTACGCGAACGGGAACGCGCCGCTGCCCGAGATGAGTAAGAACACCAAGGAGACGTGGAAGGCGTTCCAGAAGAAGGCCCGCACGAACTACGGCGGCCTCGCCTGCGAATCCCTCGGCGGTCGCATGGTCCCGAACGGCGTCCGCGTCGGTGCATCCACGACGAGCCCCGCAGCAGTCGCCGCGCGACGGGTGTGGCGCGACAACCGCCTCGACGTCGTGTTCGGCGACGCGATCTCGAACATGCTCACCACGAGCGTCGGCTACCTCATCACCGGAGTCCGCGACGGCCAGCCGATCATCACGTCGGAGAAGCCCGAGCAGGTCATCACCGCCCCCGACCCGACGCAGCCCTGGCGGGCCCGGGCCGCGCTCAAGGCATGGCGCGACCCGGACTCCGGCAGGGACGTCGCCCTGGTCTGGACCCCCGGCGTCCGCCAGCGGTTCTCCCGCAAGTCGACCAACGACAACGGCACACCCCACCCGCAGATCGACGGCGAGTGGGAGGTCGACGGCGAGCCGGAGACCTTCGCCGGCGGGGTCCCCGTGTACGTCCTCGAGAACAAGGACGGCGTCGCGGAGTTCGAGCCGCACACCGACGTCATCGACCGCATCAACCTCGGCAAGCTGCAGCGCCTGGTCACCACCGCGATGCAGGCGTTCAAGGTCCGTGCGCTCAAGGGTGGTCTCCCCAGCCAGGACGAAGACGGCAACGACATCGACTGGGCCAAGATTCTCGAGGCCGCGCCCGGCGCGCTGCTGGACCTCCCCGAAGGCATCGACGTGTGGGAGTCGGACGCGACCGACATCCGCCCGCTCCTCGAGGGCGAGAAGACCGACGCCCGCGACTTCGCCGGCGTCATCCGCACGCCGATCTCCGTGTTCATCCCGTCGGGTGAGAACCAGTCCGCCGAGGGCGCAGCGAACGCGAAGGAAGGCGAGATCCAGAAGGCGAAGGACCGCATCGCGCGTGCCTCCTCTCCTGGGGAAGGTGCTCTCCTCGAAGCGCTCCGGGTCCTCGGCGTCGACGACGGCGAGACCATCGAGCTGCTGTGGATGCCGCCCGAGCACGTCTCGTTCACCGAGAAGACGCAGGCCGCCACGCAGGCGAAGGCGGCCGGCATGTCGGCCCGGTGGATCAAGCAGAACATCATGGGCATGTCGCCGGACGAGATCGCGCAGGACGAAGCCGACGCGGCCACCGACCAGCTGCTCGCCGCGACCCTGATCGGAGCAGCCGGTGGCACTGGCAACGCTTGACCAGCTGACCGCGGCTCACCAGACGACGACGAAGCAGATCCGCGACCGGACCCTCGCCCTGACGGCGGCCCGGTGGGACGCGTCGCCGGACTACCGGGACGCGGACATCGATCGGCTGATCTCGCAGATCCTGCCGCAGGTGCAGGCCGGCCAACTCGCCACGGCGACGCTGACCAACGCCTACATCGGGCAGGCGGCCGTCGTCGCCGGCACCACCGCCGGCGCGAGCGTCGACCGGGACGCGATCCTCGGCTACCGGGGCACGCCCTCGGCCGACGTCTACCGCCGCGCCGCGGTCACGCTGTACACGGCACTGTCGAACGGCTCCCCGTTCGACGCGGCGATCGCGTACGGCCTCGACCGGATGCTCACCATCGTCGCGACCGAACTGCAGCAGGCGAAGAACCGGCAGGCGCAGCGCGCGCTCGAGGCGTCCGGGTTCTACGGCTACCGCCGCGTCCTCACCGGCCTCGAGAACTGCGCGCTGTGCGCCATCGCCTCGACGCAGAAGTACAGCAAGCACGAGCTCATGCCGATCCACCCCGGCTGCGACTGCGGGGTGCAGCCGGTCAAGGAGTCCGACGGGCCCGGCACGATCCTCGACCCGGACCTGCTCGAGCGCACCCACGCGCTCATCGACCAGAAGCTCGGCGGCCCGTCCGACCGCGGCGCACGTGACCTCGGCATCGAGAAGACGTCGTCCGCCGGCAAGCCGCTGAGCGACTACACGGACCTCGTCGTGGTCAACGAGCACGGCGAGCTCGGACCGACCCTCGCGTGGCGGTCCGACAAGTTCACCAGCGCCGCAGACATCGCAGCGCTCACCTGACTTCCCCACGCCGTGGGGAGTGACCGAAACGGTCAACCATCAACCCGAAACGGGAGATACCGATGTCGGAAGACGACAACAAGCCGAAGCCGACCGACGGCGCAACGCTCGAGGAACAGCTGGCGGCAGCACTCGCCGACGCTGAGAAGTGGAAGGGCCTGTCTCGCAAGAACGAGGAGCGGGCCACGTCGAACGCCGAGAAGGCGAAGAAGTTCGACGAGCACGAAGAGGCCAACCGCACCGAGCTCGAGAAGGCGCAGGCACGCGCCGACGCGGCCGAGAAGGCGATCGCGGAACGCGATGCCAAGGACGCCGCC
>Ga0265798_10003604_pt1 | contig 21865 bp, 16 predicted proteins | sample P3T30metagenome_FD_192430 | JGI IMG/M metagenome (GOLD analysis project Ga0265798, IMG submission 192430) | Plant litter microbial communities from East Loma Ridge, Irvine, California - P3 T30 | ecosystem: Environmental > Terrestrial > Plant litter > Unclassified | place: USA: California... | reverse complement strand
GAGATGGTGGAGCACTTCTTCAGCTCGCTCTCCTACGCCATGATGAGCACCCTGCATCTGAAAACCAAAGGCAAGAATGACCATCACCGCGTCGAGAGCCTGTTTAAAGCCTTTGGTCGTACGCTGCGCCAGGCGATCCGCGTTGAGGGTAATACTCTGCCGAGCTCGAAGGGAGTGCTGTGATGAACGTGGTGATCATGGATACCGGTTGCGCCAACCTCTCATCGGTAAAGTGGGCGATTGAACGTCTGGGCTATACCCCGGAAGTCAGCCGCGACCCCGATGTGGTGCTGCGTGCCGACAAACTCTTTCTGCCCGGCGTAGGTACTGCGCAGGCGGCAATGAATCAGCTGGAAGAGCGTGACCTGATCGATCTGGTGAAAGCCTGTACCCAGCCGGTGCTGGGGATCTGCCTGGGTATGCAGCTGCTGGGACGCGGCAGCGATGAAAACGGCGGCGTGCCGACGCTGGGCATTATTGATGAGCCGGTGTCGTTAATGGACACCCACGGCCTGCCACTGCCGCACATGGGCTGGAACCAGATTAGCGCGCAGGCGGGCAATCATCTGTTCCGTGGCATCGACGAAGGCTGCTATTTCTACTTCGTCCACAGTTATGCCATGCCGGTCAACGCCAGCACCATTGCTCAGTGTCACTACGGTGAAGCCTTCACCGCCGCGGTGCAGAAAGATAACTTCTTCGGCGTCCAGTTCCATCCGGAACGCTCAGGCAAAGCGGGCGCGCAGCTGCTGAAAAACTTCCTGGAGATGTAATGATTATCCCCGCGTTAGATTTAATTGACGGCAAAGTGGTTCGTCTGCATCAGGGCGATTATGGTCAGCAGCGCGATTACGGCAGCGATCCGCTGCCGCGTCTGCAGGATTACGTTCGCCAGGGCGCGACCGTGCTCCATCTGGTGGATTTAACCGGCGCGAAAGATCCGGCTAAACGCCAGATAGCGCTGCTGAAAACCCTGCTGCATGGCGTTGATGTGACGGTGCAGGTTGGTGGTGGCATTCGCAGCCGTGACGATGTTAGCGCGCTGCTGGAGGCTGGCGCCAGTCGTGTGGTGGTCGGTTCCACTGCGGTGAAACAGCCTGAAGAGGTAAAACGGTGGTTTGCGGAGTTTGGCGCAGAGGCGATTGTGCTCGCGTTAGATGTGCGCATTGATGACAGTAACCGCAAAGAAGTGGCGATCAGCGGCTGGCAGGAAGCGGCGGGTGTGACGCTGGAAGAGGTGATTACCGACTTTCAGCAGGTGGGCCTGAAGCACGTGCTCTGCACCGACATTTCCCGCGACGGCACCCTGAGCGGCTCCAACGTTGCGCTCTATCAGGAAGTGACAGCGCGCTTCCCGGCGATTGCTTTCCAGTCCTCAGGTGGCATTGGCGACCTCAATGATATCGCCGCCCTGCGCGGCAGCGGCGTTCAGGGCGTAATTGTCGGGCGTGCGCTGCTGGAAGATAAATTCACAGTTTCGGAGGCGATCGCATGCTGGCAAAACGGATAATTCCCTGCCTGGACGTACGTGACGGCCAGGTGGTCAAAGGCGTACAGTTTCGCAATCACGAGATCATCGGCGACATCGTGCCGCTGGCGCAGCGCTACGCTGCCGAAGGTGCGGACGAACTGGTGTTCTATGATATCACCGCCTCATCCGATGGTCGGGTCGTCGACAAAAGCTGGGTATCACGCGTTGCGGAAGTGATCGATATTCCGTTCTGCGTGGCGGGTGGCATCAAAACCCCGGAAGACGCGGCGCGTATCCTGGAGTTTGGTGCGGATAAAATTTCGATTAACTCGCCTGCGCTGGCAGACCCCACGCTCATTACCCGCCTCGCGGACCGTTTTGGCGTGCAGTGTATTGTGGTCGGCATTGATACCTGGTTTGATGAAGCCAGCGGAAAATATCAGGTGAATCAGTATACCGGCGACGAAGCGCGCACCCGCGTGACACAGTGGGAAACGCTGGAGTGGGTGCAGGAAGTGCAGAAGCTGGGCGCAGGCGAGATCGTGCTGAACATGATGAATCAGGATGGCGTGCGTAACGGCTATGACCTGGTGCAGCTGAAGAAAATGCGTGAAGTCTGCAAGGTTCCCCTGATCGCCTCTGGCGGCGCAGGCACGATGCAGCACTTCCTCGACGCGTTTACTGAGGCAAATGTGGATGGTGCTTTAGCCGCCTCAGTATTCCATAAGCAGATTATTAATATTGGTGAGCTGAAGAGCTTTCTGATCGACAACGGAGTGGAGATTCGCGCGTGCTAACTGAACAACAACAGGCCCTTCTCGACTGGGAAAAAACACAGGGCATGATGCCGGTCATCGTTCAGCACAACGTCTCAGGCGAAGTGCTGATGCATGGCTACATGAACCCAGAGGCGCTGGAAAAAACGCTGGCAGAAGGCAATGTCACCTTTTTCTCCCGCACCAAAAACCGTTTGTGGACCAAAGGCGAGACCTCCGGCAACTTTCTGCAGGTGGTGAGCATCACGCCTGACTGCGACAACGACACGCTGCTGGTACTGGCGAACCCGATTGGCCCGACCTGCCATCTTGGCACCACCAGCTGCTTCTCGCCGGCCGTACCAGAGTGGACCTTTCTCTATCAGCTGGAGGAGCTGCTGGCCTCGCGTAAAACCGCCGACCCTGAAAGCTCTTATACTGCACGGCTCTACGCCAGCGGCACTAAACGCATCGCGCAGAAAGTGGGTGAAGAAGGTGTCGAGACCGCGCTGGCCGCTACGGTCAACGATCGGGATGAACTGACCAACGAAGCTTCTGACCTGGTCTATCACTTAATGGTGTTGTTACAGGATCAGGATCTCGACTTCAGCGCCGTGATCAACAACCTGCGCGCCCGTCATAAGTAACTGTGCAATATTCTGCTCAGAATTTCTTTTTCATGCGGATTCTGAGCAGAATCCTTCTCAAAAATTTAATTAAACGCTATTGTTGAGCATAATATTGCTCAACAGGAGCTGTCATGCTCACACTTCAGCTATTTATTAAGGGCCGCTGGCATGATGCTGCTCAGCTCAATATCCAGCATCCCCGCCAGGGACGTGAAAGCCCCGCTTTACTCGCCTATGACTTTGACTACGCTGTTGATTATCTTGATCGGAATGATTATGCCAGCTGCAGTCTGAATTACCCGGTCATGCTTATTGGCAGCTATGCGGCTCGTCCATGGTTTACCTTTCTGGATGACATCATGCCTGCCGGTGCCAGTAGACGTTACTGGGTTCAGCAGCTGGGTTTACAGGGAAAATCTGCCGCTGAACAGGATTTCTGGTTGCTGAAATCTGGCACAATTGCGCCAGTGGGAAATCTGCGCATCAAAGAGTCGATACCCGCATTACCCGCTAAAAGTCAGCTACGCGATCGACGTTTTCCGTCTGAATGGGTCATCGAACGTGACAGTGATTTTCTGGCGTACGCACAGCAAATGGGGGCAGCCAGTGGCGGAGCGACCGGGGCAGGCGGTGAAGCGCCAAAACTCTTATTGCGCTATACGCCACAGGATGAGGTATGGATAGATACCTGGCAGGATGACGTACAAAATCAGGATGCCCATTATCTGGTGAAGTATCCGCGCGGTGCGCGTAGCGCGATCGATTGCGACATACTTCGCACCGAATATCACTACTATCATGAGTTAGCGGCGATGGGTTTTGACACCATTCCCTGTGGCAACATGAAGTTGTGTGAAGGTAGCCGTTATCCTTCCTTATGGTTACCCCGCTTTGATATCTCTTACGTCGCCGGCGAAAAAGTGATGTACGGTCTGGAATCAATCTATTCAATAGTGCAAAAACCGCCAGGCAGCTACCTCAATCATTTTGAGGTGATCCGCACGTTGATTAAACGACTTAATCCTGACAGGCGCGCGCAGGAGGCGTTCGTCATTGAGTGGGTAAAACGCGACATGCTGAATATTGCGTTTGGCAATTCGGATAACCATGGCCGTAACAGCGCGATTCTGAAAAAGGACACCGGCATGGGGCTTGCACCCATTTATGATTTTGCGCCAATGAAAGCGGATCCCGAAGGCGTGGTACGGACTACGCAATGGGGATCGCCTTTTGAAGAGGGTGGCCACTATCAATGGCAACAGATTGCTGACGCATTAAGTGATCTGGTGCCATCAGACAGATTACGGGCTGAACTGGCCTCGCTGGCTCGCCAGCTTACCGGACTCAAAGAGCGCCTGCTACAACGAGGCGTTCCGGCATCAATTCTGACGATGCCAGCTCTTGGCTTCGATTATCTGGATCAACGTATTGAAGGCTGGCAACTATGAAGAAAACGCTGTCACCTTTTGAACGCGAGGCAATGCTGCTGAACCTTCTTCAGCAGTTTCTTGAAGAAAAATTGTCACAGGGTGATCTCCTGATGCAGCTTCGCAAAAACGTACTGGGATTCTCACAGGAACGCTATGCAGCGCTGGCAGGGATAAGCCGCCGTACGCTGTCAGATATCGAGCAGGACAGAGAAAATACCACCCTGAGTACGCTCAACCGGGCCTTTAAACCGCTGGGTCTGAAAACCGGCGTGCTACCGCGTCAACCACATATGCTGCAGACACTGATGCTGCAACTCACTGCCCAGGGAGAGAACCGTGACGACCCATGAAAAATTAATCGCCCTGCTCGACCAGCACCAGGCACGCTATCGCCTGATGGAGCATGAGGCGACCGGTAAATGTGAAGCGGTAGCAGCGATACGCGGCACCGAAATTGGCCAGGGCGCGAAAGCGCTGGTCTGTCATGTGAAAGGCAACGGCGTTAAACAGCATGTGCTGGGGGTTTTACCTGCCGATCGGCAGGCCGACCTGAGCAAAGTCGCGGCAGCGGTTGGTGGACGACGCGCCTCACTCGCCAGTCCGGCGGAGACGGATCTGCTGACCGGCTGCGTATTCGGAGCGATTCCGCCGTTCAGCTTTCATCCCGACCTCAGACTGGTTGTTGACCCCGCGCTGTTTGAACGTTATCCGGAGATCGCGTTTAACGCCGGTCTGCTGGAACGCTCAGTGATCCTGAATACCGAAGATTACCAGGCGCTGTGCGCGGCTGACGTGGTGAAGATAACGCAGTAATTGCCATCCCGGCAGCCCGGCGATACTCTGCATAATCACTCATCACGACAGAATAAGAGCAAAATCATGAACATTTTCACTCAACGTCTGCGTCATATGCTGGCTGTGGCGGTTATGGCAGGCTGCGCTTTTGGCGCGCAGGCGAAGATCGAACAGGTGCGTTTCGCGGTCGATCCGACCTATCCGCCGTTTGAATCGAAAACGCCACAGGGCAAGCTGATCGGCTTTGATATTGATCTGGGCAATGCGCTCTGTACGCAGATGCAGGTAAAATGCGTCTGGGTTGAAAGCCAGTTTGACGGCATGATCCCGGCCCTTAAAGCACGTAAATTTGATGCCATTCTGTCCGACATGGGCATTACTGAAGAGCGCCTGAAGCAGATCGATTTCACCGCGCCGCTCTATGACACCCATACCCAGCTCATCGCCCGTAAAGGCGCGGGCATATTGCCGACGGTTGAATCCCTGAAAGGAAAAACGGTTGGCGTGGAACAGGGAACGGTTCAGGAGCGCTATGCGCTGGCGAAATGGCAGCCTCACGGTGTGACCGTGGTGCCTTATGGCGATCAGGCACAGGTTGAGAGCGATCTGGTTTCAGGCCGGCTGGATGCGGTCTTCACCGATGCGGCACAGGCGGCCATCGGCTTCCTGAAGCATCCGCAGGGCAAAGATTTTGAACTGGCTGGCCCGATTATTCAGGATCCGATTATCGGCCCCGGCACGGCGATTGGCCTGCGCAAAGGCGATACTGAACTGAAAAGCGCGCTGGATGCCGCCTTCGTCGAAATCAAAAAGAATGGCACGTTTGACCAGATTCAGAAGCGCTATTTCGCTACGGATATCTCTATCCAGCCGTAACCTCGCGGTCGCCCTTTTTCGTCCTCACCGCGATCCAGAACTATACTTTAACTTTTTCAGGACGGCGCGCTGTCGTCCTTTGCCGATTAAAGGACATTAACACGGTATGCATCAACAACATCATCCACTGTTAAGCGCCTCTTTAGGCACCCAGCGTGAAATCATTAGTTTTCATTTCGCGGAAGACAACGAGCGTCAGGTCTATATTCAGGCTGCGCTGCATGGCGACGAACTGCCCGGTATGGCGGTGGCCTGGTTTCTAAAACAGCGACTGCAGGCGCTGGAGTCATCCGGTCAGCTTAAAGCTGCGTTTACCCTGGTGCCGGTTGCCAATCCACTGGCGCTGGGACAGCACTGGCACGGCACCCATCTGGGCCGTTTCCATACGCTCTCCGGTCAGGACTTCAACCGTCGTTTCCCCTCACTGGGCACCACCCTGGCGGCCGGGCTGGCGGAGAGTCTGACCCAGAGTGAAACGCAGAATAAGAGCCTGATCCGCGAGGCGATCGATCGTCACTACCGCGATACCGTGCCAAAAACCGAGCTGGATGCGCAACGCTATACGCTGATGCGAATGGCCAGTCAGGCCGATCTGATGATTGACCTGCACTGTGACTGGGAAGCCGTGCCGCATCTCTATACTACACCTCACGCCTGGCCGGACATTGAGCCGCTGGCGCGCTGGTTAGGGAGTGAGGTGCAGCTGCTGGCCCAGATCTCTGGCGGTGAGCCGTTTGATGAAGCCTGTTGCGAACCCTGGCTGACGCTCTCTGAACGGTACGGCAAAGACTATCCGATGCCACGTGGATTACTGCCGGTTACGCTGGAGTTGCGCGGCGTGCGTGATGTGTCGCCTGAGCAGGCGGAGAAAGACGCAGATGCGATTATTTCGGCACTGCAGGAAGGGGGTTATATCGGCTATAGCGAGCCATCAATTTCCGTGGAAGTGGCTGCACCCGTGATCGGTGGCGACGAACTAATCCCGGCGAGCGCTGGCGGTGACGATATAGTGGCAATCAATGACGGGCCGATTGGTTTAAACGTGCCTGATGTTGCTGAGGCGCCAGGAGAAACTGGCGTGATTAAAGAACGTCACAGCCAGGGATCGGCGGCCTCTTCCCCTGCCCTGAAAAATCCCCCCACGCCGTTAGCAGGCTGCGAATACATTCACTCACCGGTATCCGGTTTGATCCTGCATCGTAAACCGCTGGGCGCAAAGATTCGGCCGGGAGAAGTGGTGGCGGAGATTGTTGATCCGATAACCGACCAGATCACCCCGCTGGTGGCGGAATATGGCGGTATTCTTTATGCGAGACACTGGGCTAAGTTTGCAACGGCAGGCATGCTGGTGGTGAGACTGGCAGGTGAGAAGGAGATTCGGAGCGGGGATTTACTGGTAGGATGAAAAAAAGGGCTTCCCGAGGGAAGCCCTTTTTAGTGATTAGTTGCCGAAGCAGAAGCTCGAATATAAAAACCGTTAATGTCCTGCCATGACTTATAGCAGGGTATAAGGGGTTATTTCCATTAATGGTTATTAAAAGACGAGTAATGATTGCCCAAAATCAGGATAACTCGGAAAGAACAAGAAGAGTCCATGGCATGAGTCCATAAGCCATAATCAGATAAATCACGCCCCTGTCTTCCCCCACGAGTCTCGGATACGTTCTTTAAGCCCTAATTTTTTTCCGACAAATTTCGACAAATTTGTTTTCTACAGCTTCCCAGCTGAAATTTTGTGCTGTCATATAACCGTTATCCGCTAACCTTTGACATAAAGCTGGATCCTTAATAATACGTGTTAAAGCTTCATGCAGACCATCAGGTGTGACTAACAGGGAATTCTCGTTATCGACAGCCATGTCATGAAAAGCAACGCACGACTTGTTGGCGACAACGGGTTTATTAGCTAACCAGGCTTCGAGCAAAACTATACCGAAACTTTCACTGGAACTCATATTGACCAGTGCAAGGCAGCCCATAAGTGCGCCTCTAACTACCTCACGAGGCTGACGCCCCAGATAAGTGACATGTGGCGAATTAATCACCATTCCATCATCATCAGGACCTATCATTACTACATTAATCGCTACGCCGTCCTGATTTAATTTCTCTGTTGCTTCAATCACTGAACGATAACCTTTAGCGCCAGATTTACGTCCAAGAATCAGGAGATAAGGGCCCTCGTTTTGATAGATGTTTCTGAAAGCATCAAGGTCATCTGCGACAAACTTTTCATGCGTATCAGCTCCTCCCGGCAGATAAGATGAGCAGCATCCTTTAGCAGCATAAAAATCACTCGCAGCCTTAGGAACAGCCAACACCTCTGTTGCATTTCGGGCCGCACTGAGCAAGTCTGGAAAATGATAATAATCATCGTCAAGATGAGCATGAGGGATAAGAAGTGAAGGAATGTTATTCTCTTTAGCCAGCTTTAGTGCAAACACTGCAGGTTTGAAAACGATGTTGTGTGTGATAACCAGGTCATACTTACTGATATTGGAAGATATAAAGCCTTCCATTGTCTGTGAGTGAGGGCCTCTCAATTCTGTCAAATTAATATTCAACGGGAATCGGGTTTCTTCAGCAGCTTCGGATAGAGTGTCGAAAACCTTGCTTGCTGGAATGCGGTTTTTGTCTGCAAGTGCGGTCTGATTTAAATCGATCACACTACCATTAATGTTCAAATCCTGCAGAATAAAGCCTAAAGGTCGTGGATCATTGCCATTACTGAAGGCAGAAGAGGTGTATATCTCGAGAACACCACTTTGAGCTGTAACGTTGATAGAGAAATTCCCTTCAACCTCATTATGCGAATATACTGCTCCTGATTCAGATTGCAGCGTCAACATTGCTTTCTCAGGCACATATCCTTTAAGCGAAACTTCACCAGCATGTGAAACATAAATTGAGCAGGATGAGTAGCCCCAGCGATAAGCTTCAGTAGCAATACCTTCAGGATCGGACCATCCCCAGGCTAGTCCATCGATTAAGGCAACATTAGATTTTTTGAAAATTGCTTTTTCAAAAGCAGGTTGCACGCGCCATGCTCTTTTTAACGAATTGTTCCGCTGTTCATCGATATAACTATCTATCGGAAATCTGGCAAATCTAAGATTGGTCATCTCAATGGGAGCGCCAAGGCTATGATCAAATTCGTAATGTTCCGTAAATCGCGCATGATTATTTATTTTACTAACTTCTGTTGCAACGACATCGATTTCGAACTCATTAGTATCTCCTAATGCTTTCAAAAAACGTTTTAAATTGGATTCAGCTCCACCTAGTTCAGGGTGAGTGTAGCGATACGTAACGAAGAGAACTTTATATTTCGGCCTTTCAAGATTTTCTAAAGCAGATACAAATTTCCGAGCTATTCCTACCATTGAGAGATCAGAAATGAAAATATCTTTTCTCTCCTGACGCATTTCTTCTGAAAAAGTAGCGTCAGAAACAGAAAGGCTGTTTATTACTTGTGCGAAACTGTCAGGCTCTGCCAGTGCAATATGTTTATTAATATTTTCTGGATAACCACGAAGCCCAAAAACAGTACTTACTACAAATAATCCATTAGCAAAAAAATCTGCTAGCTTTATATTTGAACCGCTACCAGAAATAACTGGATTTATTGCGAAAAGGGAGTTTTTAAGGATAGCACACTTAGTTTCTTCATCGACCATACCCCAAAGCACAACATTTTTTGCTGGTTTTACACTGATTGAGTTACAAACTGAACCAACAATATTAAATTGAACATCAGGACATTGTGGAACGACATTTTGCAATAAGTAATTGACTGCATCCACATTTGGCATATGTGCAGAGCCGAGGAAAACGGCTGATTTTGAATGCAACTTAGATTTGATTTTGTTAGCAACAACTTCACTGATTTCTACAGGCGCTTGAGACCCATTACGAACCACAATCACTGGACCAGCGGAGCGCTTTCCGACCAGCAAGCTATAAGCGTCATCTTCAGAGACAGCAATAGTTAAAGCGGCTTTTTCAACGGCATTTTTTTCGACAGATGTAACCATGTCGATCAAATAATTTTTTTGCGGATGCCACTTATGTAAGTCGGACTTCAATTTTGTTTCATCATTTTGAGATGAATAAATGAATCGATCATGAAACTTAATTGGGAGCGGCGTCATGTATGGATGTTCTACAATAATGAATCTTGCCGCTTTTTTAATTATATCATAGACAGACAAAAGTAGATTATTATTTACGCAATGATTACTTGCAACTATATCGTCACAAGATATATGGAATTGAGAATTTATATCATTAACTTCCTGCACATGTGCAGTCGATTTAGGTAAGCTAATGACATGTGTATTTATATCATAAGCATCAGAATGAATTTTCCCATCATCTGAAAAACATAAAAAAACCACATCTGATATTTCGCTTACAGCTTCATATAAACCTCTTGTACGTGTTGCTCCCCCTCCCACACCTGAATAAGAATTATAATCATTAAGCACCAAAGTGAAATTTGGCTTTTTGATAGTTAACTTTTCAACTTGTGGTAATAATTTTTTTATTATTGCCTCCCAGGTATAATGAGCGGAGACAAATGACTTACCTTCAACACCAATATTCAAAGTGTTATTATAAAATTCATCCGAAAGTGATTTATTTAGTAAATCAGGAAAATCATTTAACTCACATTCTATATAGTGCTTACCAGACTCTATATTAAAACCTCTCATACCAAAAGGTGTGGATAAAATAGGTAAGCCATATGAGAAATAGTCTAGTGCCTTAATATTGGATCCGCTACCAGATAACATTGGGTTTAGTGCGATACTTGCATTACTAAATATGCTTACTTTTTCAGCATCGGAGACGCGACCATGCCGTATTACATTTTTGGTATATTTACCTTCTGGCAAGCAACCACCAATAATGTCAAAAGTGATGTCCGGGCATTCAGGAGCAATATTTTCTGCTATATATCGTGCAGCAGAAACATTCGGTAAATGAGCACTACCTATGAAGACGGCGGAAGGTTTGTGTTTAGAAACGCGCGGGGAACCGACTTTAGCCTGCTCTATCATTCCGTTAGGAGAATAGAACATAACAGACTCTTTATGTGGTGCCAATTTTTTGAATGAGTCATAGTCACCCTCGCCACAATATAAAATGAGATCTGCATGGTCCAATAGCTTTTTTTCAGCCCTGGCGACTATATCAACAATAGGCTTAGATTTTTCTGATGCATGAAGTGTGCTGTAAAGCGTTGTTTCACAGTTATGTGAATTATATATTCTAGGTTTATTATCAGCACCAAGAAAAATATCAAAATCCACAGTAAATGGGAAGTCATGGACAATAATATCCGCAGATTGATATTCCTGAAGATAAGCGGAATGCATTAATGTTGGATAATGAGCGCTTGCCGCAATAGTTGGTGCGGACAGATCACCATGGCCTTCGGTTAAATATTCTGACAATTCTGACCAGCAATTCATGAAATAGTGGTCTTTGGGAATACGACGCTCAACAAAAGTAGCCGTGTGATAAAAAACCTCTTCACTAACATCAGGATGTGTAGATGTTAGCAAAGTTACATGATGATATTTGCTTAAAGCTTTATAAAAATTATAAAGTTTTGATTCTCCGCCATTAGATACAGGAACGAACGCGGGGAAAAAATTAAGAGCAAGTATTTTCTTCATTATTTATACAACCATCCATTAATTGAGCCATGACTCAAGCACTGATTTTTGTTTCTCATTCACACCAGGTTTTTTGATTGAGTATGATTGATTGTGTTCCATATGCTCGATGCGGATTTCAGGCACATTTACTTTGTTGAATGTAGAGACTGAATCCATGTTGATATTGACGACACTAATACGTTTTTTGAGTTTGTATTTTAACCCCGGATGTCTGTTAAGAAACCGCATCGCCCGCTGTTTTAAAAGCGGACGATTTTCTACAAATTTCTTTGCTATAGGTACTAACTGACTACTTTTTTTTTTAAGCGCTGCTTTGATTCTGGAAGCTAAAGTACGAGGTTTAAACAATGATTTTGCCGATTTAGACACAATTCTCAGAGGGTATGTTATTTTCCATGAGTTGCAGTCATAGACGGCGTCAAGCTCCTTACGTAGATGTAGAGCTGCCTGTCGTAGCTCATTGACTTCATTGCTCAATATTTCTTTTTCACTATCGGACGAATGGGAAAAAAGATCCTGGCTTACTGCATTATGTCCATCATCTTTTACTCTAGCATTATGCATAGTTAAAAACTGTGCTTTACTTTCTTCATTAAGGCCGTGAATTTTAGAAGAAAGATTTTCTACTTTTTCTTTTACTTCAAGGAAATGTTCCTGATAGCATTTTTCCATCTTATCTGATTTAACATCTGAAATGCCACTAAAGTTCTCAATCAATAATCGATTGTTTTCTTCGATCTTCTGATTCAACTGCTCGAATTTCGCAGAAAAATCGCTTTGTAATTGGGTAAACTGCCAGCTCAAGAAGTTTACAGTTGTTGAAAGATGACTTTCCAGCATAGCTGATACCGGAACATCGACTTGTATGTCAGATGAATTGTTAAATGCTTCTTCAACAGTCTGAAAACTCCATTTCTGACTAGGCATTGCCCAAATCAGCGACAAACACTTTTGATATTTTTCAGGGAAGTCATAAGGAGAGATGAACGGTGGTCTTTGGCTACCTTGTTCTCTGATGCGATGCTGTGCGATCTCCTTAATCAAAACGAAAAATGAAAGTAATTGCCCATACAAATCATCACCATCAAGTACCTGAGAACTTATAGACCCGTAATCTATAATATAAACCAACCCATCATCCCCTATAAGAATATTCCAGGGTCTGAGGTCGTTATGGTATAAACCATTCTTTTCTAGAATAGTGACTTGTTCAATTAAACCTGAAATAATTTTCTCATCATCATAACTTTCATTATTAATGATGACATCTAGTAAAAGTTTGCCAGGAATTGTCGTTCTTACCATCCATGACTCGTGTTCAAAATTACCATACGAAATTAATTTGGCTGTTCTAAAACCCTTAATTTCTTTTTGCAGGAAAAGCGATTCATTCAAAATTTCTTTATGATTTGTACCAGACTCATTATCAAGAAATATTTTTATAGTTTTATTTTCTGAGAAGAAATAGCGCCTATTGTTCCCATGATAAAAATTATCTAGCTGGTGTGAACGTTGCATGTATGTTTCAATGACACCATACATATCCTCAATATGCCAATATTTATTACTCGCAAAAAAGAGTGGTCGCTCAACTGAGGAAAGATGCGTTCCATACATTGAAAGGTAATGACTAAAAGAGTAGCACTCAATTAATTCTCGCGGATCTTTTGGTTGTGAATCAGCCCAATATAGTGGTTCTGTGTTGAGAGCAAATTCAAAAATGCCAGTTTCCACTTTTGATGATAGCTGTTGAAACAGATCGAAAACGAAATCAGCACCATGTTCATACACCAAATGATGGAAGACACTGAGGCCTAGAACAAGGTCGAATTCCCCTTCCATTACTCTTTCGTTAATTACAGTTTCAATACTGCCAAGAAAGAACTCTACTTTGAGGTTATTATTTTCGCTTGCAAGTTTATTACAAACGTCAATATTAGGCTGACTATAATCTATTGCAGTAACAATGGCACCGAGCTCGGCAAGATTTAGACTGAAAAAACCCTGAGCGCAACCCAGATCCAGAACCTTTAAGGGGCGTCCTTTTTCTTTAGAAATATAATTATAAACAGACGAAATTTTTTCTAACCTGTCAAGACAGCTTCGTGATGCCTGGGCTGTAAATTCCGGATGCTTAAAAATAGGTTGGTAAACTTCTGGTAATTTTTCAACCAGGGCCGTAATTGACTGCTCTTGTTTAATCATCCGAAAAACTCCTCAACCTGCATGAATTCTGCCTGCATATCTACCAATCCCCACATATGGGAATGGTTCGTGACTTTTAATAGTATTGAATCATATCGTCTATCAATAGGATCTGTTGTTTGTGTAGGGTCTCCAGCAGATAAACCTAGTGATAAAAGGTAAGTTCCTTCATTTAAAGAAAGATTAAAACTGAATTTGTATACCGCTACCTGACCAGCCTGAGCACTAGGTAAAATTTTTCCCTTTGTAGAAAGATAAGAATTACTCCCGTAAATAAATACACCTTCAAGACTCTTAATTAAGATTCCTGGTGAGATGTGTTCAAAATCCTTTTCAAATAAAATTTTAACATATACATCTAATTTATCATTTGTATTAATAACGGTTGGGTATTCAATACCGTTAGAGACAGTCAGGAAATCTATAATCTTTGCGCCACCCTGTCCCCAACGATGTTCCTCTTTCAGGTATCCTGGCCGTGTATGATAAAGATTTTCAGCAGTTAGATTAAGCTGCTGCACTTTTCCATTTTTGTTTTGAACTTTCTTTTTACCGAAAAGATCGTCCATATACATATTTACCACTTCTCTTGAAGGACCATCAGAATATATGCGCCCAGCCTTCAGAAAAATGGCTCTATCACATTGTTTAGATATATCCATCACTGCATGTGAAACTAATAGCAATGTCATACCTTGTTTTTTATATTCAGCTATTCGCGAATAACATTTTGCCTGGAAATATACATCACCAACCGAAAGAGCTTCGTCAACAATTAAAATATCTGGTCTTGTTGCTGTTGCCACTGCAAATGCCAGGCGAGCTTGCATGCCGGAGGAGTACATTCTTAATGGCTGTTCTATGTACTCTCCAATTTCTGCAAATGCTTCAATACCCGGAAGTAAGCTATCTATCTCTGTGGACGAGTAACCTAACAATTGACCTGCCATATAAACATTCTGCCGGCCCGTAAAATCAGGATGGAAACCAATACCGAGTTCCAACAACGCGGCGACGCGGCCATCTACTTTTATTTCACCACTCGTTGGCTGAGTTGTACCTGTAATTAATTTAAGTAATGTACTTTTCCCAGCTCCATTTACACCAATAATTCCAACTGACTCACCTGCTAAGATAGTGAAATTTATGTCCTGTAAAATAGATTTAACCTTATAGTTTTTGTCTTTACTTATTCCCCACCAATCTCTTAACCTGCCCCATTTACTTGAATAGCTTTTATATTCTTTTTTTAAATCATTAACAATTATACTTCCCATTATAATTCATCCACCATTTCGCCAATGTGTTTTCTGAACAGGTTCAAACCGATCACACATAAAATAAGACCAAGGCAAGCCGGATATAGCAATGCCATCCAATCTGGGTAAATTCCATTTACAAGAACTTTTTGACAGGCATCAACTATACTTGCCATCGGATTATAATTAATCATAGGTCGTAAGCTTTCTGGGAGAATAGAGGAAGGGTATATAATTGGCGTTAACCAGAACCAAAACTGAAGTACAATTCCAAAAAACTGCCCAACATCTCTAAAAAAGACATTCATCACACCAACGATAATACCTAAGCCTATAGCCAGAATCATCATAATTATTATCACTGGAATTAGCGACAAATAAGGTAAACCGGGAAAATCACCGCTTACAATTAAAAAAACAGTAAAAATAGAAAAAATAATTGAAAAGTTAACTAAGGCACCACCGAGAACGGTAACAGGCAAACAAATTTTAGGGAAATTGATTTTTTTTATAAGATTGGCGTTATCAAGGAACATATTTTGTGAGCGCAGTATGATATCTGCATACAGACCCCATGTAAGTATACCTGAGCAAATATATATACTGTAAGCGTACTGCGAATCAACCCCAGGTAGTTTTGCTCGCATAACCTGAGAGAAAATAACTGTATAGACTATAATCATTGAAAGGGGGTTTAATACGCTCCATGTAACACCCAGTAACGAGTTGCGATACTTCGATTGGAACTCTCTTTTTACATTACCGAGAATGAACCCGCGATATTCCCAAATTAGCTTTATAAAGTTCACTGTTACACCTTTATTAAAAAAACCTTAATTAACAATTCCCCTGTGAATTGGGCTTTATATAAAACCATATTCCGGATCTTATTGAATAGTATCTTGCAATGAAAAAATATCATTAATTAAATTTAAGCACATATAAATATAAAATAACCTTATTGAATATTATTCAGTACATAATTATATATCAAGAATTAAAGCATAACGGAAAATCCTGGCTTTGATTAAATAAAGAGGAAAGCAAAGACTTAACTAATATATTACAGTAATATTTTATATTACAGTGAAATTGCCACTTTACCTAATTCCATGATATTTCTTATAAAAATAGTTAAGCCTGGTTAAGGAAGGCTATTTTTAAAGAATTTATATTCTGCTTTTCGATTCAAAAAAATTATAACTTCCGATTTCTTAGTAAAATTAGTAAATTACCTATGCGAATACAATAAAAAATATATTTATTACAAAATAACAGTTAAAATTTAAATTGAAGAGGCTTCATAAGAAGCCTCTAACTATTAATGTTTAATCTAACCACTCGGTGTGGAACACACCGTCTTTATCAATACGCTTATAGGTATGCGCACCGAAGTAGTCACGCTGCGCCTGAATCAGGTTAGCAGGCAGCACTTCTGAACGATAGCTGTCGTAGTAAGCGATCGCCGCAGAGAAGGTTGGCGTCGGGATGCCGTTCTGAATCGCATAAGAAACCACATCACGCAGCGCCTGCTGATACTGATCGGCGATATCTTTAAAGTACGGAGCCAGCAACAGGTTAGCGATACCTGCATCTGCTTCATAAGCATCCGTAATCTTCTGCAGGAACTGGGCACGAATGATGCAACCAGCGCGGAAGATCTTAGCAATTTCACCGTAGTGCAGATCCCAGTTGTTCTCTTCTGACGCGGCACGCAGCTGTGAGAAGCCCTGCGCATAAGAGACGATTTTACCCAGGTAAAGTGCACGACGAACTTTCTCGATGAACTCCGCTTTATCTCCAGTGAACGCTTTAGCCTGTGGACCGCTAAGTACTTTAGAGGCCGCAACACGCTGAGTTTTCAGTGAGGAGAGGTAACGGGCAAAGACAGACTCGGTGATCAGTGACAGAGGTTCACCAAGATCCAGAGAGCTCTGGCTGGTCCATTTACCGGTGCCCTTGTTAGCGGCTTCATCCAGAATCACATCAACCAGGTATTTACCTTCTTCATCTTTCTTGATGAAGATATCTTTGGTGATGTCGATCAGGTAGCTGCTCAGCTCGCCGTTGTTCCACTCGGTGAAGGTTTCAGCCAGCTCTTCGTTGTTCAGGCCCAGTGCGCCTTTCAGCAGAGCATAAGCTTCTGCAATCAGCTGCATGTCGCCATACTCGATGCCGTTGTGAACCATCTTCACATAGTGACCTGCACCGTCCGGACCGATGTAAGCCACACAGGCTTCGCCATCTTCCGCACGTGCCGCAATCTTATCCAGAATCGGGGCAACCAGCTCATAGGCTTCTTTCTGACCGCCAGGCATGATAGATGGGCCTTTCAGTGCGCCCTCTTCACCACCAGAAACACCGGTACCGATGAAGTTAAAGCCCTGGTCAGACAGCTCTTTGTTACGACGGATGGTGTCTTTATAGAAGGTGTTACCGCCATCGATCAGGATGTCGCCTTTATCCAGGTGTGGAGTCAGTGAGGCGATAGTCTTATCGGTCGCTTCACCCGCCTGAACCATCAGCAGGATACGACGAGGTTTTTCCAGCGATTCGACAAACTCTTCAACGGTGTAAAAAGGAGCAAGTTTCTTGCCCGGGTTCTCGGCGATGACTTCATCAGTCTTTTCGCGTGAACGGTTAAAGATAGAAACAGTGTAACCGCGGCTCTCAATGTTAAGAGCCAAATTGCGGCCCATCACTGCCATACCTACAACGCCGATCTGTTGCTTGGACATTACATACTCCTGTCTGTGGTCTCGCATGGTGTTACCCGTAACACCACTTTGTAAGTGATCAGTATGTTAACTCAGGATAGCGGATTAAAGGTAATGAATGGTGCGGTTGCGCAGATGAAATTATCTGAAAATAAATCACACATTTAACAAGGCTTTATAAAGCCTGGTATAGCTTTTAATCATTTTTTCTGCCGTGAAAAGGGATTCAAAGCGCACCAGCGCAGCCGCACCATAGTTCATTGCCAGCTCAGGGTTTTGCCAGATTTCATCCATCGCCCTGCGTAATGCTGCAGGATCCGAAGGTGGTACCACTAAACCTGTAACCCGATCAATGTTGATGAAAGTCGTACCTGTACCAATCTCACTTGATATCAGCGGTTTTGAATAGAGAGCCCCTTCCAGCAAAGAGATACCGAAAGCTTCTGAACGTAAATGAGACGGGAAAACCAGACAGGTACATAACTGTAGCAAGGCAGATTTTTCGCTGTCCTCCAGCGCACCCAGGAAATGAATATTGTTCACGCCTAGCTGCTGCGCCTGCGATTTGAGCTCAGCCTCGATGGGACCTGCACCAACCACGACGATTGGGTAACTGCTGTTCTTAGCCGCCTCGATTAAAATATGCAGGCCTTTGTAATAACGAAACGTTCCAATAAAGAGAAAGAAGCCATCCGGAAATCTTGTCTGCCACTTTTGCAGAACGGCAGGATCATTATTCTGATAAAACTGTTTATCAAGACCATAAGGAATAACTTCAACTTTATCTTTGAACTGCTGCAAAACCGGGCTGCTTTCAACATAGTTTGGCGACGCTGCAACAATGCGGTCTACACTGGACAAAAAGCGGTTCATTAACGGCGTATAAATTTTCAGCAGCATTTTCTGCTTAACAATATCAGAGTGGTAACTCACCACCGATGGTTTTTTGATGCCCGCGGCAAAATGCATAAAGTCCATAAAGGGGTATGGAAAGTGATAATGAATGATATCTGCCTTCTGAGCCAACGCTCTGAATTCTTTTATCGCTGAATAGGAAAATGGTGTTGAGGCAAACTCACATTGCGTTTTGACCCGATAAATATGATGGTTATCCAGTGATTGATTTTTGTTTTCGAAATCCGGACTATGGGTAAAAACAACAGATTCTATATTTTCCTTAATACCGCCTTCGGAAAGCTGATAAATTACCTGCTCAATACCACCAAAAGTGTCAGGATAGTAGGTTTTGTAACAGTGTAAAACTTTAATCATATATATTTCGCGACCTGCTCATAAGCTTCAATGGTTTTATCCGCACACAGTGACCATGAAAATTCGCGGGCACGCGCTAATCCAGCATCAATCATACGGCACTTTTCATCAGTGTTTTCAATCATCATCTGGATGTATGTCGTTAAAGCATGAATATCCTCTGGTTCATGCATTAGCGCAGCATCACCAGCGACTTCGGGAAGTGAAGTTGCATTTGAGCAAATCACAGGCGTTCCTGATGCCATTGCTTCAAGTACCGGCAAGCCGAAACCTTCATAGATTGAAGGGAATACGAAACTCGTCGCAGCACTGAATAAATGCGGCAGATCGTTACCAGGCACAAAACCTAAATATTTTAACCACCCTTCTCTCTCGCCTTTATCAAAGAGTTTAAAGAGTTGCTCATTTTCCCAACCCTTATAACCACTAATGACTAACGGAAAAGCAGACTTTTCATGAACTGGCAGACGGTCATAGGCCTGAAGCAGTGTGAGTATATTCTTTCTTGGTTCAATGGTACCGGTATAAAGAAAGAAACGCCGCCACTTCAGATTATACTTTTCAAGCACCTGTTGTGTCTCTGCTTCATCACGAGGATGAAACTGCTCATTGCAGGCCAGTGGCGCTACAGCGATTTTATTATCGTCAATACCAAAAAATTCGATTAACTCATTTTTTGTATAATAAGAATCAGTAATCAACATCGAGGAACGCGAAACGGTATTTCTTAACTCTTTTTGCATCAGGTGAACACGGCCAGCCGGATGAAACTGAGGCCAGTGAAATACCGACAGGTCATGAAATGTGGCAACACAGTGTTTCACGCGAGGAGGTAAATAATAGTTTGGGCTATGAAATATATGATTCTTAAAATTCCTCAGCGCCATCATTTTCATTACCGGAAAAGTCAGGCGGTATATTTCACTTACGGTTTTACTCTTTTGTAACTTACGCTTTAGAGATTGAACCGATTGAGCAGACTCACTCGCAACTGCCAGTGAGTCGCGAGTCCTGGTGCCATGAAGAAACGTCAGCTCGACGTTTTCTCTTTCCTGAAGCTGTTTAGCAAGCTCAAACGCATAACGGCCAATACCGGTTAAAGGATATTTAATACAGTCCGTAGAGTAAACGACGTTTATTGCTTTGCTTCCAGCATCCATTTCAGGGTATCTCTAAGAGGAATTTTAGACGAAGTCTCACCGACTAAGCTACTGATCAACGTGATATCGCCACAAAGTTCTTTAATTTCATTAGGCCGCACAAAATCAGGATTAACTTCAATCTTAATATCATGGCCTGTCAGGGATTGGCAGAGATCAACAACTTCCCTCAATGAGTGCATTTTACCTGAAGCAACATTGACAGTCTGACCAAATGAGCGGGAATGAAGTAACGCGGAATAGCTTTTAACGACGTCACGCACATCGGAAAAATCACGCCATACATCTATGTTGCCCAGCTCAATGACATCTTTTCTCTCACGAAAATGTTTGACGATTTTCGGAATCAGGAAATTTTCTGCCTGACCGGCACCGGTGTAATTGAATGGCCGGGTAATAATAACCGGCAGTTTTTCATAAAACAGACTAGTCATGTATTCCATGGCCAGCTTGCTTACCGCATAGTCATTTGCAGGTCTCGCAGGAATCGACTCTGCTAATTTACCCGGTGTATTATTACCGTAAACATTGGCACTACTGGCGATTAAAACTGCTTCTGGCATTTTTGCTGATTCGCTCAGAGCCTGTAACAGGTTACGCGTACCGCATAGGTTCACATTATAAAACGCGTTAGGGTCAGCATGCCCAACAAAAGCGATGGCTGCGAGATGAACAACGACGTCTGGCTGAATACTGTCAACAGCATTCTTTACATCTGCTGCATTAGTCAGATCAACCTGAAAATAGCGTGAGGAACTCTGGGAAGGAGTTGAACCGAAACCATAAACTTCATATCCGGCAGCGGATAAATCCGCTGCCATATACTGGCCGGTAAAGCCCTTGATCCCAGTGATCAGTGCTTTTTTGCCATTAGTCATATCAGAAGGAGAACCCTTGTTTATTCCGGCGGAGATCTTCTTCAACCATCATCGCACACAACTCTTCGAGCGTGGTTTTTGGTTCCCAGCCCAGAATGTCTTTCGCGCGCTGTGGATTACCAATCAGTAACTCTACTTCTGCAGGACGGTAGAACTTAGGATTAACCTTGACCACTACTTTGTTAGTGGCGACATCGATTGCAACTTCCTGGTCATCTTTGCCTTCGAAGCGCAATTCAATGCCAGCAGCTTTGAATGCCATTGAAACGAAGTCACGGACTGTTTCTGTACGGTTGGTTGCCAGGACAAAAGTATCTGGCTCATCAGCCTGCAGCATGCGCCACATGCCTTCAACATATTCCTTAGCAAAGCCCCAGTCCCGCTTGGCGTCCATATTACCTAATTCAAGCACATCCAGCTTACCGAGCTTAATTTTGGCTACAGAATCGGTGATCTTACGGGTCACAAACTCCTGTCCACGCAGTGGTGATTCGTGGTTAAACAGAATGCCGCTTGATGCGAAGATGTTGTAGCTCTCACGGTAGTTAATTGTCATCCAGTGGGCATACAACTTTGCAACGCCATACGGGCTACGCGGATAGAAAGGGGTATCTTCTTTCTGCGGAATAGCCTGTACTTTACCAAACATCTCTGAAGTAGACGCCTGATAGAAACGAATTTTAGGATTAACGATGCGAATAGCTTCTAACAGGTTTACCGGGCCAATACCT
>Ga0265798_10003603_pt1 | contig 21865 bp, 18 predicted proteins | sample P3T30metagenome_FD_192430 | JGI IMG/M metagenome (GOLD analysis project Ga0265798, IMG submission 192430) | Plant litter microbial communities from East Loma Ridge, Irvine, California - P3 T30 | ecosystem: Environmental > Terrestrial > Plant litter > Unclassified | place: USA: California... | reverse complement strand
CCCGACGTCGATGCCCCGGGTCGGCTGGGCCGCCACGAACAGGCGCAGGTCGCGGCTGAGCTCGCGGGCGAGCACGACCTTCTGTTGGTTGCCGCCGGAGAGTCGACCGGCCGGGGTGGTGATGCCTTGGGTACGGATGTCGAACTCTTTCACCTTGGCGACGGCGAAGGCCGCGAGCTCGGCCAGTTTGAGGGACCCCCGCCGGACGAACGGCCCGGACTGCGACCGGTCGAGCATGAGGTTCTCGGCCACGGTGAACTCACCGACCAGGCCGTCCTGGTTGCGGTCCTCGGGGACGAAGCCGACACCGGCGTCGAGCACCTGTCGCACGCTGCGTCCGGTGATGTCGCGGCCGTCGAGCGACACGCGTCCCTCGACCCTCGGCTGCAGGCCGAGGATGGCCTCGGTCAACTCGGTCTGGCCGTTGCCCTGCACCCCGGCGATCGCGAGGATCTCGCCGCGGCGGACCTCGAACGAGACGTCGTCGACGACGACCTGGCCGATCGGGTCGACGACCCGCAGGTTCTGGACGACGAGAGCGGCCTCGCCCGCCTCGGCGGGGGCCTTCTGGACGGTGAGCTCGACGGCGCGGCCGACCATGAGCGACGCGAGTTCGGCGTTCGACGCCGTCGGTTCGGCTTCGCCGACGACCTTGCCGAGTCGGATCACCGTGATGCGGGTCGCGACCTCGCGCACCTCACGCAACTTGTGGGTGATGAACACGATGGCCGTGCCGGCGTCGCGCAGCTGACGCATGATGACCATCAACTCGTCGGTCTCTTGCGGGGTGAGCACGGCGGTCGGTTCGTCGAAGACGAGCACCTTGGCGTCGCGCGACAGGGCCTTGATGATCTCGACGCGTTGCTGCACGCCGACGGGCAGCTCTTCGACGAGCGCGTCGGGGTCGATGTCGAAGCCGAAGCGAGCGCTGATCTCGCGCACCTTCGCGCGCGCGGCCGCGAGGTCGAGTCGACCACCCGCGCGGGTCTCTTCGTGACCGAGCATGACGTTCTCGGCGACGGTGAAGACGGGGACGAGCATGAAGTGCTGGTGGACCATGCCGATGCCGGCACCCATCGCGTCACCGGGGCCCGCGAACCGCTGGACGACGTCGTCGAGCAGGATCTCGCCCTCGTCGGCCTGGTAGAGGCCGTAGAGGACGTTCATCAGGGTGGACTTGCCGGCACCGTTCTCACCGAGCAGGCAGTGGATCTCGCCGGGCTCGACGATCAGGCTGATGTGGTCGTTGGCGGTCAGTGCGCCGAAGCGCTTGGTGATGCCCCGCAGTTCGAGCTTCATCTCAGGTGGCTACCTCGGGTCTAGGCATTCGGGTGGGGTCAGGGTCGCACCGGATCGGCGGCCCGCCCGCGGGCGTCGAGAGGGCCGGGAGCCACGGGGTGACCGTCGCTCCCGGCCCTGGGTCAGTCGATGCTAATCGATGACGAGGGGTGGTCTCGTCAGTTGGTGAGAGCCGAGGGCGACTCGACCTCGATCGAGCCGTCGATGATGCCGGCCTTGATCGTGTCGAGCTCGTCCTGCAGACCGGAGTCGACCTTGTCGGCGTAGTCGTGGAACGGCGCGATGCCGACGCCGTCGTTCTCGAGGGTGCCCACGTAGGGCGTGCTCGAGAACTCGTCTTCGCTGGCCTGCGTGACGACCGCGTCGGTCGCCTGCTTGATGCCCTTGAGCACCGAGGTGAGGAACAGGTCGCTGTTCGCGGTGTCGGTCTCGTAGGTGTCGCTGTCGGCACCGACCAGGACGACGTCCTTGCCCGAGTCGCGGATCGCCTCGGCGGCGCTCTGGTAGATCGGGCCGCCGACCGGCAGGATCACGTCGGCGTCCTGGTCGATCAGGGTCTGGGCGCTCTGCTTGGCCGTGGTGCCGGCCTCGAAGCCACCGGTGAAGCTGCCGGTCTGCGACGCGACGTCCCAACCGACCGTCTTGACGTCGGTGCCCTTCTGCTCGTTGTAGTACTCGACGCCGTCGGCGAAGCCGTCCATGAAGATGGTGACGGTCGGGAACTGCATGCCGCCGAAGGTGCCGACGACGCCGGTCTTCGAGTAGCTGGCAGCGGCGTAGCCGGCGAGGAAGGCCGCCTCGGAGGTGTTGAAGGTGATGGGCTGCACGTTGTCGGCCGTGATCGACGCGTCGTCGATGGTGGCGTAGTTGATGTTCGCGTTGGCCTCGGCCGCGGACTTCGTGGCGTCGGCGAGGGCGAAGCCGACCGTGACGATCAGGTTGCAGCCCTGGTCGGCGAGGTTCGAGAGGTTGGCGTCGTAGACGGTCTCGTCGGCCGACTCGACGGTCTTGGGCGTGGCGCCGATGGTGTCGGCGGCCTCGTTGAGGCCCTCGTAGCCGAGCTGGTTGAACGACTTGTCGTCGAAGCCGCCCGCGTCGGACACCATGCAGGGGACGAAGTCGCTCGAGGCGCCGCTGGCCGAGCCGGAGTCGCTCTCGGGGGCCGAGGCACAGCCGGCCAGGATGACGGCGGTGCTCGCCAGGGCGAGGCCGCTGAAGATGGCCTTGCGCGCAGTTGTGGTCAAGATGTCCTCCAGGATGCGGTCCGGCGCGGAGCGCGCCGGGCGGGTATGGCTGACAGATTACCTACTGTGACGCACGGCGCCGACCGTCGGGTGGTAGTGATGCCGAGGCGTTACACAGTCGGGACCGAGACGTAACGAACGCGAAACCTCACCGCCCGAGACCGAGCCGACGACCTGATCAGAGGACGTCGCTGCGGCCGCTCAGCTTGAGGGCGTCGACGACGCTCTTCACCCGTTGGGCGTTCGCCGTCGTGGTCACGAGCAGGGCGTCCGGGGTGTCGACCACGATGATGTCGTTGACCCCGATCAGCGAGATCAGGCGGCCGCTGTTGCCGACGACGATGCCGCTCGAGCTGTCGGCGAGGACGCGGGCGTTCTCGCCGAGGATGGCGAGGTCGCTCTTGCGCCCGCCGGCGTGCAGCTTGGCGATCGAGGCGAAGTCGCCCACGTCGTCCCAGTCGAAGTCGCCGGGCACGACCACGAGTCGTCCGGCGGCGGCGGCCGGCTCGGCGACCGTGTAGTCGATCGCGATCTTCTCGAGGCCGGGCCACACCTTGTCGACCACCGCGCCCCGAGCCGGGGTGTCCCAGGCGGCGGCGAGCTCTTCGATGCCGGCGAGGAGTTCGGGCCGGGTCTCGCCCAGCTGGTCGAGCAGGCGGTCGGCCCGCGAGATGAACATGCCGCCGTTCCAGAGGTAGTCACCACCGGCCACGTAGCGCTCGGCGGTCTCGAGGTCGGGCTTCTCGACGAACGACTCGACGGTGTGGGCGCTCGGGGCACCGTCGATCGACAGGGGGGCTCCGACGTGGATGTAGCCGAAGCCGATGGCCGGCTCGGTCGGCGTGATGCCGATCGTGGCGATGTAGCCCTCGTCGGCCGCGACGATCGCCTCGCGCACGGCGCGGCCGAAGCCCCGGGTGTCGGCGATGACGTGGTCCGCGGCGAACGAGCCGATGATCACGTCGGGCTCGCGGCGGCGGAGGATCGCGGCGGCCAGGCCGATGGCCGCCGTGCTGTCTTTCGGCTCGCTCTCGAGCACGACGTTCTGGTCGGCGAGGCCGGGCAGCTGGGACTCGACCGCGGCCCGGTGGGCACGCCCGGTGACGACCATGATGCGCTGATCGCCGTTAAGGGGTGCGAGGCGGTCCCAGGTGCCCCGCAACAGGGTGGAGCCGCTGCCCGTCAGGTCGTGCAAGAACTTGGGGGCGTCGGCCCGGCTGAGGGGCCACAGGCGCGACCCGATGCCCCCGGCCGGGATGATGCTGTAGAACCGGTCGAAGGCGTCCTGGGTCGTCATGCGTTCACCCTAGCGACGCCCCGCCTCCACGCCGACGATCCCCCGGGGCAACCGGCCCGCGACACCCTCGGATCACGAGCAGTCCGAGGAGGACCGATGCGAGTCGTGATCGTGACCGAGAGCTTCCTGCCCACCGTCAACGGCGTCACCACGAGCGTGCTGCGCGTGCTCGACCACCTGGCCGTACGGGGGCACGACGCCCTCGTCATCGCACCCGCCGGACGCGGCACGACCCGCTACGCGGGCTTCCCCGTCCATCGCGTGCCGTCGGTGGCCTACCGGCAGTTCCCGGTCGGGCTGCCGAACCCGCAGGTCGCGGGCGCCATCGCCGCCTTCCGTCCCGACGTCGTCCACGTGGCCTCGCCGTTCCTGCTCGGTGCGCAGGCCATCGCGGCCGCGGCCCGCCTCGGGGTGCCCTCGGTGGCGATCTTCCAGACCGACGTGGCCCGGTACGCCGGTACGAACGGTCTGGGCCTCGGTTCGGCGGTGGCCTGGCGGCTGGTGCGGCGCATCCACGACCAGGCGACGACGACGCTGGTGCCCTCTCGCGCCTCCTTGCGTGACCTGCGGGCCGCGGGCGTGCCACGCCTCGCCACCTGGGGCCGCGGCGTCGACTCGGCGCGCTTCCACCCGAACCGCAAGTCGGGCGACGCGGTCCGCGCCCTCCGCACCTCGTGGGACGCCGACGGGCGGGTGCTCGTCGGCTACGTCGGCCGTCTGGCGCCCGAGAAGCAGGTCGAACGACTCGCGGCCCTGCGGTCGGTGCGCGACGCCCGCCTCGTCGTGGTCGGCGGTGGCCCCTCGCTGCCCGCCCTGCGGCGCCGCCTGCGTCACCTCGACCCGGTCGTCACCGGTCCGCTGCACGGCGACGACCTGGCCGACGCCTACGCCGCCCTCGACGTCTTCGTGCACACGGGGTCGACCGAGACCTTCGGCCAGACCGTGCAGGAGGCCCACGCCAGCGGCCTGCCGGTCGTCGCCCCGGCCGCGGGCGGGCCCCTCGACCTCGTGCGGCACGGGATCGACGGCTTCCTGTTCGACCCCCGGCACGACCATTCGCTGCGTCGAGGCGTGCGGACCCTCGTCGAATCGGGCGAGCTGCGCGCCCGCTTCGGTGAGGCCGGGAGGCGCGCGGTGGTCGGTCGCACGTGGGAGGTCCTCGGCGACGAACTCGTCGAGCACTACCGACGAGCGGTGGCGACCGTCCGCGACGGGGCCGAGCGCGCCTCCGTACGCTGAGTGCCGCCGACGCACGAGACGGTCTTGTCTCGACGTCGAACGAGTTCGGCGGGCCGTGTCGGCGGGCCGCCGACGCGAGAACGTAGACTGGACGAGTTCTGAGAACGCCACCAGCGGACACGGCTGTCCCTCGTCACCGACCGAGTGAGAGCGTCGTCCGCCCCATCCGCGAGGAGAAGTGCTCATGGCCGAGCAGTCGACGGGAACGGTCGCATCACCGGCAGGCAGACCGGGTGCGCCGCAGATCAGTGCGCCCAAGGCGCCCGGCAAGATCGCCGGCACCCTGTACCGGGGTCGCGAGGGCATGTGGTCGTGGGTGCTGCATCGCATCACCGGCGTGAGCATCTACTTCTTCTTGCTGGTGCACATCCTCGACACCGCGCTGGTCCGCATCAGCCCCGAGGCGTACAACGCGGTGATCGGCACGTACAAGAACCCGATCATGGGCCTCGGCGAGACGGGCCTCGTGGCCGCCATCCTCTTCCACGCCCTGAACGGCCTGCGCATCATCCTGATCGACTTCTGGGGCCCCGGCACGAAGTACCAGCGAGTCCTCTTCTGGATCGTCATCGGCGTCGCCGCCGTGCTGTTCGCCGGGTTCGCCCCGCGCCACCTGATGAACGTCTTCTCGGAGTAGAGCCATGACCACCCAGACCGTCGAAGCCCCGCGCTCGGCCCGCGCGGCCCAGCGTTCCACCAACTACGAGAAATGGGGCTGGATCTACATGCGCGCCAGCGGGCTGCTGCTCGTCGTGCTCGTCTTCGGCCATCTCTTCATCAACCTGCTCGCCAGCGAGGGCGGGGTCAAGGCCATCGACTTCGCGTTCGTGGCCGGCAAGTGGGCCAGCCCGTTCTGGCAGGTCTACGACACCCTGCTGCTCTGGCTCGCGCTGATCCACGGCACCAACGGCATGCGCACGATCGTCAACGACTACGTGTCCAAGCCCACCGTGCGCAAGGTGCTGCTCATGACCCTCGTCGTCTCGACGGTGGTGCTGCTCGTGCTCGGCACGCTGGTCATCTACACCTTCGACCCGTGCCCCGCGAACGCCCCGGCCGACCTGCTGCCGTCGTTCTGCACCGCCGGCTGACCCCGGCCCATCGACCCCGGCCCACCGCCCGCACCGGCCCCCGGCCGCACGACCCCCACCGGAAAGAACCGTGACCACACCCTCCCCCACCCCCGCCAGCACCGTCGTCGACGGCGTCCACTACCACCAGCACGACATCGTGATCGTCGGGGCCGGCGGCGCCGGGATGCGTGCGGCCATCGAGGCCGGCCCGAACGCCAGCACCGCCGTCATCTCGAAGCTCTACCCGACGCGGTCGCACACGGGCGCGGCGCAGGGCGGCATGGCCGCGGCGCTCGCCAACGTCGAGGACGACAACTGGGAGTGGCACACCTTCGACACCGTCAAGGGTGGCGACTACCTCGTCGACCAGGACGCCGCCGAGATCCTCGCGAAAGAGGCCATCGACGCCGTCCTCGACCTCGAGAACATGGGCCTGCCCTTCAACCGCACGCCCGAGGGCAAGATCGACCAGCGACGCTTCGGCGGCCACACCGCCGAGCACGGCAAGAACCCGGTGCGGCGCGCCTGCTACGCGGCCGACCGCACCGGCCACATGATCCTGCAGACCCTTTACCAGAACTGCGTCAAGCACGGCATCAACTTCTTCAACGAGTTCTACGTCCTCGACCTGATCATGGGCGAGATCGACGGCGAGGAGCGTCCCGCCGGCGTCATCGCCTACGAGCTCGCGACCGGTGACCTGCACGTCTTCCAGGGCAAGGCGGTGATCTTCGCCACGGGCGGCTTCGGCAAGATCTACAAGACGACGTCGAACGCGCACACCCTCACCGGTGACGGCGTCGGCATCATCTGGCGCAAGGGCCTGCCGCTCGAGGACATGGAGTTCTTCCAGTTCCACCCGACCGGCCTGGCCGGCCTCGGCATCCTGCTCAGCGAGGCGGCCCGCGGCGAGGGCGCCATCTTGCGCAACAGCGAGGGCGAGCGCTTCATGGAGCGCTACGCCCCCACCATCAAGGACCTCGCCCCGCGCGACATCGTGGCCCGGTGCATGGCGACCGAGATCCGCGAGGGCCGCGGCGCGGGCCCGCACAAGGACTACGTCTACCTCGACATCACCCACCTCGACCCGGCCGTCATCGACGCCAAGCTGCCCGACATCACCGAGTTCGCCCGCACGTACCTCGGCGTCGAGCCCTACACCGAGCCGGTCCCCGTGCTGCCCACGGCCCACTACGCCATGGGCGGCATCCCCACCAACGTCAAGGCCGAGGTGCTGCGCGACAACACCACGGTCGTGCCGGGGCTGTACGCGGCCGGCGAGTGCGCCTGCGTGAGCGTGCACGGTTCGAACCGACTGGGCACGAACTCGCTGCTCGACATCAACGTCTTCGGCAAGCGTGCCGGCAACAACGCGGTCGAGTTCGTCAAGGACGCCCCCTTCGTGCCGCTGCCCGACGACCCCGCGGGCTTCGTCCGCGGGCTGGTCGAGGACGTCCGCGCGGCCACGGGCACCGAGCGCATCGCCACGTTGCGCAAAGAGCTGCAAGACAGCATGGACCGCAACGCCCAGGTCTTCCGCACCGAAGAGACCCTCGACGAGGTCACCCACGTCATCGCCGACCTGCGCGAGCGCTTCAAGAACATCTCGGTCCAGGACAAGGGCAAGCGGTTCAACACCGACCTGCTCGAGGCGATCGAGCTGGGCTTCCTGCTCGACCTCGCCGAGGTCGTCGTCTATTCGGCCCGCTCTCGCCAAGAGAGCCGCGGCGGGCACTTCCGTGAGGACTACCCGACGCGTGACGACGCCAACTGGCTCGTCCACACGATGGCGTACCTCACCGGCGACGCGCATTCCTCGCTGGCGGGAGACCACATCCGCCTCGACACCAAGCCCGTCGTGATCACGAACTACCAGCCGATGGAACGGAAGTACTGACATGAGCACCGCTGTCCTCGAGAACGCGCCCTCGGGCGCCGACGCCGTCCCCACGTTCACGGCGACCCTGATCATCCGTCGCTTCGACCCCGAGGTGGACGACGAACCGCGCTGGCAGGACTTCGACGTGCAGGTGCTGCCCACCGACCGCGTCCTCGACGCCCTGCACCAGATCAAGTGGGAACAGGACGGCAGCCTGACCTTCCGGCGTTCGTGCGCCCACGGCGTCTGCGGGTCGGACGCCATGCGCATCAACGGCCGCAACCGCCTCGCCTGCAAGACGCTGATCAAGGACCTCGACCTGTCGCAGCCGATCTACGTCGAGGCCATCAAGGGCCTGCCCCTCGAGAAGGACCTCGTCGTCGACATGGAGCCCTTCTTCCAGTCCTACCGCGAGATCCAGCCCTTCTTGATGGCCTCGTCGAAGCCCGAGAAGGAGCGCCTGCAGAGCGCCACCCAGCGCGAGCGGTTCGACGACACGACCAAGTGCATCCTCTGCGCCGCGTGCACGTCGAGCTGCCCCGTGTTCTGGACGGACGGTCAGTACTTCGGCCCGGCCGCCATCGTGAACGCCCACCGGTTCATCTTCGACTCGCGCGACGAGGGCGCCCAGGTCCGTCTCGACATCCTGAACGACAAAGAGGGCGTCTGGCGTTGCCGCACGACCTTCAACTGCACCGAGGCGTGCCCCCGCGGCATCCAGGTGACCCAGGCGATCGCCGAGGTCAAGCAGGCGGTCCTGCGCGGCCGCGCCTGACCCTGGGCTCGGCAGCCACGGCTGCGACGACGAAGGGCCCGGCCACCTCGGTGGCCGGGCCCTTCGTCGTCGGTGAGCCGCCGACGTCCGGTCACTCGTCCTCGACGATGCACGCCGCCTCGAGCCCGAGGGCGAGACGCAGTGCGATCGAGACCCCGACCTCGCCCTCGTCACCGAGCGGCGCGACGGCGTCGATCCAGAACACGGGCAGCCCGACCGTCGGGGGGTCGGGCAGCAACCTCGTCACCTCGCCGGACTCGCTCAGCTCGGTCGCCTGGTACACGGTCAACACCGATGCTCCGCCGGCGGCGTAGACCTGCAACGCCTGACCCCCGTCGATCTCGCGCACCCCGAGAGATCCGTCGACCGCGTGGGCCGCCGTCGCGAGGTCGAGCTGGTCGTAGACGTGCGGGCTCAAGATGGTGATGTCGCGGGGCATCAGCCTTCGTCCTCGTCGCGGCCGTCGACGACGTCGGTCTCGGCCTCGCCCCCGTGCAGAAGGTCGTGCTCGTGCAGGTCGTCCTCCCAGGCCTGCACCAGAGGGCTGGCCACGAGCTCGGCGAGCCTCTCGGGCCCCACGGCCTCGAGCGTCCGGTGCAGGGCGTTCCAGCCCGAGGTCGTGGCGTCGCCGAGCGGGACGACGTAGGCCGGTAGCCGGGGACGCCCGACCACCACGACAGGGCGCTCCGCGTCGAGGGAGGCGCGGTCGAGTCCGAGCCGACGCACCGACGGGGCACCGATCAAGAGCGCGACCGGGTTCGGCGGCGGATAGGTCACGGCGCGGACGCAGCGGTCCGACTCGCCTTCGCGAGCGATGACGAGGGCGAAGGTCGGCAACGACGACTCCGCGATGCCGGCCAGGGCGTCGGTCAGCCGAGCGACCGCCTCGTCGAGCGCTCCGTCGACGACGTCGACGACGAGGGCCGTGGTCTCTTCGATGCCTTGGTCGGTGACACGGGCCGTGATGGTGGCCGACAGGTGCGGCCCCTCCACCACGAGGCGCACGGTCTCGGGCGCGCGATGCCGGGCGTGCTGGGTGAGGACCCAGCGGTCCCACACGTGGTCGAGCGGCTCGGTCGTTCCCCACCGCGTGGGCAGGGTGCCCGAGACGGCCCCTCCCAGGGTCTCGACCGCGCCTCCGAGGCTCGTGTCGTGGGAGGCGCGGTGCAGGACCGTGAGGTCGACGCTGAGCTGGCAGGTGGTGTCGACGGCATCGGCGACGAGGGCCGGTGGCGCGCCCGTGGCGCCCTCGACGGGGCCGTCGGCCGACGACACCGCTGTGTCGACGTCGTCGTAGGGAGCGCCCGTCAGTCCGTCACGCAGGCGGTCCTCGTCGTCGTGGACGGCCCAGATGCCCCCCGCCGATACGAGCGCAGCTCGCAGCCCGACGGTGAGACGCGATCGGTCGCTCGTCACGAGCACGACCCGACGAGCCGTCGCGGGTCGCCCGAGGAGGTCCGCGAGCGGACGACTGAGTCGGACGACGCGAGCCCTGCTGTCGACCCGTACGGCGCGCGACGTGACCGCGTCGACCAACGGGTGTCGGATTGGGATGCCCACCCGTCGATTCTGCTCCGTGCGGCTGGGCCGCGACCGGATGCACAGCACTCTCGGGCCTTCCCGGGCCCGCCGGCCGGCTTCGGCCTAGGCTGGGTCACCGTCATCGCCCGACCACCCGAGAGGCACGCCATGGACGACGTCCGACGACTCGGCCGGGGGCCCATCCGCCCCGGCCCGCGAGCGACCTCGTGAGGAGGCGTCCCTACCGCAACGGCGAACGGCCCGACGAGCAGCGCGAGCGACGACGTGCCTTCGCCGTGGCGCTGCGCACACGGCCGTCACGTCGGCTGCCCGCCGACCGCGACCTCGCGCGCTCCCTGGCCCGCGTGGACGAGCTGGTCGAGAAGGCCCTGGTCTCGGGCGACCACGACCGCTTGCTCGACGAGACCAGCGTGTCGAGTTGGCCACGCGAGCTCGACGCCGTCGTGACGGTCGTGGTCGAGCGACTCGATCCCCCGCCGACGATCGACCTCGGGGCCGTGACGGCCGCGGTGGCCGACAACCTGGAGGCGCGGTTCGGCCTGCGTCCCGGCGCCTCGCCCACCGAGCGCTCGGTCGTCCTCTGGCAGTCGGTGGCCACCGCCGACTCCCGACTGGCCGAGACCGGTTGGGAGCGCGACGTGCTCTCGGACGACCGGGAGGCGCTGGCGGAGTTCTTCGCGTCCGACGGTGACCCCGTGCGGGCTCGCCTGACGCGCTCGTCGGGTCGGCTGCACCTGGAGTTGCGCGGCACGAACGCCCCGGTCGGCGACCGGTCGTCGTCGTACGCCGTGTTGTCGCGCACGAGCGCCCTCGTGCTGGTCGACGACCCCCGCGGACTCGTGTCGGTGCTCGACGACGCGTCGGCGGCGGCCCTCCGTGACGTGGTGGTGGCCTGGGGTGACCTGGCCGACCATCTCGACGAGCGTCGCGTCGCACTCGAGGCCGGCTGACCCGGGATCAGCCAGGCTCAGCCAGGCTCGACAAGGCTCAGCCGACGCGGGCGGCGAGGTCGTCCGGGTCGGTGGGCCCGGACGACCTCGCTGCGCCGACCGGGCCGCGCCGACCGGGTCAGATCGCGACGGCCTCGGCGGCCTGGCGTGCCGTGGCCGCGGTGGTCGCGGCGATCGCTGCCGTCGCCAGTTCGCGGGCCTGCGCCAGGGTGTACCTCGACAGCTCGAGTCGCACGTCGGCGAGGGCGGCCGGCGTCATCGACAGGGTCGTCGCACCGAGACCGACGAGCACGACCGCGAGCAGGGGGTCGGCCGCGGCCTCACCACAGATGCCGACGGGCTTGTCCGCCACCGTGCCGGCGTCGCCGAGCGACTTGACCAGTCGCAACACAGCCGGGTGCCACGGGTCTTGGTACGCCGCGACGGAGCCCAACATGCGGTCGGCGGCCATCGTGTACTGCGTCAGGTCGTTCGTGCCGACGCTGACGAAGTCGGCCGTCGCGAAGATCTGGTCGGCGAGCACGGCGAGCGACGGCACCTCGGCCATGACGCCGACGGTCGTCAGGCCGAGCTCGCGCCCGAGGGTCACGAAGTACTCGGTCTCTTCGGCGTCGCTGACCATGGGGGCCATCACCCAGAGGTCGGCCGTCGTCGCGGCCTGGGCGGCGGCCAGGGCGGTGAGCTGGTCGCGCAGGATGTCTTCTTTGACCCGCAGCGCCCGCAGACCGCGCAGGCCGAGAGCGGGGTTCTCCTCGTGGGCGTCGTTCAAGAAGCTGAGCGGTTTGTCGGCACCGGCGTCGAGGGCGCGGACGACGACCTTCTTGCCGGGGAAGGCCTCGAGCAGCGCCGTGTAGCTGGCGGTCTGGCTCTCGACGCTGGGGGCCGTCGAGTTGCCGAGGAACAGGAACTCGGTGCGGAACAGCCCGACGCCCTCGGCGCCGAGCTCGACGGCGCCCGCGGCCTCGCCGGGCGCGCCGAGGTTCGCGAGCAGGGGCACCCGGTGGCCGTCGGCCAGGGCACCCTCGGTCAGCGGTGCGGCCGCGGCGGCGGCACGGTCGGCGATGCGCTTCTCGGCCTCGGCGACCTCGTCGACCGAGGGGTCGACGGTGACGACGCCGCTCGCGGCGTCGGCCACGACGACCGTGCCGTCGACCAGGTCGAGGGCACCGGTGACGCCCACGATCGCCGGGATCGACTTCGAGCGGGCGAGGATGGCCGTGTGCGACGTGGGCCCGCCGTCGCGGGTGACGAGGGCCAGCACCTTGTCGAGGTCGAGCAGGGCCGTGTCGGCGGGGGCCAGGTCGGGGGCGACGAGCACGAAGGGCGTCTCGCTCTCGGGCACGCCCGGTGCGGGGACGCCCCGCAACGAGGCGATGACGCGCTGGGCGACGTCGCCCAGGTCGGTCGCACGCTCCGCCATGTAGCCGCCCATGCCGATGAGCAGCTCTTGGAAGGCCGCGAAGGCCTCGTGCACGGCACGTTCGCCGGTGCGGCCGTCGTCGATGCGGGCCTTGACGTCGTCGGTGAGCGTGGGGTCCTGAGCCATGAGGGACTGGGCGTCGAGGACGTCCTTGGCCTCACCACCGGCCTTCTCTCCACGCGCCGTGAGATCGGCCGCGACGGCCGCCAGGGCGGTGAGCACGGCGTCGTACTCGATCGCCGCGTCGGCCGTGCGAGGGTCGGTGCCCGGCTCGGGCAACGGGTCGGGCATCTTCTTGACGGGGCCGACGGCCACTCCACGTCCGACGCCAACGCCCTGTAGTGCCACGGTGAACCTCTTCGAGTCTCGGTGTTGAGGGCGAACGGCAGGACGCCGGGCCCGCCCACGGTCGGTCCATCGTAGACGGAACGCCCGAGCGTCCGGTCGACGGCCCCGTAGCCTGGTCGCATGCCCGCGCCCTGGACCCGAGAGCCGACGCCCGAACCGGTCGACGCGACCCGCGCCTCCTCGTCCGGTCGGCCGTCCGGCCGCACCCGCCGGGCCGGATCGCGCATCGTCGGGTCGCGACCGGCGCGGGTGCTGGCGCGCCACGTCGTCTCGAAGGGGCCGTTGCTCGCGGCGGGACTGACCTACCAGGCGTTGTTCGCCCTCTTCGCGGCGCTCTGGGTCGGTTTCTCGGTCGCGGGGTTCGTCGTCTCGGGAGACCAGCTGCTGCGTGACGAGCTGATCGTGTTCATCCGGTCGGCGGTGCCCGGGCTGATCCAGGACGCCGACGGCACGGGCGTGGTCGACCCCGAACTGCTGCTCGACGCCACGGTCTTCGGCTGGACCGGGGCGATCGCGCTCGTCGGCCTGCTGGTGTCGTCGGTCACCCTGCTGGGCAGCATGCGCGACTGCGTGCGCGTGGTGTTCCGCGCTGCTCAGCCCGCGACTCCCCTGGGCCGCCTGATCGTGCGCGACCTCGGCCTCGCCCTGGCCTTCGGGGCGGCCGTCCTGGTCTCGGCGACGCTCTCGTTGGTCAGCACGACCGCGGTCTCGGGGCTGTTGTCGGGGTTCGGGGTCTCGACCCGGTCGCTCGTGGGCGAGACGACGCTGCGCGTGGTCGGCGTGGCCCTCGTCTTCGTCTTCGACGCAGCGGTCCTGGCCGTGTTGTTCCGGGTGCTCGCGGGCCTGCACATCCCCGTCCGCCGCTTGCTCGTCGGTGCCGTCATCGGGGCCGCCGGGTTCGTCTCGCTGACCCTGGTGGGGGGCGCCGTGCTGCGCGCCACCGGATCGAACCCGTTGGTGGCCTCGTTCGCCGCGATCGTCGGCCTGCTCGTCGTGATCAACCTGCTCTGCCAGGTGCTGCTGCTGAGCGCGGGGTGGATCGCCGTCGGCATGGACGACATCGGCGTGCTCGCCGACCCCCGGCAAGAGGCCGAGCGCCTGCGACGCCTCGAGGACGAGCGTCGGGCGCAGGAGGCGCGGGCCCGGTCACGTGGTCGTCGTCTCGTCGACCGCGGCCGCGGACTGCTCTCGTGGTCGAAGCACCTCGTCGGCCGCGGCGACCCCGGCGACGACGCGCGCGACGACCCCGGTGACGGTGCCCGCCGCTAGTCTGGACCGCATGTCCACGCGCCTCCGTCTCGCCACCGTCAACGTGAACGGCGTCCGCGCCGCGTTCCGGAAGGGCATGGGCGACTGGCTCGCGCACCGCGACGTCGACGTGCTGACGCTGCAAGAGGTCCGCGCCTCGACCGACGACCTCGAGGGCCTGCTCGGCCCCGACTGGAACGTCGTCCACGACCCCGCCACGGCCAAGGGCCGCGCGGGGGTCGCCATCGCCAGCCGCGGTGCCGCCCACGTGCACCGCGTCGAGCTCGGCCCCGACGACTTCGACAGCGCCGGCCGGTGGCTCGAGGCCGACTACGAGATCGGGGGCGCCGTGGTCACGGTCGTCAGCACCTACGTCCATTCGGGCGAGGTCGACACCCCCAAGCAAGACGAGAAGTGGCGGTTCCTCGACGCGATGTCGGCCCGGCTGCCCGAGCTCGCCGCGCACAACGAGTTCGCCGTCGTCACCGGCGACCTCAACGTCGGCCACCGCGAGCTCGACATCAAGAACTGGAAGGGCAACGTCAAGCGTGCCGGCTTCCTGCCCCGCGAGCGCTCGTACTTCGACCGGTTCCTCGGTCCGCTCGGCGAGCCGGTCGAGACCGTCGACGGCACGGGTGGCCAGGGGCTCGGCTGGGTCGACGTCGGTCGCCGCTTCGCCGGCGAGGTCGCCGGCCCGTACTCGTGGTGGTCGTGGCGGGGCCAGGCCTTCGACAACGACTCCGGGTGGCGCATCGACTACCAGCTGGCGACGCCCGCCTTGGCCGACACGGTGCAGCACTACCAGGTCGACCGCGCCGAGGCCTACGACCAACGGTGGTCCGACCACGCCCCGGTCGTCGTCGACTACCTGCTCTGACCCGCCACCGCCCCCGATCCCCTCCGACCGCCCAGGTCGGCGCTCCACCCTCCGAGGACCTCATGACCAAGCCCCGTCTCTTATCCGGCATGCAGCCGTCCGCCGACTCCCTCCACGTCGGCAACTACATCGGTGCCCTCCAGCAGTGGAAGGCCCTGCAGACCACCCACGACGCGCTCTTCTGCGTCGTCGACATGCACGCGATCACCGTGGCCCAAGACCCCGCGGCCCTCCGTGCACAGATCCGGGGCACCGCCGCGCAGTACATCGCCGCCGGCATCGACCCCTCCCGGTCGACGTTGTTCATCCAGTCGCACGTCCCGGCGCACGCGCAACTCGCCTGGGTGCTGAACACGTTGACCGGCTTCGGCGAGGCCAGCCGCATGACCCAGTTCAAAGACAAGGCGGCCAAGCAGGGCGCCGACTCCGCCTCTCTCGGGCTCTTCGCCTACCCCACCCTGATGGCCGCCGACATCCTGCTGTACCAGGCCGAGACGGTGCCCGTGGGCGACGACCAGCGTCAGCACGTCGAACTCACTCGTGACCTGGCGGGTCGCTTCAACTCGCGGTTCGGCGAGACCTTCGTCGTGCCCGAGGCGACGATCCAGAAAGAGTCGGCGCGCATCTACGACCTGCAGACCCCCGAGTCGAAGATGAGCAAGTCCGCGGCGACGGACGCGGGCGTGGTGTGGATGCTCGACGAGCCGACCCGCACGGCCAAGAAGATCAAGTCGGCCGTGACCGACGCCGAGCGCGAGATCCGTTTCGACCGTGGCGCCAAACCGGGCGTCTCGAACCTGCTGACCATCCTGTCGTCGTTCTCGGCCACGAGCGTGGCCGACCTCGAGGCGCGCTACGAGGGGCGTGGCTACGGCGACCTGAAGAAGGACGTCGCCGAGGTCGTCGTCGAGACCTTCGCCCCCGTGCGTGCCCGCGCACTCGAGCTGCTCGACGACCCCGCCGAGCTCGACCGCATCCTCGCGGTCAACGCCGACCGGGCGAACGAGATCGCGCAGTCCACGATCGACACGGTGTACGACCGCATCGGCTTCGTCCGCAAGGCCTGACCATGAAGCCGTTCGTGCTCGCGTCCTCGACCCTGGTGTTGCAGGCGCCGAGCGCGGCCGACGTCCCCGCCATCGTCGACGCCTGCCGTGACGAGACCCTGCAGCGTTTCACGACCGTCCCGGTGCCCTACGCACGGTCCGACGCCGAGTTCTTCCTCTCGCGCATCGTCGACGACGGGTGGGCCACGGTGCGCGAGTTCACCTGGGCCCTGCGCCGACCGGGCTCGGGGCTGCTCGAGGGCGTCATCAGCGTGCGACTGCGGTCGTCCGACGTGGGCTTCTGGACGGCGCCGGCCTCGCGGGGCCGGGGGCTCATGACCGAGGCTCTCGGGCTGGTCGCCGACTGGGCGTTCGGTGACGGCCGCCTGCGCGAGCTCTTCTGGGAGGGCTACGTCGGCAACGACGCGTCGGCCGCCGTCGCCCGCCGCGTCGGCTTCACCTACCAGGGGGTGGGGCCCGGGCTGCACCCCGACCGCGACGGAGGGCACCCCCTCTGCTGGAAGGCCCGTCTGCGACCGGGCGACGAGCGGACGGCACGAGCGGGCTGGCCCGACCTGGGCCACCGCGACGGGCACCGAGACGGGCACCGAGACGGCTCACCGGAATACCGTGACGGCCGCGGCGTTGACCCCGTCGACGACCGGGTCCCCCGTGCCCCCTCGTCCCCCACCCCGCGCGCCCCGGCCCGCGACCGTTCCCTCCCGGAGGCCCTGTGAGCACCGACGCGATCGACCACGATCTGCTCGAGAGCACCATGCGCCGGGCGATCACGCTGGCCCGCCGCGGCCCGGCTCGCGGGGTCAACCCGCAGGTCGGGTGCGTCCTGCTGCGCCCCGACGGCAGCACGGCCGCCGAGGGATGGCACCTCGGCGCGGGCACCCCGCACGCCGAGGTCGACGCCCTGAGCCGGTTGGCCCCCGGTGAGGCCCGTGGCCTGACCGCCGTCGTGACCCTCGAGCCCTGCGACCACGTCGGCCGCACCGGCCCGTGCAGCGTCGCGCTGATCGAGGCGGGCGTCGCGCGGGTGGTCTACGCCGTCGCCGACCCCGGAGCGGCCTCGGGCGGCGGCGCCGAGAGGCTCCGTCGTGCCGGCGTCGACGTCGTCGGAGGGATGCTCGACGACGAGGCCGCCGAGACGACCCGTCGGTGGCTGGTCGCGACCCGCACCGCGCGACCCTTCGTGACGCTCAAGTGGGCGTCGAGCCTCGACGGGCGCGCCGCGGCCGCCGACGGCAGCAGCCGCTGGATCACCGGCCCGGCAGCACGGCGGCACGTTCACGAGCAGCGGTCCACCCACGACGCGATCCTCGTCGGTACGGGCACGGTGCTCGCCGACGACCCGAGCCTCACCGCCCGAGGCGACGACGGCGAGCTGCTGCCCGAGCAGCCCCTGCCGATCGTCGTGGGCACGCGCCCGGTTCCACCCGAGGCGGTCCTCCGTGCGCACCCTCGCGGATTCGTCGAGACCGGCACCCGCGACCTCGAGGCCGTCCTGGGTGACCTGTGGCAGCGCGGCGTCCGCAGCGTCCTCGTCGAGGGCGGCCCGACGGTCGCCAGTGCCTTCGTCCGGCTCGGCCTGGTCGACGACTACCTCGTCTACCTCGCCCCGACGCTGCTCGGCGGCCCCCGGACGGCCCTCGACGACCTCGGCGTCGGTGGCATCGACCAGCAACGACGGCTGCGCGTCACCGACGCCCGGCCCCTCGGCGACGACCTCGTGATCGTCGCCCGCGACACCAGCAGGAGGCCCGCATGACCACCATCCCCGCCGCACCGTCCCAGGTGTCGTTCGAGGTCGAGACCACGGTGCCCACCACCCACGGCACGTTCCGCATGCGGGCCTACCGCGACACCGTCACCGGCGCCGACCACGTGGCCGTCGTCGCGAGCGACCCGTCCGGTCGGCCTCCCGCCGACGGCACGCTCGTCCGCGTGCACTCCGAATGCCTCACCGGCGAGGCGTTCGGATCGCTGAAGTGCGAGTGCGGTCCACAGCTCGACGCCGCCCTCGACACGATCCGCGACCACGGCGGCGTCGTCGTCTACCTCCGCGGGCACGAGGGCCGGGGCATCGGCCTGGTGAACAAGCTGCGCGCCTACCGCCTCCAGGAAGACGGCCTCGACACCCTCGACGCCAACCTCGCCCTCGGCCTGCCCGCCGACTCCCGCGACTACGGAGCGGCGGCCGACGTGCTGCGCGACCTCGGGCTGAGCCGGGTGCGCCTGTTGAGCAACAACCCCGAGAAGCGCCGTCAGCTCGGCGAGCACGGCATCGATGTCACCGAACTGGTGCCCCTCGTCGTCGGGGTCGGCGCCTTCAACGAGGGGTACCTCGACACCAAGCGCGACCGCATGGGACACGAGCTGCCGGGGCACCTGAGCGCCGACGACTGACGACGACCACCGTCGGGCCGTTGCACGTCGTGCACGGGCTAAGCTGAACGTCGGCTGTCACGAGCGGCCCGTCCCACCCGGCCGAGCGCCTCCCAGATCCCTGCACCGCGCCTCCGTCCGACCTGTTGCGCCGAATCACGCGCCGGGTCGTCGACGCCGCCGGGCCCACGACCCCGCCTCGGAGCCCCGTCATGCCAACCCCCACCGTCGCCCCGTCGACGCCCTCCCCCGCCGCCAACAAGCGCTCGCGCGTCATCGTCGCGAGCCTCATCGGCACCTCGATCGAGTTCTACGACTTCTACGTCTACGCGACCGCCGCCGTGCTCGTGTTCCCGACGATCTTCTTCGCCAACGACGACCCCGCGGTCGCCCGTCTCGCGTCGTTCGCCGTCTTCGGCGTCGCGTTCATCGCACGCCCGGTCGGCTCGATCGTCTTCGGCCACTTCGGCGACCGCATCGGACGCAAGGGCACGCTCGTGGCGTCCCTGCTCACGATGGGCATCGCCACCGTGCTGATCGGCTGCATCCCCGCCGGCACCACTCCGGGCTGGGCCGTCGCCGGGCCGGCGTGCCTCGTCGTGCTGCGCTTCTGCCAGGGGCTCGGCCTCGGCGGCGAGTGGAGCGGCGCGGCACTGCTCGCGACCGAGAACGCTCCGGCCAACCGCCGCGCGATCTACGGCACGTTCCCGCAGCTGGGCGCCCCGATCGGTTTCATCATCGCGAACCTGCTGTTCGTGCTGCTCAACACGACCCTCACCGAAGAGCAGTTCATGAGCTGGGGCTGGCGGCTGCCCTTCCTGGCCAGTGCGGTGCTCGTGATCATCGGCCTCTACGTGCGCTTCACGCTGATCGAGACGCCGGCGTTCCAGAAGGTCGTCGACTCGGGCAACGTCGCCACGCTGCCCCTCGCCCGGGTCTTCCGCACGAGCTGGCGGCCGCTGGTGCTCGGCACGTTCATCATGCTGGCCACGTACACGCTCTTCTACCTGATGACGACGTTCACCCTGACCTACGGCACGGCCGACGCGGCCGGCGACCCGGCGGGTCTCGGGATCGGCCGGACGCAGTTCTTGTGGATGCTGATCATCGGCGTCGTCTTCTTCGGCATCTTCACGCTGGTGTCGGGTCCCCTCGCCGAGAAGTACGGGCGCCGCGCCATGCTGATCTGCGTCACGGCGGGCATCATCGTGTTCGGATTCCTGTTCGCGCCCCTCTTCGCCGCGGGGGTGTTGGGCGCCCAGGCCCTGCTGATCATCGGCTTCGTGCTGATGGGCCTGACCTTCGGGCCGATGGGTGCGGTGCTGCCCGAGCTGTTCCCGACCAGCGTGCGGTACACCGGCTCGGCGATCAGCTACAACGTCGCGAGCATCCTCGGTGCCGCCGTCGCCCCGTTCATCGCGGTGGCCCTGTGGACGGCAGCGGGCGGCAGCACCTGGCTCGTGGGCCTCTACCTGTCGTCGATGGCCGTCCTCACGATGATCGCGCTCGTGCTCAGTCGCGAGACCCGCGACGTCGACTACGACGCGGCCGGCTGACCGGACGCACCCTGCCCCGCCCGCCGGCCCGCGCCTCCTGACCCGGAGCGCGGGCCGTGCCCGTGGCGCAGGTGGATGTCACCGGGACGAAGTACGGTCGTACTCGGCGGTGGCACCGCCCGCGACATCCGACCGCCGCACAACGCGACGCCGGTCACCGGCACGAGAGGCACCATGAGCTCCGACACGCGCACGCGCACGACGACGACCGACCGTCAGGAGGCACGGGTCGACGCCCCGACGCCGCCCCGGTCACGATGGGGTCGCCGCCCGCAGCCCGAGGGCCCTCGGGCCACCTTCGGCCAGCTGCTGCCGTACCTGTTCGAGCACAAGAAGGTCATGGCCGTCATCATCGTGCTGAGCGTGCTCGGGGCCGCCGCCTCGCTCGGGCAGCCCCTGCTGGTGCAGCGGGTCATCGCGGCCGTGCAAGAGGGTGTCACCCTCGGGCCGCTCGTCTGGGCGCTCGTCGCCCTCGTGATCGTCGCCGGTCTGATCAGCGGGTTCCAGCACTACCTGCTGCAGCGCACGGGCGAGGGCGTCGTGCTCTCGAGTCGCCGGCGACTCGTCGCGCGCCTGCTGCACCTGCCGATCAGCGAGTTCGACACCCGCCGCACCGGCGACCTGGTGTCGCGCGTGGGGTCCGACACGACGCTGCTGCGGGCGGTGCTGACCCAGGGCCTCGTCGAGGCCATCGGGGGCAGCCTGACCTTCGTCGGGGCGCTCGTCGGCATGTTCTTGATCGACCCGGTGCTGCTCGGCCTCACGGTGCTCGTGGTCGCCGTGTCGGTCGTCGTGGTCGTCTTGCTCTCAGGGCGCATCCGGGTCGCCAGCCGCCAGGCTCAGGAGAAGGTCGGCGACCTGACCGCGGCGGTCGAACGGGCCATCAGTTCGGTGCGCACCATCCGGGCGTCCGGGGCGACCGAGCGTGAGATCGTCAGCGTCGAACGCGACGCCGAAGGCGCCTACCAGCGGGGCCTGCAGGTCGCCCGCATCTCGGCGCTCGTCGTGCCGATCTCGTCGGTGGCCCTGCAGGCGTCGTTCCTCGTCGTGCTGGGCGTGGGCGGCTACCGGGTGGCCAGCGGCGCGATCACCATCGCCTCGCTCGTGTCGTTCGTGCTCTTCCTGTTCTTGATGATCATGCCGCTGGGCCAGGCTCTCGGCGCGGTGCTGAGCGTCAACCAGGCGCTCGGGGCGTTGGGGCGCATCCAAGAGATCCTTGACCTGCCCACCGAGACCGACGACGACGAGCGGCTCGCGGGTCAGATCGCCGCGAGCGAGGCGGCGACCGTCCCTTCTGCCTCGACCTCGTCGGCGGCTGGCGGGACGGACCCGCGCGCGGTCGCCGTCCGGTTCGACGACGTGCACTTCCGGTACCCCGACTCCCCCACGTCGCCGCGTGCCGACGGCGCGGACGCCGGCCAGGGCGAGGGCGCGGGCGTGGACCACGGCGCGGACGTGGACGACGACGACGACGACCTCACGGTGCTGCGGGGCGTGAGCTTCTCGGTGCCGGTCGGCAAGCGCACGGCCCTGGTCGGCCCCTCGGGTGCGGGCAAGAGCACGATCCTCGCGCTGATCGAGCGCTTCTACGACCCGACGTCGGGCGTGGTCCGGGTCGGCGGCGCCGACGTGCGCACGATCGACCGGCGAGAGCTGAGGGCCCAGATCGGCTACGTCG
>Ga0265798_10003601_pt1 | contig 21884 bp, 19 predicted proteins | sample P3T30metagenome_FD_192430 | JGI IMG/M metagenome (GOLD analysis project Ga0265798, IMG submission 192430) | Plant litter microbial communities from East Loma Ridge, Irvine, California - P3 T30 | ecosystem: Environmental > Terrestrial > Plant litter > Unclassified | place: USA: California... | reverse complement strand
TTCCTGTTACCGATGGTGTGTTTGTGTAAGACGAGCCTAGCCGCCAGCTGCTCGAGCAGCGTGTGAATGGACGTAACGCGTTGGTTGGAAATAACGCAAGTAAGCTTACCTACCACTCGAACGGAAGACCCAGTGCTGATTGTGTTTGAAGACGAAGGACCTAGTTTCGTACCTCGGAACATAACCTCGGAAGACGCCTTTGTCAAGTGGGTACGTGACACTTTACCGGAATTTGGTGACAACGACATCGCAAAAATACTGCGGTATTACCCCAGCAGCAGCACCACGGGTAGCTCAAATGGTGACAAATTTGCTACATCCGGGATCTCTGGGCCGAGCGCCTTGAGTCAGAGCTCAATTGCCACTGGGCAGCAACAACGCGCAAATGTTGGTGGAATTATTGGCAATGTGTGCGAATCAAGTGCTAAAGTATACACAGAACCTCTATGCTGAATTGACTTTCGTTTGCCCGTCTTATTGGATGGTGGAAGCGTACGGAGGACAGGGCCGAACAGCTTACAAGTACCAATATAGCGCATTACCCGCGACCCATGGCGCTGACGTGCGGGCCTACTTTGGACCACTTGGTGGAGTGCCATCTCTCGGCGAGGATTATCAGCGAGCCTTTGTGAGTAAGTGGCCATCCACCAACATCTTGAAACGCGTGCTAACAATAGAAGAAATCTGGGGTAACTTCGTTATCCAGCAAGATTCATCGATTTCGAATGAGTTTACAGCCGGAACGTCGTTAAATGGGACGGCCGGAACCAATGCCGCATCCATGTGGCCGGCATTCTCGATTGCAGAGCCATATCAGTTGGACTTGAACCAAACCGGTGGCGTGTTGTCAATGGGTTCACAGGAAGTGGGTTCAGCGATCAACACAACGTATTTGACGGGTTCAACGCGGCGAAACGACTTCACGCTTGTCGATGCATACACATGGGAGTAAGTACATACGTATGAAGTACATTTGAGACAATCGCTAAATTCGTACCTGCACCTCTTGCAGAGATGGTCGTGGTGTAAGGTGCGAGTTTTGGAGAAGCGTAGCGTCGATTATCCCAACTTAATGCGTCAATGTCTGGCGCCACGGGAAGTGGGCAGTATGTGTCCGAAGGTTAACGTGTATGTCCGGACAAACTTCGAGTCTTCGAAGTTTCGAGGTTCGAGAGGTAATGACCGCCATGTGGTATCTCAGACATTATACCTTACTAACTCCCTTCCACGCCAGTTTCTTTTGTGCACCGTTCGCGCGCTAACAAACAGTGAATGTGGTCAGCTAGTCAATAGCACGTACATTGGCGTTTCACGGTGCGCGTTGTAAGCTCTCACTGCTGTCTGCCTAGCACGTCGCGACCAAGCATTCACAGGTGAGCTCCTCTGCCTCCTGCTTTCCTCTTCAGATGTCTCCCAGGTCTCTCTCTACTCCACTGCAGTACCGTCAACTCCACTCGCAGCAAGCTTTCTTGCCTTTGCGACAGCACACACCCCACACACATCAAGGAGACCGGCCACCTTGCAACACCCTTCCGTAATCGCATCCATCTACCGTTCACAATGCAGCTCATGGACCTACCACCCGAGCCGCTCCAACACATCATACATGATCTGGTCACAGTCGCTGGCGTGAACAAAGCATGGAACTATCGTCAGCTCTACCGAACATTCGCTGCCGAGATATCCCACGATGTGCTCGCGTAGAGTGATCAAAACATGTTCATCATCCACAAAGATCGCCGGATCCTTGAGCGTGGCCTCCACATTCATATTCTCAATCGCCTCGAATCACCTCGCCGCGCTTATCGTGGTGTACTATCGAAGATCAAAGCCATGATCGACTGGATGACCGAGGAGTTGAAGCTCAAGGACAAGAAAGCGCAAGAAGAATGTGCCGAAGAGATCTGCAAGGGGCAAACAGTCCTCATCGACCCGAAGAGCCTTGTCGATGCACTACACAATGATGTGGGTGCGCCTGCTCTTCACAAGGCATTGGGTGTGGCTTGGCAAGGCGACACCTTGGGTGTTCATCACAAGATGCTGGCTGCAATTGCTTGCAAACAATACATTATCGTCAAGAAGCTGCTGCCGGATTGCGCCGCGGACGTGAGTTTCCCTAGCCATCAGCGACTTCTGTGCAATACGCTAGCTCTGGCACTTGGCCGTACGGACTTCAGCACTGGATCTCCGTATACCCTGCGCACAAAGTTCCCGAAGACGAGCAGTTGCTGAAGATTGTCCTCAAGTACTTGGAATCTTTGAATTCGAAAGATTAAAGTAACAAGGTGCAGTGTCGAGCACTTGCTATGGATCCTTTGGCCGTGTTTAAGATAGCGGCTGCCATCGAGTACGCAATACGCAGAAAGCCAAATGACATTCTGAAGCAGCTATTGGACTTCCACGCGAACCACCTACCACGACCTGATCGATCCGACTTCAACACGTGGTTTCGAATTGCATGCGACCATCGCAACGAAGCCGCGGCTTTTCTCTTGATCGCTTTTGCGCCAGCGGTTAAGTCCATGATCGTGCGCAAGAACCTGCTTGAGGCTTTCTGCTGCACCGAAGCGATCGTCAAGGCCACGCTCCAGCACCTGAACATCAAGGACATGGACGCCGGTGCCTTATCAACCGTACCACTCTTCATGGCAGTGCGGTCAGGCCGGGTCATGGCGGTTTGCGTGATGCTGAAAGCGAGCTCCAATCCCAACTTGTCAGTCGCGTCCAACATCACCTCGCTGAACAAGCTCAACGTGTCGCCGCTGGACGTCGCGCTTTACCACAAATACGTGCCCGTAGCTCGATGCCTGCTGCAAAATGGTGGCGAAGTGCCGCATATGTCGGAGTGGCCTAACAACCGTGCGGCCTTCAATTTTCTTCGGAATTGGGAGGTAGAGCACACTGGAAGAATATTCCCACTTGGTCGGAGGCGCGTGAACTTCGCTTGCGCGGTGAGCTAGAGCAGCTGGATTACTAGCAAGATCAGGACATGGTAGATTCAAGTCATGAGCGGTGTGGCGCAAAGAACACGGCTGATGGATGATTTTGTGAAGGCTGAATAGCAGTAATAACCCGCGGTGGATATAGCGATACATGAGAGTGAACAGATTCGAAGTATGACATTTTCCACACTGCCCCAGAAACCTTGTGTCACCATAAGTGTAGAAGTCGGAAATCGGTCGGACCGTATAGATATCGTAGCTGATCTCAGAGGCGAAAGCGCAGCACACGAGACGCAGCTTTCATCCTTCTCGAATATCCTTGCCTACGCTGACCACGTTGTGCACGATGTGCTGCAAGATCTCTGGAGGAAGATCAAGGAAAGCCATCGCAGCTATTTCGTCAACCCTCAGGACGCACTATGCCCCAAAATCGGAGTAGCTGCGGAGTATTGAGGTCAGCGTTGATGGCGTTGCGAAAGTGTTGCTGAGGGGGCTGTAAATACAGCTTTAACACTAACCCGGATGGGCATAGCCTCACGCTAGTGTATTCTGTTGGAACGACCTCAAGATGCATTCACTCGGAGTATCACGTGCATCCCAACTCATCTACATACTCACAGCGTTGCGCACACACCCCTTGAACTTCACACTGATGCGGCCACATCAACGGTTCACGAAATGAGTGTACCCACAGTCTGGGGAAAGTGCATGTCGCGAGGCATACTTATGTGGAGTGGAGGCTTTTTCCATGTTGGCTAACAACATGGCGGCAATGCAGCGGAAGGATTTTCTACTTATCGATGGTATGAACAACTACAGTGAGTCATCGCAGCCCTTCCCTACTTAAGGCGTACCTCGGAATATTCTCGTCATTCTTGGTTTCGGTCACCGTCGTCATCCCTTGCGCAGACATATGTTCATGGATCAACATCCCTTGCATGGACATACTACACCTTCACCTAGCTTACTTTCGCATGCTCTATGATATCTCTGCCGACTCTCGTCTTCAGTGGTATCGATTGCAAAACCCGCAGCTTCACAGCCTGCCACTATCGAAAGCAGGTGGCCATAGTGCTGCTGCAGTGCAACAAAATTCATCTCTATGAGACCGCTGTAAGTTTGCCTCGGACTCTGTTAGCATTTCGGGCTACACAGACTGCTCATTGTCAAGAACTACTCAAGCACGACTAAGCAACCATGAAGATCTTGAGAGATTATAACTCTACTGAGTTTTGTGGAGACACTGCACTGAATGCATGCCACTATTGGTAGGCCTTCAGGGATGCTGAACATGGGCCCAATGAAAGCGAGCATACAACATTCGGGTTCGTAAGAAGGCCACCAAACGTCTTCAACGGCTCGTAGGTACTCATTCATTGCGTGTGAAAGAATCACCGAATGAATCGCTCGGTATAATACTTTTCTTCTACGTCATTCAGAAGACGCTAGACACTTAGCGTTCTTCAAAATTGCGTATATAGAACACATACCCACTGTCGCTTTCGAAAAGTGCACACGACTCCCTCACTGCTCGAAGGACTCCCTCCGTTCATCGACTTCTTCGCACCCTCAAGTTTTCACGGCAGACACGTACTCAATCGTCCTCCCAGATCATTGCGGTAACAGTCTGTCTAGCAGGAATTCTAATTAGGTACATTTATCGCATACGACTGTCCATTCTTCGCTGCTCACGGATGCCAGGTGGGGCGTATTCGGATGAAGTCTTCTCAAGCGCACGGTAACTGATACGTCGAGCAGCGGCCTTTCCATACTCTCCAACCTCAAAACCATCCGTTCTTTACCCGTACACCATGAGCTCTCTCCATCTACCGCAAGAAGTCTGGGATATGTTGCTCCGTGAACTGGTCTTGGAACACGGTGTGCGCGAAGGTGTCAAGTTATGCCAAGTCAACAGTACGAAACTTACTGCCATGCCCTGCACCTATACTAACATCGACAGGTACCTGGCGCAAGACCATTGAGCGTCACATTCTTTGCAATGGACCACAGACTATGTTCAAAGGGCCCGCTGACCAAGTCTACATTCTGAGACGTCTACACTCTTTTATCATCGCCAAACACAACCGTGAACACGACTTCCAGAACGAGTTCATTGACGCCGTCCACGGTATGCTACTCTACCTCGACAACACAATGGTCATCGCTTTTGAGCAGCCTACCGATCTCGGGGAGGTCCTATGCAGCGGCCTTCTTTGCATGCTCGGCCGATCGACAATCATCAACGCCTTGTTCACCGTCACCGAACATGCACAGCACCCACCGGCTTCGTTTGTTGCACTCATTCGGAACACTACCCAAGAAGTATCGCTACACCTCGCGGCTGCCATGGCTTCTCGACAGTATAACCTGGTTGGGCATCTCCTACTCAGTCTCCCCAATGACATGGCTCACATTGTGTTTGGGAGCCCACTGCTAAACGCCATCAAGCTTCGCGACATAACCCTTTTGCGACTTGTCATTGAACACCTCGGGCGCCTCCGGTAGACCGGCGCAGTTGCCAAGGTCCGCAAGGCGTTGTTCTTGACCACCCAACTCTCGGTGTTTCCAATCAAAGTCGCAATCCGTGCCGCCATTGCTCACGATGACGCCGGAATGGTTCGCGTGCTTCTCGAAGCCTATATCGAGGGCTATGACCATCCCAATCAGGCTACCCTCAACCAATGGCTGGTAGCGGTCGGCGAGGATGACGCGAGCACAGACGTGCTGGATGCGTTACTTCGCAGCCGACCCAGCTATTTCCGCCTAGGCTTCAGGGCCATGGTTGCGCTTTGCGGCTCTGCCGACTACCAGCTTGTATACAACACCTTCAGCATGCTCCATCATCCAGCACACCCGTCTTCTGCTCAGCATCCACTACATATCGCAGTGCGCTCCGGCCACGTCGCTTCTGTTCAGGGCATCGTGAATACCGGGAAATTCGACGTCAACGCGCAGCTCACTTCCAACATCTACAATTATTCCGCTGAAAGCATCACGGCTCTCGACGTCGCCGCCTACCACGAGTCAATTCGCATCATGTACTACCTCGTCTCTGTCAACGGCCTGCCATCCCGTCGCCCAGCCATCGGCCTGCATGGCCGTGTGTACAAGATTCTACGAATTGCGGATATGCAGGGACATCGTGGATCCACAAGTTACCCGCCATTTGAGGACTATAAGAACATGCGTATGGGACGTCTTGATCTTGCACTCTATGCGCCGACTTAGGTGAGGTATACGGCCTGCTTAGCTAGAGAGACGGCTTCCTACGGTACTTGACTTTTCGCGTTGGGATTTGAATCTGAACTCGGGCGCAACGATATCCACAGATGCCAATAAGCAATCTGGATTGGGCTGATTAATTGACTTGCTTGCAAAATGCCAATCCAACCAAGGCAATCAAGAGCGGAGTGTTCTACTAGTCAATCCAATATTTAAGGGTAGATTTGATCGGCTTGATTGAAGATTTAGTGTAGGCTTACACGTAACGAGATAAGACCCACTTACGTAAGGATAAGAGGGTAGATCAGGGATAGGTTCACCTCCCAGCCACTCGTACCCCTACCCTAGCCTAACAGGCTGCGTACTTACCAGTCTGTCAATCCACCCTACCAAATTAATCTAAAGGGCTCTAAAATCGTCACCAATCCAAGCAAGCCAATCAGTGCTCGCCCTCAGGGTAAATCAGTCCAATCAGGAGCCTTCAGACTGATTAGATCGCTTGTTGGCATCTGTGACGATATTCCAAGACGAAAACAATTTGAGTCAAAAAAAGGGTGTGCTTGGTATGAGATGAGTCAGCCCCGCAAGAACAGCTGCTAGAGCTTCTTGGTCACAGTCAAATTACGGCATTCGGGCTTTCCATCCTTCGACCCTTAGGGCATGAAGTTTGACTACAACATTATATAATGAGTAATCCTAGCTCTTGTGAAGTTAAGCTCGCTGTCCTTTCACAAATTTGGCGCATGAGTCTGTTTGCAAATTTCATTTGTGCCCTTGAACATGTGGATGTTGGTGAGGACGGGGTGAATCCAGACGCAAGACGCAAGCCGGAGCTAGCCCTTCACAAGACGTCGTGAATGGTATTCGGATGTAGAGAATAGGATTATTGTTTGTACTTCAGCTACACCACCACCAATTGTGCAAACATGAGAATAATAATTTAATCAACACATGTCATACATCCATCTTCATCTTACACCATATCCCTCAGCTCTCGCTAGCACCGAGGTAATACCTCCTTTTCACAGTCCCATATGTACTGGGTCTTCCGGGTGTGGTCGTAATGATCTTCCAGGTACTTGTTCTCAGGCATCGAGTCCCATGGGGAATTAGGCCTCCAGTTGTCCAAACAAAACTGCGTTCTATTGCCACGCCAGAAGAATTGTATATGCAGACTGATCAGAGTTGTTGGTAAATGATACAGAGCCACTTACGCCAAATGTCCTTCAGTTCGAGTTGCCCATGAGCACATCCCGCCACTTTCTGATAGTAGGAATCCCAATATTGCTGCGCGACTTTTTTGTTGTTGCAGAAACAATCTGATACTTCCGTCGCATTCCAGTCGCTTCAGGCGCAGTACAGCGCTATGCATTCTTTGGGGTGGCTTTTGATGATCCGATTTTCGCACGCCTTTCCAGCGTTTACCTGCATGAAGGTCAGAAGTGTGATGCAAAGCGAGATTGGTTCTTCTACTGCACAAGTGGTATGGGCGTAAATGGCAGAGAAGAGAAGAGGGAGTAGTTGCCACAACATTCTGCAAAGAAAATGTGTCTCAACAGATTAATAGCTGAGATGAATCTACTGGAGATGTGCGGTGGGTGGAGGTGTGCAAGGGCAAGGTCTTATATTTGTCCCATTTTTTGATTCCATCGTGTATTTTGGTTCCGTAACTGTTGGGGTGGGGATCCGTGGTACGTGGCATCATTCCCCACAAGTATCTTTTACTATTGGTACTAGAGCACACTACTCACTGGGCAGCCACTGATAAAATTTGAGAAGGGTCAATCCATCGACACAGCATGGCATAAGCTTCCAGCTAAGTATCATTAAAGACATCATTTTCGTCACACTTCACGATTCGAAAGCGCTCATCGTGCTGATAACGAGATATGATTAAAGCATTAATGAGTAGACAGGCGAAATTTATAAGCCGAAATATCGAGACGTCCGATAGAACAAAACTCGGTCAGTTACTACGAAGGAGCTCGTTTTTGTTAAGTGTGCACCACTCACACAATTTTGGTGGCTAGTGCGCACTTACTAAAAACGAGCTCCTTCGTAGGACACGCTAAAGTCGCAAACTTTCTCTTGCGCAACCAAGATCGAGCGTTGAGTTTTCCTACCGGTCACTACTGTGTGAGGCAAAAATCTTTTCAACATGACTCCGGGCAATGACCTTCGGGATCCTTTGCCATTTCATCGTCGGTAGCGCACCATGTACTGGAGCAAGCGTACGATACATTGCCATCAATCTGTACGCATGGTCGCAATTTCGCTCAAAAGGAGTACAAGTAAATTGCCAAGTCGCGTGACAGTGGCTGGCACTGTTTGCACGGAACGGCCCATCATCACTTCGTCAATCTGCACTCTTCCTAGTGCTAAGGCATGTTCCTACTCATATATATATATATATATACTGTTGCTTCCGTGTGCTTATGCCATACTCCGCAATTACATTGTTGTCAATCAATTCTAAGGTGGATTTGGCTTCCAGTCGTCCTCGCAGTACATCCTCCTTTCCCCGGGCCAATGCAGCTTTTGTTCAGCACATCACGTTAAGATTAGCGGCGTCTGAACTCTTCTTTGTCTGGTAGAAGCAGGTTGACCGTTGTTTCGCGTCGCTTTCGCGCCGGCCACCCTAAAGCAATACGCAGAACTTGCTGTAGTCTTGGGTCATTTGGTTTTGTACTTACGGCCTGATTTTACCTGCAAGGACATGATGAGAAATCGGGATCTCCCTTCCATCTGTGCTCCTGGCCACCGTCAATGTACCCTCGACCCTCTCTGCCGACTATTGACGTGCCCATTACTTGGTTCGCTTTATATCCGGTGGGTAGCACGAGAACGGCGGGTGATTTTGGGTGAAGGAGAAATCACGTGAGCTCGTGTCACGCTAAGCGCTCCTGCCTGCCCAGATGCACTTCCTAGCGGCTGCACTCGCGTTTGCGGGTACCAAGGCTTATATCCGCACTGCTCCCCCACTTCATCGTCGCACTTCAGCTCTACCTAACATCGGAGCTCATTTCCTCACATCACCAGGACTGAACCAATTGAAGCCGACCCCTGCGTCTTCGTCAACCCATCAACCAAGGCCATCATCGTCGTCTACGTAGATGATCTTATTCTTATCACACGTGACACGGCTTCCATGAAGAACCTGAAGGCCAAGCTGCTTCGCCGCTACAAGGCCCGTGACCTTGGACCTATCGGTTTCTACCTAGGAATTCGAATCCTACGTGATCGTCCTAACCGTTCCCTCTGTATGACGATGGACAGCTACGTTGATCGCCTCGTCGATGAGTATCATCTCACAGACGCTCCAAAGGCAGACAACCCTCTCCCAAAGACGGCACTTAACCTCACTAAGCGTGAGGACAAGGCCGACGACAACCTCACCAACCAGTACCAGTCGCTTGTCGCGAAGCTACTGTATCCCACCTCCATTATCCGCTGTGACCTATCATGGCATGTGAACTTCATGGCACGTTTTGCAAACAACCCCACAGAGGAGCAACTGTCACTACTAAAGCACATGCTGCGCTACTACAAAGGCACGGCAGCACTCGGCATCAAGTATCAAGGAGATTACAAAGACGCCAACATGGATAATCCCACTCACACGATAGGCCTCAAGGCTTACAGCGACTCCGCCCATAGCGACAACGACGAGCGCAAATCCTCCTCCGGCTACGTCATCACCATGGCTGGTGGAGTCGCTTCGTACAAGTCGTATCGCCAGCGCCTCGTCACCCTCTCATCCACAGAATCAGAGTACATTGCTATGACGTATGCCGCCAAAGAGATCCACTGGGTTCAACGCCTATTCAAACGCTACAGCGGGGTGTACTTCTACGCTATGCTCGTAGCTTCGATTGGTATCATTATTCACGCCGTCGGCTACTTCATCCGAAACTTCGACGTCTCGAACTCTCCGGGCATCGAAATTACAATGGCATGTGGTGGTGGGATGCTTATGATCACAGGCCAGAGTGTCGTGCTCTGGTCGAGGCTACATCTCATATCGCCGGGCAAAAGAGATATGTGGCTGCTATGGATGATCCTGGCAGATTGTATCATCGTTCAAGGTGGAGCAACAACACTGTTCGCGGGTTCGAACTCGCCGCACCCAAAGATATGGCTGAAGATATACGCGAAGTGCGAGATCTTCCAAGTCACCTGGTTTGTCTTTCAAGAGTGTCTGTAAGTGTCATTGTATCAAGGACGTATGAGGCCAACACTGACTTCGTACCTTCTACTATTGCAGCATCAGTGGACTGTACATCTACCGCACATTCATACTCATGCGATCCTCGGCGGCCTTTCGAAGCCCAAAAGCTACACGCCTCTTCCACCACCCCATTTTGGTGAACATTTTGGTCATATCGCTCGATGTGACCATTTTGGCTTTCCAATAGCCGGTCTCTACGAGATACAAACGAGCTGGAAGACGCTGGTCTACAGCATCAAACTTAACTTCGAATTCGACATCCTCCATCAACTAGTCGAATTTGCAAAACAAGGATTTGGGAAGCCCGGACGGTCGGTGTCGCGGAATCTATACACTTATGGAGAAGAAGGAGTGCAGTCGTCGGGTGCTATCAGAGAGCTAGACGAGGTGCATATGGGTGGTTCTCGATACGGCGGCTCTGCCTACGCGCGTATGGAGGATCATAACCTGAGGGACCTTCCATCGCAGGAGGTGAGGAAGACGACGGATATTCACATTGAGGTTGAAGAAGAAACAAGGAGCGAAGGAAGTACAAAAGAGTTGCGCACAGGTGCAGCGAATCAAGAAGGAGGCTTTTGGAAGCACTAGATATACCCGCTGCGAAGGTATCTTGAAAGCACCTAGCCGGCGCGAAACCTTGAGCCTGTGTGCGCTCGGTGCTGGCCACCGAGACTCAACTTATATCCTGCAACTCTTTTCACACCGAATTTCCGAGTCTCATCTCCCATGCCCTCCATCTCTAATTATGTTCAGTGTGCAAGTCAATCTAATTCGGTGTTACAACCACAGAATTCTTGCGATGTTCAGTTTCCTACCCCGAGTCCTCGCTGGTCGACCGACAATTCTTTCTTCATCCCTAGTACAAGTCATATCCACCTCATTCTTTCATACCAAATGAATCGCCCCTTGTTTTCCTCATGCCAATCGCGCATCGTCGCCGTACAAGCCTCCTAACCAACTCTGGTCCTCACCCCAATCTCCTTCCCAGACAGATCCCGATGCACGCGCTCGTGCTGCGAAAGAGCCAGCAACCTCCTCCTCTACCCATAGCGTGATGCCTAGATTGGCCAGCACATCGAACAGCTTCTTGGTAACTGGGAAGTCGAAGGTCTCGGGAGAGACTCCATGTGAATATCGACAAAGAAGAACGACTTCTCGTAACGCAATGACTTCTCCGGCAGCTCCAGCATCTTGGAGACCATGAAGAACCTGTAAGATCTCCTCCGTGGAGCTTAGGATCGTGAGCGATTCCAGGGTGTCGGGAAAGAAAAGTCCAGGCTTTTCGAAATCTCGTCGTCGTCAGTAGTTGCATGTTATGAGAGCCTGTTGCGGCAGGACAAGTTTTCGAAGACGTGGGAACCCACGAAGTGACGATGCGCGGCGACACTCGCTGAGTCCAGCCCGCGGGTTGATGTAGGCTTTGTTGGCGTAATTGATAGTAAAGCTCTCAATGCCATCAGCCACCCCGGAAAGCTTCTCAAGAAGACTCTCGTAGCTAGTATCCCTCGCGGTAGAACATCTCGGCGTCGAGGCGATGTTGACCTCTAGCGACCGAAGCCGAGTCTTGTTCACAGTTTCCAGCGCGGAAGAAAGTCCTATACCCGCAACGTATCCATCTATCAGTTCGCTCCAGTCGACTTGAAGTACGAGTTCGCGGGCCTGTGGTAAGGAGGACGGCAGCGGCAGCTCACGATGGGCGAAGCTTATGAACCCAATTGTGGAGTTGTTGCCTATCAGATGTGGTGGACATCACGCCATCAGATCAATCTCGAGCGATTGAATTGGATGAGAAACAAGATGACGTAAGTCAAGGCTGCCGCCTAGTATACTGAAACGCTGAACACGCTCAAGTGAGCGACGTAGGCTGGCTCCAAGACCCTCGCAGAATGTCTCAAAGTCCACGCTGAACATAGAACCTATCGGGTCCATGTCTGCAATGCACTGCGTAGCGTTGTCGTATGTAGTGAGCTGAAGATCCACAACGTTGGTCAAGAGTGTCAGGAGGACTGCGCTGATGCTGCTCGTGTGTCCACGTAGGATCTGCGGGATCCAATCGTTCACGTCTTCGGCTCCCAGTCTTTCAAGGTGCGCCTGCATACTTGCGGCCCATTCAGCTCCGTCGCGCAAGCACCTTGTGCCTAGTGATGACTGAAAAGGTCTTCCATTCACTTCGACATAGGTGGAAAACGATACGCTCAGGCTGGATATCTTCGCGGCACGATGAGGGTGTTCGAAGATTGTCCGAATGAGATAAGCGACCTGCTCTGTTCTATCCTGTGAAATTTTAATGGTTCTGTATAGCGAGTCCTCGGCGATTTGTGTCAGCTGATTGCAAGACCTCATCATTGCAGCGAGACTGGCATTATCGCCTTCAAGGCACTCCGCGATCGTACGTAGCAGCTCAACAGGCAGACCCAGAAACAAGCTTGTGGTGTCTTCGGGGACGCTGCGGAACGAGCGGACGAGTGATGGGACCGTGGATGGATGAGTTTCGGGCGCTTCATCAGCGCGGTTATTCGTGCGGCTGGAGGGCATGTTCATCTTGCCTGATCAACAAAATGTAAGCAAATGTTGCCCGCAAGATTCCAGAGCGCCAAGATGTCTTCTCTTACCTCTAGAGATGGGTTGGGCGCTGGGAGTGGGGTCCTACATTATCGCTGGTGTCTTTGGGGTAGCGGTGCTCGGAGAAAATTCTGGCAAGAGAAAGAAAAATTGTTGTTGAGGTGAGCAAACGGCAAACGAGGATCACGTGCCCGCGCTTCCCGCTCGCAGCCGAGCTTTCACCTTCACCAACCACACCAGATGCGGCAAGAATTTATGATCGATTGGCTCAGCAAAGCCACACCCACAGTACGACTAAAGTATAGCCTGTGTATCCTTAACACGTTTTATAAAGTCTTCTCACTTACTAAAAGGCTATTAAAGATAGACACGCTATTAGTTTGGGCTGTAACTATTGTTGTAGCCCTTAAAGTCAGTGGATAGCTAATGCTGTCTCAATCGATCACGAATTATTGCCGCAACTGGTGACCAAGTGCTGTAAATGACTCAAAACGGAACCTTAATTGCTTGATCGCGTGCTACATAGGAACTCACTAGCCGTAGGCGCATAAAGATGCAAAGTTCTATGAAACATTCTCGCGTTCTGCTTTCCATCATCTACTATCATTCCGTGTGTGTATTCCTATAGCTCTAGCAACCACTCCTCAAGCAGATAGCTGACGAACAACAAATAATGCAACCTCCCCCGATGCTTCTACACAGCCTCTATTATCTGCTGGCCTGCTTGGTGAGCCACTTTATTCCGTCTAGAACGCGCGTGCGCGAGCTGAACGCTCGTCTGCAGCGAAAACGGCTCGAGCGAGCTTGGGGTGGACCTTCATGAACTCTGCGAGCATGGCGATGAATTCTTCGTTGAACTCACCACGACGACGGAGGTAGGCGAGGCGCTCGCCCAGGGCCACGAGGAGGTCGTCGACCGGCTCAAGGGCCAAGCGCTCAACGAGCTCGCACTCATCCATCAGCGGAGTGCGACGCCGCAAGTGATCTTTGTACGCCCGACAAAAGTGACGGACGTATTGCTCCATGCCAAGTGTATGCGCGGCATGGCGGACCTTAATGAGGTCCATGTTGGACGTGGGCAGCGCGACACCGAACTTGTCACCGCCCCTGGTGATGGATGTGAGCCACTCGACAAGAGCCTTGAAGGCTTCGTCGTCGATGATGGCGGGGATCTTGTAACCCTTGGCTCCTGGGTTGGCATCGAAGTAGTCGCGGAAGACAGAGGAGACGACAACGAGGGCGAGTTTAGGAGCGACAGAGATCACTTCGTCTTTCTGGTTGACGATGGTGACCACGTCGCTTAGAGCAATCTCACGGCGAGGGCCGGCTGGCCACTGGCGCATGTCGTGGCTGAGGGTAGACATGGCGCGGCCCACAGCGTCGACCTGGAGTCGAGCTGGCAGGGGAGCGTTATAGCTGCGGCACTTGTGGTTCGTAGAGTCTATATCGACGCTTGCTTGTGTATCAGAGATTGCGGTGGAAGGTTCTTGCTGAAGTGCTGATCGAAAGTGTTGATGTGCTGAGAGGTTGGGGAGCGGGTTTGGGAACTGGTGTGGAGAACAAAGTGGAAGAAAACGGTGTTTATATAGGAGAAGGAGAAGAAAAAGAAAGCGACGGATACCCGCAGTGATCATATCAGGTGCAGTGGGTGTTTGTCGGATTAGTGTGGCCGTGATCAAAGCATTCACTGCTGAAACTGCCGAGATTCTTGAAGACTGGTGATAATTGAGTCTGTGCAAATTGTCTTTATGAATTCCGCGTATATCTGATTGTTGGGCTGTCGAGAAAACTGCGCAGATTGTTAGCAAGCAATGCCTTCATGGCCATGCATATCGACAATCTCCGGAGCGGGTATCAGACATCCAAGAAATCCTCGGGCTTAACCCGGGTCCCACAATGCCTCTGCAGCGAATCTCCGCCTTCTGTCGACATATACGCAATGAATGATAGTACTTGGCAGCAAACAGCCTAGTGATGGAGCTGGTAGCTGCGGAAACTTCTCACCCCCCTGATATAAATAGACTCTCGCCCGCCATAAGTTCTCCCCACTCTTCTCCCCACTCCTCTCCGTCATTATTCTTGAAGCTCTTAACCACTACGCCCCTATCCGCAAGTAATCAGAGTCGCCACCCTTTTCCCGCACACAGCAGCCCACGAGATGTCATACCTTAGCAACAACCGCACACGCCGCCAGCCTCGTGGCTACGTGGCGGGACTATCGCCAGAAGGCCAAAGTGAGTATCCGTAAAGCGAGGGCTGTTAGATTTTGCGAGCCTTTGGAGTGCTAATCAGTTGCAGTCAACAAGGTCATCGCGGACATAAACAGCCTCAAAGACGGCTACAACCTGCGCGCGTGGTCAGCGTCCGCGCGTAAGGAGCTCACGCCGGCGCTGACCATCACACTTGTCGTCGGCGAGGATGTGAAGTCCGAAGTTCACGTCCCCAACCTCCCGTTCATCGTCGTCTCGCCAGTGATCCGCAACTACCTTCTCCAAAACCCCTCCGCAGTCAAGGCCAAATTCGTCCACCCGGCCGTCTCGCTTGGCGCCGTCCAGAAGATCGCGGCTTGGCTGACAGACGTGTGCCTCAAGCAGGACTTCCCCGAGCTCCACATACCCGTAAGCGCAATCGGGTCCACAAACTTCATGTAAGACATACACTGACTTTGTACATTCATCTTCAGAACGACCTCGGCGATCCCCTCAAGCTTCGCCTTACGGCCCACACTCTCGGCATGGAGAGCTTTACTGGCTACTTCGACGCGTACTACATCGACGCGCTGCAGGTCCGTGTCCCGTCTCTTTGCGAGATCGACACTGTTCTCGAGAACACCGGCAAGGACAAGAAGGGCGACGCGATTGTAGTAACTCTGGCGAACCACATCAGCTATCTGTGTCGCTACCACAAGGTCTTCCCGGCGGAAGAGAAGACGTTCGCGGACATCCTGGCCCAGAAGAAGTACGAGGCTCTGCTGCTGGCGACCAGCGACACTGAGGTCGAGGCTATGGCGGAGCGTTACGCGATGGAGCCCATTCCTACTGAGGTTGTTGATTGAAGGAATCTTGGACATCTGCAGGGTTGTGTGTTGCTAAGCGTGCACGAATGTGCTCGCACATATAGTGCCAACATGCGGGACAAACTGAATGTCAAAGCTGTGGACTCGGAAGACACGACGGGCTGCGCATGACACAGTGCCTTATCATGTCCGTAGCAAAGTATTCTTAGCATCCCAGGCCCCAAACGGACGGCTCTCATAATCACGGTCCTCCCATGATCATAACAAGAATCTCCCTAGACTATGAGCGTGATCGTGTCCTGTTCTCTTCGCCCCATGTCTTGTGCAATACCATGCATTCTGACAAGCCCCCAACTCTTTCCTAAAGGACGCCTTTGGCCGTCATTGCTGTCGTCGATGACGTTTGGATTATATTCGCTGGGCTCAGATATCCTCGCTGAGCAATGTTTTGGAGCACGGAAGATTTTTCGGACATCTGTAAAGAACGTCATCACCACGCGTAACTGTTGAGATCTGCGTCGGACGATACTAACAGTGACGGGCCGATATCGATGGATTTGATAGCTGCAAAGACGTTGAAGAAGCAATTGGAACAAGCATCGCGCAGCGACGATCTTCCATGTCCACCGGCAGAACGCCGTCGCACTAACCGCCTTCGGCACCGCATCCGTCTTCCGCCCAACGATCAACATCAGCACCTTACCGAAGTTTGTTTGTTGACCCCAGATTTCTCCTCTTTCCCCTCAGCCCGGTGCGAGGCCGGTCAAATTGTACCACACAGGCTGGCCATGCGGGAAGAGCGTGAGCAGCATATAAGTCCGATGCATGGCTGGATGTTCACGATGCATCCTTCAATCATCCAGGTGCCCGTGGAATCATGATTTTTGTGAAAAGAGCTTCGCTATTACCGCTGCTGGCAACTGTGGTTGCTGGGCAGAATGGTAAGGTCGACCTTCCATGATCTGACCAGAATACTGATCGTTGCAGCGAGTGCAGCTATCACAGCGCGAGGGACAAATTTCACGCTGACCGCCGATGGCATGTCATATTTATTTCACGTTGACACGAAGTCTGGGGATCTTGTATCGGACCACTTTGGAGGACCTGCCAGCGACTTTATGCCACCAGCCAACATCAATCCCAGTGGCTGGAACGATGGGCTGGCAAATCTGCGTCGTGAGTTCCCAGACGTGGGCAGAAGCGACCCCCGCTTGCCGGCGATACACATTGAGCACGCCGATGGCGACACGGTGTCCGCCTTTCGCTACCAATCGCACAACATCACGCAAGGCAAGCCGACTATACAAGGTTTTCCGGCCACTTATGGCGAAAGCGGTGATGTAACGACTCTGCTGGTCCAGCTGTACGACAACGTGTCGGACGTCTCGGCCGCTTTATCGTATTCGATCTTCCCCAAGTACAACGCCATTGCACGTAGTTTCAGCATCACCAACCGTGGAAAGACGAATGGATCCGGCGCGATCGTTATCGACAGGGCGTCAAGCTTCAGCACAGACTTTCCAAATATGGACCTCGAGATGATCGAGCCACATGGTGACTGGTCCCACGAGTTCCAGACCGTGAGACGGAGAATCGACTACGGCGAGACCTCGTGCGCACATCTCTCTTCATGAAAGTCTCAGGCACTAACCATTTGCAGATTCGGAAGCAAGGCTGGGTACGCGTCGCACGTACACAACCCGTTCTTCGCGCTCGTTTCACCTACCACGACGGAAAGCTCAGGCGAAGCATGGGGCTTCAACCTCGTATGGACCGGAAGTTTTCAAGCCACTGCTGAGAAATTCTCGAACAGCTACACCCGAGTGCTGCTCGGCCTGAACTCGCTACACACGAGCATACGAGTGCAGCCCGGCGAGACCTTCCAATCCCCTGAAGCCGTTGCGGTGTACTCTTCCGAGGGTGTCGGCGGCGTATCACGCTCTTACCACGAGTTGTACAAGAACCACCTATCACGCTCGAAGTTTACCAAGGAGACGCGACCAATCCTGCTCAACTCGTGGGAAGGTCTCGGTGCAGACATTAATGCGACTTCGCTTGACAATCTGGCGAGCGAGTCGGAAGAGCTTGGAGTCCAGCTGTTCGTCACCGACGATGGATGGTTTGGCGTTGACTACCCGCGTGACAATGACACGCTAGGGTTAGGCGACTGGACAGTCAACCCTGCAAAATTCCCGGATGGTCTCGCGCCTTTTGTACAATCGGTCAATAATCTTACTGTTCTCAATGTATCCTCGCCACTGCAATTTGGTATCTGGGTGGAGCCAGAGATGGTGAACCCGAATTCCACGCTTTACCAGGAACACCCGGAGTGGGCAATGCATGCTGGAAAACACCAAAGAAGTCTCACAAGGAACCAACTTGTGCTGAACGTGGGCCTACCAGAGGTGCAAGACTTCATCATTGGCTTCATGACGCGTCTGCTTGACTCCGCAAACATTCAGTACATCAAGTGGGACAACAACCGTGCCATCCACGAGATGGCGCATCCGTCGGACGACTACAAGTACATTCTAGGTCTCTACCGAGTCCTTGATAACCTGACCACAAGATACCCAAACGTTCTTTGGGAAGGCTGCGCATCAGGCGGCGGGCGCTTCGACGCTGGACTCTTATACTACTGGCCGCAGCACTGGACAAGCGACAATACAGATGCGTCCAACCGTCTCACGATCCAAATGGGCACATCGCTCGTCTACCCGCCATCAGCCATGGGCTGCCACGTCTCCGCAGTACCCAATGGCCTTACCCACCGCAACATCAGCATTGAGTACCGTGGCCACGTCGCGATGATGTGCGGCTCATTCGGTCTAGAACTCAACCCCTCCGAGCTGACTCCCGAGGAAGCGTCCGCCGTTCCCTCCATCATGGCGCAAGCCAGGCGCGTCAACCCGATCGTTATCAGTGGGTCGTTCTACCGTCTCGCGCACCCCGACTCCAGTAATTGGCCGGCTGTGCAATTCGTGAGCGCCGATGGAAGCCAGGCGGTCGTGTTCGCGTTCCAGCAACTGTACATGATCAAGCCTGCGCCACCACCACTTAGGCTGGCGGGCTTAGATCCAAAGGCGAGGTACAGCAATGACTTGGATAATGCGACGTATAGTGGTGCGACGTATATGAATGGTGGGATGAACATCAACTTTGCCAATGGAGACTATCAGAGTAAGATGATTTGGCTGAATAAGATCTGAGCGTAGGTAGTATCAACGTACAAGTCATGTCGCAAGTACACGTGACCCAAAACTTCTTAGATCTGGTAACTCAAGTTCCCGACTTCTCGCGTTCACTATGTCTTGAAGGTTGACATTCGAGCTGCTTCGTACACTCGGCTCACTTAAAGGATTGCCTTCGCCTAAACCCAAATTCGAGAGCGTCGCGAATGACGGGTCGAGTACAGACTCGCCAACACGATAGAAATCCCGTCCCAACTCTGCGTGAAACAGCTTCGAATCCATACAGGCTCACAGTTCAGCAGCTATCCTACCAGCATGTTCCTCGCGCAATCTTTCCATGAAACGAGTCGTCGAAAGGATTCAGCGCGCCCGCAACATTCCAAAACTCCCTCGTTGACCAGCATGTGCGCGAGTCGCTCACAGGCAATGCCGTTAGCCCACGGCGTTCAAGATAGCTAGCCACAGCTCTTTGCAGCAACTTACGCCCCTCCTCGTCCACGGAAATTCCCTCAACGACGTTTGCGTGGAATCGAACATCGTCGCCTAGGTCAGTCAAGCTGGAAGTGAAGCGCCGACGATCTTCCAAGAAGCGCGGCACCCGCTTTGAGAGGAGCGTTGAGGATCTCAAGGCCGGGTCACATCGATGGTCGGCATAAGAGGCGAGAAGTGCCATCACGTACGCTGGCGGTAGCTTGTACACTTTACATGGTTTTGTGATGGTGTCGATGATGTGTTGGTGGTCACTCGAGGGCGTAGTGTACCAGTCACTTGTATTTATCTTCTTGCACAGATCTCTCAGGAGGTGTGCGACGCGGAGGAGCATTTGCCTCTCTTGTGCGGAAAGTAGTGCTGGTATGCTGTCTCCCAACATGGGGTTCAAATTGAGCCCGAGTGTTGCGATGTCACCTTCGAAGGTGAATGCTAGGATTTCAAGAAGCCAGCGGCTCAGCAGTGAGACCGCTTGTGTACATTCGTTGCTCTGGACATAGTGGTCTTTGTCATCTATGCTGTCCCATCGTGGTTTGCTCGGTGGAGTTGGAGTCGGCGTAGTAAGAATCGGCGGTGTTGGCATAGAGTCCTCGACTGTGGAGCTGTTGGTTGGTGTAGGCGGTCCGTATGGTGGAGGCAGTTCTGTTGTGAACATCTTGCTTGATGATGAAGTCACGTCTCTCGCGGGTATGGAGCTCAGAGATGACGAGCTCGAACTTGCTGTGAGATTGAGAGAATGTGATTTGGCTCCCCAAACATTTTGACGACGATCAATTTTTAACTCCCGGGACTTCCATCTCTACATCGGTGGGGCGCTAATGCTAGCGAATTCGTGTGAGAGCATTTCTGCATGCGGTGTAAGCGTACCACAATACCCCATACAATACGCGCAAACCCATCCTACTGCACTTTGCGAACAGCATTGCTCGAATATCACGGGAACGTGTGCTGGATAGATTCGCGTATTTGAAACCTCTCTTCGTCCACAGCTCTAGCGCATGAGGGCAGCAGTCACACTGATCGAACGGTTCTGCTACTTTCAGCTGAGTCTTTCTTATGCTAAGTTAGACGAGAACGTAGTAGTAATGTCATTGCGTCAGGGATTCAAGGACGGGTGGAAAAGTGGTAATATATGCATTACTCAATACTGCGCCGCCGAATGCTTCGTTCTCAATCGCGTTACTCCAACACGTCCAATTCTACCCCAGTCGTCTCTTCTCTATACTCCCGGCATTCCCAACACAGCCCGCACCTGCGGTACACCTCTCGGCATGAAGTACACACCGTACAACCCAACAAACGCCACCATCAGCCCCGTGAACTTCTCAAACCACGTATGGAAGTACGCAGCCGTCATGAGCAGCATCCACCACATGAGTCCCGCCACACCCAGCGCAAACTTGACGCCTCGTGCCGTCGCATCGCCCTCGGTCTTCACTTCCTCTTTCTCGACTGCAACACTCGCTGTTTTTCCATCGTTGAGTGTGATCAGCCTGCCGTCCCTCAAGCCCTCCATGCGCGTCAGCGCAGGCAGGAACTCGAGCCATAACAAAGAGCTCCCGAGAATGAGAAGGAATACATGTCCCGAGATATCGTGCCCGCCCTTCCACGTCCCACCCACAGCCTTGCACGTCGCAGCCGTAATGAACTCTCGCGCATCACTCATATCCACACCCTCCCCCTTCCTCAGCTTCTCGCACTGCCCGCCCGTAAAGCGAAACATGGTATCGATAAGCGGCGGCCCAAAGAACCACTGCGTCACGAAGATCCACCACGTCGTCACACACACATATCTCAGCACCGCCGCGACTCGTCGCCTCGCGCTAAATCCTGGGTGAAATACCAGAAACACAGCGAATGCCAAGGACGTCCAGAACCAGCCTATTTTGACAAAGTACACGTTGAACACGTTCTTCTTCTGGGCGAAGTATGAGGGTGCGAACTCCGAGACATGGGATTGTGTTGTGGCTGAGTAAGGCGCGCTGCGTGAGTTCGGGGACAGCGTGCTGAAGATGCTACCCAGGAGGAGCGTGAGCGGGTAGATGGCGAGGAGTTGGGCTTCCAGGCGGGTGGGAAGGAAGGGCGAACGACGCGTGGAGGAGAGGGGCGGGCGGATGGTGCTGGTGGGCATAGTGGAGGTGATGGGTGGGGAGACGGAGTCGTCGACAGGGTTGAGTTTGCGCCGGGTGGACATTGTGTCGTCGTGTTGGTGTATCGTGGAGGTTGAGAAGAGG
>Ga0265798_10003600_pt1 | contig 21885 bp, 22 predicted proteins | sample P3T30metagenome_FD_192430 | JGI IMG/M metagenome (GOLD analysis project Ga0265798, IMG submission 192430) | Plant litter microbial communities from East Loma Ridge, Irvine, California - P3 T30 | ecosystem: Environmental > Terrestrial > Plant litter > Unclassified | place: USA: California... | reverse complement strand
CTATGGGCGCCTGCCTAACGCGGTTGCGCAGGTTGCTCAGGCTATATTGCAGTATTTCGTTATGGTCGTAAATTAGTTTAGGCACATCGGCAATTTTGTACCATTTGGCATCGCTTGCAGTAAAGCCTGCCTTAACATCATAATCTTCCCTTTTAATAAGGGCGTTATAACCTATGGTAATAACCCGCCCAAGCGGAAAACGGTTGGTATCGCCAAAGGCTTTAAGCTGTTCCAGGTAAATATTATCAAGGCCTGTAAGTTCTGCCAGCAGCCTGTGTGCCGCAGCATCTATACTTTCGCTTTCCTTAATCCAGCCTCCGGGCAAACCCCACTCTCCTTTACGGATGCCTTCGGCGTGCTCTATAAGCAGCACCTCCAGCACTCCTTTATCAAATCCAAAAACCACACAGTCTATAGTTATGGCATTCATTACCGTACGTTCTACCGTTTTGCCGGATTCTTTGTCGATAAATTTCTTAAGCATATACGTATTATAAAAGTACCACGAATATAGTCAAAAAACGTTAATTGGAGGTTCCATAAAAAAACCTGCAGGCTTTTTAGCTTTGCAGGTTTACCATCTCGCCCTTTGTGGCACTACTACCGGGGCTACACCATCTATCTTTTTTCGGATGGATGCCAAATCTCTTACGGTATCCGGAATCTCGGCCCATCGGCTTACTCTTTGATGATGCGTATGGTTAACATTATGGAAGGCTGTAAACATAAGCGGTTTTCCTTTACAATAGTCAAGATTTTTGCAGTGGTCATCTATCAGATAATCGACATCTATAATACTTTTATCACCACAAAATATAACATTCTTCCAGCTTATAAACGGAAAATGCTCCTGTAACCACTGGTGCTTTTCATATAGCGAAAGCGGAAACTCCATTGCGGCAGACACTATATATACATCAAAATCTTTCATAAGGTCTTTAACAGCCTCTACTGCCCCCTCCATAACAGGCAGGTACCTAAAAAAGCCCGGTGTGTACAAAAACTGCCTGAACACTTCGTTTTGCGGAAAAGCTTCATGTTCCTGTTTACCTGCAAGGTCTTCTTTTGTTAGCAATGTACCGGTGGCCTTATGGTACCATTCCAGTAATTGTGGCTCTACGTCGGCAAGCACGCCGTCCATATCTATGCCAATTGTTCTTCTTCTTTGCGTTTTCATAAAGTAGGTTTTGCATTATAACGCAGCAAATGTAATCATATTTTGCAATATGATGCAAATATTTGCAAAGTTTTGCAATTTTAAATTTATGTATCTTTGCAGTAAATTCATTGTAAAATGGTAAAAGAAGAGCGCCTCCAGCTTATTTTAGACCAACTTGGTAAAGAGAGTAAAGTACAGCTGGCGGAAATGAGCCACCTGCTAAACGTATCTGAAGACACAGTGCGCCGGGATATTAAAGAACTTAATGAGCAGGGATTGCTGCGTGCCGTGCGCGGCGGCGCCATATCTAACTCTTCTGTGCCGCACCACTACCGCGACAGGGAAAAATATGACGTAGGCCAAAAAAAGCTTATTGCAGAAAAAGCCATACCCTTTATAAAAAACGGGCAAACTATTTTTATGGACGGAGGCACATCTGTACTGGCAGTGGCGCAAATGCTGCCAAAAGACCTAAATATTACTGTAGTGACCAACAGCTTTCCGGTGGCCGATGTACTGGAAGACCATCCTAACGCCGACGTAATTTTTGCAGGAGGCAGGCTTTATAAAACAGCCTTTACCACTATAGGCCACGAAACCATACAAACCATACGCAACGTACGGGCCAATATTTATTTTATGGGTGTAAGCAGCCTTAACACCATAGGCGTTACCGGTAAAAGCTACGAAGATGTGCAGGTAAAAAAAACAATGGCAGAAATGTCTGCACAGGTTATTGCGCTGTCTACCCTTGCCAAAATTAACACCGCCCAGGCTTTTTATATTTGCCCTACTACAGATATTGATGTAATTATTACTGAAGCCGACCCTAACAGCGAAGAACTTAGCGCTTATAAAAAATTGGATATTGCTATAATTTAATAGAAATCAGCAATAAGGTGTAGTTGCTATGCCCAAAAAACACCGTTTACCACCGAAAACGTGTAATACATCGGATTGATATGTGAAAATTTTGTTAAAATAAATATCTTATTTATCTTAGTATATATTTACACACTTAAGTTATGCCCTCAAATCCGGATTTATTAGCCTTTATAGCCCTGACATGTATTGTTGCCGGCTATCTCATTTTTAAATTAGTAATAAAAAGGTTATCTTTTGAAAGGAAGAGAACCCTGATTATTCGGTTTCAACAACTCAGGAAACAATCTTTAAGTTTACAGGAATTGCTTAGCGAGTATATGCTTTCTACCAATGCCGAACGCAAACTGGTTAAAGATAACGTTACGTTTGCAGAGTATTACCGCCAGCTGAAGAGCAATCATGTAACCCACCTCTCGAGTAAGTTTTTAGACAAGCTTCAAAAAAGCAACAACCCATTGCTGCTTAAGAAAACTGCCGATGTTTTGAAACATCAGGAGATAAAATTAAAAGATGCCGAAAATGTAATTTCAGGCGTTGTGATTAATAAGCAACTTTAAATTGTATTTACGACATCTATCAGCATTTTGTTTTTCAATATTTTTTAATTTTTGTTGAAAGCCCCTTTTAGGGGCTTTTTTCATTTTACATGACAATAAAAATAAGCTAATATTGCAGCATCATCAAATCAAAAAACATTATGAGATACGTAATCGCATTCTTTTTCCCGTGGTTATCGCTCTTCCTCCAGGGAAAGATACTTTCGGGCTTTGTGTGCCTTGTACTGCAAATTACCCTTATAGGCTGGATACCGGCGTTTATATGGGCTGTTACAGCACTAAACCGCATGTATGCCGACCGAAGGAACAGGCAGGTAATTCATGCCATCAAAAACCGGAGGTAATTAATCTTATCTTTTAAAACAACAAAACCCGGTAAATACCGGGCTTTGTCTATCTTTTAGTATGGCTAACTGCCTTTAACCAGTGTAATAAGTTTTTTACCGCTGGTGATAACCGCTACGGCAAGTAGACCGGCAACAATCCCGGCACATAGCTCTCTAAGGGTATCATGTAACCCAGGAAGCATGTGGTGCAGGTATTCTATTTTATGTAAAAATATGTTTCCTGAAACCAATAACAATGCTATGGTACCTACTACCGCCAAGACCTTTATAATAATAGGCAGCGCCTTTACCAGTACGTTGCCCAGTGCGGCAAAAAAGCCTTTATCCTTAGCGCGTTTTATAAGGCTAAAACCGGCATCGTCCATCCTTACAATAAGGGCTACAATGCCATATACGCCTACAGTGGCTAAAACCGCTACTATGGCAACGGTTATTATTTGAATAGTAAGGCTTTTATCAAGTACGGTACTAAGTGCCAGTATCACTATTTCTAACGACAGGATAAAATCAGTGGTAACGGCCGATTTGATTTTAGTTTTCTCGGCATCAGCACCTTCTTCTTCTTTTTCCTCTATTACTTCATGCCCCTTTTTTGGGCGGTGAAAAAGGAATTCAATAATTTTCTCCACACCCTCATAAGCCAGGTAAAACCCGCCTAAAATCAATATAACCGTTATTGCTACCGGAAGGAGCACATTTAGCGCAAATACTATGGGTATAATAATAAGTTTATTGATAAACGAGCCTTTAGTAATTGCCCAAAGCACGGGCAACTCTCTTGACGATAAAAATCCGGTTGCCTTTTCGGCATTAACGGCTAAGTCGTCGCCCAGTATACCCGCTGTTTTTTGTGTTGCCACTTTGCTCGCCACTGCCACATCATCCATTAAGGCAGCTATATCATCTAAAATTGCAAAAAAACCTGAAGCCATATTGTGTGTTAATTGTAAGGCCGTAAAAATAGGAAATTAAATATTGATTGATGTGCGTGCTGCAATGCAACTTTATGCCGCTTATGTTATTTTTTTGAGGTTATATAGGCTTTTTTTATCCTGTCCAGCTCAGGAAAAGCCTTGAGCAAAGCCACGGTGTCTGCTAACAAAGCTTCGTTTTCCATAGTTTTATCGCAATAGCCAGAATACAATTGTTCTACCACCTCCATACCTTTTATAACATTACCAAATGCCGGAAACCCTTTTACCCCATTATAGTCTACTGTATCAAGGTACGCGTTGTTTTTTATATTAATAAACAAGTCGGTACCCCGGCTGTCTTTACCATCTCGGGCAAAACTAATAGCCCATTTTTTGTTGCCATACAACACAGGCTCATCGGGCACCTTAACTGCGGCCCATTTTTTATTTTGAAGGGAATCGGTGCTGCCAAACTGGGCAACAAAATTAGGCACTACCCTATAAAACAGCGTATTATCATAATAGCCATTTTTAAGCAGGTTGTACAGCCTGTCCGCCGCCATGGGAGACCATTCCCTTTTAACCTCAATATCAAAATTGCCTTTTGTGGTTTCAAAAGTTGCTGTAAATGTCTCAGGGGCAACCCAATCTGTTTTTTGAGTGGCACAGCCTGTTAAAAATACAACAGAAAGCAACAGGGCAATACGTTTTAGTTTATACATATATGGTTAGTTATAAGATGAATAAGGTTTATACCTGCCGAAGTTACTTAAATTATCATACAGATAATTGAAAAACTAATTGAGCATTAATAATTGAGCGTAGTTTACTTAGAAGAAAAAGTAACGAAGGCACTTGCCTTTATTTCGCTTTATAGTAGGGAAGATGCACAAACTGTAGCTTTTTACTTATCTATTTTATACTATTGTTTAAAGTGCTAATTATTTTTTAGGCAAGGACCTCAACCTCTATAGAGGAAATAGTTGCCGCTGCCGAAAAAGCCCTTAGATTACTGTATTATATGGCCTTTAGGAGCACGAAAACGTTGTAATATCGCCTTCCTTTTGAGAGAAAATTACACTTAAATATGAGGTTGAATATTACATAATTCAACTATTTTAAAATATATATTTAATTTTCAGGTGTTTATATGTAATAATATACTATATTTGTCAAAATTTTTTATTAAAATGCAAGAAGGTACAGTAAAATTCTTCAATGAAGAAAAAGGATTCGGATTCATAACACCAAACAACGGTGGTAGTGAAGTTTTTGTTCACGTTTCAGGTTTAACTGAGAGCATTCGCGAGAATGACAAAGTTACTTTTAACGTAGAAGAAGGTCGTAGAGGCCCTAACGCAGTAAACGTAACAGTAGTTTAATACATATACGGTTAACATTAAAAAGCATCCTAAACAGGGTGCTTTTTTTGTGCTTATTATTCTCCTTTTTTTACCGCTTCAATAAATCTTTCGTTGAGTAGCTGCACAGAAAGCAGCTCGTACAATTTATCTGCCATATCTACGGTGATGTCTTTGTTTTTATCCTGATACGTTACCGAATAGGCTTCGCGCCCGTTTGCCAGGAGCAATACTTTATATCCATTATCTTCTTTAAAAGAACTGACCTCTATGTTGCAGGCACCGCAAGCCGCCATAAAGGTGTCATAAAACGATGGCAAGGCATGTTGTTTCAGCAATTCCTTGATTTCTAATACCGGCCAGCCAAAATTACCTTCCTTATCCCAGCGACCCAATATGGCCTGTTTAAAACGCGTCCTGTTTATTTTAGGCGAAAAGGGTGTTTGCATTTTGGGTCATTATGGGATTAAACCAAAGTTACGTATATATAGATGCCCTTAAAATAAATTTTTCTACGCCATAAGATTTGCCATTACATTTTAAAAATGAGTAATAATGAAATCTCTTCAACATCATTTAGGTTCGTAAACATTAGAAATCCAAAGCTTTCAAAACCATCATCGGTTACCATTACAGATCATCTGTTGAAGCGAATGGTACGCCAATTTCAACAACATGGATATCTGGATGCTTTACTCATAATTGAAATCGACAGTGCCTCTGGCCCATTTGAGCTTATTTTTTTCCAGCTCTCAATTCATATTCCTGAACATAGTGTTTCAAAAGCTCTTCCTCATACTCTCCATCTTCCGCTGGGTAACGCAGGTTTGACGCAAATTTCTCTATTTCTTTAGCACACTGCCAAACCAGGCTCTCCCCGCACGGCACAATCAATGGAGTTTTAGAAAAGACGGCATCTTTATAGGCTTTTTTAGCATCTATTAACTTCCAGCCATTTGCCGTTAAAGCGCTTAGCAAATCATCAAGAAACAAGGCATTCAACAGGGAATGGTGGATTAAAAGTGTATGCTTAATATCTTTTTGAAATACACGCTTCGCTAAAGAATCATAGTAATTTGCCCGGTCTAAAATGTGCTTTATATAATATTCCTTATAGGGCGTCAGGTCGGCATTGCTATCTTTCTGGAGGGCTACAGCGATCTGCTCATCGATATACCAGTCAGAAGCATCAATCGTTACCTGCCCGTTTCTGTAACCACTCTTATTCATAGCCGCCCGCATCGAATCCCGCTTAGCCTCGGTATTACCCTCTTTTAAATACGGAAATCTAAAAAGCCTGGTATAGTTTTTAAAATTTTTGATGATACTATCACCCTTATAAAAATCGGCAATAAAGACGCTACTTGTTTTGGACTTTGCATTGTAGTATAGGTGTGAATACGAGTGATTGCAAATTAAATGGTTTTTCCCGTCCCATTTTTGTAACAAAGTATTTCCGTTAGCATCATCAACCCGCATACCGCATACAAAGAGGGCTACCTTAATTTTATGCTTATCAAGAGTTTTTAAAATTGCATCGTCTCTCTCATTCCAACTTAACATTGGCGTTTCCACTGTATTTGGGTCATCAATTGTTATCGCTAATTCCTTTTGCCCAAACGCGTTTATTTGCATTAAAGTAAATAACACACATGTAAAAATGATTCTAATTTGTCTTTGATGCACCTGTAATAATCTTTTAATTAATTTCAATCTCTTGAAGCGAAAGTAAAGCATTTAAGTACATGAATACATACTTTTGAAAGAAGTACAATCAATGTAATGCTTTAATTTTACAATTTAAACGTAAAGATTCTTACATGTGCCTTTCGTAGAGGACTCATACCTGTGGTTACTAAATGGGCTGGCTGGCCTACTTTGTGAGCTAAAAACCCAAACGTAACTTTATCTTCCTTATTTCCATTTCTGATTGGTTCAAAGTGTTGTATATAAAGGCTTACTTTATCCTAAAAAATCAGGCGGATAGGTTTTCTGGTTGTATTTGGCATCCATTTCTTTTAGCAATGCCCTGCGTGCGTCATCCATTGGCGGAGGCGGCAAAAACTCGCCTATTGCTACCGGCGTGCCTACCTCACGGAACAGCTCCTCAAGCCCCGCCGGAACCACCGTACACAGCAGCCTTGCCTGTTGCCCTGATGTATTTTTAAAACAGTGTATTGCCCCGCCAAAGGGAATGTTTACAAAGCCGTCCTTACCCACCACGCGGCTGCCCGCTTCGGTTTTAAAGGTTACCTCGCCTTCCAGCACGTGGAACATTTCCTGCGTACCGGTGTGCGAATGCGGTGGCGGACCGCCTCCCGGTGGCACTACCATTTCTATAACCGCATAGTTGCCGTTAGTCTCTGCGCCCGAGATGATGATACGGTAATTGCCGCCCGCTATGGCTAAGGATTCTCCTTCGTTAGGGTTGATGATGGTTATTGGTGTGTTCATAGTAGTATTGGTTTAAACCAAAGTTACATACAAATTAGGTATTTTGTTTATATCTATCGTTTGTCTGCTGGTATATATAACCTTGTATACATTTTTATGGTCTTTAAAGATGAAAATTAGCGGCTTGTTGAATTTTATTATCTGTTTAAATGCCATGAGGCGGTTTCTTTGATGCCTTCGGCATAAGATGTGGGTGTAAATGTGAATACATTTTCAAACCTAGCCGAACTAAAATGAAGCGGAAACTCATTTTGGTAATTCATCTCATAGGCTTCCTTCATAAAAGGATCAAACAGCCCTATTACTTTTAATAACCATTTAGGCAGCACTGAAACTTTTGCTGAACCCTTCATAAAACCAGCCGCTAATTTTACAAATTCCTTTCCTGTAAGCGGATCTGCTGCCGGCAGGTGCCACACCTGGCCTACAGCCTTATCATCTGTAGCAAGGATATAAAGCGCTTCCGCTGCATCGGGTGTATAGTTAAATGACCGGGGCACGTTAGGGTTAATAAGCCACTGGGCGCTATTCCCATTTTTCATCCTGTCAAACACCAGCAGGCTGGCAACACTTTTTTCCATTACCCTGGGGCCATAAAAATCGGTAGCCCTGGCAATAGTTGCCTTTAGTGTGCCAGCCGCCATTTCCTGCAATAACATACGTGCAACATCTGCACGAACCCTGCCTTTTTGACTTACATAATTGTAGGGGGTATCTTCGGTTATCTTACCGTCAATCTTGCCATACATATATATGTTATCAAAAAATACCAGTTTTGCACCTGTTGCCTTACAGGCATCTATAACGTTGCGCATAATTACAGGCCATTGCTCTTTCCATATTTTTACATTATAGGTAATACCTATTACAAGATATACAACATCCGAACCCAATATGGCAGAAAGCACCTCTTCTGAATTAAGCGCATTTGCCGTTACCGATTCTGTTCCTTCAACATGCTGCGGGGTTCTTGATACAAGCCTGATGTTTACATTGTGTTTTTTTTATACCGGAATAAGTTCTGTTGCAATGGTGCCGTTAGCACCTAAGATAGTATGTGTCATGATTTTGAGATTTAGAATTGTTTTTATTTCTAAAGCAAAACTACGCCACAACTGTTTACTGCCATTGTAAGAAAACGAACGGGCACAAATGCCACAAGTATATTTATGTGCTTATATCTGGATTTTTGGTGCCGGAACCTACCGTAAAAAACTCCCTGCCTTTTAGGTCCTTTATAAATTGCTGGGGCGTTGTACCCAGAAAATGCTGAAAATCTTTAATAAGATGGCTTTGGTCATGATAATTATAGGCTGTAATAATTTCAAACATGTCAGGTGTTTGCGGACCCAATTCGGTTAGCCGCGCAATAACCATTTTAAACCTTAAAAACCGCAATAATTCTTTTGGCGAATAGCCTGCATACTTCTGGAACCGTATCTGGACGGTGCGTTCGGTTAAATTAGCGTCAGATGCAATGGCCTTTACCGGATGGGTTGCCGGGTTATAAAAGTAATGCTCGCCATCAATAAGGGGGCGGGCGGCATCATCCATCTCATTGATATAATGAGCCACATAGCCCGAAATAATACTTAACCTGGCTTTAATATCTGCAATATTTGAAAGTTCGTCCCACAGGTCGTCAAAAGAAAATTTATCGGTCAGCGTCCCGGGGGCATATACCGTTTGCCCATCAAAATTATTGAGCGGCACTTTAAAAAGCCTGTAAAACCCGCTAGGCCTAAAGTTTACTACAATAGCATCGGCACCTTCGGTAAGCTCATAATTCAGCATTTTTCTAAGGGGGCCTACCACGGCGCATCCCTTTTTAAACTCATGGGGCGCGTCAGCATTATTAAAGGATATTGAAACAGGAGTGCCAAAGTTAAATATCAGTAACATTTCCAGGCTGGGCGATAAGTGTTTAGCCACAGGTGTACCCTCAGTATGGAAAATATGGTAATAGTGGCTGATAACATCATTTAAGGTTCCGCCAACGGTGTACAGCATACCATTTTTGTCTTCGTATTCCATAAATGACTATTTTATATTTATCTGACAGTTTAAAAAGCTATGACAACTATTTCCAAATGCATATTAAAATCAGCGGCAATATACTGATTTAATATATGATGTAAGTTATTAGAAGCCCATAGTAGAGGCTGCGCCTTGCCACGCGCTTGGAAAGAAGGGATTGCCTCCGGCCATCCCCGGCAGGTTTAGCAGTTCAAAGAAAATCATGCTTCGGCACTATCGTGCCAGTAGCATTTTTTTGTTTTCCGCGCTTAGGCTAAAGCTGCGCTTTGCCACGCGCGCAAAACAAAAAAATGCTCCCACTACGTGGAAGCATTGATTTTCTTTGGCAGAGAGGAAGGGATTCGAACCCTCGATACCCTTGTGGAGTATACACACTTTCCAGGCGTGCGCCTTCGACCACTCGGCCACCTCTCTAAAATTATGTGGGCAAAATAACGATTAAAAAGTTGTTATTGCAACCTTATGATGATAATTCTCCGTGCAGCGGGGTTTCAAACAATTCCTTAAAATTATGGCGGGGTACGTTTTGGCCCAGCAGGTACATCATCTTGGTTATGGCGGCTTCGGTGGTAATATCTGTACCGCTTATAACGCCTATTTCCTTTAGCAGCGTGCTGGTTTCGTACTGGCCCATGTTAACGCGGCCGCCGCTGCACTGGGTTACATTAACCACATGCAGGCCTTTTTCTATGGCTTTTTGCAGTATGCCTATAAACCAGTCTTCGGTAGGGGCATTGCCGCTGCCATAGGTTTCTAATACTATACCCTTAAGGCTTGGTATGTTTACCATTGCGGTAAGCACCTGCGCCGTTAAGCCTGGAAATATCTTTACAATAGCCACATTGCCATCAAAATCTGTCTTGGCGTTAAATGACCCGCTGGTTAATGAGGGCAGTAACTGCTCTGTATGTACCTTAAGGTGCACACCGCTTTCGGCCAGGGCCGGATAGTTAGGCGATGTAAAGGCGTTAAAATGTTCTGCGCTTATTTTTGTGGTGCGGTTGCCCCGGTACAACTTGTATTCAAAATACAGGCATACCTCCTGTATTACAGGAGCGCCGTTGTGCTGCAGCGAGGCCACCTGAATGGCCGTAATGAGGTTTTCTTTGGCATCGGTACGCAAATCGCCTATGGGCAGTTGCGAGCCCGTAAACACCACCGGCTTGGCCAGGTTGTGCAGCATAAAGCTTAAGGCCGACGCTGAGTATGACATTGTATCGCTGCCGTGCAATATTACAAAGCCGTCGAAATCATGATAATTCTGGTTGATAAGGCTGGCCATCTTAACCCATTTATCCGGCTCCATATTACTGGAGTCGATAGGTTTTTCGAACGATACGGTTTTTATATCGCAGTCCAGCTGCCTTAGCTCAGGAATGCGCTGCAGGAGCTTGCTAAAATTAAATACCCTAAGGGCACCGGTGTCAAAGTTTTTAACCATGCCTATGGTGCCGCCGGTATAAATAAGCAATATCCGTGGCTTAGGCATCCTGGTATTTCATTTTGTTAACCACCGGGTTAGCATACATGGCAAGGAAGCCCTCGCGCATTATTTTGTTATCTACATCAATACGCATTTCCTGACGGCGTTCAAAAAGCTGTTTTTCCTTTTCGGTATACTTATCGGCAAACTGGGTGGTATTATTAAGCAGATCGTAAGCTATATAATTGGTAGGCCATAACTTATAATTGGTTATAATGGCATCATCAATAACCTGGGCAAGCGCCTGTACCTGTTTGTTTGTATTGTCGTTTTCGGTTTTTATAGCGTCAAATTCCGTTTCAAGCACATTGCCTATATGCAGGTGTATGCGCTTTTTCTGGCCCATAATACCGCTTATAAGTGTGGTAAAGTCTTCGTTTTTTTCTTTTACATATACCTCGTCATTGGCTGCGGCTAAAAGCTGTGGCATTTTAAGGGCATCGGTAGGGTCGTACTCATAAGAAATAGACACCGGCACAATGCGAATCTTTTTAAAGTAGTCCATTAAGTTAGCCTCATCGCTGCCCATGGCAAGCATTTTAAGCACGCCCTGTTGTGTTGCATCGTTACCATCTTTAGTACGGCCTTCGCGCTGGGCTATCCATACGCTGCGGTTTTCGCGTGTTATCGACTGGCAAATGTACTCGCTCATAAGCTTAGAGCTTTGCAGCAGTTCGCGTGGAGAAAGCCCGCGCTGCACTACAAAGTTGCGGTTAAGGCGGCTCAGGGTATGCAAAAACGTTTTCTGCACCAGGTTATCGCCTATGGCAGATGCCGTCATGATAAGGCCGTGGTCCAGCAACGATACGTTAAGCAGCGAGGTATCAAGAATGATATCGCGGTGGTTAGATATATACAGGTATGGTGTATGCTTATCCAGCTTTTCAAAGCCCGATGTGGTAAGCCCTTCAGAGCTTTTTTGCAGTACCATTTGTATGGCGTTGTAAATAAAGTTTGCCTGGAAGTCGCGCTTAGAATGAGTTTTTTTAAGCTGTTCCATCCAAACCTCGTCCGGCACATCAGGAAACGTAAAACTCATCAGTGCTTTCATCATAGGGTGGTGTGCTACACTACGTAAGGCTTCATTTACTTCGGTATCATAAAAGGGCCTGATATGATCAAATTTCGACATGTGCGTAATAGAAGGGTTAAAACTTATACAAATGAACAAAAATTTTATGGATTTAAACCGAAATTGTTTGTTAAATACCGTATACGGCTTTAGAGTTAGCCGTAGTGGCAGCGGCTATTTCGGCTACGGGCAGGTTATAAATTTCAGCCAGCTTTTGCGCCACTAATGCCGTGTATGCACTTTCGTTGCGCTTGCCGCGGTGTGGCACGGGCGCCAGGTAGGGGCTATCGGTTTCGAGCACAATATTGCTTAGGCTTATATCGTTTAAAAACTGGTCTATCTTGCCATTTTTAAAGGTAGCCACGCCGCCTATGCCCAGCTTCATGCCGTAGCCTATGGCGCGCTGCGCCTGGTCAAAATCGCCGGTAAAGCAATGAAAGATACCGTACAGCCCATCGCCTTTTTCATCCTCAAGCACCTCAAACACCTCATTAAAGGCGTCGCGGCAGTGTATGTTTATGGGCAGACTGTACTGTTTAGCCAGCTGTATCTGCCGCTTAAAGGCTTCCTGCTGCTGTGTTAATAAGGTTTTATCCCAATAGAGATCGATACCAATTTCGCCCACGGCATAGAATTTACGTGCCGCCAGCTGGGCCTCTACATGCGCCAGCTCTTCAAGGTAATTTTCTTTGACATACGTAGGGTGAAGCCCCATCATCAAAAACACATTATCAGGGTATTGCGTCTGTATATCATACATTTGCTGTGTGTAAGACGAATCTATAGACGGTACAAACAGGCGGGTAACACCGGCATCAAAAGCGCGCTGCATCATGGCATCGCGGTCGGCGGCAAATTCTTCACTGTATAAATGCGTATGGGTATCTGTAAATATCATTATTTTTTTATGAAGCGGTAAAATTACAAAGTTGGCGCGGGTTTTAGGTTATGGTTATACTAATTTAAAGTATTTTTGGAATGCTATAACCTCAATTAACCCATGGAGAACCTGTATGATACCCTTAAACAAAAGGGCTACAAACGCTTAAAATTCAAATTATCTAAAACACAGCACCTGCTTATAAAAGCCACCATTAACGGCATAAAAGGCAATTTTATATTAGATACCGGTGCCAGCAACAGCTGCGTGGGCTTTGAGGCAATTGACCATTTTAACCTGCTGGCTGCAGACAGCGATACCAAGGCTGCCGGCGCAGGCGGTATTGGCATGCTAACGCAAACCTCTATTAAAAACACGCTTAAATTAGGCCGCTGGAGCACAAAAAGCTTTGGCCTGGTAATATTTGACATGAGCCATGTAAACGAGGCGCTACGGCAGTATAAGGCAAGGCCTGTGCATGGCATTATAGGCGCCGACGTATTGCTTAAGGGCAAAGCCATTATAGATTATTATAACTTTTGCGTTTACCTTAAATAGCATTTTGTAAGCCTATCCTTGCAGTATGGTCCGTCCCTTTACGTTTTTTCAACTACCGATGGCCTGATTATAAATATATTACGATTTTAAATACGTAAAACGTAATTTTTTTGCACAAAATATAACAATCGCCCCTACAATTTTATTATTATTGTGATATATAAATAACCACTATTTAATAATCACTTTATACAAATGAAAAAATTATTCTTATTTACATGCCTTTCTGCTTTAGCTTTAACGTTTAACTCATGTTCTGACGACGACAGCGCTCCTGCAAACGGCGGTACAAGCGGTTCTGTTACCATGACTATTGACGGCACACAAAAAACATACAACACCGTTACAGTAAGCCCTGACGACCATGTTGTATACGTTACGGCGTCGCAGGACGGCGCTGCAGATAATACCGTAACTTTTAGTGCCTCGAAGGGCACTACGGGCACTGGTGTTATTCCTGGCCTGGAGCTGGTGTATAACGGTAAATCTGCCTATGCAAATAGTGATTTTAACTGTAATGTGGCTGTAAACAGCAACGGTAAATTTAAGGGCACATTTATAGGAAGTTTCCAAATATATAATGAGCAAACCGGCGAAGCGACAGATCACACCATAACAAACGGCAGCTTTGATATAAGCTACTAACAAGAAAACATTACTAGTAAAAAGGCTGCCGTGAGCAGCCTTTTTTTTATCTCTAAACTTTAAAAAAAATTACACATCCTGCAACGTCCTTTTTCATACATTAGCTATACAAAATCAAGCTGTTATGAAAAAAAACTACCTACTTATATTGTTGCTGATCTTATCATTTGCCGGTAGTGCACAGCCCGGCAATAATGATTGTTCCAATGCCATTGAGCTAACCATAAGCCAGGACATAAACTGCAGCACACCCGTAAACGGCACCGTACTCAATGCTACGCCAAGCGCAGGCACCGTAAGTTGCGGCGGTAGCGCCGATGATGATGTATGGTACTGGTTTACCGCCATATATGACAGCGCCTCTATTACTGTAAGCAACTTGAGCAGCCTTACCGCTGTAATGCAATATGAAATTTATGAAAGCTCGTGCACAGGCCCGTCTGTTATGTGTGCTACAACCTACAACAATACCTTTACCGCAAATGTTACCCCGGGTATCAACTATTATATAAGGCTGTATACCGTTACCGGTGCAGCAAACCCACCGGCAGATACTGATTTTACCATTTGCATGGTTACGCCACCACCGGGTATAAGCGTGAGCACAAGCCAGTATACACCGCAGCAATTAGTGCAATCTGTTTTTGTGGCACAGCCGGGGCTGAACGTTACTAACATTACCTCGTCTACAGGCAGCAGCCTTACTGCAGGACAACCCAATGGCCTGGGCTATTTTTCGCAAAGCGACAGCCCTTTTCCTTTTGAAGACGGTATACTACTTTCTACCGGCAGCGCTAAAGCCGCCGAAGGCCCTAACGGTAATATACAAAGCGCAGGTACTACTGCCTGGGGTGGCGATGCCCAGCTCAATACCACCATAGGTGGCCTTTCATCGAAAAACGCCACCGTGCTGGAGTTTAACTTTGTGCCGAGTGCAGATAACCTTGCCTTTAGCTTCTTGTATGCATCAGAAGAATATGGTACTTTTCAATGCGATTATGGCGATGCATTTGCTATTTTGCTAACTGATAATGCTACCGGGTTAACCGTAAACCTGGGTGTTGTTCCGGGTACTACTACGCCCATATCATCTTACAGTGTGCGCAACGGCGCCTACAACAGTGCCTGTGCCGGGGCAAACGTATCTTACTTTGGCACGTTTTATCAACCGGGTGTTGTAGATGGCCCCATAAACTTTAACGGCCGCACCCAGCCCTTTTTTGTAGATACTCCCATTATAGCGGGCCATAATTACCACATTAAGTTTGTAATTGCCGACCGTACCGATGAACAATTTGATTCGGCACTATTTTTAAATGGTGGTAGTTTTAACATTGGCGCCCCCATACCGCCGGATGATAATATACAGATAAGCGCGCTGCAGCCCTATGCCGTGTGCGATGACGATAATGATGGCTTTGCCCTGTTTGACCTTGCAGGCCACGTGCCACAGATATTGGGAGCGGTATCGCCATTTGGCAATTATAACGTTACTTATTTTGAAAACCCCGGAGATGCCGAGACTGGTGAAAATGCCATAAGCATTATAGGTGGGTATACTAACAATGTATCGTTAGAGCAAACTCTGTATGTAAGGGTTACATTAGTAGGCAACACCGATATATATGCTGTGGCAACCCTGGACATTGTTGCCAACCCCAGCCCCATATATGAAGACAATCTTCCGGCTATAGCCATTTGCCCCGGCACAGCTACCGACCTTACTGTTAACGTTAGCGAACTCTGGAATATAAGCCAGTACACAGTAACCTACCACCTTACCGAAGTTGCGGACGTTGCGGGCACTCCTGCCATAACGCAACCACAGGCTTTTACATCTCAATCTGATGAAGTTTTTACATGGGTACGTATAACAGACCCCGAAACCGGGTGTTTTGAGGTGCTGCTGCAACCCGTTTTAACCTGGGCAGCATTTGTGGTAGTAAACATAGATGAAGCCAATGTTGCAGTTTGGTATGAGGATGAAGTTGATGGTTTTGATTTTACCCTGGCGCTTAACGGCGTATCCACAACCCAAAATATCTTTACCCTTGCCGAACTTAACTATTGCAACAATACACTTACCGTTACTAATACTACCTGCAACACCAGTGTAGACATCTTCTTTAGCATTTACCCACCGGCACCAAATGCTGAGAGTCCGCAAATTTTTACCGAAGGCCAAACCCTTGCTGACTTAGAGGTGGAGGGCACCGGCATAAGCTGGTTTACAGCCGCTATGGGCGGCAGCTTCCTGAATATGGATACTCCCTTGCAGGATGGTGTTACCTATTATGCAGCACAGTTTATAGACAACTGCGCCGGCATTGACCGCCTGCCGGTAACTGCTAACCTTGTGGCTGGGCTTAATAGCAACAGCCTTGCCACGATGCACTGCTACCCTAACCCGGTTAAAAACGAACTGATGCTGGAGCACTCTGCCACCCTGCAAAGCGCTATTCTATACAACACACTGGGGCAGGAAGTACTGCATGCAAAAATAAACAACACTGCTGCTACCCTTAACCTGGGCAATCTGGCAAATGGTATTTACCTGATGAAAGTGCAAGCCGAAAATGATGAGAAGACAATTAAGATTGTAAAGGAATAAATTTTTAAATCAACAGGAATTTTTTAGACAGTGCCGGTTATTTTTCAGAAGCATTTTTATGCTTTAAAAAAACCGGATTTATAACGCGAATCCGAAGTCCGAAAGTGAAATATTAAGCACTTTTTTGGCCTAAAAATGAAAAAGCCACGCAAAAATGCGTGGCTTTTTCTGCTATAACCAAACCTCTTTTTTAACGCGCCGCAATGGTTTCAACAAACGTTTTGTTGTTGTAAGTCATTACAAGCGTGATATTTTTTCCTGCAGTATTTTTAACGTCAAACTTTTTAGCAAGGGCTTGCTGACCTGTAACTGTCTCAGCATAAAGCTCATTGTTATTTTCGTCGTACATTTTTATAGCTACCGGTGTTTTTTCTGCGTTCAATATGTTTACTGTAACTACTCCGTTTTTAGCAACCACTACCGGCTTAAGCACCTCAGTAACAGCTTCGCTAACGGTAGCATATTTATCAGCTATGGTAATTTGATGACGAGATACTTTTGCACCTGTCTCAGTTTCAATAAAGTAAGTGCCCTGAGGAAAAGCCGTAAGGTCGTAGCTCCTGTTGATTTCAGTACCATTACCTTTAATGTTTTCGTCAAAAATTACCCCACCATCATTGCTATATATTGCTACATGAACATTATTTGCCTCTAAAACTGTAAAGCTAACTACCTTACCTGCACCTTCTTTAACCCTTACTGATAGCTTAGCATCATTTGCGCTGGCTGTAAATACCGTAAAAGATGCTACAAGTGCTAATCCGAATTTTAATATATTTCTCATAACTTAAACTGTTTTTTGGTTGAACAATTTTAACACTGCTAAATTACACCCATACTGTAAAAATTGTTACATCAATATTTACAACATTGTATGCAATATTAACTGTACGAAAACGTTTTTTAGTTAAAATAAGCAAATATACATACATTTTGATTAAATTTGTAAGGCAAAACCACACGCTACATGAGATATTTAAAGCCTGCACTTGAAGTAGTTGAGCCCTCTTTCGGGAGCTCATTTACCTACATGAAATTTAACCGGAATGCCAACCTTAAGGCACACTTGTGGCATTATCATCCTGAGATAGAGCTGGTTTTTGTAAACGGAGGTTCCGGTAAACGGCAGATAGGCAGCCACATAAGCTATTACACTGATGGCGACCTGATACTTATAGGAAGTAACCTGCCCCATTGTGGCTTTACCGATGACCATACCGGTAATATTGACGAAACCGTGATACAAATGAAGCCTGATTTTTTGGGAGATAACTTTATGGCATTGCCTGAAACCAGGAACCTGCTCCATTTGTTTTCCAGGGCTCGCGGCGGTATTGCGTTTGGCCCTGAAACCCGGCAGGCTGTAGGAAAAAAAATGGAGCTGATGTCGCACCAACTGCCTTTTGAGCGCTTGCTAACGCTCATATCGGTATTGCATGATCTTGAAAAAGCAGATGATTATAAGGTACTTAATGCTGAGGGTTTTGCGCTCGACACGCAGGTACAGGACAATGACCGTATTAATATGGTGTTTAACTATGTAAAAGACAACTTTAGAGAAACCATTGCCCTGGGAGATGTTTCAGAAAAAGCACATATGACGATACCTTCTTTTTGTCGTTACTTTAAGAAGATGACCAATAAGACTTTTGTTCAGTTTGTAAACGAATACCGCGTGGTACATGCCTGTAAGTTACTGGCAGAGAAACCGATATCAATATCTGAAGTAAGCTATGAAAGTGGGTTTAACAACTTTAGCCACTTCAATAAATCGTTTAAAGAGGTTACGGGTAAAAGTGCTTCGCAGTACCGTACAGCCCTTCGTGCCCATCTGGAATAGGCTACTTTAGATCGATCCAAACCGGGGCGTGGTCGCTTGTTTTCTCCCAGCCGCGCACATGGCGGTCTACACCGCCCGCCTTTATCCTGGGCGCTATTTGCGGGCTCAGCAAAAAGTGGTCAATCCGCAAGCCGGCATCGCGCCCATACGCATTGCGGAAGTAATCCCAAAACGTATAGATCTTCTCATCAGGATATAGTGTACGGATGGCATCCGTCCACCCCTGGTCGCGCAGGTTTGAGAAAGCCTGGCGTACTTCCGGCCTGAACAAGGCATCCTTTTCCCAGCGTTCGGGTTTGTATACATCAAGTTCGGTCGGCATTACATTATAATCGCCCAGCATAATTACAGGAATCTTAAAATCAAGCAATTGATGTGCCCTTTCCGTAAGCCGTTCAAACCACCTAAGTTTATAATCAAACTTAGGCCCGGGTGCAGGATTGCCGTTGGGCAGGTACAGGCAGCAGATCAATATATCATTAACCATGCCCTCAATGTAGCGGCTTTGCACATCTTCATCATCGCCCGGCAATGTGCGGCCTACTTCTTTAATTTCATGGCCACGTGCCAGTATCGCTACACCATTCCAGCTTTTTTGGCCATGCCAAATAGCATTATAACCTGCATTATTTATGGCTTCAACAGGAAATTTCTCTCCGGGAGCCTTTAGTTCCTGCAGGCATACCACGTCCGGCTTTGCTTCATCGAGCCAGCGCAATAGTACATTAAGGCGGCCATTTACACCGTTTACATTATAGGTTGCGATTTTCATAAAACATAGTTTATAATGAAGTTACAAAATATTTCATCCTAAAAACACTATTTCACGCAACCTTAGCAATTGCAATGCATCTACCAGATATATTCTGCCCACGGGCAATCATTACTTGTACGACTTAAACCCTGCTTTGCGAAATGGCAGGGTTTTTTTACATTGTTATTTCTTACATTTATAAAATAATGAATATCGATTAGGAATGAAATTGTTTGACAAAATATTTAAACCAAGTAAAACTATCCAACCATCAGCCCTGACTGCAATTACAAGAACAGAAGTACTTGAGGGGTTTTCAATACCCGGAATTATATACAATATGCAATATCATTTTACTGATTTGGAGGTATATAGCGATGGATTAATGTCATGTTGGGGAATGGTTGACCTTGAAATACTTAAAGATAAAATAAATAAAAATTGGGTTGTTAGTTCAATTCCTGATGGGCAGGCGATTTCAATTTTTAGCCTGGGATATTGGCATATTGATAAAGGGCAATGGGAACATACCAAAGAATCGTTATATGATTATATATTTTCACTGGTAAAAAAACTGAATCCAACCCTTGAAAATCTTCATAATTATCACGGTAACAGTTCAAAATCCATCGGAAAGGCAAACGTGGCAAAACATTTTTTACCCAATCCAAAACCCTACTACCTTGATAATCCCGAATCATTTTTACCTAAAAGAATTAGTGGCGAAAAATTTGCTATTTTTTATGTATATAATAGGATAATATACTTAGCGCAGCTCTCAATTTACAAAAATGGACACATTGAAATTACAAATATTCCGGAAAAGAAAACATATAGATTTGATGATTTACAGGAGTTAATAAATAAGGGACAAATAACTTCCAGTCCAAAAATTGGAGAAACGATTGTTATTTCAGGTTTGGGTTCGTTTGTTATAAAATCGGGAGATGGGATTGATATTCATCTTAAATATTCTGAATTTACAGATAAATTTAATGAGTTAAACGGTAAGGAAAACAGCATTGCAAAATGTGCAAGAATTTTTAACGAATACAAAGCATTGCCTACAAAAAAGAATAAAGGAGAACTTAAGGAAGCCTATGAAGCTGTGCCTGAACATCAAAGAATTTTTGTAGGAACAATGGATACGAAAGATTATGAAATTAGACTTATAATATACGGCGATATCGAGAAAGAGCGCTGGGAAGAAGAATATGGCTATGAATATCCTTTTGATGATATGCCAAAGCCTATAGACGAATAATCAATCGTTTTTTATAATATTATAAACAAAAACCCCGCTTAGCAAAACTAAGCGGGGGTTTTATATATCGAACCGGGTTACTTACTAAAGCTCCAGTGCTTTTTTAGGATTGTTATCCATAAGCAGTTCAGCAGGGTTTTCCAGCGCTTCTTTAATAGCTACAAGGAAACCAACCGACTCACGGCCATCAATAATCCTGTGGTCATAAGAAAGGGCCACGTACATCATTGGGTGAATCTCTACTTTACCGTTTACAGCAATAGGGCGCTCAATAATATTGTGCATACCCAATATACCTGATTGCGGAGGGTTAATGATAGGCGTAGAAAGCATGCTGCCAAATACACCACCGTTAGTAATGGTAAAAGTACCACCGGTCATATCATCTACCGTAATCTGGCCATCGCGGGCACGAAGCGCAAGGCGCTTAATCTCTGCCTCAATACCACGGAAAGAAAGTGTTTCTGCATTTCTTACAACCGGTACCATAAGGCCTTTAGGACCTGATACGGCTATAGAGATATCAGCAAAATCATAAGTTGTTTTAAAGTCGCCATCTATCATTGAGTTAACATCAGGAAACAATTTAAGTGCCCTTGTAACTGCTTTTGTAAAGAATGACATATAACCCAGGCCTAAACCGCCATGTTTAGCTTTAAAGGCATCTTTATATTCGTTACGGATAGCATTTATAGGCGTCATGTTTACCTCGTTAAACGTGGTAAGCATCGCTGTTTCGTTTTTAGCAGCAACAAGACGTTCAGCCACTTTGCGACGAAGCATAGAAAGCTTAGAACGCTCTGAGCCACGTGTACCGCCTGTAGGGGTACCCATAGATGCTTTTGCATTAACGGCATCATCTTTAGTAACGCGGCCGCCCTTACCTGTACCGCTTACGGTTGCAGGGTCAATGCTTTTCTCATCAAGTATTTTTTTGGCCGCAGGAGAAGGTGTGCCGGAAGCATAGCTCTTTTCGGGAGCGGGTGCAGCTTTAGGTTCTTCTTTTTTAGGTTCCTCTTTAGGAGCCTCAGCCTTAGGGGCTTCTTCTTTCTTTTCTTCTTTTG
>Ga0265798_10003599_pt1 | contig 21886 bp, 19 predicted proteins | sample P3T30metagenome_FD_192430 | JGI IMG/M metagenome (GOLD analysis project Ga0265798, IMG submission 192430) | Plant litter microbial communities from East Loma Ridge, Irvine, California - P3 T30 | ecosystem: Environmental > Terrestrial > Plant litter > Unclassified | place: USA: California... | reverse complement strand
TGAACCCGAGCACCGGCACTGAACTCGATCGAGCCCGCCTCAAGCACCCCTCACACGCGCCAAATGCCGGTGGTCTCGCGACCAAGGGCAAGTTCATACCCTCAGATCTGAAAGACACAGACGTTGGCTGGGGCGTGGTGCATCTCTATCGCGATGGACAGGACACGCCAGCCTTATACGATGAGGTGGATGGAGCGAGCAAGGACTTCAACGAAGAAGACTGCACTACGCTGTGCATACTGGCGGTGCCCTCATACATGACACCTTCCGACTTTCTCGGCTTCATGGGCGAGCAGACGAGGGAGGATGTCTCGCATTTTAGGCTCATCCGGACAAGCAGAGCGAACAAATACATGGTGCTGATGAAGTTCCGGGAAGCCCAGAAAGCGAGGGTATGGAGAAAGGAATGGGATGGCAAGACCTTCAATAGTATGGAGGTAAGACAGAGGACTATCATAGTCAAGAAGTCGCAGCTAACAGAAACAGCCTGAGTACTGTCATGTCGTCTTTGTCAAGTCGATCAACTTCCAGAACGGCGACTCAAACCGCGATCCCACCTCGTATCCTGACCTCACGAACGATCCCTTCGCGCCCGCGCCGACCAAACAGCCCACAGCTCCTCTTACGCCAGCTAGCACCGTACCTTCACCAGTCGACGGACCATCAATCGCTACTTCGCTCACCGCGAAACCACACGCTCCACCTACACCTGCTTTGGTAGAGTTACCAACCTGTCCTGTTTGTCTCGAACGCATGGACGAAACGACTGGCCTCCTCACCATTCTATGTCAGCACGTCTTCCACTGCGCCTGTCTTGAGAAGTGGCGGGGCTCAGGCTGCCCAGTCTGTCGGTACACACAAAACGATGCCTTTACCTCAAATCGGGGCGCAGACGGCGAGAGTCCAGACAACGAGTGCAGTGTCTGCGGATCCACACAAAACCTCTGGATCTGCCTAATCTGCGGTAACATAGGATGTGGCCGCTACGACTCAGCACACGCGTTCGCACACTACGAAGCAACAAGCCATACCTACGCAATGGACGTGGTAACCCAACACGTCTGGGACTATGCAGGCGACGGCTACGTCCACCGCCTAATCCAGAACAAAGCAGACGGCAAACTTGTCGACATGCCCGCCTCGAACCAATCCTTCAGCGCACCTGGCATGACCGGCTACTCCAACGACACCGTCCCACGCGAGAAGCTCGACAACATGGGCATGGAGTACGCCTACCTACTCACCTCGCAACTCGAATCCCAACGCGCATACTTTGAGGAACAGCTCGAACGCGCAGTCGACAAAGCAGCAAAAGCCGCCTCCACCGCCGACGAAGCAACCCGATCCGTCGCCTCGCTCTCCCAAAAACTCGACCAACTCTCCACCTCCCAGTCCGAAGCAACAAATACCATCGCCTCCCTCACCCGCGAATCCGCACGCAACGCCCAGAAAGCAACGTCCGCCTCTGAACTCGCCCGCAAACTCACCAAGCAATACAAAGAAGAGCAGATTGTGAATGAGAGCTTGATGGAGCGGATTAAGCATTTGGAGAAGAAGGCGGAGGAGGCTGAGAATAAAGTCAAGGAGCTTGAGGCGCAGAAGGCGGATCTCGAGGAGCAGAATCGCGATTTGAGCTTTTTTATTAGTGGTCAGGAGAAGTTGAAGGAGATGCAAGGGAATGAGGTTATGGGGTTGCAGGAGGGTGAGGTGGAGGGTGGGACCGTGGAGGTGGGCGAGAAGAAGGGGCGGAGGAAGGGGAAGAAGAAGGCTTGATATGGTATGGGGTATGACTTACGAAGAGTGTGAGGCTTGAGGCATTCGTGTGGAGTTTATCATTTAGCGGCATTGGCATGGATTAGGATGACGGAGTTGGAGTTGTCAGACATCAGATACCCACTTAGAACGTTGAATAGAGTCCTGGTTAGGACATTCATATCACATCAATCATCGTCATCATCATCACAAAACGACCAAATGTTGAAGATAGATGCCTTGAATTCTCCCCATCAAAACTCCCTAGACCAAACATTATACGCCCCAGCCCATACCCATGCATCTCAAACATTGCGCATAAACAATAAAAAAGGAGCGCAACAACAAGTATATGTATACACTATACACAAGTTCCATTCATGTATCTGTGTGTCGGAAAGAAGGTAGGAAGGAAGTAAAACACAACGTCGTTGCCCCCCAGGCAAAGGGAAGCCAGCCGTGTCGTGTCGGTCGTGAGAGTCATGTCATATGCTAAGGTCGTGATGGGAAAGAGGGAGAGATATTCGTTCATGACCCCAGGAATGCCAAAGAGAGAGAGTGTCGTGAAAGAGATCCAATGGGGGTGGGAGATGGAAAGGATAAGTTGCATGCTGTGATTTGATGTTGATTTGACGATGTGACGATGTGAGATGGAATGCAGTGGAGAGGTGACGAACGCCGTTGTATCCGTGTTTGCGCCGGTGGTGAAAGCAATGTTGATGGGTTTGGTGAGTTCATGTTGGGTTGAAGCAGTTGGTCATCCAAAGGAGGAGATGGTCGAGAGTGGCTGTTGGGTAAGAGATATCAGGCTGATATCCAAGTGGAAGTAGATGTCTGACAGATAGCGAAGTCGAACACCTCAAATCCAGTCATCGTCCACTTTGTTCGTACTGCCAATGGCAATCTCCCGCTCAAACCCGAGGCCAAGACCAAGCCCGACATCCATCTTAGGCGGAGCCATGAGCTGTGGTGGAGGCTCCGTCTTCTTCTTCGGGCTCTGTTTGGCGGGACTCACGCTGCCGCCCTTGCCATCACCAGCACCCATGCGCACAGTCTTGACGTCCCAGTCGTCTTCGAGGGCGGCGCCAATCCAGACTTTGACACTGTCATGGACAGCGCCGTAGTACTTGGGGTTGCAGGCGCGGAGGTGACCGAGCAATTTCTCGAAGCCTGAGATCTTGAGTTCGGAGCGGAACTCGTTGCGTGCGGTGCGGGTGGGGAGGGAGGCCATGATGCCGTTGAGGAGGTCAATGTGAGTGGCGAGATAGTTGGTTGCGTCCCATTCTACGCCGCCAACGTAGGGTGCTGCGGGCACAATGGCGCGTTGACCTGGGAAGTGGGTTTTCGCGTACGACTTTCCTTCCGTGGGCTTGGGGGGAACGGGAATGACGTTGAGGTGATGGATGAAGATCCAGAAGACTTCTTTGGTCACGTTGGACAGCTCCTTGCACCAGACCTGGTAGGGCCGTTGTGTGTGCATCTGGAGAATGAACGGAACGGTTGAGGCCTGCTTCTCCTTGACAGGGTCTTTGAGGTACTTCATCAGCTCTTTGGCGCGGGTCTCTAGATCGCCCTCGGGTGCCATGGAGATGTGGGCGAAGATGATCTCGATGATAAGTTCACGCGTAGTAAACTCGCTCGGACCTTTGTGCTCTTCGTCGAAAAGCATGGCCAGTAATGCTGGGTACAGTGTCGACGAGATCTCATTGAGCTGCTTGAGAGCTGTGGCAGTTGTGCAGAGCCCCTTGAGACATCGAAGGAGTTCGTGCAGGAGTGTGTCTTCGTGGTCTTCGCGCCATTCAATCTCCATGATGCGGTGGAGCAACGCGACCAGCTCAGTCATACCGCCATCTTGGATGAAGTTGTCAACCCAGTCGACAGTCTCGTTACGGATCAACAGGCGAAGCTTGTGCAGCTTGCCAACTTCGACGTTCTGTGGCTTAGGCGTCTTCTTCAAGTAGGAGATGAACTCGTCGGCCTTGACCGATTTCGCTCCGTTGGACACAGAACGATCGGAAGCATTGGATCTCAAGGACCTCATAGATGGAGACTTGGGGATGGGCGCTGGTTTTGAGTTCGTCTTCCGTTCGCCGGATTCGCCCTTCTGCTTCTTCGTGGGAGAGTCACTCCTGTTGAAGGTAAACGTTCGGCTCCGCGGTCGCTCACGCTTAGTGGAGTTGGCTGACTTGTCCTCTTCCGCCTCATCTTGTGCATCCTCGACAGCAGATCCGTGTCGGGACTTGGACGACTTCTGTGGTGCCTGTTTGGTGTTCTCGCCAATGGAAGACTGGGCGGAGTTTGTTCGTGAGGTCTGGGGTATGTCAAGTTTGTGCATGCGAACAAAGTCGGCCTTGACCTCGAGCTTCAGTGTCCGCATCTGAGCACGTTGATGTGTGGGGATGTTTCGAGATTCCTGGCATCATTAGCAGGTATTCATTTGTATCTTTAGACAGCACTTACCAGAACCTCCTCGAACTCGGCGTCTACCGCCTTTGGATCGAGCTTGGCAGACGCCGGAGCACCGTCAGCTTGCTTTGACTTTCCGTTAAAGGCAGCAACGGCAGCCATGACTCGGTTCTGCTTTTTGGTTGTGGCTGGCGGCGGCGGCGGCGCCATGGAATTGAGACTGTAGTCCTTACTGCCGGTGTCGGTACTAGCCCTACTGAGTACGGGTCTTGCCGGCTTTACAGGAGAGCTCTCCCTTGTGCGTCCCTCGTTGCCCTTGGTGTCTGATAGAGGAACGCGCTCGTTGCTCCGCTTGCGCGAGAAGGTCTCAAGCAAGGATGCCGTGGAAGTCGACTTGGGAGCAAACATGGACTTGGGCCGCTCTTTCGGGGCAGGTCGGAGGGCTGGCTGGCCGACCTCGAAGAAGTTGCGCTGCTTGGTGGGCGAGTAGTCTTGGGGAGTGTAGAGGGCAATCTCCTCCTCGACGCTCCGTCGCTGATCGTTAAGCGGGACTTTGCTCGTGGTGGTGACTTCCTGCTGGGAGCTGAACTCGGCCCAGATGGGAGTGCGAGGTGGGGCCTTGTCGTGGGAAGAGCGGGGTGGTGTGGTGTTCTCCTTGTCTCTGCTCTCCTTCACAGGTGACTTGTCTCTCCGGCGCCCGCCGAACATGGCAGCCAAATTGGTCGACGACTTTGTCTTCTTAGGCTTCTCGCCCATTTCAGCCTCTTCCTGAGATCGCCGCGAGTCGAATGACTTCTTGTAGACCGGCTTCTCCTTCTCCTCCTTGTTCTCCTTCTTGGCCAATGACCGCAGCGAGACGGAACTGAGCGTCTTCTTGTGCAGGCTCTTTTTGGGGCTCGAATTGACGTCTCTCGACTTGCGCGGTGACGGCGGATTGGTGGGAACGTTCTCCGTCTGGTTTGCCGCGCGCATTTGGCTATGGGGGTGGTCTGGCGGCAGGAGCGGCGCCTGGAAGTTGGAGACAGGCATGTACGGCGGGCTGGCTAATTGGGTGTTGTTGTGCAGCCCAGCGCCCTCGGTCGGCGAACGCTTGTGGCCTTTGTTCGCGATGATGGACTTGAGCACTCCAGCTGCAGCGCTCCTGTTCCGTCTATGCGAAGGTGCGGCGGTGGCCATGTCCGGCGTCGACATGATGATGCTCCAACAAGATGGGAATTGGGGAAGCGTCGACTGAGGTCGGGGCCGGGAAGAGAAGGCTTGAAACGTGGGTTGTCTATAGCAGAAGGATGGCGGGCATATTTGGGGAGGCGATGAGGCACATGTCCGGCATACTTTGTGTTTACGTCGCGGACATGGCGGGCGATCCCCACGGCAACGACACCAGCGCGTGGGGAGCACGCTAGGACCCGCTAGACGCCACATTCATGCGTTAGACATTAAACATTGCACCCGTCATATCTCGCCGTGGTTTACAAGGCCGTTCTACGATGGCCTGCATCTGGACACCTCCACACCACCTGCGTTTCCCCAGTCGCGTCGCGTATTGTTGCCTCTAAACACGCGACCCTCTACACTGGCACCACCCGCTATCGTGTGTTGACATCGCGAAAGAAGCTAGCACCTAACTTCCGAGGCACTGACCGCTCACGGCAGCGTCACTTGACAACAAAAAATTGCCTTTATGCACCGCGAGCTTAATGTCGCACTGACACCAACCGCTATTCACAACACGGGATGCCGTTGCCGGTGTAGGTATAGAAGCGAAGGATGTATATTGTGTTGTGAAGACCATTGTACAACGCCCACTAGCACATTGGCAGGCACCCAACTATTCCCAAATCACAACAAACCACGATGCCGCCCTTTTCCCTGCGTATGCTACCACCATGCTTTCGTCCCATCCTTAGAGTTGGTTCGCCACCCCTCTGACGGTCCTTCTGCGCTTCTCCATCTCTCCGATTCGGATCAACCCGCCCATGACAGACAATCCTTCGTCCCCACACCCAGTGGTGCCAACGCAGATGCCCTTGGTAGTATCTGCGCAGTCGCAGACGTTAGGCATGCAAACTGTGCCGATCGGGCAGCTGGCTGAGGTCCTGCATTGAAGGATACCTGGGTCAGAACAGTTTGTCGCATCCTTGTCGTAACAGACACCAGCGCCATCCATGGTCCTTGCGCACCGGCATGACGAAGTTCCGTTTCTGTTGCACAGGCGGTCAAATTCGCAGTTGGAGTCGCATGCACGAGACGCGCACACTCCGTTGTTGCAGAGGTTGCCCGCGACGCACGCGTTGTTGCAGCGGCCACAGTGAAGAACGTCAGTCGCGAGGTCGCGGCAGGCGCCGTCGCAGAGACCAACGCCAAAGCCTCCACACACGGGTGGGCTGGGTGTTGCGCTCGTTGTGGATGTAGTCGACGATGCATCGGTGGTTGAGGAAATCGGTGTAGTGCTGAATGACAACGAAGAAGATGACGACGAGGACGACAGACTGCTAGTAGACGTGCTCGAATCACTGGAGGTTGAGGCTGTGATTGTAATTGTTGACAGCGAGGAGGACGAGTCTGTGGTGCTGAATGAGATTGACGAAGAACTGCTGACAGACGTGCTTGAAGCACTAGAGGTCGTCGGGTCTATGATAGTGGACGATGACAGCGAAGACGACGAGTCGGTGCTGCTCGCTGAAGAGGAAGGCGATGAACTGCTAGCCGATGTGCTCGAAGCACTGGAGGTCGGAGTTAGAGTAGTGGTTGATGACAATGACGACGAGGAGTCTGTGCTACTCGTTGAAGATGACGAACTACTACTTGCAGATGAACTTGAGTCGCTAGAGGTAGGTGTTGCACTGCTTGAAGATGAGGATTCAGTACTACTAGTTGAGCTTATCGAGACACTGTTGGAAGAGCTCGATATGTCGGATGTGCTTGATGAAGAGCTGCTGGAAGAGCTTTCGGATGACGTAGTAGCTGACGAGGAGCTTGGTGTCATGGTGGACGATGAAGACATGTAAGAGCTTGACATGCTGCTTGTGGCAGGGACTTCTCCCGAGGAAGTCGAGGAGCTGCTTGATACCGTGGACGAGGTGCTTGAAGTGGCGGAGGGCTCAGTCGAAGTACTAGATGAGCTACTCAAGCTCGTGCTGGATACGTCGCTTGTGGTAGATGATGATGTGCTCGAACTACTGGACAAGCTGCTAGATGAGCTGCTTGAGCTAGCAGACGAACTACTAGGTGTTGTAGATGAAGAGCTGGAGGAACTGGATACAATCGGTGTGCTTGACGAGCTACTAGACTCAGTCGACGATGCTGAAGAGCTAGAGCTGGATGAAGTTGGCGTGGTAGACGAGCTAGACGAGCTACTACTGTCGGTCGAGGACACTGAAGAGCTTCCTGTGCTAGACAAGCTACTAGAAGTTGTGGACGAGGAGATGAAGGAACTGGTCTCAGGTGGCGTGGTAGACGAGCTACTTGACTCAGTCGACGACACCGAAGAACTTCCCGTGCTGGATGACGATGTCGCCGAGCTTGAAGAAATATCCGTGCTCGAGGATGACGAGAAGGTAGAGCTAGTGCTGCTGGAAACACTACTGGACACCGTAGACGAAGTAACCATGCTCGAAGAACTCATCGAAGACGACGGTGTAATGGTTGGACAGGACGTCCCAGTGATCGTGACGCTTGTATACGTTGTAGTCTCAATATCGGTCACAGTCTACGACACTCGATCAGCCAATGTTCATCATACACCGGCATGAAACTTACGGTTCCAAGATAGGTGACAGTATCCTCGGTGATGCTCGCACATCCGCATACAGATTTGTATTCTTGCGAGACACAAGCTTGGGTGGCGTATGTAGGCACTGGTCCAAAGACGGTGGTCGTGGACCAGTTAGTTCCGGTTGGCAGTGCTTGTCGAATCCACAGTTTTTCTTCGTCGGAAGTAATGGGCTCATCTGTCGGAACGGGCAATACGTCCGAAGGACATGGTATTGTCAGAGTAGATGTCGTAAGAGTAAAGGATGTGATAGTGGTGCTGGAGTAGACTGTTAGTGTGTTCGATAGACATCTTGATTGGGCTACAAACATTGGGTACCAGATGACGCTTGTAGTGAGGAAGTCATCGCAGTCTTCTCCGGCCCTGATTATCTGACCGAATCCGCCGCTGCCGAAAACTGCGCGGAAGCAGTCATCCTCATTGCATTGCTGTCTAGTGTCGAGTACGGTTGCCAAAGCCACGGACAGGCTGAGGAAGGTAGCGAAGGTAGAAAGCTTCATCGTTTTCTAGTAACGAGTGTAGGTCGGACTAAGCTGATGAGCACGGCTACCAACCAAAGGAGCTTCAAGCAACCTTTATAAGTCGCCCTCACTATGCCAAAGACTAGTGACAAAGCTGGCGTGACCAAGCCTTCCTTCTGTCTTTCCGAGAGGCCCTCATCTTTGCTCCGACGTTCTGGTTGGTGTAGGTGGCGTCGCTGTGAGACTTGACGGTGGTCATCATTCTCAAGCAGAAGGCTTCTGACCCAGAAACTAGGGCATTGATCAGTGTCCTGAAATGGCGCGTTGGTGTTCAAGAAGTCGTTTTCCGTCGCGAAAACAGTGACATTGCAAGGCTGTCGGTCATGTGTAGGGAAGCAGTGGATAATGCCATGTTCTACCTCGCCCAATGTGTCGCATCTTGCAGAGGGGTTCGATATCATGACGTTTTTGTATACAACTGGACTGGAACTGCAGTAGTATGCTGGCACAGCATCTCGCCATATTGTCGCATCGCCAACTTTTATACGATGATCTAGGCTTCCATCGCTAGGTTGGCGTCAGTAGCGCATGCAGGTACAAAGTCGTCAGCCCAGCTCTCCATGATAGGCTAGAAAGACAGGTCAGCCGCTCTATGCGACGTTCATCTATCATCTCCAAGTTCCATTGTAGGGTGCATGTCTTAACACTTGCGATGGCTGGGGCATTAGAGCAGCAACACTAGTAGTGAGACTGTGGGGTACTTGGCATCATGACGACCTCGTAGCTGATCGCTCAGCTTCTGCCGCAGTGCCCAAATTCGCATGTAAGACATAGGTCTTAGCTCGGTAAGATGTGTCCTTCTGAGCTATTCCTAGATTTAGCACCAGCTCGCCCGGAGAATTAACTAACCGTCTAGATGTACCGAGTGGTATGGTAATTGCGAAACATTCGTATTGGAGTTGAGGAGTCTGATCATGGCGTTTTACTAGTAATAAGCTACGTGGTACAGTCTGTCTGGGCGTCCGAATCGAAGAGCTATGTTGTAGAGCTTACGCCAACACTTTGTGGGTGCGACAGTATTTGCGCGGCCTAGGATTTAGGCCGGTGGGAGGAAGTTAGCAAAAAGCATGCCCTGTATCAAGCAATACATGATGCTACCTCTGATACACCACTTGGCTGTTCGTGAACGGTTTGCTGTCGGGCGAGTACTTTGTGAGTCAGCCAACCACGTAGCGACGACTAGATACCACATCGGATAGCCGGAAGCAATCCGATTTACAATCTGGACGTGAAAACTGGTAACGGCTGTTGCAGCCAGTAGTAATTGGGGAAGTGCCAATTCCGGTAGCTTGCATATCGCGGAGGTTCCGTTCTTGGATTTGGCTGTTTCACCAGTCTGGGGTACAGGACGCCCACTCAACGGGCGTGGGACACCGCTACGGAGAATGGTGACACTTGATGTGAGGAGCAGCCACGAAACTGGTGCCGCTAGTATGAACAGAGGCAGATTTGAGATGGTCCAGTAACGGAAGAGTCCTACGTTCCTGGAAGAGGTCAGACTAGTAAGTCATCGTATTGGGGTAACTTACCAGTAATGGCTTTGTACCCACGAGTAAATGCTCGGGAAGGTCTTGTCACACCACGGTCTAGTTCCAGTGCCGCTGCCTCGGTCGCAGAATTCCGTGTATGCTAGATACTGCGGCCCGAAGAATGCCAAGGCTATCAGACTACCAGCCATGCATGTGACAAGCATCCTTCTTACATCTGATATACGCAACTGCGCAGACATCAGAGAGGGCATGTACTTAGCGATATCGTATAGGAGAATCAAGCCGCTGAGTAGACCGTTGCTTCGCATCAGTGTAGCTGCTGCGAAAAAAGCACCAGAGCCAATCTTTTGAAAGTCCGCTCGAACCCATGACATTCCAGTCTCAGCCGCAGTTTGAGATTGAGCATAGAGGAGCATGCCTGTGAAATTGAGCAATGAGAACATGGCTTCGGCATACGGTGCACTCATAAAAAGAGAAGCTGGCGTCAGGATATGCAAGACAGCGGCGATGAATGGGATGATCTGTCGCCGTTGAGGTTCCAGGACCAAGGTCAATAGGCGATACAGCACTAGCACAGAGAGGAGGTGGCAGATGTTGGAAAGGATGATTCCGGCCAGAGCATAGTAGTGCAGAGGAGCCTGCGCATCGCCAGCCATCACTGCGAGATATCAGTGCCGACCCAAATGACTGGGCCTCTGGTGCTCACATTGACCGGTTAGTCTCAGGAGATACGAATACGCCCCGCTGAAGGCCCACGCTTGCTCGTGGACATGACCCCGCTCAGCTGCTTTCACAAAGTACAATGCGTCCCAGCGGAGCAGGTTGAGGACAAAACGCTCATAGCGGGAGGTGACATCCAGCTTAACATGACGCCGGGCGCTTGTGTCGAGCAGTATGAGACCAGAGGTGTCGTATCCGGGACCTGGGCAGAATGCAGCGAGCGGAAGGAGCAGCGATTTCCATAGGCAGAAAATGGCGACGAGCTGCGCGTTACGCCCTTTCGCGTCGAGATTGATCGCGTTCATGATCTCGCATTGAAGTTGTCGCGGTCGATGATGGATGGTGAGGCACCATGCTACCATTGGGCAGGCACTAGCGCCGGCGAAACGTTCTTCCCCACCCGCGCGCACTCGCTTCTCTGGATTTCGGTGCCGACAACTTTTGCGCCCGCTTTCGAACGTTCGTCAAGTCCACCGTCGCCAATCTTTACTTCGTCGCCGCCAACACACCAGGTAAGCGCATATCCGCCATGAATGCTCGGTAGCATATCACAATCGCACGTCTCTACATGAGCGTGTCGCATACAAATGATGGCTAGAGTGGAGAGCGGCTGAAAGGCCCTCTCGCTCTTACGAGATTCAGACCTATAGTGAATGAACATTCGCTAATGGTTTCTGTTCTCTATGACAGCCTCGACAATGCCTCCCAAAGGATCCGGAAAGAAGCCTGCGGCTTTCCCCCAGGCCACTTCTAAGTCGTCTGCCGCCAAGAAGCAAAAGGTCTGCCCATTCCTCAAATATTCAACTGCAACCGCTCACAATGGAACAGAACCCTCTCATCGAGAAGCGTCCTCGCAACTATGGCATCGGTCAGGACATCCAGCCCCAGCGCAACGTCGGCCGCATGGTCCGCTGGCCGTAAGCAACCCCCGATCCACCGCAGATGGCAGATACTGATGATGTGTAGCGCGTATGTCCGTCTTCAACGCCAGAAGAAGATCCTCAACATGCGCTTGAAGGTCCCACCGGCGATTGCCCAGTTCCAGCACGTTGCCGACCGTAACCTTGCCACCCAGGCTTTCAAGATCCTCAACAAGTACCGTCCCGAGACCAAGGCCGAGAAGAAGGAGCGCCTCACCAAGGAGGCCACCGCCGTCGCTGAGGGCAAGAAGAAGGAGGACGTCAGCAAGAAGCCCTACGTCGCCAAGTACGGTCTCAACCACGTTGTTGGCCTGATTGAGAACAAGAAGGCTTCCCTCGTCCTGATCGCCAACGACGTCGACCCCATCGAGCTAGTTGTCTACCTGCCCGCTCTCTGCAGGAAGATGGGTGAGTACTCAAAATGCGCAAATGCATGCCGAACTTTCACTGACATACATCAGGTGTCCCTTACGTTATCGTCAAGGGCAAGGCCCGTCTCGGAACGGTCGTCCACCAGAAGACCGCCGCCGTCCTCGCCCTCACTGAGGTCCGCTCTGAGGACAAGAACGAGCTCCAGAAGCTCGTCACCGCTGTCAACGACGGTTACCTCGAGTCGCACCACAAGGACGCTGCCCGCCACTGGGGAGGTGGTATCATGGGTGCCAAGGCCAACGCCCGCATGGAGAAGAAGAGGAAGGCCATCGAGAGCGCTATCAAGATCTAAGCGGGTTCTGATGTGCTTTCTCGATTTCATGATGACTTTACGGCGTGTCTCTTATCTCTGCATATAGTCGGTTCACAATACCAACGGAGTTTAGGAGGGTTAAAAGCGGTCGGCAAACGACTGCATTGACTGGAATCAATCACGATAACGCACGCCATTCGCATGATTTGTTGCTTGTGATTATGCTCTGATAATATATGTTAATTATGACTACCGCCTCAGCTGCACTCGCAGTCGAATTGCTGTGATCCCACTTCCAGTTCCGATGGATGCGACAACCCACCCTAAAAGTTATCGATCCTCGTGCCAATACTGCGCTCATTCGCTATGCGAACAAGGTCACTGCCCACCACGACGTCCGTAAGACCCAGTCCCACACTCTTATAAATCACATTCCCCTTGACCAACCACTCAATTAAGCTCTTATGCGCCTTGTCCTCTCCTTCATGATGTTTCTCCTTCTTCCCACTACTCCCTCTCCTCGCCTTCTCCGTCTTCTCCCTCCGATTCATATCGCACTCGCCCAACTCCACACCCCCAGTATCCAATCCCTCCGCCTCCATCAACCCTTTCCCAGCCAAACACTCCCGTCTCCTCCTCTCCGCATCCCTCTTCAACATAACCAACTCCCCAATTTCAACAACCTGATCCGGCCCCAACCCCGCCTGCACCACCTCCCCACCCTCTTTCAAAGCCTTCTCCACACTATCCACCACCACCGCCCCGCTCTGCTTTGCGTGCTTGTGGAAATGGCGGTGGCCGTGCTCGGGCGCGACGTTTTGTCGTAGGATGTCGGGGTGTAGTTCTGTGGCGAGTGGAGAGAGGGAGCCGATGGCGGCTATGTAGCGGCCTTTTTTTCGGCCTTCGGGATTCGTCAGGATGGGCGCGGGGAAGAGGGGTGTGGGTGAGGCGGTGCAGAGGAATAGGACCGAGGAAGAGCGGAGGGTGGCGTGCAGGAGGCGCGGGTATTCGCCGTGGCCGGGGGTGAGGATTTGGATTTTGGGGCGGTGGAGGTATTGGTGTTGGGTTTCTTTTTCTGTTGAGCCTTCCTCTGGACCTGATGCGCGGCGGTAGGTTGGCACGTGGTTTGGATCTGGGTTGAAAGTCGAAGGAGCGGAGTCGGGATCGTATAGTTTCTCCAATAACTGGTGTACGCGTTCGAAATCTCGGTTTATGATGTTGAGATGATGAATATCTGGGCCGCGCAGCAAAAGTGCGAGACGGATGTGCCAGTACGCTTGTTTCCCTGCGCCAAAGACTGTCACGTCGTGAACGTTTGCTCGTTTCTTAAAGAGCATTGTGCTTGCGAGGGCGGTGCGGAAGGCTGTCATTTCAGATGAGTTCAGCATGGCGCGAGGGTTTCCGGAGCGGTCGAAGAGCGTGAGACTAGTATTTGATGCGGATGTCTGGCTTGATGAGAGAGAGGCTGTGGTTGCTGAGCTTTTACTCGTTGGCGTGGACTGTTGGGATAAGGCGAGCGAGCTCATCGACGAAGTAACGGAGGCTGTGTCTGAAAAGTTGGACTCTGGACGTGTTGTTATTTTGACTCCAAGGCCATCGTTGCTGCGGACAGTCAGTCGATGCATTTGCATTTGCAAGAATTATACATACCTGCTTGCCGGCGCAACCGTCATCATCCCTCCATCTTTAGTCTTCACACTCGTGCCTGCAGACTGGAAACTCTCACAACATCCATTGTTGTTGTCGTCTTCTTCTGTGCTGGTAGAGTAATGGTGTAGCGCATCAGCGAGATTCTGCTGCAAGTCGAGAATGTCTTGTTTGGTCAATTGCAATAAGAGAGTGCGCACATCCGCGTCAGTAAGTACGGTCAATGGCATTGTAGATATGCTGAAGGGGTAGTGTCGGAAAACGAGTGCTGTTCATGCGTCGCGCAACGAGCGGTGATTTTATTGTTGATGGTCGGAAGGTTCGGGGTATGATGTCACATGTGCAGGCGCAGGTACAGCGGAGCGGGGGAGGGGCAAGCGGATTTAAGCAGGAAGGAGCGCGCGTCGGGTCGCGACTGAGTAAGCAGTCCTTCCTGCAGCTAGGCTCGCCAGATTGCATGCTGAGCAAAAAGGTTCATTGTGTAAGCAAGAGACTATCTAGAAAATGCTATTTCCACTAGGCGCCACTGATGCAGAGCCTGTTCATATCGCTCGTAGTCATGACCCGTCCGATCTAACTTATTGTACATGTCCATCGCTTATGGTTTCATTGAGCGTCGTTCGTAATATCCCATTCGCCGCATAGCTGTCGTTTAAGCAAAGTAGCTCTTCCACAGCACACCCTCCAGATCTTCCAGCTGCTCTTGTTCGAATGCCTGAGCGATGATTAGCACAGTTCACGATCATGTCAGAGTAGAAACTTACCTTCACATCAACATGCCAAGTATCCTGCCTAGTCTTCTTGAAGTCTGCTAGAACAGTCTTGACACTCTTGCCAACCATGCCAGGATCAGCCGCAGCCTTCCTAGCCAGCGTCGCAAGTACGTCGGGCAACCAGGCTGGCGGAGGGCTCTGGTACGGGAAAGCTTGGATAAGCGCACCAAGACCCAGCACAGCTGCGTGGCGTGTCAGGACGAGCTTGCCTTGTTCTGTTGTCGGCGTTCCTGGGTTGCGCTTCTTTGGCAATGGGTTCTTGTTGAGCTGCTTGGTAAATCGCTCCTTGAGTGTAGAGACTTGGCGGTCGCGGAATGCAATTGGCGAGCAACGAATCATGCCTGATAGCGTGGTGGCAGCACCCATTCGTACTTCGAGTTGTGTGTCTGACAGCATGGCGGAGACGCAGTCAAACATGCTCTGTTGCTGCTCTTCGCTCATGAGGAAGAGTCGGCGGAAGTAGATCACTTGGATGTTGATGAGGATTCTAAGACGCTGATGCCAGCTTGTCGCGTTGCGTCCGATGCGAATGAGAGCAGAGATGAAATCTGAGTCCTCACCTTGGCGATGCGGGATGTTGGGCAGGTGGCGGAAGACGTGGTAAGCGAGCGACTGCAATTCAGGGTCCTCCTTGATGTCCATCATGTGTAGCAGCTGCTCCATGAACATATCGGGGAAGAACCTAACGAGCGAGGTACACTCGTACGAGGAGAGCGTAGAGTCGAGCCAGAGAAGAACAGTCTTACCACCTGACGTGTACGACGAAGGTGTCTGTTGACCTGCCGGACGCTCCCCACGCCAGACCTCAAGGCGATCAAAGACCTCGGTGATGGTTTTAGTGAACTCTTCCGTAGGCTGGTAAGGGCGTTCGCCGATCGAAGAAGCGTCCTTTTGCGCCTTCATCAGCGTGTCGACATCCTTGTACGATTCGTGGTAACGTGTCCTAAAGATACTCGCGATGGTCTGGCCCATGGCTTCTCGCACGCCCTTGTACGGATGGTCGAGATGCTTCATGAAGTCTTCCAAGATCGGCTTCTCTAGACGGAAGTGCCAGCCCGCATCGCAGATACATTGCGTCAGCAAGTGGACTTTGGAGCTCTCTTTGAAGGCGGCGTTGGACTCCATGTCAAGGCGGAAGCTAGCTAGCCAGTCGACCAGCGGCCATCCTCGGCGTGGATCCTTCGACTGCAACACAACATGTAGGAAAGTAGTCCAGTAACCGGAGTTCTCTGGTGTCAGTCCGTCTTGGAAGATGCCACGAACGATAGGGAAGACGTATTCCCATACGGCTTCGCGCTGGTCTGCCTTAAGATCTGGGGCGCATGAGAGCAGTGCGGCCATAATCTCAGCGGTGGCGCGATGCTGATGCTTGTCGCTTCCATCAGCGTAGACAGACTGGGTCAAATCCTTGATGTCTTCGAACGTCGACTCGGTCAACCCGCCGAAGACTAGGTCGAATGAATGAGTCAAGACCATCGCGCTTGACATGCGGAACCTGTCAGCGCTGTTGTCGCGTGGCTCCTGCTTCATGAAGGCGAAGTAGTTGGAGAACCAGGATCGAGTCAGGTGTTTCGCGATCTTCTGGCGGACGCCACTTTCGACCTCATCATACGATAGCTGGGGCGCATTGGGCTTGAACGCAGTCATGCTCTTATTCCACACAAGCCAGCCAGGATAATCAAAGTCGACGTAGTACTTGGCTTCTGGCTGCGCAAATGAAGCGAGGTACTCCTCGGTCCAGTTTGGGTCCTCTGGCTTGGTCGGTACCGAGATCTTATCCGGCAGCTCTTCTTCGCTGAGCAAGTACTTTTCGTAGTTATGTCCAGTGATCGCACGGGTCTGGATCACGGAGTATAAGCCGATAAGCGCTCCAGCATAAAGACCACGAAGACTAGGGTGTTGGTCGATGGATCCCTTCGCGACGAGGTCGATCATCTCGTCAGAAGCAATGCTGTCGTAACGCATTCCGAGATTGACGATGATGGCTGCAGTCCGGCTGACCTTCTTCCAATGCTCGGTCTTGGCAATATCGACAAGCTCCTTGGAAAGTTCAGCCTTCTTGCCTTCGATGCGAGCGCGCTTCTTCTTGATGTAGTCGCGACGCTTGTTGACTTTGGTATGCACACTATCGCCCTCGCTGGAGTCGATAGCGTATGCGATCGCTTCCACAACCTCCTTCGGGAGGATAACCATGCGCTCCATTGCCTTACCCATGTCCATGATTTGGAAAGTAGCGTTAGTTGCTAGCTTCTGCACCGAAGGCTTGTCGGCACCGGTAACCTCGATGAACGCTTTGATGAGCTTAGGCGTAAATCGCCAGTCGCGGCTGATGGTCTTCGCCAGGCTACCGAACAGAAGAGTGAACATCGCACCCTTAATGCGAGGGTAGTCACTCTCGGCAACAGCCTTGACGAAAGCATCCAGTAGAGGAGGAATGACAAGAGGCCTAGCACCCAGCACGCACTTAACGGCTGACTCATTGGCTGTCTGTGCAGTGCGCCGGATCTCTGTGTAGACTGAGATACTGGATTCGGCGAGATCAAGCAGCAAGATCATGTCGAGATCAGTCTTGGGTCGTGGGTTAGCGTTGTGCCGTAAACGCTGCAGATGATAAACGTTTGCACGGCGAACCAGTAAAGGTCGTGGGTATTGCTTTCGCAATCCACTGAACCGGAAAGGTCGCTCGTCGTTCTCTAACAGCCTAGAAATTCTATCAAGCACATGGGCAGATCGCTCGATGCCAACATCGATGAACCACGACCGATAGGCGTTGTACAGAGAGTTGAAGCACGGCACGTCGTCAGGCTGCTTCTCGATCAAGAATTGATGTACGTTGTGTAGCATCTGGCCAACTTGTTCGCGAAGATCGTGAATGAGGTTGTAGTTGTCATCGCCACGACGCAGAGGGTAGCCGGCTTCGTACTGGAAAGTAGGCTTGACCTCTTCATCTTCAGCTTCTCCTAGGCCAGCATCGTCATCGATGCCTTCTGTGTCCATCGCATCAGCGTCAGAGTCATCATCAGACTCGGTGGCGCCATCGGCAGCCTGATCATGCCGAACATCAAACAAGACGGAGATACCGGAGATGATCAAGCGCAGCAGGACAAGATTTCGAGAAACCTCGTCGGACCAATCTTTGCCAGTGCCTTCGCGCTTTATCGGCGAGTCTGACTGCGTCAGGGCTTTGAGTGCCTTCATCGAGTTGTTGGCGTGAGTCTCGAAAAGCTTGACGGCGAAGTCAATCTCGTCGGAGCTCGGAGTGTGCCACTTGATGTTCAGCTTCTTAATATCGACCTGTCTACCCCACGACTCTGTCGACAAGCCTTGTGCAAGCTCATCTTGCTCGTAGATCGAGTAGTCGATGGTGTAGGTGCAAGTAAGGTTAAGTAGCAAGTGATGAATGAAGTTGGAAACATGCACGGTGGGGGTACCGCGGCACTTCTGCTGCATGTATTCTGCAATCTCGAAGAGCTCGTCTTTCCACTCAAGAACTGCGTCACCAACATGGACAACACACATGCTAAGAATGCAAAGGTTCCAAACAAGAGCACGATCGCGGGGAAGTACCTCGGCGCCTGTTGTTCGCGTCGATCCAGCGCCAATCTCATCAATCTCAGTACGGATGCCTGCCAAAAGATGTGGTAACAGACGCTTCAGTGCCTTTTCAGGGTTGATCTTGACAAGACTGTTGCAAATGAATGCGATGGCATCTTTGGCTTGGTGAACGACATGGTTTGTGATGAAGTTCGCGATCTTATCAAGCGCAACATCGTACAGCTCCGGAGAGAGTGCCGCAAGCAGCGGCGTGAAAGCAGCTGGTAGCTGATTAACCACATACTCTTCAGGAGAGCCACTGCGGACTCTAGACGCATCGGGCAAGTTTTCCAGGAGCGTGAACACGCGACCAAGGAATGTAATCAGGAACTCGTTGAGACCAGTGGTAGATGACCGTAGGATCATCGCCTCATCCGCGTCACTGAGCTCCTCGTCGTAGTTGATCTCAATATTCCCGTTGGCGCTTTCTAATCGTTCGACTTGTGCTGTGATCCATTCTAAAGCAAGCCCTGTGTTGCCACCAACATCATCCGGTGTAGTCGCTCCATCTCGAGATGTCTCATCCGACGCCTTCCGCGCCTTGGTGAGGTCCTGGAATGGAATGAGGTAGCACACGCCTTGAACGTATTGCAAAGTATGCACAGTCTTTTCCAGGTCGTTGGCGTCAATACCAGGGAGTGCAAGCCCTAGTACAGAAGTAACGTGACACCGGAAGCCCTTTGTCTTAGCCATGACCTTGGAGAGCATGTGCAACGCACGGATTGACGAGATTGTGCGATGTACCTCGACAAGCCCTTGCATTGCGGGGTAGATGCGTTGTAGTGCGCCGGGGAGAATCAGGTTGGGCTCGAGGTGTGCCAGGCTCTGTAGGGTGGACAAGGCGTATTGTACGGCTTTGTCGCTCTTGGAGAAGATGCCCATGAATGTAACCTCTCGAAGACAGAGTACGAAGCGCCTCTTCACTGCGTCGTTCAACTTCCTCTCTTCTGGCACATCCATCTCCCCGCTGTGCTCTCGATTCCACCGCAGCACAAAGATGTCGGCCAGGTAGTAGACGAACTGCGCAAGAGGTCTAGTCCAGCTACCCGAATTGGATGGATGGAAGAAAGTCTCCACAGCCTGGATGAGTCCTTCGAGCTTAGTCAGGGTAGAGTCAGAGTGCTCTGCACATGCAGGCGATAACGACATGGCGATGATGCGAGCGATGTGGTGAGTCGATGGGTGCTTCCGCGGGTCGCGGTCAAGCATCACAGCGAGTCCTGCACCAAGGTCAACAGTATTACTGTATGGAGACGTAGCCTGGCCGACTGGGATTTCCAGTAGCCGCAGGATGGCTGTGAAGATCTGAGATGACTGCTCGCCGGTAAACACTCCGTATTGTGAAAAAGGTACATGCGCCGCGGTCAGGTTGTCCCTAGACAGCCTCGAGAGTGTATCAATGTAGTGCGCATCAAAGAGCCGCGACCGGTTGACAAGCGACCATAGATGGAAGAAAGTCGGGAGATATTCTTGAGGCAGCAGTTGCTGCATGTCCTCGGGTGCCGGGTGGGTTGGGAAGAGCAGGTTCAGTAGACCAACAACCACGAATGCGTTCTCGCTGAACGATGTGCTAAAGAAGGGCAGGAGCTCTTCCAGTATAGCCGGTATCTCTTTGGGGTCGAAGTACGACTGCGCAAAAGTGCACATCTTCGTCAACGTGCGGATGTTACGCTTTACGTTCGGCGGATGTGAGCCTCCGGATTCTGAGGGCAGGACGAACATCTTCAGCTCTCTATACAGGGGTCGCCAGTCGAGTATGAGGTCTTTGCCGGGTCGCAGGTAATGTTTACGCCTGTCGTCGTGTCAGTCTCCACCCTTCATCCAAACTCTAATGTGTGTCACTTACTTCGTCAGAACCATGAACATGCTCGCGAAGCGCTCCGCGACCAGGTAGTCCAGACCGGGAGCCAGCGCCAGCTCGTAGTAGAGCTTCACGAGCTTCACGCGCGTGGTGCGGGGGAGGTCGAACTTGAGCGAGAGCCAGCCTCGGATCTCGCGCGTCCAATGTACAGCGCCGGGCGCAAAGTCGCCGGCTGAGACGGCAATGTAGAGGTGCTTCAGGCATGTGTTGAGGCTCTCTTCGCGATCGCTCTGGTCTTCTGTCTGGTACGGCAGGTATTCGAAGTAGGGGAATGTCCGTGGACGGCGCCGGTCGTCTGCTCCGTTGACGCCACCGTTGGGCTGTCGCCAGTCGCTGCCCGGAGACGTGGCCCGCGAGGTATCAGGACCGGAGCCCGTATCGAGGGCGCTCATGAGCTGTGATATCCGTTCGCTGACCGCCATGGTGCCGGGTGGTGGTGGTCGAGGTTGTGGTGGGGGGTCGTGAGGCGTGTGCCTAGGGCGCAGTGGAGGGACGAGTCTTGGGAATGCGCAGTCATCAATGTACAGCTAGCAATTCAAAGTCGAAGGCAGCCGGGACGGATTGACTGCAGACACAAACAGTCAGCAAGTGGTTGAGATGTAGTCGTAGTCACGGGCTGTGAAGCACAGAGTAGCCGCAGCACGTGGGGCGGGTGAATTGCTGTGCGCGCTACTTACTCCACAAATGCGCCGTGTATAGCAGGTTCCGGATGTTGGGCGTGAGTGCGGGTGGAGATGTAGTCGGGTGCAATGGTTGACGAGCAGTGGTTCATGTGGGTATCCGGCGCCTCGTCCAGATGACATCTAGTCTGGAGCTCCAACCCTGCAACCTTAGGCGAGAGAGCGGCGGCAGCGTCGAGATCGTGGGGGAACAGTCGCTGTCGCGGTCGAACGTTTGCAGAACGACTAATCCGCTCCTTTGATCTCAAAGAGACTTGTACGCGCTGCTGAAAGGCGAGGTGCGCGGTGATTCATCACATTCGGACGAAACGCGCTATATATCATCGGACCTCCGCCAGGCACTCGAAGACGCGCAATACACACAGCGGCGACTACGCAGTAAGCTACACGTTTCTACCATCTTCTGACCCGCCTTCTTTTTGCCTCTTCCCGCCCCGTTCCTACTCGCAGGGCTGCATTCGTCCTCCATTCTGCCTGCGCTTTCATCTCCTTGCATATTCGTCCCGATGCACCAGGCTGGTGGCACGACACGCGACACGTCGGTTGCCTCGTACAAGGATGGCCTCTGATGCATTTCTTTCGCACCGCAGCATCAGCTGAAAGATAGTCAATTTTTTCTTGTCTCTACGTGTCTGCTTACTGACTGGAACGCTTGTCAAAAGATGAGTTCTTACTACGACGTCGACGCTATCTTAACGGATGCGCAAAAGGTACCATGTACCTTTGAGCTTACCGTTCCTGGCCTCGGCTATCTCGAGGGCAACATGAGCGGCGATATGAAGCAGGGTTCTAAAGTCGAGCTTCCACTATGGCTCGGCGAGATGCTTGCACTGAGGTAAATGAAGATTCTAATCATATGTACATTCCGTATTCACAATATCTACAGTCAAAGTCTAAATACATCCTCACTTGTGACCATCGACCCTCCGTCCGCCTTGTCTCCGCGCGTCTTGAACGCCCTCAAAGCTGACCCAAGGACCGTCGATTTGCGAGCTCTGGCCCCGCACTTCTACAATCTCGGCGCACGAATCCTGGAGCTCTTTGAAGAGGAAGAGATGATTGAGG
>Ga0265798_10003597_pt1 | contig 21899 bp, 11 predicted proteins | sample P3T30metagenome_FD_192430 | JGI IMG/M metagenome (GOLD analysis project Ga0265798, IMG submission 192430) | Plant litter microbial communities from East Loma Ridge, Irvine, California - P3 T30 | ecosystem: Environmental > Terrestrial > Plant litter > Unclassified | place: USA: California... | reverse complement strand
ATACAAAGCCTATGAGCGCGCCCCCTAGGTGCGTGATTTCGCCCCCAGGGTTGCCGCCATTGATACCTGCAATCGAAATGAGCACGACAGCTACCGCTATCCACTTGATTTTGACCGCACCAATAATGAAAAGCATGAAGGTGAAATCGGGCAGCAATGTAGCGGCAGCTACAATAACGGCCGTGACAGAAGCCGACGCACCAATAACTGGCTGCCCCACGAAGGGCTGCAGAGCCGGAATAAAATTGTAGGCCAGCAGAAAGAAGGCTGCCCCCACTAGCGCCCCCAAGATGTAGAGGCCTACGAGGCGCCGGTCGCCTAGGTACTCGCGAATAAGCTGCCCAAACCAATAGAGGTTCAGCATATTAAATAGAATATGCAGAAAGCCCTCATGCACAAAGGCGTAGGTTAGCAGCGTCCAGGGGTGGCGCAGTAGCGAGTAGAGGTCGGAGGGCAGTGCCAGCTGGCGCATGACGAGCTGGTAGCTACTCGACTGAGCAATGAAGAAAATAGCCCGCAGAATGATGAGCACCGCGAACACCAGTCCATTGATGATAATGAGCTGGTTGAGCGCATTATCGCGGCGCGAGAAGGCATCGCGGATATCCTGAGTTAAGCTCATGAAAATGTTGATTTAATAGAATTGCTGGCGGCCTCGCTCCCAGAATTTGAGAATAATAAACCCGATGAGCAGGCCGCCTAGGTGGGCGTAATGCGCTACGTTGTCGCCGGGCGTGCGGTGTACGCCTTTATAAAGCTCGTACACAGCGTAAAAGAAAACGAAGTACTTAGCCTTGATGGGAAACGGAAAGAACAACAAAAAAAGCTCGGTATTGGGAAATAAATAAGCGAAGGCAAAGAGAACACCAAATAAGGCTCCCGAAGCCCCAAGCATGCCAGCATAGGGCGAGTTTTTTACTTCCTCTACTACCCCATCAACGGCTTTGTTAGCGGCGTCGATATAATCGGCATTTTGTGGGTTTTGCTGCAGGCCGCGGGCCAGTGCCTCGTAGCCGTGCGCTTCCGGGAAATTATTGCGAAAGAAATCAGCAAAATCACCACCCGTAGGCTGGCGATGAAACTCGGCTGCAGCCTGTTCCATCTTGGTGTTTTCGTAGTAGCGCACGCCTTGGTAGAGACCGCCGGCCCCTAGACCGCAAATGAGCCAAAACGTCAGAAAGCGCGAGCCCCCCCACCGCTGCTCCAGCATGGGGCCAAACGAAATAAGGCCGAACATATTGGATATAATGTGCCCCCAGCTGCCATGCAAGAACATATAGGTCAGAAACTGCCAGGGCTGGAGATAAGGCGAGCCAAAGGGGTACAAGCTGCCCAGCTGCGTAAGGTGCAAGGCTGGAACATTCTGCTGGATAAGGAAACACCCGATGTTCAGGAACAGCAGGTTGCGCACGGTAGGCGTGAGATTGAACATAGGTGAAACACCGCGCTAGTAGCCAGTGGGTTGAGAAAGGAACGTGCCGTAAAGGTCGGCTACGTGCCCGGCTTACGAAAAAATTCGGCCAATTGCTGCCCATCGAGCAGGATGACGGTGGGGCGGCCGTCGGGCGTGTAGTTGGGTACCTGGCAAGCAAAGAGCTTATCGACCAAGGCGCTAAGTTCCATATCGGGCAAGCGAGCCTGGCTGGTGGCTTGGGCCACGCGCCGGGCTAGGGCTCGCGCCAGTGCCTCCCGGCGGTCGACGCGCAGCGGCGCTGCCCCACTCCTAAACTGCTCAATGAGGCTTTCCAGTAATTCCTTCTCGCCCTGGGCAGGCAGGTCGGCCGGCACAGCTTCGACCGCAATGGTGAGCGGCCCAAACTCGGCGAAGCGGAAGCCTAGCAGGTGTAGCGGCTGTGTTAGCTCCTGAAGCACCGCAAAATCGGCGGGCGAGAAGGTGAGCGGCCTCGGAAATAGCAGCGCCTGCGAGTGCACGGCGCCCCGCGTTTGGCCAGCGGTATACTGCTCGTAGAGTATACGCTCGCGGGCGGCCTCCTGGTCGATGAGCATGAGACCCGACTTGACGGGCAGCAGCACGTAGCGCGTGAGCACCTGCGTAGCCCGCGGCGAATGCGAGCCGCTGCTGGCCTGCGTAAGCGCCTGCGCCGGGGTAGGTGCGGGCGGCGTGGGGTGCAAGAAAGGGAGCTCGGGCAGCGGCGCAGGGCCGGCCTCGGCAGGTGCGGGCGCCGGCGGTATCGCGGGGGCTGGCCCGGCTACGGGCTCATTGTCGGGTCGCACGGGTTGGCCCAGCTCGCGGTAGAAGGCCTCTAGGTCACGTTTGGCCTGCTCGGTAGGCCTAGGCGGCAACTGGCGCTCAGAAGCACTGGCCAAGCGGCCGGCGTTGGCCTGACGCGACGCGGCTGCCGACACCGACGCGGCCAGTGCATCGGGATTAAACTCGACGTGGCGCGTGGGCGCCGGCAGCTCCGCCCCTACCCCGCTCGCCGAGGTGCGCAGTGGTCGGATGGGCGCGAAGTTCACGTCGCCCTCAAAATCGAGCGAGGGCGTGAGGCTGTGCAGCCCCAGGGCCTGGCGCACGGCGGCGCGCACCACGGCATACACCGTTTTCTCGTCCTCAAACTTGATTTCTGTCTTCGTGGGGTGCACGTTGATGTCTATTGTCTTGGGGTCGAGCTCCAGAAACAACACGTAAAACGGGTGCGTGTCTTTGGGCAGCAAGCCCTCGTAGGCGGCCAGCACGGCGTGGTTGAGGTAGGCCGAGCGGATGAAGCGGTTGTTGACAAAGAAAAACTGGTCGCCCCGGCTTTTCTTCGCCGATTCAGGCTTGCCGATGTAGCCTTTCACCGTGATGAAGGGCGTAACCTCTTCGCAGCCGGCCAGTTGCTCTTTGTAGTTATTACCCAGCAGCGCCACGATGCGTTGGCTGAGCTTGCCGGCGGGCAGGTTGAATACCTCTAGGTCGTTTTGGTAGAGTGAGAAGGCAATCTGCGGGTTGGCCAAGGCCACGTGCTGAAACTCGTCCAGGATGTGGCGCATCTCCACCGCGTTGCTCTTCAAAAAATTGCGGCGGGCAGGCACGTTAAAAAATAAATTTTTAACGGCAATGCTGGTGCCATCGGGGCAGGCCGTGGGGGCTTGGCTGCTCACCTGTGAGCCCTCCACGAGCAGCAAGGTGCCGGTTTCCTGGCCTCGCTGCTTGGTACGAATCTCGACCTGGGCCACGGCCGCGATGCTGGCCAGCGCCTCGCCCCGAAACCCTAGGGTACGAATTCGAAATAAATCTTCGGTCGAGCGAATCTTGCTGGTGGCGTGGCGCTCGAGGCTCATGCGGGCATCGGTGGGCGACATGCCCGAACCGTTGTCCACTATTTGCACGAGTTGCTTGCCCGCCTCTTTTACAATGAGTTGGACCGACGTGGCGCCCGCGTCGACGGCGTTTTCCAGCAGCTCTTTTACTACCGAGGCCGGGCGCTGCACCACCTCACCCGCCGCAATCTGGTTAGCGAGGTACTCGGGCAGCAGTTGAATAATATCGGGCATGGTCTAACGGATACAGTATGCCGGGGCAATTTGACACGGTTGCTAGCGGCATCCGTGCCTACCTTTGCGGCCAATTTGGGTAGCCAGCTGCTAGTTAACCCAGCACGCTTGCTGTCTTCCCCACCGGCCCTGGCCAGTAGGGAACCGCTGCGGCGGGCCGGGGGTTCCGGCCTAGCTGCTACCGGCAAAAGTAGGTCTGCTAGGCCGCCTTTTCTACCTTTAACTACTCCCAACCTGGGCTGATGCGCGTCAACTTCCGGCTACTTTCTTTGGGCTTGTTGCTGAGCATCACCGGATTATTACTGGGTTTCTCGACCCCAAGTACTACCCTGCCCGACCCGCTGCCCAATGGCCCCGCCGAGCAGCAATGGGTAGATAGCGTATTTAACTCGCTCACACCCGACCAGCGCCTAGGCCAATTTTTTATGGTGGCGGCCTATTCTAACCGCGAAAAGGCCCACATCGACCGGATTGAGCGGTTGGTGCGCAACCAGAATATCGGGGGGGTAATGTTCTTGCAGGGCGGCCCCAAGCGCCAGGCCTTGTTCACCAACCGCTTGCAGGCCGCAGCCAAGGTGCCGCTGCTTATCGCCACCGATGCCGAGTGGGGCCTCGACATGCGCCTCGACTCGACCACGCACTTTGCCAAGGAGATGACCCTAGGTGCCATGGACGACGACAAGCTCGTGTACCAGATGGGGCGCGACCTAGCCCGCAAGCTGCGCGCTCTGGGGGTACACATCAACTTCGCGCCGGTGGTGGATGTCAACTCCAACCCCAGCAACCCGGTAATCGGCAACCGTTCGTTTGGCGAAGACCAAAACCGGGTGGCAGCGCTAAGCGTGCAGTATGTCAAGGGCTTGCAAGACCAGCGCGTGATAGCGGTAGCCAAACACTTCCCTGGCCACGGCGACACCGATACCGACTCGCACAAGGCGCTGCCGGTTATTAATACTGACCTGGCGCGACTAGAGAAAGTAGACCTGGTGCCTTTTCAGAAGTCGTTTGAGGCCGGCGCGCTGGGCGTGATGGTGGCCCACCTCTATATCCCGTTATTCGACACGACCAACGCCAAGACTACTACCCTGTCGAAGGCACTGGTAACAGGCTTGCTGCAGGAGAAAATGGGCTTTAAAGGCCTGATTTTCACTGACGCGCTAAATATGCGCAGCGTTAGCAAGCTTTACAAAGACGGCGAACTCGATGCGATGGCCCTGGCTGCTGGCAACGACGTGCTGCTGTTTTCGGAAGATGTGCCGGCTGCGCTTACCCGCATTAAGGAAGCCGTTGGGCGCGGCCACCTCAACCAGGCTGACCTCGATGCGCGCATTAAGAAAATCTTGCGGGCTAAGTATTGGGCGGGTCTCAATCACTACCATCCCCTCAACCTGACTCATTTGCGCGATAGCCTGAACCAGCCCGAAAGCCGGGTGTTGGCCCAGACTATTTTTGAACACGCCGTAACAGTCGTGAAGAACGAGGACAAACTCCTCCCCTTCCAGCGGCTCGACACCTTGCGCATTGCGGCCATTACTATTGGCACGCAGCCGGAGGGCCCCTACGCTACCATCTTCAATAAATATCAGCCCGGCCCGGTGTACGCGGTGCCCGACCGCTACGCGCCTGACTCGACGTTTAGCCGCATCCGGGCTCGCCTAGGTGACGCCAATGTGGTGGTAGTAAGCCTACACCAGATGAATAACACGCCCAGCCATAATTATGGCCTGGGCGATGGGGCACTGAAATTTATAAAGGAGCTGCAAGCTGACCCCAAGCGCAAGACGGTAGTAGTGGCGATGGGCAACGCCTACGGCCTGAAGCATTTAGAGTCGGCGCGCACGCTAGTCTGCGGCTATGAAGACCACTACGCTGCCCAAATCGTGGTGCCGCAAGTGCTATTTGGCGCGCTGCCAGCGCGAGGCAAACTGCCCGTGACGGTATCGGAAACCATGAAGGTGGGCAGCGGCCTAGGTACCGCCGACCTGCACCGCCTGCGCTACGCCGCCCCCGAACGCGAGGGTCTGAACTCGAAAGTATTGACTCAAATTGACCACATTGCCTTAGAAAGCATCGTGACGGCGGCCACGCCTGGTTGCCAAGTGCTCATCGCCAAAAACGGCACGGTCGTGTTTGACCAGAGCTATGGCTACGGCACCTACGACCAGAGCCAGCCTATAACCAATAGCACGCTCTACGACCTCGCTTCGGTAACAAAAGTGGCTGGCACTTTGCAGGCCATCATGTACCTCAAGGACCAGGGCAAACTCAATCTCGACGAGAAAGTAGCGACCTACCTACCCGAGATGCAACGCACCAACAAGCGCCTGATGACCGTGCGCGACGTGCTATTGCACCAAGCGGGTCTCAAGCCGGGTATCCCGACCTGGGAGCGCACCGTGAGCGCTGGCACTCTCAAGCCGGCTTATTACTCCAGCCTGCGCACCGATGCTTTCCCCAATGAGGTGGCGCCCGGCGAGTACTCTATCAAGGCTGCCGACGACTCGGTATGGGCCTGGACGCTACGCTCGCAACTACTGCCTAAGGTGAAAGGCAAGTACCCGGTCGAGTACTCCGACTTGAGCTTCATCATCATGAAGCGTTTGAGCGAGAAGCTCCTAGGTCAGCCGTTGGCGGAATTCTTACCCAAGGAGTTTTACAAGCCGCTGGGCCTGGGCAGCATGACGTATAATCCGCTCACGCGCTTTCCGAAGAGCTGCATAGCGCCGACCGAAAACGACACGTATTACCGCCGCGAGCAGCTGCAAGGCACCGTACATGACCAAACTGCTGCCCTGGTAGGCGGTGTGGGCGGCCACGCTGGCCTCTTCGCTACCGCCAACGACCTGGCCGTGCTCATGCAGATGAACTTGCAAAACGGCCGCTACGGCGGCACCAGCTTCTTCCAGACGCCGGTTGTCACCGAGTTTTCGCGCCCGCAGGTAGCCGGCAACAAGCGCGGCCTGGGCTGGGACCGCGGCGACCCGAGCAAGCCCGAAGGCCCTACCAGCCACCTAGCGCCCGCCAGCACCTTTGGCCACACGGGCTTCACGGGCACCTGCGTGTGGCTCGACCCCGACAACCAGATTCTCTACGTTTTCCTCTCCAACCGCGTGTACCCCGATGCGGGTAACATCAAGCTGCGGACGTACAACATCCGCACCCGCATTCAAGAGGTGGTGTATAAGGCGATGGCGCCCGCGCCGGCAAAACACGGCACTAACTAGTGCGGCGTTTGCTTCCTTCAGTGAAGGACCACCGCTTATGCCCCGCTTCTAGTACTTAAGAGGCTGTGCGTTTCCGCTGCCGGCCCAGCACCATGCGCGTACGCCGGGCCTGCCGGGCAGCCAATGCGTGCAGGCGCTCGTGGTAGAGCACCCAGCCGCCTACGGCCCCTAGGGCGCTGCCGAGCAAAATATCGAGGCCCCGCGCCCGCAGCAAGCCATTGGGGTCTTGCAGCAGGGTAGCATCTGACTCGGCTAGGAAGATGGTGAGCACCGTGAGGAACACCACCGCCACGGCGTAGTTGCGCACAATGAAGACTTCCACCACGATTTGCAGTCCCACAATGGCCACGCCAATAGTGAGCAGCGACGGGTGCAGTTGCAGTACCGCCCAAGCCAGCCCTAGCCCTACCAGAGTACCGAGCACCCGCTGCACCCCGCGCTGCCACACATGCACGGTGCTCGCGCCCTGCATCACGGCCATGCATGACACGGGCACCCAGTAGGGCGTATCGAGGTGCAGCCAGTAGGCCAGCAACAGCGAGAGACCTACGAAGCCACCAAAGGTGAGTGCTTCTACCAAGTTGACCACCCGGGGCTTGGGCAGGGCGATGGCCGCGGGAGCTGGATAATGGCCACGTAGCGCCAATAAGCTGTAAACTAATCCTATCCCGCAGGCCAGCATGGTACCCAGCGCTACGTAGCCCACGCGGGCCGGTAGGCTCGCCAACTCAAATGGTAGGCAAGCCGCCACCGAGGCAATCATGATAAAAAAGAAATTACCCGGCGGCCGGTACAGCTTAAAATAATAGATAACCACGTGCAGCACCGCGGCAAACACGCCCATACCGCCCGCCACTAGCAGTGGGTGTGCCCCGCACAACGCGCCCACCGCAAATGAGACTAGAATGCCAAACGAGCAGGCCATCAGCGTCAGCATGCGGGGTAGCAGCCCGGTCTCGTAGTTGGTGTACAGGATGACTAGGCCGGCCAGCGAAGCCAATTTGCCGCCGGCCAGGTCCCCGGCCCAGTGGCCCGCCAGTAGCGGCAGGCCCACGCCTAGCCCGGCCAGTAGCGGGAAGTGCCAGGGCCGAGTGGTGGGGCGGAACTCGAACAGCGGTTGTAGCATAGTGGCTGGTATACGGGCTTAATGCGGCGCCACCCACGCATTGTCGGCGGGGTAGCTATCGGGCACGTAGAGGCTACCTAGGGTCACTTTGCTGATGGCTTTGCGGCCGGCTACGGGCACCGTGACGCGCTGGGCGCCACTTTGCCACACGCCAATGGTGCGGTGGATTTTCTCGGTGCTGCCATCGGCAAACGTCACCGTGAGGTCGACGGGCACGGGCTTGCTGCCGTGGGCCGTGACTACGATTTCGCCGGGCTTCACGCTCGTGATACCGAGGTCAGGGTAGCCGCCGTCGAAAAACCAGCGCTGCCAAAACCAGTCAAGGTTCTGCCCCGCGCCGGCGTTCATGGAGTAGAAGAAGTCGTAAGGCATCGGGTGCTTGCCGTGCCAGGTGCTGATGTAGATATGCAAGGCTTTCGTAAACAACTCGTCGCCCAGTAAATCCTTGACGTACAAATACCCTAGGCCCGGCTTGGGATATGAGTTGAGGAAGAACGGCGTGCCGGTTTGCTGTGTAGTCAGCGTCACGATGGGCAGGTCATCCTCTGTAGCGGCGGCGCGGGCGTAGGGCACCATGCCGTAATCATCGACCAGTTTCGGGTCGATGATGGGTGAAATCAGCCACTCGCCGATGGTGGCCCAGCCCTCGTCCATCCAGCCGTATTTGGTTTCGTTGATGCCCATGTAGAACGGGAACATCGTGTGAAAAATCTCGTGGTCGGTGAGCGTAATGGCGTCCTCGCGGGTGCGGGTCGGATTGTCGTTCACCATCATCGGATATTCCATCTGGTCGAGGCCGTCGAATACCGTTTCGTGCGAGTATGGAAACGGCCACTTGGGGAAGGTGTAGCTCATAGCCTGCACCGTTTGGCGCCCGAACTTAGCCACCTCCCGAAAGTCTTCGTGCTTGGCATTGTACACGGCATCCACGCGGGTGCGGCGCTTGGTGGCGGGGTCCACCACGAGGCTGCTGGCGTCCCACACGTAGTGGTCGGCGGTGGCGAAGACAAAGTCCGTCACGTCGCGGGCATCGAAGTGCCAGGTATTTTGAGTGTTGGGCGCTGTGGCATCGTGCCGCCGCGCCTCGGTGCTGTCGATAATGGTCGTGAAGCCGTCCTTTTTCTCGGCGGTGCGCAGGCGGGCTAGGTACTTTTTGGTGAGCACCTGGTCGGCATTGGTCAGGTCGCCGGTGGCCCAGACCAGGAAGTTGCGCGGCACCGTGATATCGGCCGCAAAGCGACAGAAGTCGTTGTACATCTCCGGCCCTCCCGTGTACGGAATGCGGTTCCAGCCATCAATGTCATCGTACACCGCGATGCGCGGGAAGAAGTACGCTACAAACGCCGCGCCCGGCTCGACTTCGCCCGTGCGCTGGTGCGAGCCTTTGTTGAGGGTGTATGAATACGTGATGGCCACCTGGGCCGTCTGCCGGGCACCTAGGGCGCGCGGCAGCGGCACCGTCATGTTGGTATTATCGATAGCCAATTGGCTTACGTCGAGCGCTTGACCATTGATACTGAGTTGCGCGATTTTGACGCCATCGCTAAGGTCTTCAGCCGCAAACTTGCCCGAGCGCGGGGCGCCTTTCCGGTAGATATTGGGATAGAGCTTGAACCACAGCTGGCGCAGCGAATCGGGGCTATTGTTTTGATAGGCAATGTTGACGGTGCCCGCCACCAGCCGCGTGCCGGGGTCAAAGTTGACCTTAATGGTATAGTCGGCCGTGTTTTGCCAGTACTTGGGGCCCGGCTGGCCGGTGGGCGAGCGCGTACCCTTGTCGTAGGTGGCGCGCAGGTTGCGCGGCATAGGCAGCGGCGCCTGGGCCTGAGCGACCGAGCACGTGAGGGCCAGCAACAAGCCGAGAAGAGGAAGCTTTTTCAACAACGGAAAGTAACAGGAGCTTTAACGAAGCCGAAAGTTAGCCGCCCCTACGAAACTGCGCCGAGCTTAGGCGAAACTGCCTGCCGCACCCAGCAGCCCGCTAGCGCCGCCATACCGCCCACCAGCCCGCCCAGCACGGCCGTTACCAGCACCAGCATCCAGCCCTGGCCACCTAGGGGCAGCAGCTGCGCCACCCGGTGGCTTAGGATACTAGCGCTTTTGAAATTGAGCCAGGCGGCCATGAGCAGCCAGCCCAGCCCAATGCCTGCAAAGCCCGCCCCGAAGGACCGGCCGCCGGTGCTGCCCAGCGCAGCCGCTAAGGCAAAGCACAGCAGCGCAATAACCCACCAAGGCAAAAAAAGCTGCGCCAAAAATGCCAGCACCAGAATCAAACTAAAAAGTCTCATATGGTTGATAAACAACTTATTTTCAAGTTATAATTTTGCAAAAAACGTTTGTCATGCAGAGCGTAGCGAAGCATCTCGCGTGGCGCAGTAAACCTAAATGTCCGCATACGTTCGCACGCGAGATGCTTCGCTACGCTCTGCATGACAAACGTTTTCAAAACTTGTAATGAAGTAAAGTAGTCTACTTTGCCAACGTCCAAGTGGCACGTAGGCGCGGGTTGGCCTCCGTGGCCGAGCGCAGAAAAATCAGCTCGTTGAGCTGGCCCACGCGCCAGGTTTCGAGCATATCATCGTAAGCTGCTGAGCCGGGGTTGCCGCTCTGCCCGCCCGGAAACACGCCGTAGGCGCGCACTTGCGGCCCTAGGGCCACTACCATGCGCCATGAGGGCCCGTTGCGCTCGGAGGTGGCATTCACGATGCCCGCGCCGCCGCCGCAGTCTAAGTCCAGGTGGCCGAAGCCAGGCAGTTGCAGCAGATGCAGCACGTCGGTACTTTTTTGGTTTTTCCAGGCCCATTTGGGACCTAGGGGACCGTATTTGCGCGTGAGCGAGTCGGTGGCGAAGCGCAGGCTACGGCGCACCAGTTGCGGCAGAGTTTCGCGTTGCGGGGTGCGGCGGTCATCTATCCAGGAGCTGTTTTCTTCGTGCAGTAGCAGCTGCTTGGTGCGGTCGCGGGCGGGGTAGCGCATTTCCAGGCCGGTGGCTTTCGGGCCGAAGTCATCGTCCCAGATGCGCTTGACCAGGCTGTTATACCACAAGTCGTACACGCTGGGGGCCAGCGCGTCGGCGTTGTATTGGTAATTCCAGCGGCGCATTTCGGCCAGTACCTGGGCTTCGGGCGAGGTGGCGGCTACTAGCGTGTCGCCATTAGCGGGGCCAGCCACAAGCTCCAGCAATCGCGGCATCAGCAATTGAGCCGTGAGATTAAGGTTGTCGTTTTGCAGCATCCGCAGGCTGTCGGGTGTGGCCCGGGTCATGCGCGCCAGCCGGGTATTGATGCGGTGCGAGCGGTCGTAGGTGCCATCGCCGTAGTTCCAGTTCAGGTAATACGGGTAGTCGGGGCCGGTTGAAAACTGGTTGGCCGACGACACAAACTGACGCGGCGGATTCTTGACGTGCGGGTTTTGGGCAGCCGGAATCCAGCCCTGCCAGTCGTAGGCCGGGTCGGTACCATCAAGGATAAACTTACCCTGGTCGCGCCACTTTAGCGGGAAGCGGCCGTTGGGCCAGATAGCGATATCCTTATCGGCGCTGGCGAAAATAAAGTTCTGAGCGGGCGTGCCGTAGGTACTAAGCGCCGTCGTGTAGTCCTGGTAATTGCGGGCGCGGTTGAGGCGGTAGAAGGTCTGAAACTCGTTGGCCGCGTCGTGCGCGGTCCAGCGCATGGCGTGGGCGATGGGCACCTGGCCCGGCAAAAAGGGCTTTTCCGGCTTGTCGTACACGATGGGGCCGTGATGGGTGTACAGCACCGTATCGAGGCGGTCGGGCTGGCCGCGCACCTTGATGCGTTCCACCACCCGGCGCACCGGCTTCCAGCGGCCATCGTGCCAGTACTCGCGCCGGGTATTATCCTTAAATTTGAGTTGGTACCAGTCCACCACGTCGGCGGCCACGTTGGTGACACCCCAGGCCACTTGCTCATTAAAGCCGATAATGGCGAACGGCACGCCTGGAATACTCACGCCGTACACGTTTACGCCGGGCGCCGCCAGCTGCACTTGGTACCAGATGCTGGGCAAATTCAGCTGCAAGTGCGGGTCGTTGGCCAGCAATGGGTAGCCCGTGGCCGACTTGGCCCCGCTCACTGCGAAGTTGTTGGAGCCCAGCTCCGGGTCGGGCTCGTGCTGCGGCACCAGGCCCGACATGGCCGCCGCGAAACCAGGCGGCGTAGCCGGGACTGGCAGGGGCGTAAAATCGAGCGGTGTGCCCACCGGCACAATGGGGTCTTCCTGTACTGGGTAGTCAGGAAACAGGTCTTTGACCACGGCCGGGCCATACTTGGCCAGCGCATTGCTCATGCGCAAGTCGTCGGAGCGTCCGCTCAAGTCGAAGGCCATGTACTTCAAAATCAAGGCGCATTTCAGCGGCTCCCAAGGCTCGGGTGCGTAGTCGAGCAGCTTGTACTCGAAGGGCATCGTCTTAGTAGTAAGCGTCTTGATGTAGGCATTCACCCCGTCGGAATACGACGTGAGCACGGTGCGGATTACCGGGTCAGTCATGGCCGAATCGAGCGAGCGGCGTGCTCCGTAGGCCAGGCCCATGCGCCGGAAAAACCGGTCAGTTTCGAGACGGCCTGGCCCTACTATCTCGGCCAGCCGCCCGGCGGCTACGTGCGTGATAAAATCCATCTGCCACAGCCGGTCCTGGGCCGTGAGGTAGCCCTGGGTATAGTACAGGTCGTGGTCGTTTTGGGCGAATACGTGCGGCACCCGCTTGTCATCGTAGCGCACCTGCACGGGCGCTTGCAGGCCCGGCAATTGCAGCGTTTGGTGCGCGGCGAAGGCGTCGGCCGCTTCGCCGTTTTGCCAGAAGCCCCGAAACGGACTCAGCAGCTTCCCGAAGGGCGGCAGGTCACCGTGCTTGGTGTTCAGCCCCCAGGTCAGCGCGACGGTGGCGATGATGGCGAGCAGGGCTTTGGTCCAGTTGAGCATGGGCGGCAGATGAAAAGTCTTGTTTTCAAATCAGAATCCTGTACACGGCTGTCATGCTGAACGCAGTGAAGCATCTCTACCGCTTCGCCTGGACTGTGCAACGAAGCGGTAGAGATGCTTCACTGCGTTCAGCATGACAGCCGTGTATGGGCTAAAACTTATCCCCTACCCCCTACTGCACCGCGTTGCGCGGGTCGGGCTGGGGCTTCATCTCGTAGTCGTGGGGGGGCTGGGCGCCGGCTAGGTTTTGCACAAAGTAGTCCCAGCGGCGGCGCGTCATGTAGGGCGAGTACTGGCCGTAGCCGTGGTGGGCGTTGGGGAATACCACCAGGTCGTAGCTCTTATTGGCTTTGGTGAGGGCCTCGACTACCAACATCGTGTTGTAGGGCGGCACGTTGTCGTCCATCAGGCCGTGGGCCAGCATCAGCTTGCCTTTGAGGTTCTTGGCGAAAGTGGCGTTGGCTTGGTTGTCGTAGTTGGTAGTGCCGTCGGCGTTGGTTTTGAGCAGGCCGATGTAGCGCTCAGCCCAGTCATCTTCGTAGTTGCGGTTTTCGTGGTTGCCCGATTCCGAGATGCCCACTTTGAAGAAATCAGGGTAGCGGAACATGGCCGCCGCCGTGGCGTAGCCACCGCCCGAGTGCCCCCAAATGCCAGCCCGCTCTAGGTCGATGTAGGGGTATTTCTTGGCTAGTTGCCGCATGCCGCCCACTTGGTCGCCTAAGGTATTCTCAGCCATGTTGCCGTAGCAGGCATCGTGGTAGCTCTTGCTGCGTAGCGGGTTGCAGCTACCCTCAATCACTACCACCACGAAGCCCAGCTCGGCCAGCGCCTGGTTGTCGTTGCGGGCCGCCGAAAACGACCAGTTGCCCACACCCCCACCCTGCGGACCGGGGTAGATGTAGTTGATAATCGGGTACTTTTTGGCCGGGTCCAGCGCCGTGGGCGTGAACATGAGGCCGTAGAGGTCGTCTTTTCCATCCTGGGCTTTCACCGTGATGGGCGTGGGCGCTTTCCAACCGGTAGCGGTGAGGCGCGAAATATCAGTTTTCTCCAGGGTCGAAACCAGCTTGCCGTCGGCCCCGCGTAGCACCGTCGCACCCGGCTTGTCGGGCTGCGAGTAGGTGTCCACGAAGTAGCGGCCCGAAGGCGCTAGCGCCACCTGGTGGTTGCCGGCTTCGGGTGTGAGCAGGGTTAGCCCCTTGCCATCGAGCCCGATGCGGTAGAGGTGCGCGAAGTAAGGGTTGCCAGGCTCGCGGCCATCGGCCAGGAAGTAGAGCTGGCGCTTGGCTTCGTCTACTTTCAGCAGCTGCGTCACCACAAAGTTGCCCTTCGTAATCTGGTGCTTTACCTTGCCGTTGCCGGCGTCATAGAGGTAGAGGTGGCCCCAGTTGTCGCGCTCCGAGTACCAGATAACTTCTTTGGTTTTGGGCAAGTAGCGCCAGTTGATGGCGTGCTGGCCCGATTCGTACTGCGTGGGCACGGTTTCTTCAAACACTTCGCGCACCGCGCCGGTGGCGGCGTCGGCCACGCGCACCTTCTCCTGCTTGTGGTCGCGCGAGGTCGAGACAAACGCCAGCTGGCTGGCATCGGGGCTCCAGTCTACGTCGTCGAAGGTGCCGCTGCTCGAAATATCATCCGACAGCGAGCCGCGGTGTGGGTCGGGGGCCACTTGCAGGCGCACCACTTTCGGGCTGTTCACTTCCACGATTACCCGCTCTATCATCGCGATATCCTTGTCGCCGGGCAGCGGGTACTTCCACGCTTCCAGCTTGGGGTGGCCTACGTTGGTGGTCACTAGGTACATGTCGCCCACCTTGCGCTGGTCTTGCCGGAAGGTGGCGATTTTGCGTGAGTCGGGCGACCAGCGCAGCACCGGCGCGTCGCTGTGGGTCCAGCCGGCGTTGTCGGTGGCGTAGCCGTAGTCCTTGGCCCCGTCGGTGGTGAGCTGGGTGCTTTGGTTGGTTTTCGTATCGCGCACCCACAGGTTGTAGTCCTTGATGTAGGCGGCCAGCTGGCCATTGGGCGATTCGACTTCGTTGCGGGCGTTGCGGTTGGGCTGGGCGGCCGGCGTAGCATCGGGGCTCAGCTGCCCGCTACCTAGGTCATACTGCCAGCTCTTGCCAGCCGCAGCGAAGGCAACCGACTTGCCATCGGGCGAAAACGTGAGGTCCAGATACGGCAAGCGGCTGGCCTCGTATGTTTTGCCGGTGGCGGTGGAGAGCGCGGCGGCCAGCTTGGCGTGGTCGAAGGCGGCGGTGCGGGTCTTACGGGCCGGGTCTACTAGCACGTATTCGCTGCCCTTGGCCGTGAGCACGCGGTACCAAAACCGGTCATTCGCCAGCCAATGCGGCTGGCCAGCAGCGCCGTCTACCAGCGCCTGGGTGTTGTAGCCCATAGCCCGCTCGGCGCGGGCATAGTCCTGGTCGGTGAGGGCGGGCAGCTGTTGGGCCATAGCCGCGGTAATACTAAAAAGCGTGGCGGCAACCACAAGGCCCGGTACGTACTGGGGCATAAGCTTAGTGGGAAATCAAACTAAAAGTTGGCATTATTCGAAGTCGAAAGGTAACGCGGTTTACCTATCGGTTGCATCAGCCTGGTTTGGCAACAAGAAAGCCCCGTTGTCGGGGCTATTCTAAAATTGATTGTCGCTTCCCAGCGGCCGCGCTCCCCCTACTCCACCCGCTGCAAGTCCAGGTCCTGAAAGTCGTAGCTGAAATCGGTAGTCGGCGAAATCGGCTTCATCTTAAATCCTGTGGCTTTCCCCTGCTCGTCGAGGGCGAAGGCAGCGAAGGCGTCGGCATTCATACTACGGGCTTTCCAGCGCACGGCGTAGGTGCTACCGCTGTAAGGCAGCAGTTGGCCCACCAAGCGGGGAGCGCGCACTGCCCGCATCCAAAGCTGCTGCCCTTGCTGCGATACCAGCACATCACCGAGCCAGGCATCGTGGTAGCGGCCCACGTAAGCACCGTAGCTAGGGCGCTTGGGCGCGGCTTTTTGGGCGGCGTCCACCTGCTGCCACACGGCGATGGTGGTTTTGTCGGCATCGATGTTGCGCGTCTTCAGGCGGTCTAGCTGCTCCTGCACGCGGTCTATGCCGCTCACGCCCAGGTAGTAGTCTTCAATGAAATTGGTAACAGCTGTGAAAGCCGCGCCATTTTCCTGGTTGGTGAGCACGATAACGCCCAAATGCAGTTCGGGCAGCAGCATAACTTTGGTCACCATCCCGATTTCACCGCCGGTGTGCGATACTTCCTTGTAGCCGCGCACATCGCGCAAAAACCACCCTAGCCCGTAGGCACTGAAGTGCGTGTTGTAAGGCGAAGGCGCAGGGCTGACGGGCAGAATAGTCTGCGGCGTCCACAGCTCCCGTAGTGTAGCGGGCTTTAGTAGCGGCGCCGGGGCGCCGGGGCCGCCGAGCAGCATCATCGTCCACTTGCTCAGGTCGGCTACGCTGCTATAAATGCCGCCAGCAGGGCCTAGCAGCGTATTCATATCGCGCCTGATTACTTGCACCTTGCCATCGATGGGCCCGTGGGCGTCAATGACGTTGGTGGGGTCGGGCAGACGGCTATAAATGGTAGCACTCCGGCTCATACCCAGCGGCTTAAGCAGGCGGGTTTCGACAAACGCGGTCCAGGGCTGGCCGCTTACCCGCGCTACCACTTCGCCAGCCACAATGTAGAGGCTATTGTCGTAATCAAACTTGCTGCGAAATGACGACACTGGCTTGAAATAGCGCAGGCTGTGAATGACATCGGCAGCGGTAAAATCGGCCGAATCAGGGAACTGCATGAGGTCGCCGGCACCCAGGCTCAGGCCGCTGCGGTGGCAGAGCAGGTCGCGCACCGTGAACTCAGCCGTTGCATAGGGGTCGTACATCTTAAACTCCGGGATGTACTTGGTCACCTTGTCATCCCACTGCAGCTTGCCCTCCTCTACCAGCAGGCCTAGCGCCGCGGTGGTGAAGGCTTTGGTATTGGAGGCGATGCCGAAAAGGGTATTCGCATCGACCGGCTCTTTGGTTTTCAATGAGCGCACGCCGTAGCCCTTGGCCACCACTACCTGCCCATCTTTTACCACAGCTACGGCAATGCCTGGCACATCAAAGGCCTTGAGCGTGCGCGCCACGGTGGCATCGAGCGCGGCCACGTCGAGAGGCGTGGTAACGGGCAAGGCGGTTTGGGCCAGGGCTGGGCCGGCGAGTAGCAGCCCTAGGGCAGCCAGCAGAGGACGAAGTTGTTTCATAGAGAAGAGAGAAAAGAAGGGAGTTATCAAAAAACTACTTCACGCTGGCGGCCCAAGCGTCCATCTTGCGTTCCAGCACCGCCAGAGGCATGGCGCCACCGGCCAAGATTTCATCATGAAAAGCGCGTAGGTCGAACTTCTTGCCCAACTGCTTCTCGTAGCGAGCACGCAACTCGCGCAGTTTCAGCGCGCCGGTTTTGTAGCTCAGCGCCTGGCCGGGCCACGACATGTAGCGCTCAATTTCGGCCGTGGCGCCCTGCTCGCTGATGGGCTCGTTGTCCATCATGTACTTGATGGCTTCTTCGCGGCTCATGCCTTTGGCGTGCATGCCCACATCCACCACCAGCCGGATGGCCCGGTGAATGTCGTCGCCTAGGGCGCCAATTTGCTGATAGGGGTCGGTGTACAAACCCAATTCGGGACCTAGGCTTTCGCAATACAGCGCCCACCCTTCGCTAAAGGCCGAGTAGCCGCCAAAGCGCCGAAACTGCGGCTGGTTGGCGTTTTCCTGCTGCAACGAAATCTGGTAATGGTGTCCCGGAATGGCCTCGTGCAGAAACAGCGACTCCATGCCCGAAGTCGTGTTAAACTTAGTGGCATCCAAAATGGGCACATAAAAAACGCCCGGCCGCGAGCCGTCGGGCGTACCCCGCATGTATTCGGCCGAGGCCGTGGCGGCGCGGAAAGCCTCGGTTTGGCGAATTTCAAACGGCGTTTTGGGTGTGCGCCCAAATAGCTTGGGCAGGTTGGGCGTGAGGCGCGCCTGAATGGCGTGGAAGGCACCTAGGACATCGTCCGGCGTTTTGTAGGGCGTAAACTTGGGGTCCGTGTTCAGGTAATTGAAAAAAGCCACTAGGTCACCCTGGTAGCCCACCTGGTTTTTCACCGCTTCCATTTCACTCCGAATACGCTTGACCTCCGCCAGCCCGGTTTGGTAAATGGCGTCGGGCGTGCGGTCGGTGGTCGTCATCTGGTGCACGCCGTAGCGGTACATATCGGCCCCGCCGGGCACGGCCCCGATGCCCGCGCTAGTGCGGGCCTGCGGCAGGTAGTCGGTTTGCAGGAAGCTGGCTAGGCGCTGGTAAGCGGGCGCCAGCTGGGTCAGAATAAGCTGCTGGTAGGCAGCGGTGAGCCGGGTTTTATCGGCTTCCGAAAAGCTGGCGGGCAGCTTGTTGATAGGGCCGTAAAACAGGCTTTTGGTGGCATCTGCCGTCACCTGCGCTTGCAGCTGCGGCACCATCTTCAGCACCAGCGGCTTGGGCAGCACCACGCCGGCCTTCATGCCGCGCCGGAAGTTGCTGATGGCCGAATCGGCCCACACCGGAAACTGGCTCGCCCGCGCCAGCCAGTTGTCGTAGTCCTGCACCGTCTTGAAGGGCTGCGCGCCGGTGCCCGCGCCCAGCTGCACCAGGCTGTTGGGCAGGGAATAGAACTGCGCGAAGGGCATCATCCACGAGTTCAGCTTCAAGCCATCGAGCCGAATCTGCATGTCGTAGGCGAAGATGTCGTAGTTGACTTGGTCTTCGCGCGCGAGCTTGGCGCGGTCGAACTTGCGCAGCGCGGTGAGGTACTGCTGGTAAAACCGCTGCTGCCGCTGCCGGAAGGCTTGGGTCTGGTCGTTGGGCAGCTGGTCGTTATAGCGGCGGTCGCCCTGCGCCGTGGCACCTAGGGGGAACAGCTTGGCTTGCTCGTCCCAATACGCCGTGAAGAGCGCCGCCAGCGGAGCTGAGGCCGCGGGGGTAGTTGCCGTAGCGGCCGTGAGTTTAGTGCTTGGTTTGGCCTTTTGGGCAAGGGCGGTAGCGGGCACACCACCGGCGAGCAAGACACCAGTTGCCAAAAGGTGCAGTAAAGAATGTTTCATCAAAAAGTCTGTAAGCGAGAATTTATGCACAATAACGATTAAATAGTGGACATTAGAAATAATACCAACTCGCTACCTGAGTAGCAGGCAAAAAGAAAGCCCCAGAGCGGGGCTTTCTATCATTAGCAGTGAGGTTGAAGCGATTTCGGAGAACAACCGTTATGCAGCGTAGAGACGCAACATTTTGCGTCTTGTCGTTGCTGAGTGACCTATTGCAAGACGCAAAATATTGCGTCTTTACAACTTCTTCATCCTCTACAAACCATTTAATTTCCAACTACTTGCGTTTTGGCGCAGCACCGGCCTTAGTGGAGTTAGCGGGCTTTTTGGCAGGCGCCGCACCGGCCACCGGGAAGCCGCGCTGCTTCATCAGCGCATCCACCTTGGGGTCGCGCCCGCGGAAGGCGCGGTAGCCCACGGCCGGGTCCACGGTATTGCCAACGGTATATACATGCTGGCGCAGGCGAGCGGCCACGGCCTTGTCGTAGGGCCCGCCGGCCTCGGTGAAAGCGCTGAAGCCATCGGCCGCCAGCACCACCGACCACAGGTAGGAGTAGTAGCCCGCCGAGTAGCCATCGCTCGAAAACACGTGGCTGAACTGCGGCGTGCGGTGGCGCATCACCAGCTCGTGCGGCATACCCAGCTCGGCCAGCGTCTCGCGCTCAAATTTGTCGGGGTCGATTTTCTGGTCGCCGGCTAGGTGCAGCTTCATATCGACGAGGGCGCTGGCCAGAAACTCGGTCGTGGCAAAGCCTTCGTTGAAGGTGCTGGCCTTGTTGATGCGGTCCACCAATACCTGCGGAATCGGCTGGCCAGTCTGGTAGTGCAGGGCAAAGCGGTTGAGGACTTCGGGCGTGGGCAGCCAGTTTTCGAGCAGCTGCGACGGAAACTCCACGTAGTCGCGCACCACGCTCGTACCCGAGAGCGTGGGGTAGGTCACGTTGCTCGACAGCCCGTGTAGGGCGTGCCCAAACTCGTGAAAGAGCGTGGTGGCATCGGTCCAAGAAATGAGTACCGGCTCGCCATCCTTGCCCTTCACGAAGTTGGAGTTGTTCGACACGATGGTCGTCACGGGCTTGCCGTCTAGGCGCTCCTGTTTGCGGTAGGCGTTCATCCAGGCGCCCGAATTTTTGCCGGGCCGGGCGTAGGGGTCGAAGTACCAGAGGCCGACCTGCTTGCCAGTGGTTTTGTCGTTTACCTGCCACACCTTCACGTCGGGGTGGTACACGGGCACATCGGGCGCGGGCACGAAGGCGAAGTTGAACAGCTCGCTGGCCACCCAAAACATACCCTCGCGCATCTTATCGAGCTGCAAGTACTGCTTCACCTCGTTTTGGTCGAGGTCGTAGCGGGCCTTGCGCACCTTCTCGGCGTAGTAGCGATAGTCCCAAGGTTCGATTTTGAAGTCGGCGGGTGCGCCTTCTTTCTTGGCAAGGGCCAACATGTCGGCCACTTCCTCATGCACGCGGGCCACGGCGGGCTTCCACATATCCAGCATCAGCTGCATGGCGGCATCGGGCGTTTTGGCCATCGTGTTGTCGAGGCGTAGGTGGGCGTGGGTCTTGTAGCCCAGCAGCTTGGCCCGCTCGGCGCGCAACTGCAAAATCTGGGTAATGAGGGCGTTGTTGTCGTGCGCACCGCCATTATCACCGCGGTTCGTGAACATGCGCCAGGCCTTTTCGCGCAGCGTCCGCTGGTCGGAGTACGTCAAAAACGGGTCGATGCTAGAGCGGGTGTTGGTGATGACGCCTGCGGCGTCCACCTTCCGCGTGGTGGCCGTGGTTTTGGCCGCCTCGCGCAACGAGGCCGGCAGGCCCCCTAGGTCCTTCTCAGTCTTCAGCACCAGCACCGAGTCGGCTTCGTCGGCCAGCACGTTCTGCGAAAACTTGGTGAAAAGGCCCGCCAACTGCTGGTTTATTTGCGAGAGCCGCGTCTTGGCCGGGGCGTCGAGCTTAGCCCCCGCCCGCACAAACGCTTTGTAGCGCACCTCTACCAGACGCTGCTGCTCGGGCGTGAGCTTCTTGGTGGCGGGGTCTTTATACACCGCTTCGATGCGCTTGAAAAGCGCCGCGTTCTGCGAAATCTGGTCGCTGAAGGCTGCCATTTTGGGCGCCATCTCGGTTTCTACCGCGCCGAAAGCTTTGTCATTCAAGGTCGTTTTCCAGACGCCGTACTCGGCCTGCACCCGGTCTAGGGTGCCGCCGCTACGCTCCAGTGCCACGATGGTATTGTCGAAAGTGGCCGGCTTGGGGTTGCTGGCAATGGCGTTGATTTCGGCCAGGTTCTCGGCCATCGCAGCTTCCAGCCCGGGCTTAAAATCGGCCACCTTCACTTTGTCGAAGGCGGGCACGCCACCGTGCGGGCCGCCCCAGGGCGCTAGCAGCGGGGTCTGATTGGTATGCAGCGTGACCGACGCGGTACCCGCCGCGGGCGTTTGCGCCGAGCTGGTTAGAGACATAGCAGTTAGGGCCAGCCCTAGGGTAGCGAGAAACGCGGACCGGCAGTAAAGAGAAGAAAACGGCATAAAGTAGAGTAAATGGCAATCTAAAATGACGCGCAGGCTAGCGCTCCAGCTTGAAGCCGGGCTCGCGGGCAGGCGGCGCGGTGCGGTTGGCCACGGCCCAGCCGGTGAGGTACATCCACTGGGTCATGTGCAGCAGCTTGTTGTAGTCGATGCGCTGGGGCTCGTCGCGCGGGGTGTGGTAGTCCACGTGCAGCACTGAGGTGTACATGATGGCCGGAATACCCAGGCGCGCATACGGCAAGTGGTCGGAGCGGAAGTACCAGCCTTCGGGGTGGGTCGGCTTGTCCCACTCGGTATCGAGCTTGAACTTGGGACCGGCCTGGTTGGCGGCCAGGGCCGTTTTCACAAGGTCCGACGAGTTCATGTGCGGCGGCGTCGAACCCAGCAAGGCGGCGCTATCGGGAGCGTTGCGGCCCATCATCTCGGCGTTGAGTACGGCCACGATAGACGACTGCGGCACCGTGGGGTGAGCCGAAAAGTAAG
>Ga0265798_10003596_pt1 | contig 21899 bp, 21 predicted proteins | sample P3T30metagenome_FD_192430 | JGI IMG/M metagenome (GOLD analysis project Ga0265798, IMG submission 192430) | Plant litter microbial communities from East Loma Ridge, Irvine, California - P3 T30 | ecosystem: Environmental > Terrestrial > Plant litter > Unclassified | place: USA: California... | reverse complement strand
GAGGCGGCTTGCCGGAGATGAACGATGACGCGATTTTCCTGACACACCGCGTCGACTGCATCGCCGGCAAGCCGCCTCCCACAAAAAAACGTTTCCATTCAGCAGATTACGTGTTGTTTGATAAGAGGCGGCTTGCCGGCGATAGCGGAGGCTCAGTCACCGACAGATCGCCTGAATGATCGTATCGCCAGCAAGTCGCCCCCCACAAAAGCCGCGTTTATTCACGTAGGTAGCTCAGTACAGATCCACCGGATCCACGTCCAGCGACCACCGGACCTGCCTGCCGCTGGGCATTTGCTCCAGGACAATCAGCCACTGGCTCAGCAATTTGTGCAGCGGCGCGCGGGCGCTGGACTGCAGCAGCAGTTGCGCACGATAACGTCCCGCGCGGCGCTCCATGGGGGCAGGCACCGGGCCGAGCAGTTCGATGCCGCCCAGGTTCATGTCAGCCAGCAGTCGTTCGGCTTCACTGCAAGCCTGATCCAGAAACTCCTCGGCCTGCCCGGGCTTGTGCGCTTCGGCGCGCAGCAATGCCAAGTGCGAGAACGGCGGCAGTCCGGCGGAGCGGCGTTCGCTCAGGGCCTGCTCGGCGAACGCGAAATAGCCCTGTTCGGTGAGCTGGATCAACAGCGGATGGTCGGCTAGGTGCGTCTGGATGATCACCTTGCCCGGCTCTTCGGCTCGGCCTGCGCGCCCGGCGACCTGCACGATCAGTTGTGCCATGCGCTCACTGGCCCGGAAGTCGCCGGAGAATAGCCCGCCGTCAGCGTCCAGAATGGACACCAGCGTAACGCGGGGGAAGTGGTGACCTTTGGCGAGCATCTGTGTGCCCACCAGAATGCACGGCTGGCCGCGCTGGATGGTCGCGAACATCTGGTTCATCGCATCCTTGCGCGAGGTGCTGTCGCGATCGACGCGCAGCACCGGGTAATCCGGAAACAGAATCGCCAGGCGTTCTTCAGCGCGCTCGGTGCCTGCACCGACCGGTCGCAGATCCACCTTGCCGCACGAGGGGCACTGACGCGGCACTCGTTCAACGTATCCGCAGTGGTGACAGCGCAACTCGCCAGATCGCTGGTGCACGGTCATGCGCGCGTCGCAGCGCTGACAGCCGGACATCCAGCCGCAGTCGTGGCACAGCAAGGTCGGCGCAAAACCGCGGCGGTTGAGGAACACCAGCACTTGCTGGCCTGCCGCGAGCGTCTGGCCGATGGCCTGTTGCATCGGCCCGGAGATGCCGCTGTCCAGTGGACGACTCTTTACGTCCAGGCGCAGAAAGCGCGGTTGCTGTGCACCACCGGCCCGCTGATTCAGGCGCAGCAGGCCATAACGGCCGGTGTAGGCGTTGTGCAGGCTTTCCAGTGATGGCGTCGCCGAACCGAGCACAATCGGGATGTTTTCCTGACGGGCGCGCACCAGCGCCAGATCGCGGGCGTGATAGCGCAGGCCTTCCTGCTGTTTATAGGAACCGTCGTGCTCTTCGTCGATGATGATCAGGCCCGGGTTCTTCATGGGCGTGAACAGCGCCGAACGGGTGCCGATAATAATGTCGGCCTCGCCGTCGCGCGCCGCCAGCCAGGCGTCCAGTCGCTCGCGGTCGTTGACGGCCGAATGCACCAGCGCAATACGTGCATTGAAGCGCTGTTCGAAACGCGCCAGGGTCTGCGGCCCGAGGTTGATTTCCGGAATCAGTACCAGCGCCTGCTTGCCGGCTTCCAGCGTCTCGCGGATCAACTGCAGATAGACTTCGGTCTTGCCGCTGCCCGTCACGCCCGCCAACAGAAACGCATGGAAGCTGTCGAACCCGGCGCGAATGGCTTCATAGGCGGCGCGCTGTTCGGTGTTGAGCGGCAATTCCGGCTGGGCCAGCCAGTGTTCATGTCGCGCACTGGGCGCGTGGCTGCGCACCTCGACGTACACCAGTTCCTTGGCCAGCAACAGGTTGAGGCTGTCTTTATTAAGCATCAGCTTGCTGAGCAGTTGATGCGCTACGCCATGGGGATGCTGGGCGAGGGTGGTCAGGGCTTCACGCTGCTTGGGCGCGCGGGCGATGCGCGAGTCGTCGACGCTGGCGCCGGGTGATACATGCCAGAAGCGTTCCTGGCGGGTTTCGGCCAGTTCGCCCTGACGCAGCAACACCGGCAACGCCCAGCTCAAGGTGTCGCCCAGGCTGTGCTGATAATACTGGGACGTCCACAGGCACAGCTTGAACAGCGCAGGAGGCAGTGGCGCCTGGCTGTCCAGCAAGGCAATGGCCGGTTTCAATTTGTCAGCGGGTACTTCGCTGTGATCCACGACCTCGACCAGAATGCCGATCATTTCCCGCCGACCAAATGGCACTCGCAACCGCATGCCGGGCTGCAGGGCGCTGCGCGACACGCCAGCGGGGGCGCGGTAATCGAACAGGCGGCGAAGCGGCGAGGGCAGGGCAAGGCGCAGGATGGCGTCGGGCACGCGGTGTTTCCCTGTGTCGGTCGTGGGCGATGGGCGATATTAGCAGACGACCGGTGCAAAGGTTCGCTTGCGTCGTTTTGATTGTCTGATACTATCCACGGCCTATTTCCGTGCGGTATTCAACAATAGTGTTGGGTGGCGGCACGCTAGACTGAGGAAGTACCGATGAAAGCTGATATCCATCCAGTTTACGAAGCCATTGACGCAACCTGCAGCTGCGGCAATGTCATCAAAACCCGTTCCACTCTCGCCGGCCCTTTGAGCCTCGACGTGTGCAACGAGTGCCACCCGTTCTACACTGGCAAGCAGAAGACGCTTGACATCGGCGGCCGTGTCGACAAGTTCAAATCCCGTTTCGGTGCGTTCGGCGCAACCAAAGCGAAGTAAGACTGGCTGCCTCTTGGGCATTTCCAGACTGCTTGAAAAGACGCCCCTTGTGGGCGTCTTTTTTATGTCCGCGATTTGGCTGTCCGACGCGCAGGCGTTCTGCCCCGCACCGGCCGGTCTGCCTGTTGCAAAGGTGCAGCGGGTGGTGGATGGCGACACCCTGCGCCTGAGCGATGGCCGCAGCGTGCGAATGATTGGTCTCAATACCCCCGAGACCGGCAAGCGCGGTCAATCCGCCGAGCCGTTTGCCGAAGCGGGCAAGCGACGTCTGCAGGCGCTGGTCAAAGACAGCGGCGATCAGGTCCGCCTGCAGATCGGCCAGCAGGCCAAGGATCGCTATGGTCGCACGCTGGCCAACGTCTACAGCCGCAACGGCACCAACCTGGAAGCGCAGCTGCTCAGCGAAGGGCTCGGCTATCTGGTCGCCTTTGCACCCAATACGGCGCTGGTCGATTGCCAGCAGAGCGCCGAGCGTCAGGCGCGTCAGGCCAGACTGGGTGTGTGGCGCAACTCTCCGGTGCAAGCTGCCAATCGGATAAAAAAAGGCGGCTTTGCCGTCGTGACCGGTCGTGTGAAGAGCGTTCAGCGCAATCGCGGCGGCGTCTGGATCGAACTCGACGGTTCACTGGTGCTGCGCGTTGCCCCTGACCTGCTGTCTGCCTTCGATGTGGCGAAGCTTGAGCGGCTCAAGGGTCAACAGATCGAGGCGCGGGGCTGGGTGGTGGACCGTTCCCGGCGCGGTGGTCTACAGTCAGGACAGGCTCGCTGGCTGATGCCGCTGACCCATCCGGCCATGCTCAATCCTTAGGCATCGCCTGCAATCCCGGGCCTTTCGACGAGTGGTTCGGCTTTTTGTGTTTCCAGTGCCTTAGCGGAAAGTCTAACTTCTCGCCCCTTGACAGCAGTGACTGGTCAGTCTTGTTAGGACTATGCATCTTGCGTATCCTCGGCGGTCCGTCTGTCCCACAGTAAAAAAAGCGGAATCCAATACATGTCAGATTTGAAAACTGCCGCGCTCGATTACCATGCCAATCCCCGTCCAGGGAAGCTGAGCGTAGAACTCACCAAGCCGACCGCAACCGCTCGTGACCTGGCTCTGGCCTACAGCCCTGGCGTTGCTGAACCCGTGCGTGAAATTGCCCGTGACCCCGAGCTGGCTTACAAGTACACCGGCAAAGGCAACCTGGTAGCAGTTATCTCCGATGGCACCGCAATCCTCGGTCTCGGCGATCTGGGCCCGTTGGCCTCCAAGCCGGTCATGGAAGGCAAAGGGGTTCTGTTCAAGCGTTTCGCCGGTATCGACGTTTTCGATATCGAAGTCGATTCCGAAAGCCCACAGGCCTTCATCGACACCGTCAAGCGCATCTCGATCACTTTCGGCGGCATCAATCTGGAAGACATCAAGGCACCTGAGTGCTTTGAAATCGAGAAAGCGCTGATCGAACAGTGTGACATCCCGGTGTTCCACGATGACCAGCACGGCACCGCTATCGTGACCGCAGCCGGCATGATCAACGCACTGGAAATCGTCGGCAAATCCCTCGAGACCGCGAAGATCGTCTGCCTGGGCGCTGGCGCTGCCGCCATCTCCTGCATGAAGCTGCTGGTGAGCATGGGTGCGAAGATCGAAAACATCTTCATGATCGACCGCACCGGCGTGATCCACTCCGGCCGTACCGACCTGAACCAGTACAAGGCTGTGTTCGCACACGCCACCGAGAAGCGCACGCTGACCGATGCACTGGATGGTGCTGACGTGTTCGTGGGCCTGTCCGGTCCTAATCTGTTGAGCGCTGAAAACCTCAAGCTGATGGCGAAGGATCCGATCGTGTTCGCCTGCTCGAACCCTGATCCGGAAATCTCCCCGGAACTGGCCCACGCCACTCGCAGCGACGTGATCATGGCGACCGGCCGTTCGGACTACCCGAACCAGGTCAACAACGTACTGGGCTTCCCGTTCATCTTCCGTGGTGCTCTGGACGTTCGCGCCAAGCGCATCAACGAAGAAATGAAGATCGCCGCAGCCAACGCCCTGCGCGAACTGGCCAAACTGCCGGTTCCTCAGGAAGTGTGCGACGCGTACGGCGGCATCAAGCTGGAATTCGGTCGTGAGTACATCATCCCGAAACCAATGGACACACGCCTGCTGGGCCGTATCGCCGAAGCAGTTGCCAAGGCCGCTATCGAAAGCGGTGTGGCCACCCTGCCATATCCGAAGCACTACCCGCTGACCAGCGTGGACGACGTGTTCAAGGGCTGATTCCTTGAAGCAATAAAAAAACCCGCAGAGATGCGGGTTTTTTATTGAGCGGTCGCTGTCAGGCGTTTTTAACCTGCGCGATGATCTCGTTCTGGCGCTTGGTCGCCTCAGTCAGAACAACACTGTAAATACGCTTTTTTTCATCGGACTTCGCGTTGCGAATGAATTCCGCGAAAGGATTCTTGGCCTTCTCGGAGTGCGGATTTGGAAGCTTCATTGACTGGCTCCTGAGGTGAGACGTTTTCCAGCGCAGCTGCCAGCTCATCGCGGGTATAGCGCTCGGGGATATGGTAGTCAATCCTGTCCACGCCCGCCTTGTAAAGGCGGGCTGAGTTATCTATGTGCTTTAGAAGCAGATCGACATGCACATGTTTTCCATACTCTAGCTTAAGCGTGTTCACGACGTCACGTGCGGAGAAGTATTGCTCGACGAAATGGTCAGCGAGGATACGCCTGCCCTCTGCCTGCTCTCGAGCCTTGACGAACTCCCAGGCAAGCAACGGGTTTTGATAGACATACAGCACTTGAACGTAGCGTCCTTTCTCCAAGGATCTTTCGACATTGCTCCGTGCAATGTCGATTTTTGCAAGCGTCCCATCCAGCAGAAAAGACTGCTGCTGCGATAGTGCCAGATCGATAATCTTGGAAATCAGAATTGAGATGCCACCTTGGAACAGGTACGCGTTACCCCCGGTGTAGAGATCAAATTCAGCGCGTAGCTCGTCTGGGTCTATTCGTAAAATAGACGAGCTTGTAAAGAGATTCAAAAGAGCAATCGACGCTTCTGTCTTACCTGCTCCAGGGGATCCGGACATGAAAACCGATACAGGCTCGTCCTCTGCCGGGTAAAGATCCAGTGAGGTCAGCTTTCTCCCTATAGCCTTCTTGTTTTGCCTCGCGAACTTGATCGCTTCGTTCCAGAGTCTCTTCTCATCATCCGTGAATTCCACCAACACTCCATTTTTTCCAGCCTGCCCTCTCGGTACCGAGTAGGAAGCGGTTAGCGATACGATGAAGAGTAGCGGTCGAAATTGAATCTGGAGAACGCAAGCCTGGCCAAAATACTTCAAAAGATATCTGTACAGCGGCCAATAACGTGATCGCGACCCATTCGTCGATTGTTCGGATGCACACGCCAGGACTCGGAATGCATTTGGATACTCTGCTATGCGAATCGTGACGAACGGGCAGGTTTGACGGCTCACCCCTGCAAAATCACCTCAGCCAACCCATCGATCGCTTCCTGCCGTTCAGCTTGATTCAGCCGCGCACGCGGGTTCAGTGATGACCATTGCGGGTGGGCGCGGGATCGTGACAAAGGTTCGGGCAGTTTGCCCTTACGCCAGGTCTTGTCTTGCGGTGTGGTCAGTTCGATGCTGTTGATCGCCGCGTGGCCTCTGATGCCCAATGCAAGCAGCAGATGACTTTGACGCAGTGCAAGCAGGCGCAGTACGGCGTCGTCGACGGTCAGTTCCCGGTGTCCCTTGAGTTTGCCCAGCAGACGTCCGCCGTAGCTGCGGGCGGTCAGCAGGGCGCCGCCGGCAATGGCACCTACCAGCGCAGCGGCGCCCAGTGTGACGCCACCGACCATCAGGTCCACGCCTGCTCCGGCCGCGGCGCCTGCTGCCACGCCGCCGCCGACGCGTACGCCCATCAGTTTGAGAGTTTCAGGGTTGAACAGGTCATCACCCCAGCGTCCATCCATCAACGGCAGGTCGCTGGCGGTCACGTCATCCTTGCGAAACGCATGCAGCTTGAGCAGCGCTTCGACGCACTGCTGTTCACGCTGACGGACCGCCTGACGTAATGCTTCGATGGCCTGTTTCTCCTGATCAGGCGTGGTTTCGACGCTACGCCGACAGGCTGCGCAGTCGATCAGCATTTCCGCGATCAGACGCGCTGCGCTGTGTCGTTTGGCCTGACGCTGTTTCTCCTGATCCTCGATCAGACGCTCCAACTGCGGGCGTGCGCTTTCCAGCATGAGCGCCAGACTTTCATAAAGCCGCCGCCCGCCGTCTTCAGGAGGGGCGACGCTGTCGAAACGCACCAGCGCATGCAGACCGAGACGTGAGAGGGCTTCGCGCCATTCAGGCTCGCGGTGTTGCTGCGCACTGACGAAATTGAGCACTGGCAATAAGGGTTTCCCGCAACTGGCGAGCACGGCCAGTTCGTCGCGGTATTTGGACAGCACCGGTTCGCGGGCATCGATGACATACAGACCCGCATTCGAATCGAGCAACTGTCGCAGCACTTTGGCTTCCTGCTCGAAGCGTTGGCGAGCTTCGCTGCCTTCCAGAAAGCGTTCCAGTCGAGCCGGGCCGTCCAGCCGTTCACCGGGGCGGTCCAAACGCTCCAGATAGTCGAGCAGGGCGATGGCATCTTCCAGGCCGGGCGTGTCGTACAACTCGACCGTGGCCTGACCGTCCACCGAGAGACGAGCACCTTCGACATGCCGTGTGGTGCTGGGGCGATGGGACACTTCGCCGAACGTCACATCGCCCGTCAGGGTGCGCAGCAAGGAGGTCTTGCCCACGTTGGTGTGGCCGACCACGGCGAGCTTGATGGGACCGGACTTGCGCGCATCACTCATGGCCTGTCTCCAGCCAGCTCATGGGCATATGGTCTGCCCAGGGCAATTGCAGTTGATCCAGCGCAACATGCCAGTCATCCAGACGCTCGGGGTCCAAGGTTTGTCCGGCGGGCGCAGGCAGCAGCCAGACGCGGGTTGCTCCGGCGCAGCGCGCCAGTTCTGCGATCAGCGCAAGGCTGCCGCGATCCGGCGAGCGACGCGGGTCACAGGCAACCAGCAGGCGTGCGGGCGGGTATTGAGTCAGTTGTTCCAACAGTTTGTGTCGCGATTCGCGGCTGTCCAGAACACCTGCGTTGGCAACGCCAGCGGGCAGATGAGGCGGCCAGACCTGTTGGTCGTCCAACTCGATGGCCACCAGCAGGGCGCCGTCGCTTTGAGCAATCCCTGCGTCGCGCTGAATCTGATGCAGCATTGCGGGCTCGGCATCGTTGACGCCCAGGCGCTCGCTGCTTGGCATCAGCCGTTCGCGCAGCTCAAGGTAATCGGGCTGTTCCAGATCGAGTCGCAGGCCAGCGCGGCCGCTTTTCCAGCGCCACAGGCAAAGCGCGGCCAGCATCAGGCGCGGCAGGATGCCATAGACCAGCAGCACGCCAACCAGCCACGCCGCCCAGGCCTGGCGAGCGTTTTCGATACTCAATGCGCCGTTGCCGCTGGCGCGGATCATCGATTCGTCCGGCACGCTGAAACCCAGCCAGGCCGGGATCGTACTCAGCGCCTGGGTCAGGCTGACGAAGGTATCGCTGCTCAGAATGGTGGTTTCCCAGACAAAGCCGTAGCGCCGGGTCGACATCAGCATCAACAGCACCACCAGCGCGCTGAGCAGTGCGATCAGCCACAGGCTGTTGACCACCAGTCCCAAGACCCAGCGATTCAAGCGTTTGCGTTGCAACAGCAGAATCAGCGCGGGTGCCAGCTGCGCTGCCTGTGCATCGCGGGCGAGTTTTTCGCTCAGCCATAACCAGAGTCGGCCAAGCCCGCTGTTATTGCGTCCAGCGAAGATCAGTCCCAACGTCCAACTGATCAGCAGCATCAGGTTCAAGCCAAGCAGGCTTCCCAGCGCCCAGAACACATTGACCGGCGTCTGGCCATCGCCCATGGCAGCGAAAGCCAGCCCAGCACCACTCATGACCGCCATTACGGCCAGTGCCATAAGGGCCAGTCGCGCGCCCTGTTTCCAGTGATGCAGCGCGGCAACCATGCCGTCGCGCTCCGCCAGCCACAAGGCACGGTGAGTGATGCGGGTCGTGAGGTCGCCTTCGCCAGCGCGTGCGCGGCGGTTGGCCTCCTGATCGTCGAGCGTCCCCGCTTGTTTTTCACGCAGGCGCACAGCTTCGGTCAGCCAGAGGGTATCGAGGGGTGTCAGCGCAGTCACACGGCGTCTCTTCAAGGAATTCAGCGGTGAGCATAACCGCTGTCATGGGACTGAGCACGGCGTGTAACAGTTCAGTGGCTTGCTGCGTGTGCTCTGATATCCTCGCTCGATGAATACTCATCTCCCCCTCAGCCTGATTGCCGCCCTTGGTGAAAACCGAGTGATCGGCGTCGACAATTCCATGCCCTGGCATTTGCCGGGGGACTTCAAATACTTCAAGGCGACGACCCTCGGCAAGCCGATCATCATGGGCCGCAAGACCTGGGACTCGCTGGGCCGTCCGCTGCCGGGGCGCCTGAATCTGGTGGTCAGCCGCCAGACAGACCTTCAGCTCGAGGGTGCCGAGGTTTTTGCTTCGCTGGACGCCGCTGTGGCGCGTGCCCAGCAGTGGGCGCACGAGCAGGGCGTCGATGAAGTCATGCTGATAGGTGGTGCTCAGTTGTACACCCAGGGGCTGGCTCAGGCGGATCGTTTGTATCTGACGCGCGTGGCGTTGAGTCCGGAAGGCGATGCCTGGTTTCCCGAGTTCGATCAGGTGCAGTGGAAGCTGGTTTCCAACACTGAAAACCCCGCCGTCGAAGACAAACCCGCCTACAACTTCGAAGTGTGGGAGCGGGCCTGAACCATCAGCGGTGATGCGGCAGCAAACAAAATGTCACAAAACTGTCGTTTTTGGTTTTGCTGTCGTGATCAATGGGGTAAATGACGTCTTCTGACGCCTCAAAGGTCGCTCGCGCACTTTCGCGTTCATAATATTTTGTTACGGTCTGACCCTTCGAATTTTTGAGAAGGGGACTTCGCTCATGAAACTCGCGCCAAAAATGCTGTTTGCTGCACTTTGTGTCGGGCTGGCCAGCCAGGCTTTTGCCGCCACCGAACTGAAGCATTGGCCCGAGCCCGCCGCGAAAGCACTCGATGCGATGATCGCCGCCAACGCCAACAAGGGTAACTACGCAGTCTTTGACATGGACAACACCAGCTACCGCTTCGACCTAGAAGAGTCGCTGTTGCCGTATATGGAAAACAAAGGCCTGATTACCCGTGAGAAGCTTGATCCTTCCCTCAAACTGATGCCGTTCAAAGACACGGCCGAGCACAAGGAAAGCCTGTTCAGTTACTACTATCGCCTCTGCGAGGTTGACGACATGGTCTGCTATCCATGGGTCGCTCAGGTGTTTTCAGGTTTCACCCTGCAGGAACTCAAAGGCTATGTGGATGAGCTGATGGCGCTCGACAAGCCGATCCCTGCGACTTACTACGATGGCGATACCGTCAAACAGCTGAACGTCGAACCGCCCCGCGTGTTCACCGGCCAGACCGAGCTGTACAAGAAGCTGATGGAAAACGGCATCGACGTCTACGTGATGACCGCTGCCTCCGAAGAGCTGGTGCGTATGGTCGCCTCCGATCCCAAGTACGGCTACAACGTCAAGCCAGAGAACGTGATCGGCGTGTCGCTGCTGCTCAAGGACAGGAAAACCGGTGATCTGACCACGGCGCGCAAACAGATCACTGCGGGTAAATATGATGCGAAAAGCAACATGGGCCTGGAGCTGACGCCTTACCTGTGGACGCCTGCGACCTGGATGGCAGGCAAACAGGCGGCCATCCTGACTTACATCGATGAATGGAAAAAGCCGGTGCTGGTGGGCGGCGATACCCCAACGAGCGACGGCTACATGCTGTTCCACAGCGTTGACGTCAGCAAAGGCGGCGTGCATTTGTGGATCAACCGCAAGGACAAATACATGACGCAGTTGAACGGCATGATGAAGAAGAACGCCGAAGCCCAAGCCAAGGAAGGATTGCCGGTGACTGCCGACAAGAACTGGGTGATCGTCAAACCGGACGAGATTCAGTGAGCAATACGACGATGATCGTCCCCACGCTCTGCGCTCATCGTTATACACAAGTCCGCAAGACGCGCAAAACGGGGGCCTAAACGAAAGTGACTGACTGAATGCATACCCCGTGGGAGGCGGCTTGCCGGCGATGGCGTCAGTTCAGTCACTGACAGGTCGCTTCAGAAAAAGCATCGCCAGCAAGCCGCCTCCCACAGTCCGTGGTCGCAGCAAGACTCGGGTATAACTCGGAGGCGTGCTTGAGATCACGCTGATCGTTCCTACGCTCCGCGTGGGAATGCCGCTCAGGACGCTCAGCGTCCGCTTTTAAGGACACATGCGTTCCACTGGCCCAACAAAAAGCCCGGCATCTCTGCCGGGCTTTTTGCATTACCGATGCTGCTTAAGGCACCAGTTTGTCCAGCAACGCCTTGTCACGCACTGCGCCTTTGTCGGCACTGGTTGCCAGCAGGGCGTAGGCCTTGAGGGCAGTGGTCACTTTGCGAGGGCGCGACTCGACCGGCTTCCAGCCTTTCTTGTCCTGCTCTGCACGGCGCTCGGCCATTTCAGCGTCGTCGATCAACAGGTTGATCGAGCGATTCGGAATGTCGATCAGTACCTTGTCGCCATCGCGTACCAGACCGATTGCTCCACCAGCAGCGGCTTCAGGCGATGCGTGGCCGATGGACAGACCCGAGGTACCGCCCGAGAAACGACCATCGGTGAGCAGCGCACAATCCTTGCCCAGACCTTTGGATTTCAGGTACGAGGTCGGGTAGAGCATTTCCTGCATGCCCGGGCCGCCTTTCGGGCCTTCGTAGCGGATGATCACGATGTCGCCAGCCTTCACTTCGTCAGCAAGGATGCCGCGCACAGCGCTGTCCTGGCTTTCGAAAATCTTGGCATTGCCTTCGAACACGTGGATCGACTCGTCGACACCTGCGGTTTTCACTACGCAGCCATCCAGTGCGATGTTGCCGTACAGCACAGCCAGGCCGCCTTCCTGCGAGTAAGCGTGCTCAACGCTACGGATGCAGCCGTTTTCACGGTCGTCATCCAGACTTTCCCAGCGGGTCGACTGGCTGAACGCGGTTTGCGTCGGGATGCCTGCCGGGCCTGCCTTGAAGAAGGTGTGAACCGCTTCGTCGTCAGTCTGGGTGATGTCCCACTTCGCGATGCCCTCGGCCAGGGTCTTGCTGTGCACGGTCGGCAGGTCTGTGTGCAACAGGCCGCCGCGGGCCAGCTCGCCGAGGATGCTGAAAATACCGCCAGCACGGTGCACGTCTTCCATGTGGTACTTCTGGATGTTCGGCGCGACCTTGCAGAGCTGCGGCACCTTGCGCGACAGGCGGTCGATGTGGCGCAGGTCGAAGTCGATCTCGGCTTCCTGAGCGGCGGCCAGCAAGTGCAGGATGGTGTTGGTCGAGCCGCCCATGGCGATGTCCAGCGTCATGGCATTCTCGAACGCCTTGAAGTTGGCGATGTTGCGCGGCAGCACCGAGTCATCGTTTTGGGTGTAGTACTGTCTGCACAGGTCGACAATGGTGCGGCCCGCCTGCAGGAACAGTTGCTCACGGTCACTGTGAGTGGCGAGTGCGGAACCGTTGCCCGGCAACGCCAGACCCAGTGCTTCGGTCAGGCAGTTCATCGAGTTGGCGGTGAACATGCCCGAGCACGAACCGCACGTCGGGCAGGCGCTGCGTTCGTATTCGGCGACTTTTTCATCGCTGGCAGTCGAGTCGGCGGCAATGACCATGGCATCGACCAGATCCAGGCCATGGCTGGCCAGTTTGGTCTTGCCGGCTTCCATCGGTCCGCCGGACACGAAAATCACCGGAATATTGAGGCGCAACGACGCCATCAGCATGCCAGGGGTGATCTTGTCGCAGTTGGAGATACAAACGATGGCGTCCGCGCAGTGGGCGTTGACCATGTACTCCACAGAGTCGGCAATGATTTCGCGGCTCGGCAGCGAGTACAGCATGCCGTCATGGCCCATGGCGATGCCGTCATCCACCGCAATGGTGTTGAATTCCTTGGCCACGCCACCGGCGCGTTCGACTTCGCGGGCTACCAGTTGACCCATGTCTTTCAAGTGCACGTGGCCCGGTACGAACTGGGTGAAGGAGTTGGCGATGGCGATGATCGGTTTCTTGAAATCTTCGTCCTTCATGCCCGTGGCGCGCCAGAGGGCACGGGCGCCGGCCATGTTGCGGCCATGGGTGGACGTTTTCGAGCGGTAATCAGGCATTGGAGCACTCCGGCAAAAATAAGGCTGATCAGGAAGGGAGTGAGCTTCTATTGACGTCGCTCGCAGGCGGCAGTGACCGGATGCAGCGAAGAAACCGAAAACCACGGGATCACCGTGTACTCGGCCTGAGCTCATAAACCCGCCGGGGGATGACTGGCGATGAATAGGAGCGATTCTACACCGCTCACGCAGTGTTGGCATGAACGAAGCTTAATAAGATGATGGGTGCGGCATGGCCATTAAATGCACCTGAGATGATAGGCTCGAGCAGGTTTTTTGAGCTTTTATCAGGATTTAATCGCGCTGAAATCTCGGTGCTTTGAAGCCCGCAGCTGCATCAACGAATGCAGCGGTCCAACAGAACATTATTTAAATAAAAACTGCCGACAGGGCCCTGTCGGCAGTTTTTAAATCAGACGTGATTAATCAACGATTCACAATTGCCTGAATCTGATGCAGGTAGGTTTCGCCATCAACCGTTTGCAGGGCCAGTGCGCTTTTGTTCCACGCGGAAGGCAGACGAGTGATTTCTTCGAAATAATCCACTACCTGACCGCGTTGATCTTCAGGCACCAGGTCCAGCATGTATTCCAGACCGCCCGGTTTGCCCAGAAATTCACCCAGGACATAACAGGTGCGTGTCCAGTCATGGTTCTCGTGGAAAATGCGATCGGTTGGGGCGGCAGGCTGCTCAGGCACATAAAGAATGTGCTGACCTTCCGGGCCGCGGATCACAAACAGTCGGATCAGAGTGGCACCGCCATGAAGCGGCATAACGAAACGACCAATGGTGATGCCGTCTTCATCGGAGGCGACTGGAGCATTGATGACTCGCTGGATAAGGTCTGCGCCTTCCGGGGAAAGCAGGCCTTTGGACAGCTGGTCAGCAGACAAGCTGTTCAAGTCGTCGCGGATGTAGTCAACATTTTTAGAGTCAGTCATGATTTTAAATCCATTTAAATTAAACAAAGTCCATTTTGAGTGTTGTCCTGATTCGCATCTTGTTGGTGTTTGCTGACAGGACGGTGACAATTTATCAGTGCGAAAAGACGACGTGCGATATATGTTTATCGCGTTTGTAGAGGGGTGTATCGAGATGTTTTCAATGGCGGGCGATCAGCTCAAGACAGGCTTGAGCTGACATCGTGCACCGGGTCGCAATAGAGCCGACCCGGTCAGTCGATCAACTGTTGGGCAACAGTCGGCAGGTGATGCTCTTGATATAACGCGTTTCTGCAATGGCAGGATGCACCGGATGATCCGGGCCCTGGCCTCCACGCTCCAGCAGCTGGATGTTGCGGTCCAGATGACGGGCGCTGGTCAGCAGGATGTTTTGCAGGTCGTCTTCCGGCAGGTGCATCGAGCACGAGGCGCTGACCAGAATGCCGTCCTTGGTGAGCAGGCGCATGGCTTGCTCGTTCAGGCGGCGGTAGGCACCTTCACCGTTTTTCATGTCCTTCTTGCGCTTGATGAACGCAGGCGGGTCGGCCACGATCACGTCGAAACGCTCTTCGCTTGCCTTCAACTCTTTAAGTGCCTCGAACACGTCACCTTCGATGCAGGTCAGCTTCTCGGCAAAGCCGTTCAGCGCGGCATTGCGCTCCACGCCGTCGAGGGCAAAAGAGGACGCATCGACGCAGGTGACGTCGCTGGCGCCGAACGCAGCAGCCTGGATACCCCAGCCGCCGATGTAGCTGTACAAGTCCAGCACGCGCTTGCCTTTGACGTAAGGTGCCAGGCGCGCACGGTTCATGCGGTGATCGTAGAACCAGCCGGTCTTCTGGCCAGCCATGACCGGCGCTTCGAACTGCACGCCGTTCTCTTCCAGGGCTACCCATTCCGGAACCAGACCGAACACGGTCTCGACGTAGCGATTCAGGCCTTCGGCATCGCGGGCGGCCGAGTCGTTCTTGAACAGGATGCCGCTTGGCTTGAGCACCTGGACCAGCGCGGCGATCACGTCGTCCTTATGGTGTTCCATGGTGGCCGAGGCCATTTGCACGACGAGGATGTCACCGAAGCGATCCACCACCAGACCCGGCAGCAGGTCCGAGTCGCCGTAGACCAGACGATAGAACGGTTTGTCGAACAGGCGATCACGCAGCGACAGCGCGACGTTCAGCCGGTGAACCAGTAGCGACTTGTCCAGCGGCAACTTGACGTCGCGCGACAGCAGACGGGCGCAGATCAGGTTGTTGGGGCTCATGGCGACGATGCCCAATGGTTTGCCGCCAGCGGCTTCGAGAATGGCTTGATCGCCAGCCGCAAAACCGTGAAGAGGGGTGGCGGCTACATCGATTTCGTTGCTGTAGACCCACAGATGGCCGGCGCGCAGGCGACGGTCGGCGTTGGCTTTGAGGCGCAAGCTAGGCAGGGACATGACGTCGCTCCGGAAAAAAGAGCGGGATTATAGCGCGTCATCCCGGTTGCGCGCCGGGATGACGAGAATTAACACGGCCGTTTATGCCGACAGCGCTTCAATCAGCTTGCTATTGAACGCCGGGATGTCATCGGGCTGGCGGCTGCTGATCAGCTTGCCGTCGGTGACCACTTCCTGATCAACCCAATTGGCGCCAGCATTCACCAGATCGTCTTTCAATGTCTTGAAGCTGGTCATGGTCTTGCCTTTGACCAGGCCTGCGGAGATCAGCAACCAGCCGCCGTGGCAGATAACCGCCAGCGGTTTGCCGGATGCGCTGGCATCCTTGACGATCTGCTGAGCGTCGCTGTCCAGACGGATGGTGTCGGAATTCTGCACGCCGCCCGGCAGAACGATGCCGTCGTAATTGCTCGCGTTGGCAGCCTTGAAAGTGCCGTCCACCGGAAAGTCGTCAGCCGGTTTGTCGTGATTCCAGCCTTTGACGTTACCGTCCTGACTGGAAAGGATCTCTACGGTGGCACCCGCTTGCTCCAGAGCTTCCTTGGGGCCGGTCAGTTCTACCTGCTCGAAACCATCGGTTACAAGAATCGCGATGCGTTTACCATTCAGTGCGTTGGACATGGGGTCCTCCAGTCTCGTGCCTAAGGATGGCGCATTGCTGGCCTTTGTGGGGCCGAGCCTGCGTCGGTTACATAGAGTCCGAAGCTGTCTATAAGCCAAAGTTCCGAGAAAATGAGCAACGAAGGTGATGGACCATTGCCTGATGAGGGGGCAGAATTCAGCTACGCCTTCGAGTAAAGACCTATGCCTCCAGAGCTAACTTCCGAGCAGATCCAGCAAGCCTTGCAGGGCATCAGCGTGCCCCCGCAGCCGCAGATCATGGTGGATCTGCAGATGGAACAGTACATGCCAGACCCTGATCTGGGCGTGATTGCGCGGCTTATCGCTCAGGATCCAGGTCTGTCGGGGGCGCTGCTGAAAATCGTCAACTCGCCTCATTACGGCCTGTCCAACAAGATCGCCTCGATCCAGAAGGCGGTGAATCTGTTGGGCAGTCGCACCGTCATCAACCTGATCAACGCCCAGTCGATCAAGGGTGAGATGAGCGATGAGACCATCGTGACCCTCAACCGTTTCTGGGACACCGCTCAGGATGTGGCGATGACCAGCCTGACGTTGGCCAAGCGGATCGGCTCGCAGGCGGTGGATGAATCCTACGCCTTGGGTCTGTTTCATGACTGCGGCATTCCGCTGATGATCAAGCGTTTCCCGGACTACATGACTGTGCTTGAAAGCGCCTATGCCAATGCCGGGCCTGAAAGCCGTGTGGTGGATACCGAAAACACGGCGTTCGACACCAATCATTCGGTGGTCGGTTATTACACGGCCAAGTCATGGCGACTGCCGGATCATGTCACCGAAGCCATCGCCAACCATCACAACGCCCTGGCGATCTTCCAGGACGACTCCAGCCGTAATGCGGTACTCAAGAACCTGCTGGCCCCGCTTAAGATGGCCGAGCACATCTGCCAGTCCTACCGCGTGCTGGGCAATCAGGATGAGGATCACGAATGGGAAAGCATCGGTGCGCTGGTGCTGGACTACGTCGGCCTGTCCGAATACGACTTTGAATACCTGAGGGAAAGCATCCGCGAGTTGGGCGCGCACTGATTCTGCTCATCGCTCGTTTTTCCTTTCCGCACGACTGAGTTATCCATGCCTGAATTACCAGAAGTCGAAACCACCCGACGCGGCATTGCGCCCCATCTCGAAGGGCAGCGCGTCAGCCGCGTGATCGTGCGCGACAGCCGTCTGCGCTGGCCGATCCCCGAAGACCTCGATATCCGCCTTTCCGGGCAGCGCATCGTGCAGGTCAACCGCCGCGCCAAGTACCTGTTGATCCAGGCGGAAGTCGGGACCCTGATCAGCCATCTGGGCATGTCGGGCAATCTGCGTCTGGTTGAGGCTGGATTGCCCGCGCTCAAGCATGAGCACGTGGACATTGAACTGGAGTCGGGTCTGGCCTTGCGCTACACAGATCCTCGACGCTTCGGTGCGATGCTCTGGAGTCTCGATCCGCATGCGCACGAGCTGTTGATTCGTCTGGGTCCGGAGCCGCTTACCGATCTGTTCGATGGCGAGCGTCTCTATGAGCGCTCCCGAGGCAAGTCGATTGCGGTGAAGCCCTTCATCATGGATAACGCGGTGGTTGTCGGCGTGGGCAATATCTATGCGACCGAAGCGCTGTTCGCTGCCGGGATCGACCCACGCCGCGAGGCGAAGAGTATTTCCCGGGCGCGTTACCTGAAGCTCGCGATAGAGATCAAGCGCATTCTGGCCTATGCAATCGAGAGAGGAGGCACCACGCTGCGCGACTTCATTGGTGGCGATGGCAAGCCGGGTTACTTCCAGCAGGAGCTGTTCGTGTACGGGCGCGGCGACCAGCCATGCAAGGTATGCGGCACCACATTGCGTGAGATCAAACTGGGTCAGCGCGCAAGTGTGTACTGCCCCAAATGCCAGCGCTGAAAACAGAACCGGGCCATGAAACATCATGGCCACTTGCTTAACCCCCATCGCTGTTTATAGTGATGGGCAGACCCTTACGCCACGCCTGAAGGACCACGCTATGAGCCCGTTTCGTATTCTTGCTGCCATGCTGGCGCTGTTCTTTGGCCTGCAGGCGGTGCCCGCCGTTGCGGCGGAAGTAGCTGAAGGCAGCGGAAACCCGGTCTACACCATCCAGAACCCACCCGTGTTCGCCATGGTGGGCGATCTGCTCATCGCGCGACCGCTGTTGATTGCTGCCACGGTGGTCGGAACAGGTCTGTTCGTGATAGCTGCGCCGTTTGCGGCCGCAGGCGGAAACTTCAAGGCGACCGCCAAGGCGCTGGTAGTCGACCCTGGCAAGTCAGCTTTCGTGCGTTGTCTGGGGTGTACGGGTGATGGTTATGGCAAGCAGCAGTAAACGTTGATCAAACCACTTTGCTGGTAATGATCCGGTACTTGTCCATCAGCTGTTCCTTGCTCTCGACGTGATTTTCATCCAGAGGGATGCAGTCCACAGGACAGACCTGCTGACATTGGGGTTCGTCGTAGTGGCCCACGCATTCGGTGCACAGGTTCGGATTGATCACGTAGATCTCCTCGCCTTGTGAAATCGCCTCGTTCGGGCACTCGGGTTCGCAGACGTCGCAGTTGATGCAATCGTCGGTGATGATAAGGGACATGAAATGCTCCTGCCGCGGCCGACGCCGGGGCACATGAAAACCAATGCCGCGAATTGTGCCGCATTAGTCCTCAGGTTGCACCTGCACGTTCCTGCGACGTGTTATCGCTTGAACCGCTGAGTCAGTGCTTCGGCGACTGCAGGATGCACGAATTTGGTGATATCGCCGCCCAACGCCGCGATTTCACGCACCAACGTCGACGAAATGAACGAGTAGCGCTCCGATGGCGTGAGAAACAGACTCTCGACGTCCGGTGCCAGCTGGCGGTTCATGTTGGCCAGCTGGAACTCATATTCGAAGTCCGACACGGCACGCAGGCCACGCAGGAAAACGTTGGCGTTCTGTTCCTTGGCAAAGTGCGCAAGCAGCGTCGAGAAGCCTACGACTTCCACATTCGGCAAGTGTTTGGTGACCTCGCGGGCCAGCTCCACGCGTTGTTCCAGAGGAAACAGCGGGTTTTTCTTCGGGCTGGCGGCAACGGCAATGACCACTTGATCGAACAGGCGCGAGGCTCGCTCGACCAGATCTCCATGGCCCTTGGTAATAGGGTCGAAGGTGCCTGGGTACAACACTCGGTTCATCGCGTCGTCCTGGTCGGAGTCCGTTGTGGGACTCGGATGGTATCGCAGCCTTTCCGATGGGCCAAGCCGCGCAGCGGGCATCAAAGGTCGTATTGCGCCGATTATCGGCCATTTTCGGCTCAAAAAGCCCTGTTTACAGGCTTGCAGTGCTTTTTTTGATCAGCGCAAAAAGAGTTTATAAACCCAGCGTTGAATCGCACGTCCGTATGGCGGATAAATCAGTCGCGCCGCATTGATGCGCTGTTTGACGAACACGCCCTTGGCCTGACTGAACGTCAAAAAGCCTTCATGTCCATGGTAATGGCCCATGCCTGAAGACCCGACACCGCCGAACGGCAGATCGTCCTGAGCCGCGTGCATCAAGGTGTCATTGAGCGACACGCCTCCGGAATGGGTTCGTTCCAGCACCTGCTGCTGTTCTGCCTTGTTGTAGCCGAAGTAGTAAAGCGCCAGCGGGCGAGGGCGTTGATTGATGTAGGCGTAGGCATCTTCGGTGTTTCTGTACGGCACAACAGGCAGCAGGGGGCCGAAAATCTCGTCCTGCATGACCAGCATGTCGTCACTGACGTTCAACAGCACGCTGAACGGCATCCGCCGATCCTGGCCCTGGTCATAGAGTGGGATAAGGGTTGCACCTTTACTGACGGCGTCTTCCTGATAGCGGGTCAGTCGGTCGAATTGGCGCTGATTGATGATCGACGTGTAGTCCGGATTATCGATCAACATCGGATAAAAGCGTTTGACTGCCTGCCGGTAGGCATCGACGAACCCGGCCAGACGGTCCTCTGGCACCAGCACGTAATCGGGCGCGATGCAGGTCTGGCCTGCGTTAAGTGTCTTGCCGAAGGCGATACGCTCGGCGGCGTCTTCAAGTGGCACGTCATGGGACACGATAGCCGGCGACTTGCCGCCCAGCTCCAGTGTGACCGGTGTCAGGTTTTCGGCCGCTGCGCGCATCACGTGCCTGCCGACGCTGGTCGCGCCGGTAAACAGCAGGTGGTTGAATGGCAGGCGCGAAAACGCCATGCCGACCTCGGCTTCGCCCTGCACGATGGTGATCAGGTCTTCGGGAAATGTCAGGGCGAACAGACGCTTGAGCAGTGCGCCGGTGGCAGGTGTCGATTCGCTCAGCTTCAGCATTACCCGGTTGCCCGCCGCCAGCGCGCCGATCAGCGGGCCTATGGCCAGAAACAGCGGGTAATTCCACGGCACGATGACTCCAATCACGCCCAGCGGTTGGTAGACGACCTTGGCAGAGGCTGGCTGGAACGCCAGGCCTACGCGGCGTGGCGAAGGCCTCATCCAGCGTTTCAGGTGCCTGCGTGCATCGCGGATCCCCAGGAGGCTCGGCAGCAACTCGGCGAGCAGCGTTTCATCGGCGCTGCGATGGCCGAAATCCTGATCGATGGCCTCGATCAGCTCCTGCCTATGAATGCTGATCATCTTTTCCAGGTGTTTGAGCCATTGCAGACGCTGCCCCAGAGGCGGCATCGGGTTGGCGGAAAAGGCGCGCTGCTGCGCCGCGAAGGCCGCATGCATTGACTGAAGCGCCTGCTCATCCTGATGAAGAGTGTTTTCCGCCAGCATGATCGCTTCCGGTGATTAATTAACGGGATTTCTAGAGTCATTACTCTATAAAGTCAACATTCGCCTGAACGATAGCTGGCAATCAGAGCGCGTGATGTTCGCCGATGATGCGCTTGCGCTACTATCGGCAACATCTCATCAGTACTCGAGCGGTTCAGGCAAGCATGGCACCACGCACTAAAACCCGTGAGCGTATCGTTCAGGTCAGCCTCGAGCTGTTCAATCAGCAAGGCGAGCGCAATGTGACGACCAATCACATTGCGGCCCACATGGAAATTTCGCCGGGCAACCTCTATTACCACTTCCCCAACAAGCAGGCGATCATCGCCGAGCTGTTCGGTCAGTACGAGGCGTTGGTAAAGAGCTTCCTGATGCCCACCCAGGATCGCCTGCCAAGCATCGAGGACAAGCGCGATTATTTTCTGGCGATACTCGATGGCATGTGGCGCTACCGCTTTTTGCACCGTGATCTGGAGCATCTGTTGGGTGCCGATCCCGAGCTGGCGGCGCGCTATCGATTGTTTTCCCAGCGCTGCCTGGTTCAGGCGATGGCCATCTATCGAGGTTTCATCGACGCAGGCATTCTGCAGATGGATGAATCGCAGATTGAATGGACCAGCCTCAATACCTGGATTGTGCTGACGTCATGGGTGCGCTTTCTGTGCACCGCGCGGGAAAATTCCGAGCAGTTGAACGAAGACGCCATTCGACGCGGCGTCTATCAGGTGCTTATGCTTGAGTCAGGCTTCATCGCACCGCAGGCTCGCGAGGCGTTCGATGCCTTGTGCCAGGCGTTTCATGCGCCACTGCACAAGGTGCTGGTGTGAGTGCGAGATGAAGTGCCTGGTTATCCGGTTTTCTGTCACAGGAGTTTGTCATGTCCATCGCGCAACTGATTGGTCCTGAACAGCTGGCGGCACGTCAGCAAACGCCAGGGCTGGTGATTCTCGATTGCAGGTCTGCTCT
>Ga0265798_10003595_pt1 | contig 21905 bp, 25 predicted proteins | sample P3T30metagenome_FD_192430 | JGI IMG/M metagenome (GOLD analysis project Ga0265798, IMG submission 192430) | Plant litter microbial communities from East Loma Ridge, Irvine, California - P3 T30 | ecosystem: Environmental > Terrestrial > Plant litter > Unclassified | place: USA: California... | reverse complement strand
CAAATTTCTTGCCGTCCTCGAGAGACCATGTGAATAGCTACACATCTCTGATCTTCAAGGAGAAACAGCACCCTGTGCCAGCTCACAGCCGTAGTATAAAAGCCTTCTTCGTACCTACCTTCTTCTTCTTCTTTCCTCACCATCCTCATATCACATTACCAACTTACCAAGCACACACGAATACCAGATTACTTTCCAGTCGCGCCTGAACATATCTTCACCTACTGTGCTGAACAACCCTTTAGCCACAAGCAGCACCACAGCCAGAAACAGAAACAACCGACGTAACATTTCTTCCCACCAGCCCACCGAAGAGACCCCACGACCGATCTTACCAGACGATGCCTCCAAAATTTTACCAGTGCATATGCGGCAAGATCATCAGCATGGAAGTAGACAAATGCGAGCACTGCGGAGCCCCGAATGAGATTAAAGACATAGTCGCGTATTTACCAGACGATGAGCTTCTTCCTAATATGCACTATCAGAGGAGGGCACGTGCCGCTGCGATGGCTCGTGCAGGCATGATGGGTCCTCCTGGTATGATGCCTGGTATGATGGGCCATCCAGGCATGATGGGCGGAATGGGTGGTATGCCGCCTCTAGGTATGATGGGCGGAATGGGACCTCCTGGCATGGGCTCTCATGGCATGATGCCTCCTCCGTACATGATGGGAGCTTCTGGTATGGGAGGTCCTGGTATGGGAGGTCCTTGCCAGGCACTTCCTGGTATGGTTCCAATACCCGCACGCATTATACAAAGTAAGTCGCCATCGATCTGGGAGACTACGATGTCAGACACAAGCTAAACGATACTACAGAGTATGGCCTTCCGCCCATGCTGTCCATCGCAGATACTGGTAAGTGCACATCGATATGCGAGTTCACGTGGCGAGGAGAACGCTTGCTAATTTACAACGATAGAAGCGTTCCTGGCTAAGCATGGAAAGAAATAGGCGTATCCTGGAGGGGTTACTTCGAGGACGGTGCGTGGGCGGAGTGCTCCGTTCGAATGATTCCGCGAAATAGGTGGTAGTTGAAGTGGCAGTGAAATGAGAATGAAGTCTCACCAGAGCTTGCTGCTATCGTGAGTACCTGTCCTGTTAGGCCATGTGCGTCCTTAAACCACTCTTTGTAGACATGGGTTGAAGTACGACGCGCACTCTGAGAGAACACCTCGTGTTGCGTAGGAGAAACATGCGGTATGTTTCTCCTAACGTGTTTTACAAGCGAGTGCGCATTACAAGCGAGTGCGCAACCCAAAACCACACCAAAAAGCGGACCTTTAGCAGGTTAACATCTCAACAACTACGGAACAGATTTATCCTAAAATTTTATTTTCAAGCTGCATATATGTAAGCAATCAAAAGATATAGTTAAAGGACAAGTTAATAGAAGGAGTGAATGTGAAGTTATAAAGCAGGAAAAAAGTATTGCCGCCTTTTCAGCCCCCAAATTCTATATCTCTATACATCGAGTTGGTAAGGCCTTAGAATCTTAGAACCTTAAGAGATACGGTGTCTAAGAATCTTAGTATGCACTTTTAGAGAAGTCTATTTTGTAATTGTTGAGATGATGAGCTGCTGAAATTCTACTTTTTGGTGTGGTTTTGGGTTGCGCACTCGCTTGTAATGCGCACTCGCTTGTAATGCGCACTCGCTTATAAAACACGTTATGCAGCCTCAGACGCACAACCTTCCTCCACGACCATCTCGGACTCGCAGACCCGCTGTCGCTCGTTCCCTAATTCCACATTTCGGCAAAATCACCCTGATCTTGAAGCCCCTGGCACTTTGCACAATAACACCCGCTCTATACCTTCCCCCTCAAAATCCTAATCCTGCCTCACGGCGCTAAATTCGGCTCTCATCCGGACCCCTATGCACCACCACGGAGGGCATGCCCACATGAAGTGGAAGGATTTATTGACGTGTTCGGCTATCGACGTTCACGGATAGACGGCTATCGATATTTTCAAGGGCCCTTGCGACACGCGAGTCGTATCCTGGCTGCTCGCATTCGCGTGATGGTGATGTCATTGTGTGCCAACTTCGATTTTACGATAAATGAGGTTAGAACGGAGTTGAGTTTCTAAGAAGTGGAGATTTGAGGTGCGAGTGTGATAACTACTGGACCCGAAGATGTGATAGATGTTGCTGGACGCGTTCTGCGCTAGCCCCAGATTTGGATGAGATGCGTTTCTCACCACAACGACCGTGCAACTCCCGTACACTCACAGCGGCCCGATGGAGCTTCACGTCTTTGGACGCATTGTAGGCTCACGGCCTCCAACTCAGACCCATGAAGGTAGCACAACCCCGCACTGCACTTTACGGGCCCAAATTATCAAGATACTTTGGTCCTCATGGTGCGACGCAGTCATTGCACACCAAAATGATGCAGGCCACTGGACGATCGAATACAGCGGCATGGGCCTCGAAGCTGAGCAGGTAGAGCAATTAGAAAGCTCAGAGACCATCAAGAGTGCGGTCTCCGGCTCAGGTTGCAAGGTGGACTTCTTCGGTACCGCTATGCACCACGGCCTGCGAGGGTTCATATCGTACGGACCTGAATATGGCGGAAATGAGGTCGTCCTCTTCAGCCCGGATACAGAGGTCGGAACCGACGTTCCAGATATTGAATCCTTTGCTTTGAACGGAGATACAATGATTGTCGCTATCCGACTGACAAGCAACGGAAATGTTCTCGTTGGCATTTCCTCTTCTCAGAACAGCAACTCTCACATCGTTCGTCTCGAGAGTCTTGCCGAGCTGCGGCGATGCCTTCGTACCGACGTCTTCGAATCAGCCACATCAGCAATAGCCTCAATCGATCACATCCAGTTTTGCACAAACTCAACAACAGCCACGGTCGTCGACAAAGGTGGCCAAGGCTATACCGCGACCAGCGATCCGCGATATTCAAAGTGCCTCGGACGACCTTATGGAGGTACTGCCAACTTCGAGCCTGTTTCTTACCTCTCCGAAACTCGCGTCGATAGAATCGCATCTGGCGGCTACATGACTGCAGCTGTGAGCTCTGATCACGAATTATTTCTGTGGGGACAAACATGTCCTGGAGTCAAGGGAGAGCTTTCGTTATTGAGAAGTGATTATGCATCGAATAATGGCAAGGCGGTGCCGACAACATCCGGGGTAAGCGCCGAAGACGAGCAAGATGAATGCGTCAAGTGCTTGACAGTCCGAATCGACGGTCAAGTCGCACGGGTATACGATGTGACCGTCGGGCATGGCCATATTTTGGTCGCTGCGGAAGTGCGCGCAACCGATGGTAGCTTGACTAGAGCGGTCTTTGCGGCGGGAGACAATAGCAAAAGACAGCTAGGATTGGAGACAGAATCGCGGTCCTTGGCAGACTTTGAGGAAGTTTCGACTCTGAGGAACAGGAAGGTTTTGCAACTAGCCGCAGCGGGTTGGACCTCTTACATCGTAACTTCTGGGGATTAGGTTGGTCAAAGCAGGAAGACACAAGGACAGGAAAGGCATCAAGACAAGAGCAAAACAAATGCGCCGAACGGTGAATGAGCTATCTAGGTACCGGAAAGTATAATGCAGTATCCAAGGGAAGAGTTCAAATTCCTAAGGGAAGAGAGGGCCTCATCCAACAGGCGCACATGCTTTCACTAGCAGCAACTGCACCGTCTCAAGCAACCGATAGGCTCTGGCGTATCGTGCAGATCTTGCGGATGCTTAGCTTCGACCTTTGTTGTCGGTGCCCAGGGTGCTGCTCGATGATCGTCGTGGAAGACTGGCTTGATGTTCGGCGATGGCGCACTGGGATGCACCTTGATCGTTGTAGTCACGATGATAGAGTCATTCCTGGTCTGCGTTGGACTCAACTGCTGCGTAGTCTGCTGAGAGTCTTCTTCAGGTTCTCCATCATTATCGAGGGACGCCTTCTCGAGGTCCTTCCGCGGGGTTGGTGTTGACGCCGATTTAGACGCCGCGGGTACCCTGGTGAGCTTGTGTGGCAGAACTTTCTCGAAGAGGGGTCGCAGGTACGGACAGCAAGCGACGATGATGCCAGTGCTTATCTGCGCCATCGCCCAAGTGAGGGTGGTGCCTATACCATACGTAATATCGCCGCCGTACGCGACATCGAGAAGCACGTGTATGCGCAGGCCGGCGATGACGATGTTGCTAAAGCACGGTCAGTCCAAAGGTTTCCACGGCTGTCTGAGGATGATCAAACAGTAAGCCCAGTGCGAAGATGGCTGAGATTCCGATTTTGTGAGCAAAACGCAGGTGCAGCTTCCAAACAACGACTGAGGTGGAATGTCAGTGGGGGACCTTCCAAAAGGCATACATCGGTGGTGGCTTACAATGAGGCAGTATCCAAGTAACAGCATCAATGACAAGGCCCAAAACAGCCAGTGTGACGATGAACGGCTCGAGATTGAAGCAGTACTGCGAGTCTCCAATGGGTGGTGTCCAATTGTACTTGATCGGCCGGCAATGGAGCAAGATTCCGAGAATGGTGGCACTGCATACAATGACTGCGGCGATCGTGCAGCCGTAAGCTATAAGAGTGGGTCAACAACTGTTTCGCAACCAGCGCGGCACACATGTTTGTAGCTACCGATGCGTCTTTGCCAGTGGAAGGTCTGAGTAAACAGGATCCTGATGAAGAAAATGGAAATCGCTATTCGTGTGCAAGTCATGCTGATGGCCATTGGGATCCGGAACAACCAGAGGACCTATAAGTGTGAATAACGGGGATGCGTTTTAGACGAGAGTGCTTACCGTGAGTGTTATTCGTAGGTTTAGAGGGGTTGCAGTAATCATATGCTGACGGACATGGCCGGCAAAGGTCGCTTTGGAATGTTAATCAATGGTGTAACTCGAGTGAAGGTGGGCTCGACTTGCCAATGAAGAAGGCTATTACGACAAGATAAAAGAACAACTATCCGACCAGTCAGCTTCGTGTCAATTCGCGATGTGGCCCTCATCGGCTTACCAGAGAAACGACCAGAAGGGTATCATCGATGTACCAAGGGAGTTGCTTGATGCGCTTTGCCACACAGCGTGAGATCAAGAAGAGTAGTGGTAGGACGGTAAGTACGACAGCACCGGCGGTGTATGGTGCAAGTAACATTGAGGCGCGTAAGCTGATATTCTGATGTGGCCGGACTCGAGTGCTCTAAGATGAAGAAGCCGTGCGCATGGCGGTATACAGAAAAGACAGTATCCAACGAGATGGGTGATATGTGTCGTAGAGTAATAGGAATGAGATTGGGAGGTTGTTGACCAGCATCGTAACTGATTGACTATGTGCAGTAAAGCGAAGCACGTGGAAAGACAATCGTGATAGTAACGTCTCGCTACACAATTACAGTGAAGGCAGTAGCTACCAGGAAGTTGCTTCCAACCTCACGATGCTAGTGAGCGTGGCTTACACAGTCGAATACCCACTTGCAATTAAGGTTCGGCAACCAAAGCGGACTGTTTCACTCGCGTCGTGAAGTGCCGGTGTTATCGAACGTTTCCACGTTTATCAACACAGTGCAACACAGCATTGTTTCGCAATCGCATGCGTGATGTCATTGTTCGTGGTGTTGACGCTTGATGAGTCTTCATGCATGTGCGTGAGCTTGGTGCGGAAGCGACATTGCGACAATATGCACATGCCGCCTCCTTGGCCAAGTTGAAGTTGGCCTCACGAAGCCACCAGAATCGAAATCAATATTCCAAGGCCACGCAACGATGCTGAGCATAACCTTCAGACCGACGTGAGACTGTAGTCGCAGAAAGACGATTATTGACTGGAACTTGCCGGCGCTCAGCATCCCGCACTCGGCCAAACGAGCACAATCATTATTGGCTCGGGCAGCAACAATTGTTGCAGGGGCTCGATGTGGTAATCCGAATTCACCCAAATGCTCCTTCGGTTCACAGAAAGCAACGTGCAAACGTTCAGAATCGGACCGATGCCCACTTGTGCGCCGGCAGCCTCAGACTTCTTGGTAAACTTTGACGCAACCATTTTTATTCGCATCGCCGTTTGAATTTGTGTGCCTTCGTTGCGAATCCTGGTCCCTGGGCCAAGTTCGACGATCGACGAGATGACTCTAACTCGACGACGCGTCGTCGTCTTTTGCGGACCCCGCGTTGCGTACACAGCGCAGATCGATTCACCTGAATCTTAGCTGTGCCGGGGTGCTGTCCAGTCATAAGCGGGATCATCAGGCCATGTCACCATTCGTAGCGTCGTGGCAGGGCTGATCAGGCAGGACAGAAACACAGACGTCCGCTGCAAGGCAAGGATTGCGGCGATCCTGGAATGATGTTTTTCACTCGACGAGCCTTCGCTTGCTGCGACACGAACGCACTGGATACAGCGGCACCCTGCAACAGCGGAGAATGAAATGATGGTTGTAAAGGCCATGAGTCCATCGCACCATGAGGACCATAGCCTCTTGTCAAGGTCTCATAGCGCGACACAAGCGCGAGGCAGTACGAAGAAAAACGGTCATCTTGCCACGACCTCGTAACTCCGAGATGTGGCTGTGGGCTTCTTATTGGACGCGGCGCAAAAAAGCTAGTGGCTTCCGGCAATTTGGTCAGGGGTGTATGCTTGCTGCGGAGGAGTTCGTGGGTTCTTTTTCGCCTTTCCAAGACCGTGCGAGCTCCGCGGTCAGGCCTGCAAACGTCATGGGACACCATTTTCTGCCTGCCAAACATCGTTTCCGGCTTAAATCTGCCGCTCTATTCCAGGAAGCCACGCTTTCCAGATCATGGAAGCGGACTAGTTGGCCCGTCCGCTGCCACTGATCTTTTTCTTCTTCCTAAGCAGCCTCGCATCATTCCGCTCTCTCCGCACACGCTCTTTTCCACTTCTTCTCTCTGTCTCTACACCAAAGGCTACTGGAAACACTGGACTCCCCACTCTCCCAGACCACCAAGCCACAACATATGACAGGCCGCTCTTCCCACAACCATGACATGGAAATCGTGACACCGACCAAGCCACACTACCCGGAAATCCTCAAAATGGACGATGCATATGCCACGCTAAATGGAAGGCCAGCAACCACAAGGCCCAGCGTATACAGACAGCGAAGCAATTCCTTTCCTATCGTCGAGGCTCTTGGGTGCTCGACACAAGAAGCCCAGCTCATCCTGGCCGAAGGGAGGGCTGCTGTGCGGAAGCGTCGGGCACGTGGGCGGCCGAATCGATCTGTTGATGACGAGGAAGCCATCACATTCGAACCAAGGAACCATTTGAAATACTTAGAAGGTTGGAGCACAGAACCGGTATTTTCAGATGCCAAAAGTTGTCACGCCAGGATTCCATCCAATACGACGGACCGGAGCACCTCCACTATCGTTCCTGCATCTGTCGACAGCGGTTATCGTGAGATTTCTTCTTCTACTAGTCCACTAGGGAACTACTCCGCCAACCTCGCGCAATTTATCAAGGCCCAGCTCACATCAATACCCACCTACCACTCACAGCCTGAGTCCGTCTCACCTCTGTCGCCACAATCTTGCCCGGACTTTTCCTTCCCCATGCGAACACCTTCGCTGTCACCAACTCTGTCGATACGAAGACCATCAGATGCCCCTCAGACTATCGAGATTCCTCCCGTGCGACCACCCGCTAGGAGTGCCTTTTCTGCCTGGAGCTCCACTGATGATGAAGCCGATGAGGATGCTACTGCATTCATCAATGCTGCCGAGTCTAAGCGCAGTACCTACACGCCCTCAGTTCTTGATTACTACGACGTGTCCAACAACGCCTCATTTTTGTTTTCATCTACGCCAATAGAACAAGAAAGTGAGCCAGACACTGCGAAGGACCCCACGTTCCCTGATCAGGGTACGCTACCGGGCTCAGCAATCGAGCCGCTTCAGGATGACGACGACGACTACGCCTCGTCCGATGTCTCGCGGCCGCAACTCTCGTCCTCGTCTGCACCATCATACTCGTCGTCGTCGGCATCAGCGTCAGCATCATCGTACTTCGACTGCAAACGACCATTTACCATAGCACCTCACGTGAAGGACCGCATCATCGCCGCTCTGACGCCGCCACCTCAGCAGTCGAAGATGATCAGTGCAGTCTCACCTTGGGAAGGCGGTGCGATTGCCAACGTGCACGATCTCTTCATCGAGTCACAGCAGCGGGTCCATATCGACGGCATGTCTTTCGACATGGTCCGCGACTTCATTGCACCGAGTCTAGCAAGCACGCCTTGCTGATCTCGGTGTACGTGCTAAATTCTTCTTGTGTGTCTCAATAGCACGCGCGTTCAGGTGTGCATGTTTAGGCGCAGTCCTGTGAGCTAGCTGGTCTTGCCATGGCGACGTCGTCTTGCTTCTTCCTTTTTCCATCTCCAGCGCGCGAACATACTTCTTTGTAATCTTTTTTCTTTCGGTTTGGAATATATACTAGATGCCTCGGCTCTCTGCCATTTCTTTGCTTGGAGTCCTTGGAAGCGATCCTGCACATGACGCGCACGACACATGATACCGCACTTTCTCATGTTTTATATATCTGTATCTGTACATACACTTCTAGGAGAGGGGAAACATCTGGCTGCGTAGTCTGCACCGTTAGCGCTTGGGAATACCACGTAGCTGCAATATCGAGAATGTACACATCATTACGCACATGATCAATTTCCAGATTGCGATCTTCATGAAGTGACGACGAGGCGATGGGCAGGGCTGAAGACAGACCAGATCGGCGAGCGGTGTGGGCTGCAAGGGCCCGTCGTGCAGGACGGGAATGCACGTCGATCAACGGTGAGACGTCATTTTCTCATTGGTTTGCTGTCGTGGAGAAACATCCCGGCATGCCGGTAAGCTACTTCGCACGGCATGATGTTTGGAGTTTGCCAGCGGCGGCTCTATGGCGGCTGCTGTCGTTCATGAAGCTACTTTTACCTCTGTACGCTCACATCAGTGGTTCTCGTAAGTGGACACGTTGCGCTCGAAATTCCACGGTACGCGCTTCCTCAGCCCCGCCAAACATCTTCGCGCAACACGAACTTCTGCGACACCACGCACACCCTCAACGCGACCACTGATCATGGCCGAATCGGATCCTGGACTCCTGGCGCAGCTGCTCGGTCGCGCTGCGTACGAGTTCTCGCAGATGCAGCCCATGCTTCCCGTCTATGTCCACCTAATCCTGGCGGCGCTCTTCCCCATCTATACAGGCGCGCACGCCTCGCTCTCGAGGCCGTCGACCGCCGCAAAGCCGCCCAAGAAGAAACGCCTTACCGGAGACAAGGCGGAACAAGGCGACGATGACGGTGACGAAGAAGAGGAAGAGGAGGAGGAGCGCCTCATGGAGGGTCTCTCGCCCACCGACGCCCTCCTCATGCCGCTCTTCGCAGGATGTGCGCTGGCTTCGCTGTACTTCCTCCTCAAGTGGATGAAGGACCCTGTACTCCTCAACAAGTGCCTCAACGCATACTTTGGCATATTCGGCGTCTTCTCTGTCTCGAAGCTCGTAGCAGACATGCTCGACATCGGCCACTCCCTCTTGTTCCCCCACCGATACGCGCTTGGCGGAGCACTATACCATGTCGATGGAAAGGAGGAGAAGGCAGTGCCTATCTCGGGCGATACCAAGGGCAAACAGCCGGTAGTGTCGCCTCTCCCCGGATTTCTGGCTAGGCTGCCTCTGTCTGAGGGTGTGAGAAAGTATCTCTGGGCAGATCGTGCCATGGTCTTCGACAGGTGGACGTTGAAGCTGTACTTTCAGCGTGCCGTCGCTGGCAAATTCAAGTTCGGCACCTCTTCGATGGTAGGCGTGGTGGTGGGGCTGGGCACCGTGGCATACTTCAACCTCGTTGACAAGCCCTGGTACTTGACAAACCTCCTCGGCTTTGGCTTCTCATACAGCGCACTGCAGCTCATGTCCCCGACGACGTTTGCCACCGGAAGTCTAATCCTCAGCGCGCTCTTTTTCTACGACATCTACTTCGTCTTCTACACGTAAGCAGACTGGTCCACTCACCCCTCAAAGCAATGCTGACACTTTACAGGCCCATGATGGTGACGGTAGCCAAGTCGCTCGACGTCCCCATTAAGCTCATGTTCCCTCGGCCGGCAGCGACCGATGATCTCTCTGGCATACCTGCACATGCAATGCTCGGACTCGGCGACATCGTGTTGCCCGGCATCATGATCGGCCTCGCTCTTCGATTCGATCTATACCTCTTCTACCTCCGTCGCCAGAAGCGCACACCAGCGGTCAAAGAGGGCGGAGAGGACACTGTAGAGAAGCCGCAATATTTCTCGCTGGCAGGACGCTGGAGCGACCACTTCTGGACGCACTCGCTCTTTGGGTGGCCACTGTGGGTTGCAACAACTGCAGAGGACAGCAAACCAGAAGCGCCGTTCACGTTTCCAAAGACATACTTTACGGCCGCAATGGTGGGATACGTGCTGGGCTTGTTCGCTACACTGGGTGTCATGATGATCTGGAACCATGCGCAGCCTGCGCTACTCTATCTTGTGCCTGGTGTGCTCGGTAGTCTATGGCTGACTGCACTCGTGCGCGGAGAGATAAACCTGATGTGGAACTACACCGAGGATGTTGCAGAAGACGAAAAGAGCAAGGACAAGAAGGCTACTGACGAGAAGGAGACAGACGACACCATCAAGCAGAATGGTACAGACTCTGGTAAGGGCAAGCAGGATGAGAAAAAGGACGAGGCGAGGCGTGCGGTGAGCAACCGACCCGAACGTGAGTTCTTCTCATTCTCGATCGAAGCGCCATGGAAGGTGGAGGCTGCGAAATCTGCGCGCAAAACCAAGAAAGAAGGCGGAAAAGAAGACGCCACCGAGAGCTCGGAAGACAAGGAGAAGCACAACTGGGCACCGGTGGTCAAGGACGCGGCGGATACTGAACAAGCTGGAAAGCGTGTGAGGTTGAAGTGAGCCGCCTCGCAAGTACCAGGTACATGGGCTTCTTGGACATTCTGCTGCCGGTGCAGCCTACGAAAAGAATCCACAAGGATGTTCCAAAGATCTTGGACCAGCCAGAAGGCGACAATGAGTCGTAGTTTGGATAGAGCTTGTGTCGTGTTCTAGGCACTTTTCTTGGATTTCATATACAGAACAGTATGCTGATACATACTTGGGTAGTGATGACTGTCTCGGCATAGCGATGGCGTTCGGGAATCTTAGCCATTGCGGGCTTGAAACCGTGCACCATGACTTATTCTTGTCTTCCTTTCGCTCTCAATCCTGGTGTTACATATAATTTGGTATCTGTGTGGTCGTGCCTTCCTCGCTCGTCTTGGGCCGTGACGTGATGCGCCTCCCTTGAGCGCTCTTCTTTTTCCACGCACCTCACCACCTCGCAATTGTACGACAACACAGCTGATGCTGCTCACGGCTCTCAAGGAGGCTGTACAGGGCCCGGTCGAGCCGAGGGTTACTCGCAGTAGTTCGGCATCAAGGGCGCCTGGCACACTGATGGCTGCTCCCACTTCGATCGGCGCAGCGGTGAGTCGCGTGCGCTCTTGTTCCGACATTCACTTACGAAATTGGTTACAGGAGTAGGAATCAGAGCTCCAACCCTCCTCAACCTATCATCCCGCGCGATGCTCGTACCCGCCCCAGCAGCTCGTGCTCCGCTCACGTCCGTGTTCAGTCAAACGTAATGGACAGATTCCATCGAGAATTGAAAAACGAAAGTACCATACTAGATGACAAAGCCAACGTCGCCCCTGAGATGCCACCCCGTCAGCCTCTGTCTGGGAACAGATATTTCAAGAGGAGCATCAAGAGTGCACAAGAATCTGATGGAGAAGAGGAGCTACCAGCTTCAAAGCGGCAGTGTGAAGCAGTAGGTTTACTCACCTTGGAAATTGCATATGCTGACTGGGTGCGTTCAGAAACGATGGGCAGAGACTGCCATAAGTGCTCAGTTCCTGCTCAGTGATCACCTTCACAAGCTTGCGCAGGAGCTGGAGAAGACCAAGGAGCAGTTACAGAACAAGACATCAGCTGTTGAAGACCTTGAGAACGAAAACTTCCGGCTGAAAGAGGATCTACATGTTTCCGAACTCGAGATTCAAAAGCAAACCAAGCAGATCGGCCTGCTCCAGTGCAACGCCCATGCAGCCGAGTCAGAAAACAAAAAGAACAAAGACGCCAAAGAAAAGCTGGATAGGCTGCGTGAACGATGGACCAATTTCGCGGCTCACTTCGGTCCGGACATCAAGGAGGAGCTTGTGGATGATGATTAGGACACGCGTGTCGAGTATCGCGAGGCATATCGCGTCTCCTAGGCTCCCGCTTGTCACACACGAGAGTAGCGAGCGGAGGGCATGGGCGCATCCATGGATGGCATATACGCTGTGTGATCATGGCTATTTGCACGATCTTATAGATTTAGATATCGATGCGTAATGGTGACGATTCAGACACCATTCCATTTGCATTTGCATTACGAATCTAACCGTGGCTGGCCGCTGTTGCCCCTTCAACTCTTGACATCGCTCGAAAGTCTATATGGATTCAAAAACAATATTGTCACTAGGGGATATTCCGAGCCTACGGACGCGAAGTTGAGTTCTTGAGAGAAGCGGTCCTGAGTAGCAGCCACAATTGTGTCGTCGTTTGTCTCTTGAACTCTCTTACCTGAGTACGCGCGGCTTCTCTCACCTGCTTCTTCAGTGCTTGAAGCCGCTAATAGACCGACTGATAGTGTATACCGCATAGCCTTTTCTTCCTCACCTTCTTAGTATCTGTCCTACCATTTGTGCGACCAAAGTGCAACATGCTATAAATATTACCAAGCCTTCGCCTTCCAACTTGTCAACAGCGACGATACCGGTACCCCTCCGCCAATTGGATCCGCGGCTACATCTTCAAAAGAAATCGAAGGATCGGATGAGGATGACGATTCCATGGACATTCAGTCTGTTCTATACGACGAAGATGACTACCTAGGGTAAACCTACGGAGAGTGTGTAAGACTGCCTCCGACATATTGTCCGAGGATATACGAATACCTATTCCAACGGCGATGCAGCACTCGAATGGACCAACTATGGGTGGAGCACTATTATGTTTCAAATGAGATTGTTCTTTCTGTGTCCCTTGCGTGCGAGATTTTCGTTCTGAAAAGGAGTTTCTTGCTTGGTTAGTGGCATCTCTCTTCTTGTCAAGACGCGGGATAAGATTAACTAAATTTTGGCAACACAGTGCTGGACAAGTATGTCTAGGATTTGTTTTGCGTACCATTTGTCACAGATGAGTATGCAACCCGTGAAGAACTCATGAGGTCTTCGAATCACTCCGAAGATAGGTGTCCTTGATAAACTATTGACAATAGTGACAAAGTTGCAGCCAGCTCGTTAGGACCCTCACAGCGAACGAGAGGAATGTCCGCGCTGCAACTACTCCGATATCAGCATGCGTGAATCGTGGACATTCATGTCTACTATTCTTTCACAGGTCCTCCCATTTGATCTCCTTCTCATCCCTATAGAAACCCCCACTCTTCCCGCCAAAATCCTGAATCGCCAACCAAACGGGTGTCATCGCGCCCTCATCCGGCGTCTTGGTGCCATTTCCCTTCGACATGTCCGTATTAACGTAGCCTGGGCAGCAACTGTTCACTAGCATTTTGCTGCCCTTACTCTCAACCTCCCTCGCAAGTGCTCTAGTTCCACCCAGCAAGCCCTGCTTGCTCGTCGCATACGCCGCGCTCACAAACCCAGCATCTTTCTCGCGCCCTTGGTCGACAGCGGTTTGGAAGTCGCGCATGATGGATGTTACATCGTCTTCGGTCTTCGAAGAGAGGTAACGCTCGCGAATCTCTGGCGACACTTTCTTGAGCGAGCTTGCTGAGCTGGCGAGGTTGATGAGGCGCCCGGTGGGTCTGAGGGTAGGCAAGAAGGCATGGCTTGCGTTGAGAGTTGAATAGTAGTTGCATTCGAGCGTTTTCTTGACAATGGTTGCATCTAGATTCATTAGCACCTTGTCTCAGTATATCCATGCCCTCTTTAACGTACCAAAGCCGTCCATAGCGATACCAGCATTATTGATTACAAAATCGACACCATCGCCGTGCTCTTGGTGAAGGTGATCTACGAGTGTCTTTACACTCGTCTTGTCTGTAACGTCGAAAGCATAGAACTTGATCTCAGAAAGACCTCCGTCTGCTTTCAACGCTTTCGCTTGCTTGAGCTGCGCATCTTGTTGAAGCTCTTTAACAGCGGCTTCGCCTCTGCCCTTGTCGCGCGCAGTGAGGTAGATGAGGAAGGGACCATTGTTCAGAGGCGACTTGGGGTATTGTAGCGCGAGTTGACGAACTATGGCGAGGCCAATGCCCTGCCGAAATGTTAGACGTGCAGGCAGCATGATAGATCGGCAATGCTTGCCTTATTCGCGCCTGTAACGACTCCTACGCGGCTGTATGAAGACATTGTATAAGCTCGATACTACTGATACTGCGATTGAATGAAAGGTAGTACTCAAGGACGGGGGGCAGTCGAGTCTTTGTAACGTCGTAACGTTGTATCATTAATCATGTTCGGAGTTAAGCTTCACGTAGCTACGTCACTATTCGCGCCCTGTCCCAAAACACTATCATATGTGGTCAGGCTTTCGATCAACCCCAAAGAAATACTCGTCTATCCAGAAGTCTCTTGTAGACATGCAGGACGTATTGTGTAATTTACAAACACGCTCCTAGAAGAGGGACTTCTAGCTGCGTGTTATTACCTACGAGCGAGGGTGGGGACCTTTCCGAGAAGTAATCTGCTGTGTTAAGAAGCAAAGACCTGTATTCACCAGCACAGATTGTAGCTTCCAGAAGCTGATTCAATTTGATAGATACTACAGCGCTCTCGCTCGTACGCTCCCAGTGCCAGTACCTATCACAGAGCGAGAAATGTAAGCTGGCATGGTATTTGTGGGCCTGGTTTTACACAGCGCGCCGCTTAGCGGGTTGCCGTTTTTGGAGCTTCCGTGCTTCTTTCTAGATCTTTAGCTCCATCACCTCCATGCAACGCTGGGCTCAGCAGACACAAATCGCAGCCTAAGGCTTTGGGGAAGTAGCATCAGTCTGCGTCAACTGATGCATGATATCGCTGGTGAGCGCCATACGCGAACATAGGCATTGTCGCCCCGCAGTCCTTACACTGGTAGGCGTCCGCATCCATCATCTCTTCGTCATCTGACTCCCATTGGCCTTCAGCGCCTTGAGATGGCGTCGGAACGTCCTCTGAGCCGCTTCTGCTTGTGATGAGGTGATTTATTTGTGCCCCATTTGATTGCACGGAGGGCAATGCCCCACGTTCGATTCCAGGTTCCATTAAATCTGGGATCGTCTTGTATTCACTCGTCGTATCTTCCTCTGCGTCTGGTTCTCTCACTCTCCACTGCTTCAGCACTTCATCTTGCTGCCGGAACATCTTTGCAATGTCTCGTCCTACGCCACCTTTCTCGCTTGCTGCGTCTGACATACTAGCGGCTGCAACGTTGATCAGACTCAAGTTCCATCCGCTCTTCTCGGGGTGCAGGCGGCGGAACAATGGCAGCAGCGTCTCATTGAGCAATCTCTCGGCTAATGCGTCAACGCTTTCCTTCAAGTTGAAGACGAATCCTGGCATGGGTGCGGACTTCGATATGCGTGCAAACGATCGATTCCTACTGCCGTCCGGGTTCTGGGGCGGCCGTGGCCTCGTGGAAAGACGAATGACTTTCGGATGAGCCAGCCACCGCCTCATGGTCGCGACATCGTCGGGACGGTCCTCGTCACCAATCTCATCCCCATCCTCCAGCAGATCTGCGTGCATCCGCCGTAAGAGACTACTTGCCAACATGTGCAGCTCCTTGATCACCTCGTTCAAGGTATCTAGCCGCAAATAACTGTCTTCGATGCTGATCTGTGTTGGTAGATCTCTAGCTCGTCCGACCTCCGTACTGTCACATCCGTTGAGAAGTTCCCAAATGCGAGCCCCTATGCCGTGTGGTGCACCTGAGCCGCCTAACAGGCGCTCGAGTGTCTCCGGACCCATTTCGGGAGACCGTCTCACATCGCGCACGAGTACCCTTTCCTTGGTTCCTCCATAAACAAGGCCGGCATCGAACTCTGCCGGTCTTTGTAGCACGTGAGCACGAAGCTTCTGTGCGATCTTGAAACCAATACCCGGGATTTTCCCGACCTCATGATCATCGATGAAAGACGTGACATTGTCGTCTTCAGCCTCATTGGTAGATTCATACGGCGGCAACAATGTGGTTTGCCCATTGGGCTTATGTTGATTGCCCACGAGTTTAGCAACTAACTTGTTGGTCGATATGCCCTGGATTACGTCAGCGTCATGCTACTTCAACAAGAATAGCTGATATTTCCAGGACTAACGACAGTAGCAGTGTGCCCCTTCTCCGTTTCGAGCCCGGTTCGTATGTGCTCAGCGAGGTGGCTTGCTAACAACAGACGAAGGTGCAGCAGTTCAGAAGAAACATCTTCTGCTTTCGGTTAGCATTGCGCAGAGGACCAAAATTCCGATCAGGCACGATCAGGTAGTGCTGACGGGATCTCGCTAACTCGGCAGCAAGCTACGAGCGTGGCTTGCTTGGGTGCTTATTCACCACAGCAGCACATCTTAGTGGAAGATCCATGACTTCCGCCTCGTCGCAAATAGTTCGCAGAAGGAAAAGAAAGGGAGTGTCCACCATCTCCCGAAACGCTCTATTGGAGTCGTCAAGTGCTCACCTGAAGTAACATGCGATGTCTCTGGGTACGTATGGCCTGCCGGTATCGTTGCGTCAAACGCGAAGCCCACTGTGGGATCGGTCTTGGAGAGGTAAAAGAATGAGTTGCCGAGATTGCTGGCGTTCAAGATTCTGACATTGTACTCCACAATATCGCTGACGTCCATGAATACCTGTAAACGCCTTAGAGCCTGAGGTTATGATGACGGTAGGGCAGTGTCGACACGGGCATACGATGATACTGCCTGTTGCCAGCTACGAGCGAAATAAAACAGGTCGTGGAGCGAGGAGGGTCATGGACATTAGTTGCTAAATGCGATCCTGTGTCAATTTGGAGTATTCGCATGCGGGTCACCCGAGTCTTTGCCTCATGTCCACTTCGCTCGAAGTTGGCAACAATCAGGTCACGCAAAACTAACCTCGTCAAAACCAAGGCGCTCGCAGCGGGCGTTCCATGAGAACGATTTGATAAACGAATGCAGCTCCTTCGAGGCATTCCTAAACCTAGTGAGATCCTCGCCCAAGACGATGACAACATCTGGGCACAGTTTCTTTGCTTCAGTGATCAGCTGGAGCTTATAGAGGCCCTAAGATGGAAGTCAGCCGGCTTACACGAGGTTGATCACGGCTTAGTACTGCTGCCACGAGCAAAGCAGCGGGTGAGCGTCCGGGACACAGGGTTAGGATCTGCCTCGTAGAGCTCAGTGTGCCGCGGCAGCAGCACGGCCACAGGAAGGTGGGCCTACTCTTCTGCGGGCCTCGTAGTTACAAGTCACCACGATTTGTTTCTGCTGCACGGCCAACGGCAGGGCCTTGAGACTCGGAGTTTCATTCTCAAAAACGCTGGCGTAAAAGCAGTCCTTCAGACAGAGCGCCTGTTAGCCTGATGCGGACGAGATGTTGGGGACGAGTACATAATCCTAGCAGGCAACACGTTAGCAACACTGGGTGCGACAGACACTCGCCGCAAGGCTGTGTAGCACCGCGCTGGGCTGCCTGGATCCCGTCTCACTCACAAAGTGGATAATGGTGGACTCAATCTGCCGCCTCGGCCTCCTCCTTCGTTTCCGGGGGACGTTGAAGTCCATCAAGCGCCTGCCGCGGAGAGATCGGCGGTTGAATATGGAGGGGCAATATGCGCGAGCGGACGAAGCGCGTGGCTCTTGAGATACGAAACGCTCCGTGAAGCAATGTACGCCAAGGTGGAGAGCGCTGTTTTCATTGGCAATACGATGCAGCAGAAAGGACCCCTGTCAAGTGAGAAGCCTGGATTTGCCACCAGTACCCACCACGTTCTATTTTGAGCGGGGCCGCTGTCTATTTCGGGAGTAAGCGCGTCGAGTTGCTCACCAACGTCGCGGCGTTGAGTTACCGGGGTGTGCGTTCCTTAAGCAGAGATCGGCTGCTGTCTTGGACTTGGATCGACTTGTTCATTTGCCTACCACACATTCCGAGGTCATTCGCGGCAGCTAGCACGATATCCATATCCTCTGCCCAGTGCCGCATCCACGAGGACTTTCTCCCACCCATGATGCTTTCCACCATGACCTCGTCACCTGCGTACTCCGATAATATGACTGCGGCCCTTCCTATTTTACAACGCGGGCCCGCACCGCAACGACCCAAACTCTCCGTCAACACTTCAACAGCCCCTCGCACGTTTGGCAAAGGCGCGAGCACAAGCCTAAGAATCGAGACATTGTCGGCAATATCTTCACCGACACGAAACAACACGTACATAAATGCTTATCCAGCGTTGGAGCGACCCTCGAAGCCGATACTCTCGATAAACAGCAGTGTCCCGAATGCGATCAGTAGCTCCACCACGCCGAGCTCAGCTTCTACCCTCTCATCCGCATTTACATCAGCCTCTCAAGAGTCTGCGACCATATCGATACCATATAAGCAACCGCACAACCTTGCCTCAATACTGGCCAATAGCCCAGCAAGATCAATAATACCCCGCAAGATGGCCTCTTCAAGGCCCATGTTTCCCGCAGAGAAGCGTGTCTCATTTCGAATGCCACTGGACGAGGAGATAACGACCGTGAAGTACACCATGGCGCATTCTGACCTCGAGTCTTCTACTTCGACTCTATCCACGCTCGCCTCAACTGAGTCATTGGAATCGAACTCCTCAGCCGCACATCCCTCTCTAAGCGTTACGCCTCCCAAGGATGATACCTCGAAAACACCGAAAGCACTATCGATTAAGTCATCCGCCACTTTCTCATCACTAGAAAGCTCACCACGGCCTAAGCAGCCTCGTACCGGGGAGAAGAGAGACTCATCATCCTCCGAAGACGACAGTGACTCTTGCCCTGAGACACCAATAGCAGGCCGACGGAAACGCACGCGCGATTGGCGTTGGACATTGGGGCCTTTTAAGTCCACGGCGCCAGCATCAACAACCAGCGATACGGCAACAAGCGAAGACAGCAATTGATGGCTGTGCTACTTCTTTCCGTTTTTAGACCATCTAGAGGCTTGCATCACAGGTACACGGCTGGGTATATATGGTTGAGGCGTTCATTGTGAGCATTTCTGGCGTTGCTTGTTTTCGAGATACCACCCATTCGCATCGCATTGCATCGCATTAGCATCACTACATCTATGTAATCACCACATTTTCGCACTGTTGACCAGAGCGCATCAGCTATTATACGAGCAATACGGGGTCGCTGATGATTCGTCGCATGTCAGCAACTCGCGAAATGCAATCACTTGCTCGCCTCATGGCCATTAATCAATCACGTCCGAATTTAAATCTCAAGTGACCCTAGCAGTTGATCACCGTACAGACTTGCGGACGCATCATCTTTCCCTGTTCTTGCGAACACCGGTCGGCTGCAGATGACTTTCGCTATCGCCTGACGATCGCCCTGCTGATCAAGCGAGCGTGGCCTATGGCTATTCCCGTGTCGCACAAGAGCTGGCATCTCTAAGCGAAACGCCTCAACTTCAGCCGAGGGCAGAAATAAGCAACTAATCGACGAATCTGATATTGTGAGATGGCGGCGCGAGCTGGTGAGATCATAGATGTTAAAGCCAAGGCCTCAGCATGCACGAGTGCGGTGGGATGGCTGGGGTAAAGGTCTTGAGTTTTGTCTTCTTTTGGGTATTGAAAGCGTGGCCTGAACATGTTTGCAAAACAGATTGGCTGGTCATGGACCAGCCGAGAACACTTTAATGACCATCACCTTCACCTGAGGATCTCGCATAAACACCAGAGTCAAAGCGACAATGCGCTCGTGGTCGTGAGATGGCAGATGCCACCAGACATGTTTCGTTTGGTGATGCTTCACATGAAGCTGCGGGGTCATTTTCGGATTTCAAGGCATTGCGGAACGGGAAGCACGTCAGATTACTCGTGTCGAACGTTTCTACACGTGTGCAACCGAAACGTTGTTTTAAGTTCGTTTCTCTCGAGACTGTCACGAGTTTTGCATCGTCTTGACAGGTATATGCCGGTTCAGCCTCACTCAAGTCCGGTCCTCGAAAAAATCCATCTTCAACAATGATCTGGCGGTGTAAGTGTGTGTCGAGATTGTACAACCACCAGTTCAACACCACCGACGTTCTAGAGCTCACCCCTCTCCAAATATAGTCCGCCTCTATGCAAGAGCCTCGATTCGGTAAATTTCTTGTGGAGATGCGCTAGAACAATCCGGTAGCGAGGTGGATACGGCTTGCGCGTTGTACAACGCGTGGTAGTATCTAGTGTACGGGTTTCTCCGAAGAGTTCGGTACTTTTAGTCTGGAGGCTATTGGATAATAGGCTACCTACTGTGCTAATGATGGGAAAGGAGCATGTTGAGGGATAGGAGGACGCAATGTTCGCTAAGGACGAAGACGATCGTGGTATCGGAGCCGCCATCTTCAGTGTTCAATGCCCATGATGTGTTCTGAAGGTTGATGAAGTAGACACCAGCACCTAGTTCAAACCTCCGTAAGTCTGAAATTAAGGCAGACAGTGTTCGAGACGCCTGCTTGGATTCACGGCTTTGCGCACCAAGCGTTGGAGCCTTTTCTGAGAATATGCGGAGTTACGGACCAAGGTCATGAGCTTGCGTGCCATGTATACGGCCTCTGAATCTGAGTCCGAGAGGCTGTCCACAAAGGCTGTGGCTGCATCTACAATGATTAAAGGCGTGAAATGCAGGTATATATGATTGTAGACTTACCATCATCCCAAAATCTGTGTTCAACGCTAGAATCGAATTTCATCTCCGTCGCCATGAAGTCCTTTCGCATCGTCGCCATGGAGTCTTTGCGCATCGTCGCCACGGAGTCTTCTCGCATCGTCGCCATGAAATTTTCCCGCATCGTCGCCAAATGAAGCGGAATCCTGGCTTGGATAACATCGTGAAGGTAGCTGATAGTGAAATAACGGGACCTGCTGATTGAGGATCCGCGTCGCATGGGACAATCTCAGCTTTATAATCGCCACCACTGACCGTTGTTGACCTTTGCTAAAGCAGATGCAGATTATATAAATTTCGCGGCAGAAGACGTACCGGTGTAGACACAGATTTCTTGGGGTTGTGTTCGAGGCATTTGCGTGGCATCAGGAGCCTGGCGAAGACTCTCAGGCATGCCCGTCAGGACGGTGTAGTGTAGTCTTAGGTTTTTCGATGCTTTGAAGTGAGGAAATTAATGAAAAAAGCTCATTGCCTCTCCCATTGACGAAGCAAGCATCAATCCGGAACTCTTCATGGCTAGACGCTTGTTGCGATACAGTCCGAACGATCTTGAGATGTCATTGCACTGCGTCTCCAGGTGAGTGACACATCAAGTACAGAAATGTCCTGAGTATTTGGCCAGACTCCAGTATTCTCGATAACGAATGCGAGGAGATGTTCGAGTAAATGTTGTGCATGCTGTCTACTTTGGACGCACCTGGAATTATGAGCCAGGAAAATACCTCCTCTAGCAAAGACTCGAGCACCCTGCGAATGTTCAACGTTTTGACTCAGGGAAGCTGCATAATCGAGACGGCCTGAACAAAAAAAAGTGAACTTGGATCGGTATCTAGTCTGCGAAGTTTCCGAAAGCTCTCGTCAGTGAAGAGACATTCAGTCGGCGCTGGAGAACAGTGCGTCAAGATTTCCAGTCATGCTAGACCACCGTTGTTTGAAGACGCCATCGTCTCTTTGAGGACGCGATGCGGTAGACTCAGCCATGCAAGGG
>Ga0265798_10003594_pt1 | contig 21918 bp, 23 predicted proteins | sample P3T30metagenome_FD_192430 | JGI IMG/M metagenome (GOLD analysis project Ga0265798, IMG submission 192430) | Plant litter microbial communities from East Loma Ridge, Irvine, California - P3 T30 | ecosystem: Environmental > Terrestrial > Plant litter > Unclassified | place: USA: California... | reverse complement strand
CTCACCGCCGGCTACCTGGGCATGGTCTACTACTTCATTCCGAAGCAGGCCGAGCGTCCGGTGTATTCCTACCGCCTGTCGATCGTGCACTTCTGGGCCCTGATCTTCACCTACATGTGGGCCGGCCCGCACCACCTGCACTACACCGCGCTGCCCGACTGGACCCAGTCGATCGGCATGGTGTTCTCGCTGATCCTGCTGGCGCCGTCCTGGGGCGGCATGATCAACGGGATGATGACCCTGTCGGGCGCCTGGCACAAGCTGCGCTCGGACCCGATCCTCAAGTTCATGATCGTCTCGCTGTCCTTCTACGGCATGGCCACCTTCGAAGGCCCGATGATGTCCATTAAAACCATCAATTCGCTGTCGCACTACACCGACTGGGGCATCGCCCACGTCCATGGCGGCGCGCTGGGCTGGGTCGGTTTCATCACCATGGGTTCGCTGTACTACCTGATCCCGCGCCTGGCCGGCAAGAAGCAGATGGCGAGCATGGCCCTGATCGAGTCCCACTTCTGGCTCGGCACCATCGGCATCGTGCTGTACATCGCCGCGATGTGGATCGCCGGCGTGATGCAGGGCCTGATGTGGCGCGCCGTGAACCCGGACGGCACCCTGACCTATACCTTCGTCGAAGGCGTCAAGGCGACCTATCCCTACTACGTGATCCGCTTCGGCGGCGGCCTGATGTACCTGAGCGGCATGTGCCTGATGGCGTACAACACCTGGCTGACCATGCGCGGCACGGCGTCCGTCGATGCGCGCATCCCGGCGCTGGCGCCGCACAAGCCGGTCCCGGTTCCGGCTGCAACTCCCGAACACGCATAAGGAAAGCAGGATAACCATCATGAAATTCACACACGAGTGGATCGAGAAGAACCCCTGGCTGCTGATCGGCCTGGTGCTCACCGTGATCTCCTTCGGCGGCCTGGTCGAGATCGTGCCGCTGTTCTTCCAGAAGTCGACCACCGAGCCGGTCGCCGGCCTGAAACCGTATTCGGCGCTGCGCCTGGCGGGCCGCGACATCTACATCCGCGAAGGCTGCTACAACTGCCACTCGCAGATGATCCGTCCCTTCCGCGCCGAGACCGAGCGCTATGGCCACTACTCGGTGGCCGGCGAATTCGTCTACGACCACCCGTTCCAGTGGGGTTCCAAGCGCACCGGCCCGGACCTGGCGCGCGTCGGCGGGCGCTACTCGGACGACTGGCACCGCACCCACCTGGACAACCCGCGCGACGTGGTCCCGGAATCGAACATGCCAGGCTACCCCTGGCTGGCGAAGACGAAGCTCGACCCGCAGTCCATCGTGCCGAAGATGCGCGCGATGCAGCGCCTGAGCGTGCCGTACTCCGACAAGGAGGTGCAGGACGGGCCGGCCGAACTGGAAGGCAAGACCGAGCAGGACGCCCTGATCGCCTACCTGCAGGGCCTGGGCACGCAAATCAAATCCAGAAACTGAGGAATCGACATGGCACTTCAACATCTCTTCGACGACGCGAGCCGCATCATGACCGTGATCAGCTTCGCCACCTTCAGCGGCATCCTGGCCTGGACCTGGCTGCGCAAGGAGAAGGACTTCGCCCAGGCCGCCGGACTTCCGTTCGCGGATGACGAGCTGGAGGAAGACTATGTCTGACTTCACCAGCGGTTTCTGGAACTGGTACGTGGCGCTGATCACCGTGCTGTCGATCTTCGGCTGCGGCCTGCTGCTGTGGTCCCAGTCCAAGCACAAGGTCAGGATCGGCCAGGACGGCCAGCCGGAGAAGACCACCGGCCACGTCTGGGACGAAGACCTGACCGAACTGAATACGCCGATGCCGCGCTGGTGGATGGGCCTGTTCTACCTGACCATCGTGTTCGGCATCGGCTACCTGATCCTGTACCCGGGCCTGGGCAGCTATGCCGGCAGGCTCGGATGGCAGTCGAGCGGCGCCTACAGGCTCGAGGTGAAGCAGGCCAGCCTCGACTACGGTCCGCTGTTCGACAAATACCTGGCTCAGGACATTCCGGCGGTGGCGCGCGATCCGCAGGCCCACGAGATCGGCCAGCGCCTGTTCCTGAACTACTGCGCGCAATGCCACGGCTCCGATGCGCGCGGCAACAAGGGCTATCCGAACCTGACCGACAAGGACTGGCTGTACGGCGGCGAGCCTTCGGTAATCAAGGAAACGATCATGAAGGGCCGCCATGGCCAGATGCCGGCCATGGGCGCGGCCCTCGGTTCCGACAAGGACATCGAGAACGTCGCCCATTACGTGCGCAGCCTGTCCGGCCTGACCGCCGATCCCGTCAAGGTCGCCTTCGGCAAGCCGAAATTCGGCGCCTGCGCGGCCTGCCACGGTGCCGACGCGCACGGCAATCCGGCGCTGGGCGCGCCCAACCTCGCCGACAAGGTCTGGCTCTACGGCGGCAGCGCGGAGACCGTGATGGAAACCATCCGCAAGGGCCGCGACAACACCATGCCGGCCTGGGGAGAGTTCCTGGGCGAGGGCAAGGCCCACGTGCTGGCTGCCTATGTGTGGAGCCTGTCGAACGAGGGCGAAGCAAAATGAATGCCCCGGAGCCCATGGTGAAAGAGGCCGTCGTCAAGATGTACGCCAGGCGCGAGGACATCCACCCGCGCGAGGTGAAGGGCCGCTACGCCACGTGGCGCTGGGTTTGCGTCTGGCTGACCCAGGCCCTGTTCTACGGCCTGCCCTGGCTGAACATGCACGGCCGCCAGGCGGTGCTGTTCGACCTGGGCAGCCGCAAGTTCCATCTGTTCGGCCTGGTGCTGTGGCCGCAGGATTTCATCTACCTGGCCGGCCTGCTGATCATCTGCGCCTATGGCCTGTTCCTGGTCACGACCGTGGCCGGGCGGGTATGGTGCGGCTATGCCTGCCCGCAAACCGTCTACACCGAGATCTTCCTGTGGATCGAGCGCCGCATCGAGGGCAACCGCAGCGCGCGCATCCGCCTCGACCGCCAGCCCTGGACCATGGAGAAAACGGCCAAGCGCGGCGCCAAGCACCTGGCCTGGGGCCTGGTCGCGCTGTGGACCGGCTTTACTTTCGTCGGCTATTTCACGCCGGTGCGCCAGCTGGCCCACGAGGCGCTCGGTTTCTCGCTCGGTCCGTGGGAAGCCTTCTGGGTGCTGTTCTACGGCTTCGCCACCTACGGCAACGCCGGCTGGATGCGCGAGCAGGTCTGCAAGTATATGTGTCCCTATGCCCGCTTCCAGAGCGCGATGTTCGACCGCGACACCCTGATCGTCAGCTACGACACGGCCCGCGGCGACTGCATCGATTGCAGCATGTGCGTGCAGGTCTGCCCGACCGGCATCGACATCCGCAAGGGCCTCCAATACGAATGCATCGGCTGCGCCGCCTGCATCGACGCCTGCGACAGCGTGATGGACAAGGTCGGCAAGCCGCGTGGCCTGATCCGCTACGCCACCGAGAATGCGCTGACCGGCCGCTGGAGCAGCGCCCAGATCAAGCGGCGCCTGCTGCGCCCGCGCGTGATCGGCTACGGCCTGGCCTTCTTCGCGATCGCCGCCACCTTTTCCGGCGCGCTGGCGCTGCGCACCCCGCTCAAGCTCGACGTGATCCGCGACCGCGGCGCCATGGGGCGCGAAGTCGAGGACGGCATGATCGAGAACGTCTACCGCCTGCAGATCATGAATACGGCCGAGCGCGAACACCTGTACCGCATCGAAGTGGACGGTATCCCCTCGGCCGGCATCGCCGACGAAGACCTGGTCGAACTGGCCGGCGCCTCGACGCGCGCGGTGCCGGTGCGCGTGCGCATCCAGCCGGGCAAGGCGGGCAGCGGCTCGCATCCGATCCGCTTCACGGTCAGTGCGCTGGACGACGCCTCGCTGCGCGTGACCGAAAAGGCGGTCTTCATCGTACCGAAGTAAAGGACATACCATGCACATCACTCCCGCCGCTGCCGAAGCCTCGCCCTGGTACACACACCGCTGGCCCTGGCTGCTCATGCTGGGCCCCGCCACCGTGCTGGTGGGCGGCGCGGCTGCCGCCTGGCTGGCGCTCGACCACCCGGACGCCATGGTGGTCGACGACTATTACAAGCAGGGCAAGGCGATCAACCAGGACCTGCGCCGCGACCGCGTCGCCAGCGCCATGCGGCTCGCACTGCAACTGCGCTACGAGGGCGGACGCCTGCAGGGCCGCATCACGAGCTTCGGCCGGCCGCTGGCGGTGCCGTTCACGGTCAGGCTCGCGCATCCGACCCTGCCGCAGCGCGACCTCAGCCTGCTGGTCAGGCCGGATGCGGAGGGCGCCTTTTCGGTCTCGCTGCCGGTGCTGGAGCAGACCCACTGGCAGCTGGTCGTGGAGGGCAATCTGCGCGACTGGCGCCTGGCCCGCAGCTGGGACTGGCCGCGGCAGGCGGCGCTGGAACTCGTGGCGGACCAGAACTGACTCAGTTACCCCGGTAGGTCGAGAAGCCGTAGGGGCTGAGCAGCAGCGGGATGTGGTAATGCGGCAGCTTGCCGTCGGCCTTGAAGATGACCGGAATCTCCGGGAAGAAGGTCTCGGCCTTGTGTTCGGCAAACCAGGCGCCGGTCCTGAAGGTGACCTTGTAGGTGCCGGCGGTCCAGGCGCGGCCATCCGGGTACAGCGCCGGGATGCGTCCCTGCTCGTTGGTCACGCCCTTGCTCAGCACCGTCCATTGCCCGCTTTCCTGCTTCTCGAGCACGACTTCCACTCCGGGCGAGGGCAGGCCGTCCTGCAGGTTCAGCACGTGCACGCTGAGCGGATTCGGCGGCGTGGCGTAGGCGCAGGCGCTTGCCAATGCGGTAGCCGCCAGCAGGGATCGCAGTTTGTTCATTGTATGAGTCCTCATGCATGTCGATGGCGTCGATACTAGCGAAGCCCCGGCATCGCGTGGATGACACTTCCATTACAGATTTGTAATCGTCCCGGCTGCGCGACGCGGTAAGCTATGCGCCATGACGATCCTGATAGTGGAAGACGAAGAGAAGACCGCCGACTACCTGCGCAAGGGCCTGCAGGAAGCCGGCTATCCGGTGCAGGTGGCATCGACCGGCCATGAAGGACGCCAGCTGATCGCGCAAGAGCACTACGAGCTGGTGGTGCTGGACGTGATGCTGCCGGGCGTCGACGGCTGGGAGCTGCTGCGCCTGCTGCGCCGTAGTTCCGGCACGCCGGTGATGTTCCTGACCGCGCGCGACGCCATCGAAGACCGGGTCAAGGGCCTGGAGCTTGGCGCCGACGACTACCTGGTCAAGCCTTTCTCCTACGCCGAGTTCCTCGCGCGCGTGCGCACCCTGCTGCGGCGCGGCGGCGTGCGCGAGAGCGAGCGCCTGCAGGTGGCCGACCTCGAACTCGACCTGCTGCGCCGCCGCGTCACGCGCGCGGGCGGGCGCGTCGAACTCACCAACAAGGAATTCGCGCTGCTGCACCTGCTGCTTGGCCGCGAAGGGGAGGTGCTGTCGCGCACGACCATCGCGTCCCAGGTCTGGCAGATGAACTTCGACAGCGATACCAACGTCGTCGACGTCGCCATCCGCCGCCTGCGCGCCAAGATCGACGACCCGCACCCGGTCAAGCTGATCCACACCGTGCGCGGCGTCGGCTACGTGCTCGAGGCGCGGGCGTGAGCCGCTGGCCGCGCTCGCTCAGCCAACGCCTGGCCCTGATGTTCGCCCTGGCCAGCGCCGTGCTGCTGGGCGCGATCTGCATCTATCTGTACCAGTCGCTGGCGCGCGAAATCGCCTGGCGCGACGACCAGGCCCTGCTCGGTCGCATCGAACGGATGCGCGCCCTGATCGACGAGAGCGCCGACCTCGAGACCCTGCGCCGGCGCCCGCGTCTGTACGACAACATGCTCGGCAACCGCGACAGCCTGCTGTGGATCCTCGACGATGCTGGCCAGGTGCGCATCGCAGTCGGCCCGGCCGGCTTCAACGTGCCGCCGCTGCCGCCCAGCGATGGCCGGACCGCGCTGCGCACCGTCGAAGGGACGCCGTCGCTGCGCCTCGCCTGGACCCGCGTCGCCGGCAGCGAGGGGCGCCTGACCCTGATCGCGGGCCGGCTGCTGGCCGAGCGCGAACAGATGCTGGCCGCTTACCGCGTGCGACTGGGCCTGGCGCTGGCGCTGGGTGCGGTGCTGGCCTACCTGCTCGGGCTGGCGATTGCCGTGCGCGGCCTGCGTCCGGTGCGGGAGCTGGCGGCGCGCGCGGCGGCGATCGACGTCCGCCACCTGTCGCAGCGTCTCGACGACGGTGCCTCGCGCGAACTGGACGCGCTGCGCGCCGCCCTGAACGGCATGCTGGCCCGCCTGGAGGCCGGCTTCGCCCAGCTGGCGCGCTTTTCCGAAGACCTGGCCCACGAGATGCGTACGCCGCTGGGCAACCTGATGGGCCAGACCCAGCAGGCGCTGAGCCGGGCGCGCAGCGCCGAGGATTACCAGAACCTGCTGGTGTCGAACCAGGAAGAGTACGAGCGCCTGGCGCGCATGATAGACAGCATGCTGTTCCTGGCGCGCACCGAGCAGACCGCGGCGGCGCTGGTACGCGAGCCGGTCGCGCTGCAGGAACTCGGCGACCAGCTGTGCGAGTATTTCGAAGGCCTGGCCGAAGAGCGCGGCATGCAACTGCTGAATACGGCCCACGGCATGCTGGTGGCCGACCGCGAACTGCTGCGCCGGGCCCTGGCCAACCTGCTGGCCAACGCGCTGCGCTACGGCGCGCCCGGCACGACCATCACCCTGTCCAGCGCGGTGTCGGCGGAGGGCATCGAGATCGTCGTCCACAACTTCGGCCCGGCGATCGGCGCAGAACACCTGCCGCATCTGTTCGAGCGCTTTTATCGCTGCGACCCTTCGCGGCAGGGCGCCGGCGAATCGGGCGGCCTCGGCCTGGCCATCGTCCGCTCCATCATGCAACTGCATGGCGGCGATGTTCATGCCGAAAGCGGGGCGGAGGGGACACGCTTCGTCTTGACCTTTCCTCTCGACACGAAGTTCATGGTAGATTCTTCCTGATAAAACATCATAAGAGAGAGACATGCCCCAGATCCGTTCGCGCACTCTGCGCACCGCCATCGCTTCGCTGTTCATCCCGCTGGCCCTCGCCGCCGCCTCGCCGCAGGCCCTCGCCGCCGAAAAGCATCCGAAGGCCGCGAAAGCCGTCAAACCCGCCGCCGACAAACCCAACAAGGCCTTCGACGCCTGGGCCGACCGCTTCGCCGAAGACTGGGTGCGGGCCAACCCGCAGCTGGCCACCTCGACCCAGTACTTCCAGGGCGCGGAACAGGACGCCCTCGACCGCCAACTCACGCCACTCACGCGCGAGCAGCGCCGCAAGATGGTCGCGCTGGCGAAGACCGGCGTCGCGCGCCTGGACGCCTTCCTGGCCGGCCCGCTGAGCGAGGAGCAGCGCACCTCGGCCTCCGTGATGCGCTGGAGCCTGGCGAATACCGTCGCCAGCGAACCCTTCGAAGACTACGGCTTCGTGTTCAACCAGTTCAGCGGCGTGCAGGTCGGCCTGGTGAACTTCATGACCAACACCCATCCGCTGCGCCGCGCGTCGGACCTCACCGGCTACATGGCGCGCCTGGAGCAGGTCGGCCCGCGCATCGACGAAGCGCTGGCGCGCGCGAAGGAAGCCGCCGCCAGGGGATTGACCCCGCCGCGCTTCATCCTGGAGCGCGCCCAGTACCAGGTCGAGCTGTTCCTGAAACCCGAAGCCGGCAGGAACGTGCTGGTGACGACCTTGGACGAGCGCCTGAAAAAGCTGGACGACGTGGCGGAACCGGTGCGCGCCAAGGCGGTGGCCAGCGCCGCCCGCATCGTCGACGAGAAGATCCGCCCGGCCTACCAGCGGGTGCAGGCCTTCATGGCCGGGATCCATCCGCAAACGACCGACCGCGCCGGCATCGACCGCCTGCCGGGCGGGCTGGACGCCTACCAGCAGGCGCTGCGGACCTATACCAGCACCAGTTTGACGGCGGAGCAGATCCACCAGATCGGGCTGCGCGAAGTGGCGCGCATCGAGGGCGAGATGGACCGCCACCTGCGCTCGCTGGGCTACACCGAGGGATCGATCGAGCAGCGCATGAAGAAGCTGGACGCCAGCTTCCAGCCGAAGGTGGCCGCTGGCGAAGACCCGCGTCCGGCGATCCTCGAGAAGTACGCGGCGATGGTCGCGGACGCCGAACAGCGCAGCAATGCGATCTTCAACCTGAAGCCGCGCGCCCCGGTCGAGGTGCGCCGCGAGCCGCCGCTGACGGAGCCCTCGGCCGCCGCCCACTACAGCCTGCCGGCGCCGGACGGCAGCCGTCCCGGCATCTTCTGGGTGCCGATGCGCGGCCCGAGCTTCGACATGATCCGCATGCGCAGCCTGTCCTACCACGAGGCGGTACCGGGCCACCACTTCCAGCTGGCGATCCAGCAGGAGCAGACCGGCTTGCCGAAATTCCGCGCCCAGCGCATCTTCGGCGGCGGCAGCGCCCACAGCGAGGGCTGGGGCCTGTACGCCGAACGCCTGGCGGTAGAGCAGGGATGGTATGAGGGCGACGTGCCGGGCCTGCTGGGCGCGCTCGGCTCGGAACTGTTCCGCGCGCGCCGCCTGGTGGTCGACACTGGCCTGCATACCAAGGGCTGGACCCGCCAGCAGGCGATCGACTACGGCATCGGCGCGCAGGAAGTGGAGCGCTACGTGGCCTGGCCGGGCCAGGCCTGCGCCTACATGGTCGGCATGCTGCGCATCCTCGAACTGCGCGACCAGGCGAAGAAGGAACTGGGCGACAGGTTCTCGTTGCCGGCCTTCCACGACGTGGTGCTGAAGAATGGTTCGGTGCCGCTGGATGTGCTGGGGGAGATCGTGCAGCGCTGGGTGGCGCAGCAGAAGAAGGCCTGAAAAAGCCGCGATGTGTTGAAACGCCGGGCCGGTTCGAAAGAGCCGGCCCGGCTGCGTTTACCCGACCACCACCTCGCTGATCTGCACGACCGGCTTCTGGTTGGTGTAGTTCGGGATATCCCCCATGATTTCCTTCGTGTGCGGGCCGAAGCCGGCCTGGAAAGCCTCGACCGAATCGCAGAACAGATGGCCCATGGCGATATAGGGCGCGTTCGCATCGTCCGTGCCTTTGGCGACCGCCTTGTCGACCGTATAGAACTTGCAGGAATCCCCCATCAGTCGCTTCACCATCGGCATGTGCTGGTCGCGGTAATAGGCGTCGTCGAAATGGGCGTCCGGGCCGTTGGGATACATCACGCTTACCTTGATCATCTTTGGTCTCCTTCTTGTGGTGGTTGGCTCAGGTATACGAAGATATCGTGCGCCGATGCGCGTGGCTTTGCAAGCGCGCCAGCGGCGCTGCGAATCATGACATTCGGGAATGGAGATCACGATGACTACCCGGTATCCCGTGCCGTCGCGTTACCAGGTCGCCGTGACGCTGGCGGTCTCGATCCTCAGCGGGTTGTCGGCCGGTCTCGCGCTGCCTCTGATTTTCTTCGGCAACTCGCCCCTGGCCATGTTCCTGACGCCCGTCGCCGTCATATCGGCCGTCATTTGCTGGCGTGTCTGTCCGGAGGAACACTGGCTGCAACTGCGTGCGACGCTACTGATGGCCGCACTGCCGACCGGGTTCTTCGTCTTCATCATTTATTTAATGCGAAGTATTCATTGAGCGCAAGGCCGAATTTTCACACGGTCAAACCACGTTTCATAATGTGGATTTTACGGTCGCTGCAGTGCACAAAAAAATCTCGCTGAGCAAAACAGCTTTCCATATTGCGAAACGAAAATTGTAAGGCCTTGAAATGAAAGAATAAAAAAATGATGGCAGGTCTTATATAAGACAGAAGAGAAACAGTCACGCCGGGCCTATGATGAATGCATCCGATTTCGATTCATCTTCAAGGAGTGTCATCATGTCCCAGTACCAGAACGATATCCAGGCCATCGCCAGTCTCAAACAGCAGCAGGGCAAGGCCTGGGACGCAATCAATCCCGAGTCGGCGGCCCGCATGCGCGCCCAGAACCGCTTCCAGACCGGCCTCGACATCGCCCGCTACACGGCCGCCATCATGCGCCGCGACATGGCCGCCTACGATGCCGACCCGTCGCAATACACGCAATCGCTGGGCTGCTGGCATGGTTTCATCGGCCAGCAGAAGATGATTTCCATCAAGAAGCACTTCAACAGCACCGACCGCCGCTATCTGTACCTGTCGGGCTGGATGATCGCCGCGCTGCGTTCGGAATTCGGCCCGCTGCCGGACCAGTCGATGCACGAGAAGACCGCGGTGCCGGCACTGATCAAGGAGCTGTACACCTTCCTGCGCCAGGCCGATGCGCGCGAGCTCGGCGGCCTGTTCCGCCAGCTCGACGCCGCCGCTGAAGGTCCGGCGCGCGCCGCCATCCAGGACAAGATCGACAACTTCGTCACCCACGTGGTGCCGATCATCGCCGACATCGACGCCGGCTTCGGCAATGCCGAGGCGACCTACCTGCTGGCCAAACAGATGATCGAAGCCGGCGCCTGCTGCATCCAGATCGAGAACCAGGTCTCGGACGAGAAGCAGTGCGGCCACCAGGACGGCAAGGTCACCGTGCCGCACGAAGACTTCCTGGCCAAGATCCGCGCCGTGCGCTACGCCTTCCTCGAGCTGGGCGTGGACGAGGGCCTGATCGTGGCGCGTACCGATTCGCTGGGCGCCGGCCTGACCAAGCAGATCGCCTACACCACCGAGCCGGGCGACCTGGGCGACCAGTACAACAGCTTCCTCGACGTCGAAGAAGTCTCGCTGGACGCGATGGGCAACGGCGACGTGGTCATCAAGCGCGACGGCAAGCTGCTGCGTCCGAAGCGCCTGCCGAGCAACCTGTTCCAGTTCCGCGAAGGCACCGGCGAGGCGCGCTGCGTCCTCGACTGCATCACCTCGCTGCAGAACGGCGCCGACCTGCTGTGGATCGAGACCGAGAAGCCGCACATCGCCCAGATCGGCGGCATGGTGAAGGAAATCCGCAAGGTGATCCCGAACGCCAAGCTGGTCTACAACAACAGCCCTTCGTTCAACTGGACCCTGAACTTCCGCCAGCAGGTCTTCGACAGCATGAAGGCCGAGGGTGCCGACGTGTCGCGCTACGAGCGTTCGCAGCTGATGAGCGCCGAATACGACGACTCGGAACTGGCGCGGATCGCCGACGAGCGCATCCGCACCTTCCAGGCCGACGCCTCGCGCGAAGCCGGCATCTTCCACCACCTGATCACGCTGCCGACCTACCATACCGCCGCGCTGTCGACCGACAACCTGGCCAAGGAGTATTTCGGCGAGCAGGGCATGCTGGGCTACGTGGCCGGCGTGCAGCGCAAGGAGATCCGCCAGGGCATTGCCTGCGTCAAGCACCAGAACATGTCGGGCTCGGACCTGGGCGACGACCACAAGGAATACTTCAGCGGCGAAGCGGCCCTGAAGGCATCCGGCAAGCTCAACACCATGAACCAGTTCTGAGGACTGGCAGACGGCAGGCTCGCCGCGGCGGGCCTGTCCACGTTGAATGAACCACGGAGGCCACATGAATCAACTGCAAATTGGACGGGTGGGCATCGTCGGCGCGAATGCCACGGGCATCGCCATTGCCATGGGTCTGGCCGATGCCGGCATCCCGGTCACGCTGTTCGACGCCGGGCGCGCCGCACTCGACCAGGCTTTGGCGCATGCGCGCGCGGGTGAACGGGAGCGCCGCCTGGCGCTGCTGGCGGCGACCGTCAATTTTCACCATCTGAAAGACTGCGACCTGATCATCGATACCGAGGAGGGCGACCGGGCCGGCAAGGAAGCCCTGTTCCGGCGGCTCGACCAGGCGGCGCCCCTGGGCGCGGTGCTGGCGACCTGCAGGCCGGAGCTGGGGCTGGACGCCATCGCCGGCTGCACCAGGCGTTCCGGCGAGGTGATCGGCCTGCTTGTCGGACAGTCGGCGCCGACGGTGTGGGGCCTCGTGCCGACCAGGCACACGTCCGACGACACCCTGGACGCAGTGAACGCGCTCCTGCAGACGCTGCAGGACGCCGCGACCCGGGCGCAGGAAAGCGAGGCCGTGACGGCGCTCGCCGCCTAGGACGTCCAGCGGCGCATGCATTGCGTCGCCGGGCGACGGCGCTCGGCCAGGGCGAACGCGCCCTTGGCCACGTGCAGCACGACGAGGATGCCGACGGTGTCGCCGACGATCATCGCCGTCAGCCCGGTCCAGTCCACGGTCCCGCTCAGGACCCACATGAGCGCGTGGTGGAAGACCGGGCTCATGACCCCGCACAGCATGCCGGTGACCAGCAGGCGGCGCGGGGTCAAGCCCTTGAGGCGCGCCCGCAGGTCGAACCAGTGCCTGGCGAACAGGGACGCAAGATAAGGCCCCAGCGCGCCGGCGAAGGCGCCGCTCCAGGCGCGGTAATCGCTGCCGAAATCGAAATGGTGGAAGTTCAGGTAGATGCCGGCCAGCAGCAGGCCTTCGAAGCCGGCCAGCCCGAACAGCAGCGTCGACAGCAGGCGGATGCCGGCCGGGAGGAACACCCAGTTGATTCCCTTGCTCTGCTCGAAGCGGATGAATGCCAGTTCGTTGAGCCAGTTGAGAACGAGAAAACTGACCAGCGTGATCCCGACGTAGCCGAGATGCTTGAGGACTGCCTTCATCGCCCGCATCACGCCATCGGGCTGCACTGCTCGGTACCGGCCGCCAGCGCTTTCAGGCGCGCCGGGTCGAGCAGGGTGACCTCGCGTTTGTCGATCGTCAGCAGTCCCATCTTCTTGAAGCGCGACAGCAGGCGGCTGATGCTCTCGATCGTCAGGCCCAGGTAGTTGCCGATGTCCTCGCGCGACATGCGCAGGGCGAACTGCGTCGGCGAATAGCCGCGCGCGGCATAGCGCGCCGACTTGTTTACCAAAAACACCGCAAACCGCTGCTCGGCCCGCATATTGCCCAGCAAGAGCATGGCGTTCTGTTCGCGCGTGATCTCGGTGCTCATCATGCGGTGGAAGTGGCGCAGCAGGGTGGGGACCTGGCCGAACAGTTCTTCGAGGTTGGCGAACGGAATCTCGCAGACTTCGCTGTCTTCCAGCGCCACCGCGTCGCACTGGTGGCGCTCGGTGCTGATGGCATCCATGCCCAGCAGTTCGCCGGCCATCTGAAAACCGGTGATCTGGGTTTCGCCGGCGGCGTTCACCTGGTAGGTCTTGAAATGCCCGAAGCGCACCGCGTACAGGTTGCGGAAAGGGTCGCCCTTGCGGTACAGGGGTTCGTCGCGGGCCACGCGGCGGCGGCGGCCGATGATCTTGTCGAGGCGGTCGATGTCGGCGTCTTCCAGGCCCATCGGTAAACAGAGCTGGTGCATGCTGCAGGCCGAGCAGCTGGCCTTGAGCGCCTGGATGTTGGTCTGGATCATCGGTTCAGGTGGTCGGATGGCTGTCGATATCCGGAATTATACGGTCGCTGTTCAAGGACTGGACAGTCGGTGTGGCATTTTGCGCGCGGGCCAGCCTTGCCACTCATGCAATCGTGCGCGCCCTGGCGCGTGCTAGATTCTGCACACGACAATTTGGGGGAGCTCACATGTTCGGTTTGGCGGCATTGGACCTGGCGCGCCTGCAATTCGCGTTCACGATGTCGTTCCACATCATGTTTCCGGCGATCACGATTGGCCTGGCCAGCTACCTGGCCGTGCTGGAACTGTGCTGGCTGAAGACGAAGCGCCAGGTCTTCGTCGACCTCTACCACTTCTGGCTGAAGATCTTCGCGGTCTGCTTCGGCATGGGCGTGGTGTCCGGGATCGTCATGGCCTACCAGTTCGGCACCAACTGGAGCTATTTTTCCGAGTACGCCGGCGCCATCACCGGGCCGCTGCTGGCCTACGAGGTGCTGACCGCCTTCTTCCTGGAGGCCGGCTTCCTGGGCGTGATGCTGTTCGGCTGGACAAAGGTCGGACCCGGGCTGCACTTCCTGGCCACCTGCATGGTGGCGCTGGGCACGCTCATCTCCGCCACCTGGATCCTCGGCTCGAACAGCTGGATGCAGACGCCGCAGGGCTATGCCATCGTCGAAGGGCGCATGGTGCCGGTCGACTGGCTGAAGATCATCTTCAATCCTTCCTTTCCCTACCGGCTGGTGCACATGTCGATCGCCGCTTTTCTCTCGACGGCGCTGTTCGTGGGCAGCTCGGCCGCCTGGCACCTGCTCAAGGGGCGCGGCAATGAAGCGGTGCGCACCATGCTGTCGATGGCGATGTGGCTGGTTCTGATCGTCGCGCCTATCCAGGCGCTGGTCGGCGACATGCACGGCCTGAACACCCTGAAGCACCAGCCGGCCAAGATCGCGGCGCTGGAGGGCCACTGGGAAAACGAGGGTGACAAACCGCTGCCGCTGCTGCTGTTCGGCATCCCGTCGATGAAGGACGAGGAAACGAAACTGGCAGTCGGCATCCCGCGCGTGGGCAGCTGGATCCTGACCCACACCTGGGGCGGGCAGATCAAGGGCTTGAAGGAATTCCCGAAGAACGAGCGGCAGAACTCCCTGATCCTGTTCTGGAGCTTCCGCACCATGGTGGGCCTGGGCCTCCTGATGATCGCGCTGGGCGCCTGGAGCCTGTGGCTGCGCTGGAAGAAGCGCCTGTTCGAGGACCGCCGCTTCCTGACCATGGCCAAGTGGATGGGACCGGCCGGCCTGGTGGCGGTGCTGGCCGGCTGGATCACCACCGAGGTCGGACGCCAGCCGTGGATCGTGTACGGGGTGCTGCGCACCGCCGACGGCGCCTCGAAGATCTCCGCCGGTCCGCTGGCGCTGAGCCTGGCCCTGTTCGTGGTCGCCTACCTGTTCGTGTTCGGCGTCGGCATCGCCTATGTGCTGCGGCTGGTGCGCAAGGGACCGCAGGCCTTCGATACCACGCGCATCCCGCAGGGCGGGCCGGGCAGGGGACGCACGCCGGCGCGGCCGCTGTCGGTGCCGGAGGCGGATGCCTCGGTCAACGAAGACAACATGACATAAATGAGCAGTCAATGAGCATGAATTTCGACATCACCGCGGTCTGGGCAGCGATCATCTTCTTTTCCGTCTTCATGTACGTGGTGCTGGACGGCTTCGATCTCGGCATCGGCATGCTCTATCCCTTCGTGAAGGAGAAGCGCGAGCGCGACACGATGATGAACTCCGTGGCGCCGATCTGGGACGGCAACGAGACCTGGCTCGTGCTGGGCGGCGAGGGGCTGCTGGCAGCCTTCCCGGTGGCCTATGCCGTGATCCTGCCGGGGCTCTACCTGCCGCTGATCTTCATGCTGGTCGGCCTGATCTTCCGCGGCGTGGCCTTCGAATTCCGCTTCAAGGCCAACGACCGCGAGCGGCCGGTCTGGGACCTGGCCTTCATCTTCGGGTCGATGATGGCGGCCTTCTTCCAGGGCGTGTCGCTGGGCGCCTTCCTGTCCGGGATCCCGGTGTCGGGACGTAGTTATGCGGGCGGGCCGCTGGACTGGTTCGCGCCTTTCCCGCTGGCGGCCGGCTGCGGTGTGATGATCGCCTACGCGCTGCTCGGGGCGACCTGGCTGGTGATGAAGACCGAAGACGAACTGCACGCGCGCATGGTGAGGCTGGCGCGGCCCTTCACCTGGCTGCTGCTGGGCGCCATCGCCGTGGTCAGCGTGTGGACGCCGCTGTCCCAGCACCAGGTGGCCGAGCGCTGGTTCAGCTTCCCGAACCTCCTGATCCTGTCGCCGGTGCCGCTGCTGGTGGCCGCGGCCAGCTTCTGGCTGCTGTGGGCGCTCAAGCGCCGGCCCTACTGGCAGCCGTTCGCCGCCGCGCTGGCGCTGGTGCTGCTGGGCTTCACGGGCATGGCGATCAGCATCTGGCCGCACATCGTCCCGCCCTTCATCACGATCTGGGAGGCGGCGGCGCCACCCGCTACCCAGCACTTCGCGCTGGTCGGGACCCTGATCGTGCTGCCGCTGATCCTGGCCTATACCGGCTGGTCCTATTACGTGTTCCGCGGCAAGGTCGGCGACACCGGGGGCTATCACTGATGGCCGCCCTCTGGCTGCGGCGGCTCGGCTGGATGCTGGCCCTGTGGGCGGGCGGCGTGGCCGCGCTGGGCGTGGTCGCCTGGCTGCTGCGGGTGCTCATGCATGCGGCCGGCATGAAATAGGGACGTCAACCGTGCGCGCCCTTTGGGTTCTCTGGCACTACACTTTCAGTGAAGATTTGCTAACGGGAGAACCACTCAGTGCAACAGGATTCCGCGTCATTACAAACGATTGCCTTTCCCTTGTCCGATGAGGACCAGGCGCGGGCCGATTTTTACGCACTGATTGCACGCCTGATGCTGGCGCCGCCGAATGCCGGCCTGCTCGCGGCCCTGGGCGCCGCCGAACCGATCCGCGCCGACGGCCTGGCCGAAGCGGGGCGCGCACTGGAAGACGGCTGGCTGAAGCTGACCCAGGCCGCCAGCGTGGTGGATGCCGAAGGGGTGGCCGAGGAATTCGCCGCCCTGTTCATCAGCACCGGTAACCCGCTCATCAACCCGAACGGCTCCTTTTACATGGCCGGGCACCTGAACGACGTGCCGCTGGCCGATCTGCGCCAGGACCTGTCCCGCCTGCGCATCGCGCGCGCCCGCGGTGTCGGCGAGTTCGAGGACCACCTGGGCGCCCTGTGCGAGACCATGCGCGTCCTGATTGCCGGTGCGCCGGGCATCGCCCGCCAATCGCTGGAGGAGCAGAAGCGCATCTTCAGCACCCACATCCAGCCCTGGTACGCGGCCTGCCTGAGCGACATCGCCGGCGCCGAACCAGCAAATTTCTACCGGGTCGTGGCCGCCTTCGCCGGCGCCTTCCTGGGGGTCGAAGCCCTCGCTTTCGCGATGTGGCAGCCGGCCGATACCGACACACCCATCGCCGCATGAGGAACACCATGGCCAACGACGCGAAAACTCCCGATCAAGCTCCCGATCCCGCCCGCCGCAGCCTGTTGAAGGCTGCGCCGCTGGGCGCCCTGGCAGTGGTTGCGGCCCGCGCCAGCGCAGCCGAAACGACGCCCACGCCGGCCCCGGCGCCTGACGAGCCGGCCAAGCCCAGGGGCTACCACGAAACCGAACACATCCGCCGTTACTACCAGACGGCCGCTTACTGGTAATCCAAAGGAAGAGCAGCCATGACCCTGGTGAAAACTTCGCGCGACAGCGGGCTGAAACGACGCAAATTCCTGGTCGGGGCCGGCGTCACGGCCGGCGCGGCCGCCGTTGCGCGGCACCTGCCGCTGAACGTCATCGAACCGGCCAGCGCCGCCGATCCGGTCGCCACCGAAGCGCCGAAAACCGAGATCAAGCACACCGTCTGCAGCCACTGCTCGGTCGGCTGCTCGGTGGAGGCGGTGGTCAGCAACGGCGTCTGGGTGCGCCAGGAAGCGGCTTTCGATTCCCCCATCAACATGGGGGCCCACTGCGCCAAGGGCGCGTCGGTGCGCGAGCACGGTTTCGGCGAGCACCGCCTGCGCTATCCGATGAAGCTGGTCAACGGCAAGTACGAGCGCATCTCCTGGGACCAGGCCATCAACGAAATCGGCGACAAGCTGATCGAGCTGCGCCAGAAGTCCGGCCCCGATTCGCTGATGGTGATCGGCTCCTCGAAACACAACAACGAGCAGGCCTACCTGCTGCGCAAGTTCGTCTCGTTCTGGGGTTCGAACAACTGCGACCACCAGGCCCGCATCTGCCACTCGACCACGGTGGCGGGCGTGGCCCAGACCTTCGGTTACGGCGCGATGACGAACTCATTCAACGACCTGCACTACAGCAAGGCCGTGATGTTCATCGGTTCGAACCCGGCCGAGGCCCACCCGATCTCGATGCTGCACTTCCTGCACGCGAAGGAACTGGGCGCCAAGATGATCGTCGTCGACCCGCGCTTCACGCGCACGGCGCGCTTCGCCCACCACTACGTGCGCGTGCGCCCGGGCACCGACATCCCGCTGGTCTGGGGCATCCTCTGGCACATCTTCGAGAACGGCTGGGAAGACAAGGAATACATCGCCGCTCGCACCTATGGCATGGACGACGTGCGCAAGGAAGTGGCGAAATGGACGCCCGACAAGGTCACCGACGTGACCGGCGTGCCGGAGGCGAGCGTGCGCATGGCGGCCGAGATGCTGGCCAAGAACCGGCCCTCGTCCGTGGTCTGGTGCATGGGCATCACCCAGCACCACGTCGGCACCGCCAACGTGCGCGCGCTGTCGATCCTGCAGCTGGCGCTGGGGAATATCGGCAAGATGGGCGGCGGCGCCAACATCTACCGCGGCCACGACAACGTGCAGGGCGCCACCGACGTCGGCCCGAACGGCGATTCGCTGCCGGGTTATTACGGCATCGCCGAAGGCGCCTGGAAGCACTTCGCCAACGTCTGGGGCGTCGATTACGACTGGATCAAGTCGCGCTTCGGCTCCAAGGAGCTGATGGAAAAGCCGGGCATCACGGTCTCGCGCTGGTACGACGCGGTGCTGGAGGATAACCAGTACGTCGACCAGCCGAGCAACCTGCGCGCGGTGTTCTACTGGGGCCACGCGCCGAACAGCCAGACCCGCCTGCCGGACATGAAGAAGGCCATGCAGAAGCTGGACATGCTGGTCGTGATCGACCCATACCCGAGCATGACCGCCTCGATGCACGGGCGCGAGAACGGCGTCTACCTGTTGCCGGCGGCTTCGCAGTTCGAATGCCAGGGCTCGGTCACGGCCTCGAACCGCTCGATCCAGTGGCGCGAGCGCGTGATCCAGCCGCTGTTCGAGTGCAAGACCGACCACGAGATCATGTACCTGTTCGCCAGGAAGCTGGGCTTTGCCGAGCAGCTGGTCAAGAACATCAAGGTGGTCAACAACGAGCCGGTGATCGAGGACATCCTCCGCGAGATCAACCGCTCCTGCTGGACCATCGGCTATACCGGCTGCTCGCCGGAGCGCCTCAAGCTGCACATGCAGAACAAGCACACCTTCAACCCGACCACGATGCGCGCCGACGACGGCCCGTGCAAGGGCGACTACTACGGCCTGCCGTGGCCGTGCTGGGGCACGCCCGAAATGAAACACCCGGGCACGCCCATCCTGTACGACCTGAACAAGTCGGTGGCCGAGGGCGGCCTGCCCTTCCGCGCCAACTGGGGTGTCGAGCACAACGGCGAGAGCCTGCTGGCAGCGGACGGTTCGACCAACAAGGACAGCGAACTGGACGTCGGCTACCCCGAATTCGACCACGTGTTCCTCAAGAAGCTGGGCTGGTGGGGCGACCTGACGCCGGAAGAGCAGGCCGCTGCCGAAGGCAAGAACTGGAAGACCGACCTGTCGGGCGGCATCATCCGCGTGGTCATCGCCCACGGCTGCGCGCCCTGGGGCAATGCGCGGGCGCGCTGCAACGTCTGGAACTTCCCGGACCCGGTGCCGACCCACCGCGAGCCGCTGGTCTCGCCGCGCCGCGACCTGGTCGCCAAGTACCCGACCTACGACGACAAGGCCGCCTTCTGGCGCCTGCCGACGCTGTACAAGTCGGTGCAGCAGGTCGACTTCTCGAAGGACTATCCGCTGATCATGACCTCGGGCCGCCTGGTCGAGTACGAGGGCGGCGGCGAGGAAACCCGCTCGAATCCCTGGCTGGCCGAGCTGCAGCAGAACATGTTCTGCGAGGTGAATCCGAACGATGCGGCGCAGATCGGCGTCAAGCTGGGCGACTTCATGTGGGTCGAGACCCCGACCGGGGCGCGCCTGAAGCTGATGGCGATGGTCACCCAGCGCGTGCCCCAGGGTCTTGTCTGGATGCCGTTCCACTTCGGCGGCTGGTGGATGGGCGAGGACCTGGAAAAGCATTATCCGGAAGGCGGCGCCCCGACCGTGCGCGGGGAGGCCGTCAACACCGGCTGGACCTACGGCTACGACGCCGTGACCATGATGCAGGAAACCAAAGTATCGATGTGCCGCCTGGTGCGCGCATAGAAACGTCGCCCCCGCGCAGGCGGGGGCCCAAGTTCAGGAGAACAAGATGTCGGCACGAATGAAATTCATCTGCGACACCGAGCGCTGCATCGACTGCAACGGCTGCGTGACCGCCTGCAAGAACGAGCACGAGACGCCCTGGGGCGTGAACCGGCGCCGCGTGGTGACCATCAACGACGGCATTCCCGGCGAACGCTCGATCTCGATGGCCTGCATGCACTGCACCGATGCCCCCTGCCTGGCAGTATGCCCGGTCAACTGCATCTACCATACCGAGGACGGCATCGTGCTGCACTCGAAGGACCAGTGCATCGGCTGCGGCTACTGCTATTACGCCTGCCCCTTCGGCGCCCCGCAGTTCCCGGAAAGCGGCCTGTTCAACCACCGCGGCAAGATGGACAAGTGCACCTTCTGCGCCGGCGGCCCGGAACCGGACACGTCGGAAGCCGAATTCAAGAAATACGGCCGCAACCGCATCGCCGAAGGCAAGCTGCCGGCCTGCGCCGAGATGTGCGGCACCAAGGCCCTGATCGGCGGCGACGCCGGCATCATCGGCGACATCTACCGCCAGCGCGTCGAGACCCGCGGCTACGGTCCGGAACTGTGGGGCTGGAAGATCGCCTACGGCAAGCCGAAGCGCGGCGGCGAGATCCAGGCCACCGGCCAGGGACCGCGCGAGAACCAGAACCTCAAGGATTCGCAGAACGACGAGGGGAGGCTGCTCCCATGAAGCGACTCGTTCTCATGCTCATGCCGCTGGCGCTGCTGGCCGGCTGCCTGGAGGTCGACCAGCACCCGCACTGGGTCAAGGGCCAGTACGCCGGCAAGAAGGACAACCGCCAGTACGACGTGCACTTCCATCACGACAAGCTGTCCTGGTGGGGCACGATCAGCAACCGCAACCAGCACCAGAACGAATACAACCGGGCCAATCCCTGAGGAGCCGACAATGCGATCGTCGAACTGGATCTTGTCCTGCCTGATGGCCCTGTTCATGGCGCTGAGCCTGTCCTCGGCCTGGGCCGGCGTGCCGAACAACCGTGCCGAGCCGGCCTATGCCGAAGAGCAGACCATCCTGCAAGCGGAGCGGGACTCGAAGTCGCCCGAGCCGGGCCTGGCCTCGAAGGACTCCGGCCGCGTGCACGTCGACCGCCACTACCTCGGCCAGTACGGCAGCAAGGAGGGCACGGTCATCGTCCAGCGCGGCGGCAACCAGTGGCGCGTATGGCGCAACGGCCCGCTGGCAACCCTGTCCGGCACCATCCTGGTGCTGGCGCTGGTGGCCATCCTGCTGGTGGCCAAGCTGATCGGCAAGCTGACGTCCGACCCCGACACCGGACGCCGCATGCAGCGCTTCACGGCCTGGGAGCGCCACGTGCACTGGGCCACGGCGATTACCTTCATCATCCTGGCCGTGACTGGGATCGTGATCCTGTTCGGCAAGAAGCTCCTGATCCCGCTGCTGGGGCATGACATCTTCGCCTTCATCGCCTGGATCTTCAAATACCTGCACAACTTTGTCGGCCCGCTGTTCATCGTCTGCTCGGTGCTGATGTTCTTCACCTTCCTGCGCCGGAACTTCTTCAGGAAGATCGACTGGCTGTGGATCAGGAAGGGCGGCGGCATGCTGACCCACGAGCACGTACCGGCCGGCTTCTTCAATGCCGGCGAGAAGAGCTGGTTCTGGTTCGGCGTGACCCTGCTGGGCCTGGTGATGTCGATCAGCGGCCTGATCCTGGACTTCATCGGCTTCGGCCAGACTCGCTACGTGCTGCAGATCGCGAATTACCTGCACCTGATCGGCTCCACCTTCTACATCGCCGCCGCCATGGGCCACATCTACATCGGCACCTGGGGCACCCCGGGCGCCTACCATGCGATGCGCCACGGCGACGTCGACGAAGCCTGGGCGCGCTCACACCACGGCATCT